>LNFM01003052.1_pt1 | contig 33912 bp, 31 predicted proteins | sample 596031 | NCBI WGS metagenome assembly LNFM01 (sample SAMN04254537, study PRJNA301005) | activated carbon metagenome | isolation source: dual media filters at the Ann Arbor, Michigan drinking water treatment plant | place: USA: Ann Arbor
CGCCATGAATGGCGCACCATTTTCCCGCCAGCATCGGAGCGGATTGAACGACGTCACTTGACGACGATCGTTCCCGTCATTCCCGCTTCGCGATGACCAGGGATCAGGCAGGCATATTCGAACTCGCCGGCCTTGGTGAATTTCCATACGATCTCGCTGGTCTTCTTCGGAGCGAGCTGCCGCCCGTTCGGCTCCTCGTGCGCCATATCCGGGTGCTTCTTCATTTCCTCGGCATGCTTGAGATTGTCGGCGGCGCTGGCCAGGACGAATTCGTGTTCGATCTCACCGTTGTTGCGCAGCACGAATTTGATCTGGTCGCCGTTCTTGACCTCGAGCCGTGCTGGGACGAACAGCATTTTTCCGTCCGACTCTCCCATCGTCACCTGGACGATCCTTGCCGGCTTCTTCGGATTGCCGGGCTCGCCGGCCGAGAATGTTTCGCTGTGGCCGTGGCTGTGCCCCGACGGCCCTTCGCTTGCCCAGGCATATGCTGAAAGCAGCGTTGCGGCGACAAGTGCGATCCCGCTCCCGGTCCAATTCATCATCTCTCAACTCCTTTGCATTTGATGGCTGGTTCATACCGACGCCGACTTGATTACCGGCCGGTTGATTTCAGTCGAATTTCGCCTGACTGGTCTTGCCGTCGGGACCCGTCAGCTGCACAACCCCTTTGGGCTGTTCAGGCAACGCGGCCGTCGCACTGCCGGAAAGGCGCGTGCCTTCGACGGGCGTCAGCACGACCCGCTGCGATTTGCCGCCGGCAACGAGGATCGCGGTTCCCTTGAATCCCGATGTCGCCACAGGTTTTTCGCTGGCGTCGCTGATGAACACATCGACGGTATCGGATTTCACGACCATTTCGACATGGTATGAGCCCGCGTCGACGATACGCCCGCCATGCTTTCCCTTGGCTTCATGAGCCCAGGCCGCACCGGACCAGGTGAGAGCTCCGATCAATAGCCATTTTGCGTACATCTTTATTCTCCGTTGCTGAGGTCAGAAGGCTTCGGCTGATGAGGTTCCGTGAGCGGAATCCGCGGACGCTGCGGCATCCCGCCGCAAGCGTTCAAGATGCTTTTCTCCGTACCTCAGGAAAAGCACCGGCGTGAGAAACGTATCGAGCAGCGTCGCGCTGATGAGGCCGCCGAATATCGTGACGGCCACTGGATGCAGGATTTCCTTTCCGGGCGTTGCGGCGTCGATCAGGAGCGGAACGAGAGCGACGCCTGCCGCCAGCGCCGTCATCAGCACCGGGGTTAACCGCTCGAGACTGCCGCGAACCACCAGATCGCGTCCGAACGGCATTCCCTCCTGCAGGGCCAGGTTGATGTAGTGGCTGATTTTCAGGATGCCGTTGCGAGCCGCGATACCGGTCAACGTGATGAAACCGACCATGGACGCGACGGAGAGCGGCTGACCTGTCACCCAGAGCGCGATTACAGCTCCGATCAGGGCGAGAGGCACATTGCCCATCACGATCAGGGCGAACAGCACCGAGCGATAGCGGTTGTAGAGAATGGCGAAAACCAGCGACAGCGACAGCAGCGAGAGGATCCCGATGGTCCGGCTCGCTTCCTCCTGCGCCTGAAAAGTGCCTTCGAGGCGCGTATAAAACCCTTCCGGCAGTTTTGTCGACGCGATCACCTCCCTGATTGATTCGACGATTTTCGCCATGTCGGCGGTGCCGTTGGTGTTGGCCAGTACCACTAGGCGACGGCGCCCGTTCTCGCGCAGAATTTGGTTCGGACCCTCGGTCTCCTTGATGTCGGCAAGCTGCCTCGCCGGAATCCATCCGGCCGGGGTTTCAATGAGAAGGTCTCCCAGTCTTTGCGTCGTCCGAAGCCGGTCCGGCAGCCGCATGGTGACATCGAACCTGCGGTAGCCATCAACGACGCGCGACACCACCCGCCCGTTCGAGAGCCGGCTGAGCTGTTCGACGACGGTTGCGGGCTGCACGCCATAGAGCGCGGCGCGGCCGTAATCGACCCGGATTTCGAGTTGAGGGATCAGAACCTGCTTTTCAACCTGAAGATCGGCGAGCCCGGGGATGCCTGCCATCCGCGTTCGGATCATTTCTGCGGCGGCGCGCAGCGCGTCCAGGTCATCGCCGAAGATCTTCAGGGCAACCTCGGCGCGGACTCCGGACAGCAAATGATCGAGCCGATGGGAGATCGGCTGACCCACGTTGATCGAGGCCGGGAGAACGGCGAGTCGCGAGCGAATGTCCGCGATCACATTCGTCTTGGTTCGCGATGATTTGGCGAGGTCGACATCGATTTCCGAGGAATGCACGCCTTCCGCATGTTCATCCAGTTCCGCGCGCCCGGTCCGTCGCCCGACTGTCTTGACCTCGGGCACTTCCATAATGAGGCGCTCGGCAATGAGGCCGACGCGGCTGGATTCCGAGAGCGAGATGCCCGGATTGAAAAGCATATTGATGGTGAGCGTGCCTTCGTTGAACGGCGGCAGGAAGGCGCGAGGAAGAAGAAACGCGGCGAACCCTGCCATCGTGACGGCGAGGAACGTCATGGCCATCAACGCGCGCTGGCGGCGAAAGGCGCGTTCGAGTAGCGCAGCGTTGCCACGCTTGAGCAGGCGCACCAGAGCGCTGTCACCATGATCGAGGCGTTTCAGGTGCGGCAGCATGAAGTAGGCCATGACAGGCGTCAGCGTGATCGACACGACGAGGCTGGCGAGGATCGAAATGATGTAGGCTTGGCCTAATGGGGCGAACAGGCGGCCTTCGATTCCCGACAGCGCGAACAGCGGTACGAACACCAGGACGATGATCGCCGTCGCATAGACGATGCCGGACCTGACCTCCTGCGAGGCCGACACGATCACATCGAAGGCCGATCGCGGATGTTCCAGCGCACGATTTTCTCGCAGACGTCTGAAGATGTTCTCCACATCGACCACGGCGTCATCGACCAGCTCGCCAAGGGCGATGGCGAGACCGCCGAGCGTCATGGTGTTGATGGACAACCCGGCGAAGTAGAAGATCGTGGCCGTGGCCAGGATCGAGACCGGGATAGCGGTGAGCGAAATCACCGTGGTTCGCCAGTTCAGCAGAAATGCGAACAGCACGATGGCCACGACGACGCCGGCTTCGATCAGGACCTGTTGGACGTTCCGGATCGACGTCTCGATGAAGTCGGCCTGGCGGAACACGATCTGGTCGGCCTTGATGCCCTGCGGCAGCGACGCCGTGATTTCCGTCAGCGCCCGCTCGATCTCGCGTGTCAGTTTGATCGAATCGACGTTGGGCTGCTTCTCCACTGAGACGATGACGGCCGGCTTGCCCATGAAACCGGCTTCGCCGCGCTTCACCTTGGGCGCGAACTCGACCGTCGCGACCTGGCGCAGAAACACCGGACCGCCATTCACCTGCGCCACGACCACGCCGCGAAGGTCGTCCAGATTGGTGGTTCGTCCGATGTTCCGGATCAAATATTCGCGCGCGTGCTGGTCGGTGAATCCGCCGCCGGTGTTGACGCCAAACTGGGTCAGCGCCTGTTCGACCTGCTCGTAGGTAACGCCTAGGCTGCGCAACGCAGGTGGATGCGGTGCGATGCGATACTGGCGGACCTCGCCTCCGATGGGAATGACCTGAGCGACACCCGGGATCGTGAGCAGGCGCGGGCGAACGGTAAAGTCGGCGGCTTCGCGGACTTCCATCGCGGATGCCTTGTCGCTCGTCATCGCCACAAGCACGATCTGTCCCATGATGGAGCTGATCGGCCCGATTTGCGGCACGGTGTTCGACGGCAACTGCGCTCTGACCAGAGAAAGCCGCTCGGCGATCTGCTGCCGGTTGCGATAGATGTCGGTCCCCCAGTCGAACTCGACGTAGACAATCGAGAGCCCCACTCCGGAAACGGAGCGCACCCGCGTGACCCCGGGAACGCCGTTCATCTGGGTTTCAATGGGAAAGCTGACAAGTTGCTCGACTTCCGGAGGCGCCAGCCCTTCGGATTCGGTCATGATGGTGACGGTCGGCTTGTTGAGGTCGGGGAAGACATCGACCGGGAGCCGGCTGGCGCTGAAGATTCCGAGCAGCACGAGAATGGCTGAGGCCGCCAGCACCATCAGGCGGTTGCGCAGCGACTGTGTGACGAGAAAGCGAAACATCTGATGTCCTCCTCAGCGTACCTGGCCAAGCAGCTCGGCGCCCTGGACGACGAGGCGCTTTCCCGCGGCAAGGCCTGTGGCAATGAAGACGCGATCGCCGTCGAGCGGTTCGACCCGCACCGGGCGCGGCTCGAATCGTTCCGCCGCGACATGCTCGTAGACGACATCCTGGCCGTTGGCATTGCGCACGAGCGCTGCCCGGGGAATCGCAAAGCCGGTCTTTTCCTCATCCGTGGTGGCAAGCACCGTGACGAACTGTCCGGCGCGAAGGCCCGCGACGTCGCCCTGCACCGCGAATTGAACCGGGATCGATTGATTGCGGCCGGCGAAACCGGCGCCGCGGAAGGCGAGCGGATAAGCGCGGTCGTTGTTAAGCCGGGCCACCGCACTCTGGACTCCGGGGAGCGAGTCGAAGCTGAGCGCCTCCACCCACAGGCGGGTCGGGTCGACGATGTGAAAGATGACGGTGTTCGATTGAGCCATCTGCCCTGCAACGACGGTGCCTTCGGCAACGATGCCATCCACCGGCGCGATCAATTCTTCCGGTTCGCCGCGCGACTTGTCGAGGAAGCCGCGCCGGTCCTTCAGGCCTTGCAGCTCGGTCCGGGTGTCCTCCAGCTGAGTGCGAGCAATGGCTCCACTCGGCACAAGGGTTTCGTACCGGGCCAGCCGGCGCTCCACGATGGAAATCTGCTGGTCGAGTTCACCTTGCCGCTGGCGCATATCGGAGGCGTCGATGGCCTGCAGTGGCGGCGTCAGATAGGCGAGAACATCGCCTTTCCGGACCGGTGTCCCCAGCCACGGAAAGCCGTTCGGCGGAGGCGACAGACGGCCTCCGATCGACGATTGAACAAATCCGCTGGCGGTTGGATCGGGGATGATGCGGCCCGGCAATTCGAGCGCGCTGCGATGCGCGGCCGATTCAATTCTGATGGTGCGGATGGCCAGAATTCGCTGCGTGCTCTTGGGCACGAATACGCCGCCGTCGGGCAGCCGCTGCGCCAGGTCGCGCACTGCCGGAACCGAATTTGCCGGCGTACCATGGTCCTCACCCTCATGGGCGCGCGCCGCCCCGTTGAACATGGCGAACATCCCGGCGAGGATGAGGATCATCGCGGGACGGCTTCGACGCCGCAGCAACGTCATGACAACCATTCCCGCTGCAAAGCCTCCGAGTCCCGCCATCAACGCGGTCGGGACATTGCGAGTTGACAGATCCTGAATTGCCATCGCCGGTATGGAGAGTCCCGGGGCCGATCCGGCATTTCCGCTCGAACCGCCCGGCGGGATGGTGAGCGTAACGGGCAGCAAGTCGGCGATCCCGTCCTTGGTGACCGTGAAGATCAGGTCGTAGGCCCCCGGTTTCGCGGACCAGGGAGCGCTGAGCCGGTAAGGCTCGTTGGCGATGGCGCGCGCGGGTTCTGGGCCTGCCGGCGTTTCGACTTCAATCGTCGCGCCGTCCACCTGTTCGTTGGTTGCAGACCGGTCGAGATAGATGACGAGTTCACCGGCACGGGCGATTGCGACCAGCTCATAGAGTTCCGAGACCGCTTCGGCGCGAGGCGCAAGATTGGCGATCACTGCTGCCGGAGGCGGCGCGCCGTGGTCATGACCCTCATGGGCCAACAGCGATCCAGCTCCCAGAAAGGAAGCAAAGGCTGCCGCGCAAAGCGCGGCACGAAACAACGAAAACATGAGAAATTCCTCACCTGATGAGAAGCTTCATCGCGCGGGGTGTCCTGCGAAACAGGACCGCGGCGATGTCGTTTGCTCAGGCGAAGGGGCGAGGGGGTTTGCGCAGGCCTTGAGGGTCCACTTCCCGAACGAAAATGAGGCGTGCAAAACCCACGCGGAGCGCGCACGCCTTGGGAGGAAGGTCGGGCGAAACCTCCACACGAGCGGCTCCGCAGCAACCCGTTGCGGTTCCGCAACAGCCAATGACGCAAGCACCGGAGCCGGAAGGTGCACCCCGTCCGTTCTTGACTGTCGCTGGCTGGGCTTGGGCAGCAGGTTGGGCTTGCGCAACCGCACGGGGAGACCGGGCCTCCGCGGAGGAACTCGAATGCGCGGTGCCAGCCGCAGTGCCATGCCCTTGAAGACTGTGCTCATCAGACCCGTGCGAATGACCGACATGGGCCTCGGCCGCAACGGACGCGAATTGGACGACGATCAAAAGAATCGCCGCCCCAAAAATCCGCGAAAGCCGGCCGGTCGAAGTCATGAGCAGCTATTACCATACGGTTCGAGCGAAAGGAACAGTGGTTCAAATTGCGCTAAATAGATGGTCACAACCTTGATCTTGATCAACGATCGGACCGCCCGATGACGGCCATCAGTTCCGCGATCTTTTCCCGCTGATCGCTCTTGTTGCCGCTGGTGATCGCATGTTCGACACAATGCGAAACGTGATCTTTCAGCACTTCCTCCTCGACGCGCCGAAGTGCGGCCCGCACCGCCGAGATCTGGGTGACGATGTCGATGCAGTAGCGATCCTCGTCGACCATCTTGGACAGGCCGCGGACCTGGCCTTCGATCCGGCTCAGTCGTTTTTGACAGGACGCCTTGATGTCTTTTCGCATGGCATCTATATACCCCTACAGGGTAAGGGTTGCAAGTGGCCGCATGGAGAAACGCTGTGACTGACGCCAGAAACGCAAATATAGGCGATGCTGCAAAGGGTTCCGGCTGCGGCTGCGGGTCCAAAACGGGGGCCACTCTTCCCAAGCAAACGGCGAAGACCGGGTGTTGCGGTGGCGGCGGCCACGATCACGCCGGCCATGACGATACCCATGCCCATAGCAACGCGACCGTGCGCGACCCCGTCTGCGGCATGTCGGTCGACCCCGCGACCAGCCAGCATCGGTTCAACCATGACGGCAGCGTGAAGGCTGAGGTGCCGGAGGGCGCGATCTATACCTGCCCGATGCATCCGCAGATCCGCCAGGTCGGCCCCGGCAGCTGTCCGATCTGCGGCATGGCGCTGGAGCCTGAGATGGCCAGCCTCGATGCGCCGCCCAATCCCGAGCTTGCCGACATGACGCGGCGGTTCTGGGTCGGCCTTGTGCTTTCGCTGCCGGCGGTCGTGCTGGAAATGGGCGGTCACCTGGTCGGCGGTCACGGCTGGGTCGACCCGACCCTGTCGAACTGGATCCAACTGGCCTTCGCCTCGCCGGTGGTGCTCTGGGCGGGCTGGCCGTTCTTCGTGCGTGGCTGGCAATCACTGCTCACGCGCAATCTCAACATGTTCACCCTGATCGCCATGGGCACCGGTGTTGCCTATGTCTACAGTGTCATCGGAACCATGCTGCCCGAAAGCTTCCCGGCCGCCTTCCGCGGACATGGCGGCGCGGTGGCGGTTTACTTCGAAGCCGCCGCGGTAATCACTGTTTTAGTCCTGCTTGGCCAGGTGCTCGAACTCCGCGCCCGCGAGGCCACCTCCGGCGCGATCAAGGCGCTGCTCGAACTAGCGCCGAAGACGGCCCGCCGTATTGGAGAGGACGGCGCCGACCATGAAGTTCAGATCGACAGCCTTGTTGTTGGTGACAGGCTCCGCGTCCGCCCCGGCGAAAAGGTGCCGGTCGATGGCGTCATCATTGAAGGCAGATCATCGCTGGACGAGTCCCTGGTTACCGGCGAGTCCATGCCCGTGACGAAGGAGGTCGGCGGGAAGGTGATCGCCGGCACCCTCAACCAATCGGGCGGCTTCGTCATGCGCGCCGATAAGGTCGGCCGCGACACCATGCTCTCCCAGATCGTCAAGATGGTTGCCGAAGCGCAGCGATCGCGGGCGCCGATCCAGCGGCTCGCCGATCAGGTTTCCGGCTGGTTCGTGCCCGTCGTGATCGTCGCGGCGCTGATCGCCTTTGGCGCCTGGGCCTGGTTCGGGCCGGAACCCCGGATGGCCTTCGGCCTGGTGGCAGCCGTCAGCGTGCTGATCATCGCCTGCCCTTGCGCGCTGGGCCTCGCCACCCCGATGTCGATCATGGTCGGCGTCGGGCGCGGCGCCCAGGCCGGCGTGCTGATCAAGAATGCCGAAGCGCTGGAGCGCATGGAAAAGATCGACACGCTGGTGGTGGACAAGACCGGCACCCTCACCGAAGGCAAACCTAAGGTGGTATCGATCGTCCCGGCGCGCGGTTACGATGAGAACGAACTTCTGCATCTGGCCGCCACCGTCGAACGGGCCAGCGAGCATCCCCTCGCCGACGCCATCGTCCGCTCCGCCAATGACCGCAAGTTGGTCCTGGGCAAGGTCGAGGACTTCGATTCTCCGACCGGCAAGGGCGCCGCAGGTAAGGTCGACGGCAAATCCATCCTGCTGGGCAATGCAAACTTCTTGGCGTCTCTGGGTGTCGCGACACAGTCGCTGGAAGCGGAGGGCGAGCGCATGCGGAGTGAAGGCGCCACCGTCATCAACATCGCGGTCGACGGCAAACTGGCCGGGCTGTTCGCAATCGCCGATCCGATCAAGGCGTCGACGCCGGCGGCGCTAAGGGATCTGAAAGCGGAAGGCGTCAACGTGATCATGCTGACGGGTGACAACCGGACCACCGCCTTGGCCGTCGCACGGCAGCTCGGGATCGAGGACGTCGAGGCCGAAGTTCTTCCGGACCAGAAAAGCGCGGTCGTTGCCAGGCTGCAGAAGGCCGGGCGGATCGTGGCGATGGCTGGCGATGGCGTCAACGACGCCCCGGCCCTCGCCGCCGCCGAAGTCGGTATCGCGATGGGTACCGGGACCGATGTCGCGATGGAAAGCGCTGGCATCACCCTGCTGAAAGGCGACCTAGGGGGCATCGTCCGCGCCCGCAAGCTGTCGGAGGCCACCATGAGCAATATCCGACAGAATCTGTTTTTCGCTTTTATCTACAACGCCGCCGGCGTCCCGATTGCCGCCGGAGTTCTCTATCCGACATTCGGGATACTGCTCTCGCCCATCATCGCCGCCGCCGCCATGGCCCTCTCGTCGGTGAGCGTCGTCGGCAACGCGCTGCGCCTTCGCGTGACGAGCCTTTAGCGTTAATCGGTGTTATCACCAGCACGCACGCCCGGAATTGTGATCAATGACGCTGTTTGTTCCGTCGCTCGAGCGAGATTTGAGACTCGATCTTTTTCGGGGATTGGCGAATTGGGCCATCTTCTTTGGCCACATTCCCGGCACGGCGCTGGCGTGGTTGACCTCGCGCAACTACGGATTCAGCGATGGGGCCGATCTGTTCGTCTTCATTTCGGGCTACACCGCCACGCTGGTTTTCGGCAGGATGATGGTGCAACGCGGTTTCGCGATCGGCGCTACACGACTGCTTAGACGCGTTTGGCAACTCTATGTCGCCCATGTACTTCTGTTCATATTTTATCTCACGTCGGTCCATTACCTGGCGCACCGCTTCGACATTCCTCACCTGATGGACCAGTTCAACGTTGCGCATTTGATGGAATTCCCGGTGGAGACGCTGACCGAGGGGCTCCTTCTGAAGTTCAAGCCGCTCAATCTCGACGTGCTCCCTCTGTACATCGTTTTGATGGGCGCCTTCCCCCCGGTCCTGTGGCTCATGCTACGGTACAGAAACTGGGCGCTCGCCGGATCGCTGCTGCTTTATGTTGCCGCGAGATTTCTTCATTGGAATCTGCCCTCTTATCCAACCGGTGTCTGGTTCTTCAATCCTTTCACGTGGCAACTGCTATTCGTGTTGGGTGCATGGCTTGCGGCTGGGGGATCCCGGACCGTCCGTCCCATCGTGACTGCCCGGACCCCTTTGGTCCTCAGCGTTGTTTTCCTGCTTTTTGCACTGGTCACAACGCTCGCGACGTTCATTCCCGAGTTGGACACTCCGATTGTGAGCGAACTGACGCAGGCCTTCCGGCCCAACGACAAGACCAATCTTGCACCCTATCGGGTGCTGCACCTTCTCGCGTTGGCCCTGCTCGTTGTGAGATTTATCCCGTTCGACTGGTCGGGACTTCGCTGGCCGATATTCCGTCCGGTCATTAAGTGTGGCCAACAATCGCTGGAGGTCTTCTGCGTCGGGGTTTTTCTTTCGTTTGTTGCCCACTTCGTATTGGACACTACGTCGAACGCTTTCCATGTCCAAATCTTGGTGGGCGCTACCGGCCTGTCCATTATGACAGCCGTTGCCTACTATCGGTCCTGGTCAAAGCGAATTGACAGGCTTGGGATTACGGCGCCGAAAGTGCCTCACCCACCGCAAGGGGCTACAGCCCCGTCCCCGCTCGGTCGCGCGTGCACGAGGCATCCTTTGGAGGGAACGGACTGATCGGACCTTGAGCAGTTTGGTATGCAGGCTAGCCCCGGAAGGTCAACCGATGGCATTCCAAGTCGACCGCCCCGGAGACGCCGGGATCGATGCACGAGGCGGCGAGCTACCGTTACGCGCGAGTGCACGCCTGTGGTGCGGCTTTCGACAATCACGGCCAACGTTGCGAGCGTCTCGCGTCCTTATCTGAAAGCATCAACGAAGAATTACGCCTCGATTATCACCTTCAAAGCTCGCGTGCTGGCGGCATTTCCGAAGGTCTCGTAGGCCTCCAGTATCTGACCGAACTTGAATCGGTGCGTAATCAAGAGTTTTTGGATCGATCTTCCTGGATTGCACCGTCTTTAGAAGCATCGGGGTCGTGACCGTATCGACCAGGCGCGTCGTGATGGTGATGTTGTGCGACCAGAGCCGTTCGAGATGGAGATCGGCTTTGATGCCGTGAACGCCAACGTTAGCAATGACTCCGCCGGCCGCGACGATATCCTCGCAAAGAACGAAGGTTGCGGGCACGCCGACCGCCTCGATTGCTGTATCGACGCCGCGGCCGGCTGTGATGGCCATGATCTTCTCAACCGCGTTGCCGTCCGTGCTGTTAATGGTGTGGGTCGCACCGAAACGCCGCGCGACCTCGAGACGGTTGTCATCGAGATCAACCATGATGATAGCGGCCGGTGAATAGAACTGCGCGGTGAGCAGCGCAGCGAGGCCAATCGGACCCGTGCCGACAATAGCCACCGTCGATCCCGGCGCGACCTTGCCATTCAAAACACCGCATTCAAAGCCGGTCGGGAGGATATCACTCAACATAACCAGCGCCTCCTCGTCGGCACCTTCAGGAACCGGATAAAGGCTGGTATCGGCATGGGGAATGCGGACGAAGTCCGCTTGGGTACCGTCGATGACGTTGCCGAGAATCCAGCCACCTGTAGAACAGTGCGAATACATGCCACGCCGGCAATATTCACATTTTCCACAAGAGGTGATGCAGGAGATCAGCACTCGGTCGCCGGGGCGGAACACAGTCACACCAGCGCCAATCGAGTCGATGATGCCCACCCCCTCGTGTCCGAGGATACGGCCGGGCGCACAAGTGGCGACATCGCCTTTCAAGATGTGCAAATCAGTTCCGCAGATTGTCGTTCTGGTGATCCGGACGATGGCGTCACCGGGCAACTGGAGTTCTGGCTTGGGACGGTCTTCCATGACTTTGGTGCCGGGGCCGCGGTAAACGAGAGCTTTCATGACGTTTCCGTTCATACATTCCGACGACCGTTTGGAGCTTTTGCGTTTTGCTTGACTGCCTGATTGCGCCCTACTCCAGTCATTTGGAAATAAGCTGGAAAGGCAACCGGCATGCCTCTTTTATGCCGCGTAATGGCGTTGGCTGATTGCGCTAGATCAATCATGAAAGTGTGACGAAGCGGCTTTCGCCGGGGTGGACGGCAAAGCCGACCGTTCGGTTGGGACTAACGGAACGGTTCGGTTGGTCGTAACAGGCGCCTAACGGCTTACTTTGGAAGGGGCGCCACCGAGTCCTTGGCCATTTCCGCAGCCAATAGCCGGGTCAGCTCTCTGCCGAACCTGATCAGTGGTCACGTCGGCCTCGGCCAACAGCCGCCTAAAGTGCGCGATATTTTCACGGCGGATGAAGTGGTCCATTGAGAACTCCCAGCCAAAGTCGCTACGATCGTCCGTTGCTGTTATGCGAGCACTCCTGATTACGAACGGATGCGAAGGTCATCCGTTCCGCCTGCTTATTGAACAACCGACCTATTTCGACGGACAGGGTGAGCAATATTGACCACCGGTGGCTTGGCCGATGGCCTGATTTGGAATACCAAGCGGGGAGGCAGCTTGAATCGAACCTGACTTGTCCGGTCTGCCAGCATCAGGCCATTGAAACGATGCCCACGGATGCTTGCCAGTTCTTCTATGACTGCAAGGGCCGCGGAGCGCGGCTGAAACCTCTCCCCGGCGATTGCTGCGTGTACTGCTCTTTCGGTTCCGTGCCGTGCCCACCGATCCAAGAGAACGGCAAAACCGCTTGTTGCGACTCATAAGGGGCGCGGGCAAGTCGCAGCGAAAGGCGCCTGTGCGCCAACTTCGTCTTTCCAGGAACAATCTTCAACTGCAGTCTAGTCTAGCTGCGGTTATGAGCATTTTTCGCGCGAACACCGCCGCCTTCTGCTTGTAAGAATTTTGCAAACTGAATTCGATTGGACGATGCGGCTGTCGAACCGTTGATCCAGATCAACTATCGCGGCATCGTTGGAGTTAGCCTGAGTTTCAATTCGCAGCATGCGGATACTGGCTGAGCCGGCCATCGCACTCAGAAGCAACGTGATGATGCGACATTCTATCAAGTATGTCTTCGGCGCCGCGGCTATTTTAGCAGTGGCGGATACGGCATTCTCTGGCTCACTCAGGGGGCGTAGCTCGCAAAGCGCTTACATCCGAAGAGCCAGCACTCAAGAAAAGTGGTAGGCTTTAGAAGTTGGGCTTTACCGGTAAATGGAAGGTCATCGAGCGCGGAGTCTACTGCCGGCAAATCGCGGCACTTCCTTTGACGCGCAGAAGGAAGCCGCCGATGCGATTCTCCTGCCCATCGCGAATTCTGACCGAAGTACTTTGCTAAGGGCGACCGGCAAGCGAGGCTCGATGATAGAACGATTGCGATGCTTAGTTTGGGCGGGGACCCTTGTCGCAACGTTTTCCTTGTCGGTTGCCGGTCATACTCCCGGGTCGGCCGGGCTTGCGCCAAACACCTCGTCGCCCTCGTCGGCTGCGCCTTCGCCCGACGGGCACGGCAAAGCTCAGAACGAGGTCGTCGCGCAAGTGCCCGACGGCCATTCCGAGCACCACCCCGGCGCGGCCCCCGCGCCAAGCGCCCCCGCGATGCCGAAGCCTTCAAGCCCCGCGGCGACGCCGAGTACTCCGCCCGCGGACACTCCGAGCGCCCAGCCACCAATGGCAGGAATGGGTTCGGGGGAAAGCGGCGCGGCGGGAGCCGGTTGCATGGGCGGCGGTTGCATGGGGGCCGGACGGCGCAAAGAGTTTTATCCTTCACTGATGGCTCTTCCGACCCTCTCTCCCGAACAGCGTCAACGAATCGAAGCTGAGGCGCGCAGCTGGATCAGCGCAGGTACCGACGAGATCGCGAGTGCCCAGGATGCGCTTCGTCAAGCGATTGCTGCGGGAGATACGGTCGGCGCCGAACAAGCCGCTTCGCGCCTGCGCGACGCTTTCAATCAGGTGAAGAGCGGCACAACGACGCTTCGATCACTCGCTGAGGGAAAGCCGCCACAGCAAATCGCGTTTGACTGGTTCAAGGAACAGATGAATCTTGCGCCTGATGCATTTACCCACGAATCCGTCGGGCCACTGGGACTATCCTGGTTTCACTTGATTACGATGTCCTTGGTGGCGGCGTTAGCCGGGGCGATGCTGGTTATTTATATCCTCCGGATGCGTCGCGCGAACGCTTTGGTCACTCGCCTGACAACAGGTTCGTCGGCGTCGGGTGCCTCTGGAACGCTTGCAGCCCCTCCCGCAAAAACCGTAGGACCGGCGGCCGCGAATCCTCCTTCAACGCCAACTGCGGCCGGTTCAACGAAGTTGGCTGCGTCGGCTCCGCCTTCAGGGCCCAAGCGGCCGTGGTCCGGCGCGTTGCGCGTTGCCGCCATTTTTCGTGAGACCCCGGCGGTGAAGACGTTCCGGCTCATGGCACCGGACGCGGAGGCGATCCCGTTCACCTTCCTGCCAGGCCAGTTCCTGACCTTCTCCGCAGAAATTGACGGCAAGAAGATTCGTCGTGCCTATACGATCGCCTCATCGCCGACGCAGTGCGACTACGTTGAGATTACGGTCAAGCGGGAGGAGTTGGGCGCCGAATCCCGCTACCTGCATGACCATGTCGCCGTCGGCGATCGTCTTGAGGTTTCCGCTCCCTCCGGCGTCTTCGTCTTTACGGGTGCCGAGGCCGACAGCATTGGGTTGATCGGCGGGGGCGTGGGCATCACGCCCCTCATGTGCATCATCCGCTACCTGATCGCTCGCGCATTCCGAGGGGACATCTTTTTGCTCTACGGCGCGAAAACGCCGCAGGACTTTATCTTTCGCGAAGAGCTCGATTATCTGGCAAAGCGGCACAGCAACCTGCATGTCGCGGCAACCATGGAACCCGCGGAGGGAACGGGGTGGACGGGGGCGGTAGGGCACATCTCGAAGGAGTTCATTGCGCGCGCCATACCCGAGATCGCCCGACGCCGGGTTCACGTTTGTGGCCCGCCGGGCATGATGGAGGCGGTGAAAGCTCACCTGCTCGAACTCGGCGTCGCCAGCAACAAGATCAAGACGGAGGCCTTCGGCCCCGCCAAGGGTGCGGTACCGGCGCCTGATCCGGTCGCGGATCTTGTCTCGGAGCCTCCGGCGAGCGCCACCGCACCCGCGCTGCCAGCGGAGGCTGCGCCCACTTCCGCACAGGCCTCAATTCGCTTCTCGAAGTCCAACAGGGATGTACCGCTGCCGCCAGACAAGAGCGTTCTGGAAACTGCCGAGTCCGTTGGCGTACCGATCGACTTTCAGTGTCGGGTAGGAACGTGCGGGGTCTGCAAGATCCTGCTTCTCGAAGGCGAAGTAACGATGGAAGTCGAGGAGGCGCTGACCCCGGAAGACAAGGCCGGGAAAATCATTCTGGCCTGTCAGGCCAAGTCGATCGGCAATCTGGTCGTCGAGGCCTGACATGAGCGAGACAGAACGCCTGACCGTTGGGGCTGTCCTCACGACCCTGCTGTTTCTGGTCCCCGCGGCCATCCTCCATACGGCGCCACGATTCGCCGGGAGCTTGTCGGGCTTTATCCTCGGGGTTGCCGCAGCAACCCTGATGGTCTCGCTGCTGATTTACCCCCTCGCCAAGTACAGCATTTCGATCCGACCATGGATCACCCGGATCGCGTCACTGCGCGCGCTGCTCGCCTTTCATGTCTATGCCGGAGTATTCGGCGCCTTTCTGGCCGTCCTGCACACGGGGCACAAATACCAGAGCCCGCTCGGGATCGCTCTGGTCATCAGCATGCTCGTCGTCGTCCTGACCGGGTTCGTCGGCCGGTACTACCTGCCTCAGACATCGGCGGAGCTGCGGGAAGATCAAACTCGGCTGGCGACGTTGCGGGCCACTTACGATCGAACGGCCATTGCTCTTGCAGTTCAGCAATCGTCTGAGGATGGAGCGCCACCCGTCAGCGCGTCCGCACTCCAGGGCGTTCCAGTTCTACAGCTTATCGACGGCATTGCGGATCTCGAATACGCCATAGGTTCCCGTGAAGCGGTGAAACGTATCTTCACGCCATGGATCGTTGCTCATGTGGTCGCCGCGATCCTGATGTATCTGCTCCTGACACTGCACATCGCCGGCGAGATCTATTACGGACTGCGGTGGCTTTCGTGAAGAAGCTCGGATTTTTCTATACAGCGCTGACGACCATCGCCTTTATAGGCGGCATAACGGCTATCGTCGCTCTTTACTACTCGGGTTCGGCATCTATTCCGGGTTGGCGGAATTCCTTCCAGCCCGGCCCTCTGTCGACGAAGCATGCTTTCCTGGTGGGGAGGTGTGAATCATGTCACACGCCGACGCGGGGGGTCGAGGCGACCGCATGCATCAAGTGCCACTCCTCCGCTGCGGTCGATCTAGGTAAGCAGCCAACGGCATTTCACGCCAATATTCAGGATTGTGGCGGCTGCCATGTGGAGCACTTAGGAGCCACCCGGCCGATCAAAATGGATCATGCCGCGCTCCTTAAAATCGGCTCCCATCTCGCGGCAGGTGACAAAGGCCATCCGAGTGTGCCGCGCCAGATGGTAGACGACATCAAAGGATTTCTCGGGATACCAGTGTCGCAATCGGCGGAAAAGACCGGGCTGGACTGCGCGAGTTGTCACAGCAATCGCGATCCTCACCGCGAACTGTTCGGGCGCGACTGCTCCGGCTGCCACGACACGACGAGTTGGAAACTCGCAGGGTTCCTGCACCCATCTCCGACTTCCAAGGACTGCGCGCAGTGTCATCAGGCGCCACCTAGTCACTACATGATGCATTTCGAGATGATGGACAAAGGCATCACCGGGCAAAAAAACGCGCAAGTTAACCAGTGCTTCCTGTGCCATCGAACGGACTCGTTCAACGACATCAAGGGCGTGGGTTGGTACAAACATCATTGACCGCGGTTATTCGGGGTTTTCATCTCGGGCAAATCTGGGTCCGTCACGGAACCCTGATGATGGATTGGCGTTCCCAGATGGCCTTCGACAGCTTTGATCGACGGCTTCAATAGTCAGGGTTCAAAGAAACCCTTGGGGATTTGACTTGCTGATCCGGCACCCAAATTTTCAGTGAGCTCCGCGGCTCTCAGTCGCCGATTTTGATCCAAATCAAGTCTCGGAGTTGGATCCAAGATAGTAAACTAGACATCGAGCTGTCTGTAGTCATTTTACAAAGCGGAGAAAAACCATGAGTGTTTCTCACAAGCTAATTGGCATTGCATCAACACTGCTTTTTGTAAGCGTGGCGCACGCTGGTCTGGCAATGGACGATATGAAACCCATGCAGCCAGGTCCAATGGGCCAGTCCGGAAATACTATGGCCCCCGCAACTGGCCAGTCCCAACCAATGGGCCAAAAGTCCATGATGATGGACGACAAGATGAAGGCTCCACCGTCCACGCCAATGCAGGATCAGGACAAAATGGGCCAGCAGGGGGCTCAGGGCGGGATGATGATGATGATGGAGAAGATGATGCAGGGGCATATGGGAGGAATGTCCGGGATGGGCGCAGCCACAGGCACAACGGGAATGGCCACAGGCACAACCGGCATGGCCACAGGCACAGCAGATGTAACAGAGCGGATCGAAGGACGGATCGCGTTCCTGAAGGCAGAACTCCAGATTACAGATAAGCAGATGGCCGACTGGAATGTGCTGGCTGAGGCGCTTCGCTCCGGACGCCAGCATCTTGTCGAAGCGCGCAAGTTCCTTGTCATGGACGGCAAGACCAGTTCCGCCGATCGGCTTGCGCGTTACGAGGGTCATCTGACGGAGCGTCTTGAGGCGACTAAATCCGCCCGTGCGGCCTTTGTTCGATTGTATCCCAATCTCGATGACGCGCAGAAGCAGACCGCTGATGCGATTCTCGTGCCTCTGATCGCGACTTTCTGACCAGAGACAGCGCTCCAAGCAGTCTCCGAGTCTGCCGCTCCTGTAGGTTACGGACGATCAACGGAGTTAATTCGATGATGATACGCCGGCGCTTTCTATTATGTGGCGCCGCATCGGTGGCCCTCGGAACCCGAAGTCGTGCGCAGCCGATGCCAGGGATGACCGGCCCTCATGGAACACCGGCTACCCCACCGCCCGGGCCGGCGCAAGGCGGGCTCATTCTTCCCGAAGGCGAGCCTCTACGGTCTCTGCCGAGGCTTCGCAACACATCCGGCCAGCCCGGCGCCTTCTCGGCAACACTCGTCGCAGCGCCAACACAACTCCAGCTGGCGCCGGGAAATACGACGGAGATTCTCGCTTACAACGGTGTATCCCCGGGCCCGTTGATCGAAGTGACGGAAGGGGACCAGGTCGCGATCACGTTAAAAAACAAGATTCCCGGTCAAGAGAGCACTATTCATTGGCACGGGCTGCCGGTGCCGGCGGATCAGGACGGCAACCCGATGAATTCGGTCGCAAGCGGGTCGGATCGCACCTACTCCTTTACGCTGCCGGCGGATAGCGCAGGCTCCTTCTGGTACCATCCACACCCCCATAAATTCACAGCGGAACAGGTGTATCGCGGGCTCGCGGGGGCGTTCATCGTGAAGCCGAAAGTCGATCCGCTGCCGAGTGGACTTGGTGACACTGCTCTCTTCATCTCCGATCTGCGGCTCGCGCCGGACGGAAAAATTCCGCCGAACACAGACGACGACTGGGCGAATGGAAGAGAGGGTGAACACGTCCTCGTCAACGGCCAGAAGCGGCCGGTTCTGACCCTGGCCCCCGGCTCAAGCCGTCGCTTTCGACTCTTTAATGCCTGCAATGCGAGGTATCTGCGGCTTGCCTTCGAAGGACATCGCATGACGCTTGTTGCGACGGACGGCGGGCTGATCGCCGAACCGATGGCAGGTCTCGAGGAAATCCTGCTCACACCTGGGGAGCGGGCGGAAGTGGTGGTCGATTTCAGGCCCGCCGCAGGCCGCATCTCGTTGAATGCGCTACCTTACGATCGCGGCCGGATGAGCGGGCAGAACGCTACGGTCGCCATACCGATCTTGACAATCAATCTGGAGGGGCAGCCATCGGCTCCGATCGCGCTGCCGACGCGACTGAGAACTCTTAATCCGCTCGGCGCGCCCGCCGCGCGCAAGCGCATCGAGTTCGGCGAACGGATGACAAACGGTCCGAGCGGAATGGCTTTCGAGGGATTCATCAACGGCAAGCCTTTCGAACTGGGGCGCATTGATCTCGTCAGCCGGCTGGGAGAGATCGAACTCTGGGAAGTGGCGAACCCGACCGACATGGACCACCCCTTTCATTTGCACGGGACTCAGTTCCAGGTGGTCGAGCGTGAGCAAGGCGGCCGAACCAGCCCGGCGCCAGGGCCGACTTGGAAAGACACTGTAAATGTCGCTCGCGGAGGGACCGTCCGATTTCTCGTGAGACAGGATATGCCGGGTTTGCGCGTTTACCACTGTCACATCCTCGAACATGAGGAGCGCGGGATGATGGGCACGCTAAACGTGGAATAACGAAGGGAATCGTATTTGCGATCGAGTGACATGAAGGAAATGCCTGCATGATTTGGCAGGCAACTACCGCCGATTTCTTTCTTCTATCACTGTGATTTCCGCTGTCGTGGCTTCGGTCCGCCACGTCAGCGCTCAGCCGACAAGCTCCTCGGCGCCACCCGTGGCAGGCATGGCAGCGGGGACGAGGAGCCTGAAGACTTGCCGCCTGCCTGAAGGCACGGGTCACAGCGGTCGCTTTTGAATTCAATCTTTTGCCTGCCGCGGGGGCCATTTACAGGTGCGTTCGTTCTCGACCCTCAGGATTCTCCGCCGCCCCACGAAACTCAGATCAGCAGGCAGAATGCGGAGCAGGCCTTGCAGCGTTTCGGGTCTGCGGCGCGGGCCTCCAATCTCGCGTCTGAATCGTTGCTAACGCGGCCCACCGCCGAGGATGCGGCGGCGCACCTAAGGTCAGGGGTTGCGCCAGCGCGGTATCCGAATCGAATTTGACGTGGATCAAAGCGTCCGCCTGGGTTGCTGTTCTGATCGGCGTTGTGAAAACCACGGGAGGATCGGAATGCGGGGTGATGACGCGGACGGCGATCGAACGTCGAAAGCTGCTCTCTTCATATCGCCGGCTGGCTTAGCGCTGCTGGTTCTGCTCGCGGTCGCCGGCACATATCTTTGGATGGAACATCGAGCCCATCTTCTGGGCGCGCTGCTTTGGCTTCCGTTGCTCGCGTGTCCCTTGATGCATCTATTCATGCATCATGGGCATGGACGCCACCAAAAGCACGTGGGATCCAGTCCGTCCCCGGACGCCGGCACGCCCTCGTGACTACGCGGAAGACAATGCGAACCGGTGGGGGTTGGACGATCTCCTCCATTCTGTTGCTATTGTTCGGGATTATCCTGGTGATGGTGGGCGCATATTTTTGGTTCATTCGTCCGCCTTTTCTGCCCGAGGACCTGCGTTATCTGGCCACGTCGCCGGCCACGATTGACGCTTCCGTTCCGAATCTCAAGACGTGGCTTGGCTACGTGTTCCGAGTACTGGGCGGTTACATCGTGGCGAGTGGCATCCTAACGATCGCTTTGGCCGGTACCTCTTACGGCGAACATCGTGCGAGCGCCGCTGTCGCTGCTGCAGTAGCGGGAGCAGCTTCGATCGGCTTGATGACGTCGGTCAATTTTTCGATCGAATCGGACTTCAGATGGGCGCTTTTGGCCATGGCGCTGCTTTGGGCAAGCAGCATCGCCATGTACGCCATCGAGGTCTTTCGTGCGTCGCGCACAATTATGAACCCGGCGGCCGGCATTCCCTCGCTGCGCGGCTACGAACGACACTATTCGGAGGTAGCCATCCTAGACGCAACCGCGGCGGAGGTGTTCGCGTTTGCGGATGATTTCAAAAAGCTCTCGTCGCATATGGCCGGGTCATCCGTGATGATGATGGGATCAAGCATGCAGACCTCTTTGGATGCCGGTCGCGGTCAGGCCGTCGGCTCGCATGTCATCATGACCGGGCGGATGCTGGGGGTAGACCTCTCCCTCGAAGAGGTGGTGCGAGAGCGGGAGCCGCCCCGGCGCAAGGAATGGGAGACCATCGGGTCACCCCGGCTTCTCGTCATAAGCGGCTACCGCCTCGGCTTCGAAATCGCATCGGTGGGCAAACAGGCTGAGCTGCGCGTCTTCATAGGATACAACCTTCCATCCTCGCCGGGACAGCGCTTCCTTGGACGCTTCTTCGGACCAATCTACGCGAGATGGTGCATCAGGCAGATCGTCAATAGCGCCCGTGCACAGTTTGGCAAAGTCGCCAGCAAAGAGTTTTGAGTGCATCCACTCCATTGAATTGCAACGTCCGGATTGAACCAGAGTCCCCCCGGAGGGTTGGTCCACACTGGGAGGTCGCCATGGACCGAGTGACGCGTTGTATGCACTGCGGGGAGAGAATGGTGCCGATGCCTGGTTTGAACGGACGCACGGAATTGAACTGTGTGTTCTGCGATGACCCCGAGCAGTTTGAAGCCGACCCTCCTAGCGCTAAGGTAATTCGCTAAGGATTCATCACCGTAGCAAGCCGGGCAGACGCGAGAGGATGATACCGGGTCAGCCACCCTGCTTCTACGACCCGCGCCGCCACCTGCGCTGGCCCAATCAGGGTAGCATCGTGGCTGCGGGTATCGCGCCAAACTGCACGAGCGGGACGGCATCAAGGCATAGAAGCTGCCACCGCGGCGCCAAATGACAACGCCCAAGAAAAAACACAACCACCCGCTGAAAATCACCCCATTCTGAATATCTTGTCGCTGCTTCTGCCTGTTCAAAACATTAGACGGTCGAGAATGATCGACGAACCAGAATACAAGTACCTGTCTCTTCGCAATCAATCATCAACCGTCGCCCTCCAGCACCTCCGGTATGCAGTGCTTTCCGCAGAATATGGCAGCTTTCGCCGGGCTGCCGAGGCGCTGCTTATGCGGCAGTCGACGCTGAGCCGTTGCATTCGCCAGCTCGAAGAATCCATCGGCGTGACCGTGTTCGAACGATCGAGTGGTGGCGTATGTGCGACAACGGCCGGACGAAACTTCCTTAGAACGGCGCGATCAATCCTCGAACAAATGGATGCGCTGGTTACATCCGCGCACTACGACGGCCGCGGAGAGGCCGGTAGGCTGGCCGTGGGTTTTTATACGTCTCTGTCAGCCGGCAATTTACGTGCGACGATAGTGGATTTCAGACAGCGGTGCCCGCAAGTCGAACTTCGCATGGTTGAGAGATCCCGGATGCGACTCGTGACCGCTCTACGCAATGGTGCAATTGACCTTGTCATTGCTACCGACGCGGGACCTCTCTTTGAAAGCAAGGTCTTGCCGCTGTGGAGCGAACGCATTTTGGTTGCCCTGCCAGAGGGTCATCCACTCGCTACAAAGAAATCGATCTACTGGACCGACCTGCGGAACGAGACGGTTCTTCTCAGCCAATACGATCCAGGGCGAGAACTTGAGGATCTTTTGATGGCGAAGCTCGTTTCGACAGCAGACCGCCCCAAAATCGAACGCCATGACGTCAGCAGGGGCATCATCAAGACCCTCATCACCATAGGCTTCGGTGTTAGTCTGGTGGCCGAATCCGACATTGGCGTCAATTTTGCTGGCCTCACCTATCGAGAGGTTCGTGACGGCACAGGGCCGAGCCAAGTTCACTATTCAGCGCACTTGCGCAAGGATAACGATAACCCGGTGCTCGCAAATTTTCTCAAACTGTTGAGCGAACGCTATCCCTTGCCCTGCGCCGGCTAACTCTTGCGCCGCACTTTCGCAAAAGCTCGATCGGTCGCCATGAACCGCGCCAGCATCGGCGCGACCAGCTTTGCTGGATCCGGGATTGACGGTCCGGTCTCACGGGCGAGCAGGTCGGCGTAAACGGCGAGGTCCCGATGAACATTTGCTGGCAAATCCACAGTAAGCTTGACAGGTTTGTCATCGGCAATGGCGCCGAGCTTTAGCTTGGCCATTTCTTCTCTCATACTCTGTATGGTTCAAGGACCAAGTCGCGATTGACGATGACCCGCACCGGGAAACCCGGCCGGATTGTCAGGGTAGGCTGGATGTTAAGGTTACGCCGAACGATCTGCTGGCCTGTCTGATTGACAGAATCCCCTGCCCCACGGCGAAGCGCCTGGAGGACGGCACCGTCACCGTTGCCGGCATCGGAGCCGAGCTCGGCCCCGACGCTAAGCAAGGTTGACAGCAGCGCCGCCTTGAATAGCTTGCCCCAATGATGATCGACCTCGTCCTGAAGCCCCGAATATCCCCCGGTGTCGGCTCCCGGCTGGCGTTCAAGGATGATCGAGCGGCCGTTCGGCAGGATCAAGCGTGTCCAGACCAAGAGGGCGCGCGACTGGCCGTAGGCGACCTGGCTGTCGTAGATTCCGATGAGTCGCGCTCCCTGCGGAATTAGCAGCGAGCGACCCGTCGGCGTATCAAAGATGGGCTCGGTCACCTGCGCGGTGATTTGCCCCGGCAGATCAGAGCGGAGGCCGGTGATGAGGGCTGCGGGAATCACGGACCCGGCCTGCACGATGTACGGTGAAGCCGGCTTCGTTACGCGATCGGGGCTCGTGGTCCGTCGATCTATCGAGGCATTGACGAAGGCGAGCTTACGATCCTGTCCGTTCTGAGCGTAGGCCTCATCTGACGATGGCACTGCATTCGGGTTAGTCTCGGCGGGCGCGGTCGCCCCGGATGGACGAACATTCGTTGACGCAAAGACCTTGCTGGTGCGCGCGGCCTCGCCTTCCTGGTTCATTCGCTGTTGCTCGGCATCTACCGCAAGCGGTCCTGACTGAGTTTGAGCCGCGACGATGGGACGGCCGAGATCGCCGGGCAGTGGCGGTCCGAGGCGCGGCACGTCTCGCGGGATGCCCGCATAGTCGCGCGGCAGTCCCGCCAAGCCATCGGCCACATTGTGGTGATCAGTGCTGTAGAGTTCTTCGGATGCAGGCCCGCGTGTACGACTATTCTGCAAGGCCCAGAGGAAGGCTGCGGAGACCAGAAGGAGCGCCAACGCGGTCCCGCTAGCCAAGACCTTACGCGACAAGCGCGTAACCGGCGGGCGTTCTGGCTGCAGCCGCAATGTACGAGCAATTTCCTCAGATGTCTTCGGCGCTGTCGAATGGCTGCCGGCATTATTCGTTTCGATACCGGTCATTGAGACCTCCCGTCGCTTCTAATGATCCGGACCTTTTGCTGGGTGTCACCACCGAGTCGAAGCTCCGCCGCGGCAAACAGCCGATCGACGATCAGCACGTTACGATAGGTTCGGTAATTGACGATTTCGGGCTTACCGTCCGGGCCGACGACGAACAGCGGAGGCATCTCGCCCTGCACGATGCCAGGGGAGAATTCGACATAGACCTTGCGCCCATCGTCGTAGGCACCGACCGGCCGCCAGGGCGGATTGTCACCCTCCAGGGTGTAGCGGTAGCGCCGCTGAGTGGGGTCGGGAAGAACCGGCGTTGGCGGGACGGTCTGGGCACGCGCCATCCGATCCTCGGGGTAGAACCAGGCCACCGAGGGCATATAAGGCGTTTCACGCGATCGCAGCTCGATCAGATACGTACGTCGGTCAGTGTTGACGACTAGATTGGTCTCGATTGAAGGCCTTGTCGGCTTGACCATGATATGGACGCGTCTGGTGTCGCCACTTCCGCTTTCGGTATCACCGACAACCCAGCGCACGGTGTCCCCAGCCGACACTGGACCTGAACCCGTGAGCTGCTCACCCGGCTCCAGCGCGATATCAGTAATCTGTCCGGGCGCGGCATAAATCTGATAGAGGGCACCGGGACTGAACGGAAACACCTGTACGGCGTTAAAGTAGCCCTCCTTCCGGGGCTCGACGCGGGCCGCATCATTTGCGGTCTCTATCCGGGCAACAGGCTGTTCGGCCTCCTTCACCCCTTTCCTACCTCCCCTAGCTGGCGTCCAGGACGGCGGAACGTGCAGCGACCGCGGACGATCCTCCGCCAATGGTGGCGGATTGGGAAGCGGCGGGACATCGGCGTCGTAGCTGATCTGCAGCGGCTTGAAGGTGGTACAGCCGCTGAGCGCAATCATACAAACAAGCAGCACGGGCCGCACGATGTTGCCCAAACGCGGGCTAGCACTTTTGGTAATCGGCCTGTTCACTGCCCGACCTCCTTCGACCAGTTGATGGCATTGACATAGACCCCGAGCGGATTCTTGCGCAGACGATCGGCATCGCGCGGGGGTGCGATCATGATAGTGAGGATGGCGGTCCAGCGCTCGGTAGCGGCAAGCTGGCCGTTGTCGTAGCGGCGCTCGACCCAGGCGACGCGAAAGCTCTCCGGCGAGGCGCGGATGACACTGGATATTTCCACTGCAATCTGCAGCTTGCCGAGCTTGGCAAAGGGATCATTGACCCGAGCGTGCTCATTGAGAGCTGCGGCGCCCCGGTCCGTTGTAAAGTCATAGGCACGCAGCCAGTCCTGACGCAGCACGACGGCGTCAGCCGGAAGTCCGCGCACGTCTTCGATGAAGCGTGCCAAATGGAACGCGATCTGCGGATCGGTCGGCTGATAGAAGGGATTGGCTGGGCTGACGCTCTGTGCCTGGCCGAGACGATCGACCTCAACGACCCAGGGCGTAACGGTACCTCTGGTCGACTGCCAGACAAGACCGAACGAGAGCCCTGCCGACAGGATCAGCGAGCCGAAAGCCATCAGCCGCCAGTTTCTCGCCTGCACCCGTGCCGAACCGATGCGGTCGTCCCAGGCTTGGGCCGCTCTCTGATAGGGTGTCACGGGCGTGGGCGTGCGGCCATAGTGAACGGATGGTCGCTTGAACATCACTGCTTTCCTTCCGAGAGATCGACGGAGGCGCCTCCTCCATTCTGATCGGCAGAGCGGATGGCGTTGGTGGCGGCGGACGCCCCATGACGCATGGTCTGCATGTGCTTCATGCGTCTGGACCAAGAACTCGCAGCCGGCTGGGCTGCGTCGGCTTCACCGGCCAAAGCTCCGTCGGTTGATGCCGAGCTGCTACCAGCGCTTGCCACGGCGCGACGAAGCGGGCTCGTCATGGCGGGCGCGCCGGCATCCGCGACCCCGGACAAACCACTCGCCCGAAACGCACCGCTCGCACTGCCTGCTAGCGCCGCAGTGCCACGGGCCGCTCCCGCGAGTGCACCGGCGCTGCCTGCAGCAAGACCCGCTCCGGCCAACGCGATCCCGCCGGCAGCTACCCCCGTGCCGACGGCGGCTCCTGCGCCAAGCTGTGGGCCGCCGGACACAATGCCGTTGGCGATGCCGGGCCCAAAGATCCCCAGGCCCAGCAGCGCCAATGCTGCGAGCACCAAAGCCATGGCATCTTCAATGCCGATCTGTGCGCCATTCGAGCCTGCGGTAAACTGGGAAAACAGCGTCGAGCCGATGCCGACGATCACCGCGAGCACCATGACCTTGACGCCGGATGAGATGACGTTGCCGAGCACGCGTTCGGCGGCGAAGGCGGTCTTGCCGAACAACCCAAATGGGATCAGGACAAAGCCGGCGAGCGTCGTCAGCTTGAATTCAATCAGAGTGACGAAGAGCTGGATTGCCAAAATGAAGAAGGCGAGCAGTACGATCACCCAGGCGAACAGCAACACCACGATCTGGATGAAATTCTCGAAGAAGCTGACATAGCCCATCAAGCCCGAGATCGAGTCCAGGATTGGCCGCCCCGCATCGATACCGACCTGCGCGATCCGTCCCGGACGCAGGAAATCAGCCGAGGACAGTCCCGTCCCAGAGGCCTTGAGGCCGAGACCGGCAAAGCTCTCGAAGACGATGCGGGCGAGATTGTTCCAGTTGCCGATCAGGTAAGCGAAGACGCCAACGAACAGCGTCTTCTTTACGAGGCGAGCGATGATATCCTCATCGGTACCCCAGGCCCAGAACAGAGCGGCCAGCGTGACATCGATTGCCGCGAGAGTCGTCGCGAGGAAGGCGACTTCGTTGCCAAGCAGCCCGAAGCCAGAGTCGATATAGCGGGTAAATGTTTCCAGAAATCGGTCAATGACGCCGGTGCCACCCATGGGATCACTCGCGTTCTTTTGCAACGGGTGGCCAGCCCTGCGGAAGACGACCGGGATTCTTGGGCTGCGCTAACAATGGTGTCGGGCTGCTTGGTTGAGCATCGACGGAAGAAGCAGCTGACGTTTTCTTTGATCCGAGGAAGCGACGGCGGTTTTCCGCCCAGATCAGACGGCACTCCTGGAGTTCTGCCACCTGCTCGGAGGTGACCTTCCGGCAGTGTTCGAGTTCAGCGCCAACCGGATTGGTTGCCCGGGATGCCGACGATCCGGCTGGTCGACCGTTACTGTCGCCGCGGAGCTGGATTGTGCAGGCTGCGACAACAAGCATGAGGACGGCAGCTGCCGTGGTCACAAACATCCCCCGCTTGAATCCACCACCTCCGTTCATTGGTGAAACATCCGAACTATCGAAGGCTGATAGCCTCGACCGGATGTAAGAAAGCGCCGAAGCTGCTCCCGACCCTGGTCCTGCGCCGCAGTACGCTGGGCAGTTGCTAGATTTTGCGCTCGTCCCTGCGCGGCAACCGCAGCCGTAAGATCGGCGAGCTGCTGGGCCTGCAGACCAAGTAGCTGATTTCCGGCCTGACTGGCCTGCAGCGCGCCCGTTGCGCCCTGGCTTGAGCTGACGAGGGCCGACATCTCTTTGCGGTAGGTGTCGAGGTTACTGACCACAGTCGCCTGAACGCGTAAGGCATCCTGCAAGCCCGCCACCGAATTCTGCCAGCGTGTCTGCGCATTCGCGATCAACACTTGATCTGACTCGTTCGTCGAGGCCGGCGCATAGGTCGTCGAGAACGCGCGATCGATCTGCTTGATATCGTAGGCAACGCGCTGGGCCTGGCCGAGCAGCTGTTGGGTTCGCTGGATCGATTGCTCGAACTGCCGCAGCGAGGAATACGGTAAGCTTGCGAGATTTTTGGCCTGGTTGATCAACATCTGCGCCTGGTTCTGCAGCGAGGCGATCTGGTTGTTGATCTGCTGCAGCTCCCGAGCGGCCGTAAGCACGTTCTGCGCGTAGTTGTTGGGATCGAACACGATCAGTTGGGCGGATGTCGGCGAAACGGAAAATGCGATCGCAACCGCGAGCGCACTCGCTGCTGAGAGATGGCGGCGACCGATCATGACAAACCTTCCTGCTTGATGAGACCGGGAATGAGATCGGCGGCCCAACCCAACCCACGCGCGGCGAGCCATCCGGCCACAAAACCGTCGCGGCCATGTTCGGCCAGCACGCGCTCGATCATCGCCTGATCGGACTTTGATGAAGCCGCAGTGAAGGCGAGCGCGAATTCCTCAAGACCCAGCTCGAACAGGCGATTGCCGCCCCGTGACTGGCAGTAGTAGTCGCGTTTGGGCGTGGCGCGCGCGAGGATCTCGATCTGCCGGTCGTTGAGACCGAAACGCCGATAGATAGCCGTGATCTGTGGCTCGATCGCCCGCTCGTTCGGGAGGAACAGCCGCGTCGGGCAACTCTCGATGATGGCAGGCGCAATCGCGGAGCCGTCGATATCCGAGAGCGACTGGGTGGCGAAGATGACGGAGGCATTCTTCTTGCGCAGTGTCTTCAGCCATTCGCGGACCTGGCCGGCAAACCCTTCATCATCGAGCGCGAGCCAACCTTCGTCGATAATGAGCAGCGTCGGCCTCCCGTCGAGTTGCCCCTCAATCCGGTGAAAGAGATAGGATAGGACCGCCGGCGCGGCGCCAGTGCCGATCAGCCCCTCGGTTTCGAACACCTGGACCGGAGCAGAGCCCAATCGCTCGGCTTCAGCATCGAGCAACCGTCCAAAAGGGCCGCCGAGGCAATAGAGGTGAAGGGCCCTTTTCAGGCCTTGGGACTGCAGCAGCACGGACAGACCTGTCAGTGTGCGTTCATCCGGAGGCGCCGAAGCCAACGAAGACAGCGCCGACCAAAGATGGTCTTTCGCTTCAGGCGTCATGTCGATCTTTTCGCGGGCTAGAATTGCTGCGATCCATTCCGCCGCCCAGCCGCGCTCGGCCGCATCGTCGATCATGGCTAGCGGCTGCAGCGCGACCGGCTCGGAGGCGCTATCGGACAGCGCACCGCCGAGATCGTGCCAATCACCCTTCATGGCGAGGGCTGCTGCCCTGATCGACCCGCCGAAGTCGAAGGCAAAGACCTGGGAGGTGGGATAACGACGAAACTGCAGTGCCATCAATGCAAGCAGCACCGACTTGCCCGCACCGGTCGGACCGACCACCAGCGTATGCCCGACGTCGCCGACGTGAAGGGAGAAGCGGAACGGCGTGGATCCTTCCGTCCGCGCAAAGAACAGCGGCGGCGCACCAAGATGGGCGTCCCTCGCCGGCCCTGCCCAAACCGCGGACAGTGGAATCATATGGGCAACATTCAGGGTCGAAACCGGCGGCTGGCGGACGTTGGCATAGACGTGGCCTGGCAACGAGCCCAGCCAGGCATCGACGGCGTTGACGGTCTCGACCATGCAGGTGAAGTCGCGTCCCTGAATCACCTTCTCGACCAGCCGCAACCGTTCATCCGCGATGCGCGGATTCTCATCCCAGACCGTGATCGTGGCGGTAACAAACGCCTCTCCGATCTGGTCGGAGCCGAGTTCCTGCAACGCGGCGTCGGCATCGATAGCCTTGTTACTGGCATCGGTGTCGATCAAGGACGAAGCCTCGTTGGTCATCACCTCCTTGAGGATTGCGGCAACGGATTTCCGCTTGGCGAACCATTGCCGCCGGATCTTGGTCAGGAGCTTCGTTGCGTCCCCCTTGTCGAGCATGATCGCTCGGGTCGACCACCGATAGGAAAACGCCAGCCGATTGAGGTCATCCAGAATCCCCGGCGTCGTCGCAGTTGGGAACCCGACAACCGTGAGCACTCGCAGATGCGCAGTCCCCAGCATCGGCTCAAGCCCGCCTGTCAGCGGCTCGTCGGCCAGCAACGTGTCGAGATACATCGGAATCTCGGGGACGCGGACGCGGTGTAGCCTGGTCGAGACGCAGGCATGCAGGTACGTCAGGGTCTCGCCGTCATCGAGCCACCGGCACTCCGGCATGAACCCTTCGACCAGCTGCAGCACGCGGTCAGTTCGGTCGACAAAGCCGCGCAATGCTTCGTGAGCGTCGGCCGCTTGCCCGCGCTCCCGTCCCTCATAAAGGAACCGCTCGGCGCGCGCCGCATCCTCCGCCGGCGGCAGATACAGGAAGGTAAGGAAATAGACCGACTCGTAGTGAGCCCCCGCTTCCTCGAATTGGGCTCGGCGCTCGGCATCGACCAGGGCCGATGCCACGTCCGGACAACTACTCGGTGGATAGGCATTCGATGAATACCTCTGCGCTTCCACAAACACCGCCCAGCCGGATCCGAGGCGGCGCAATGCGTTGTTGAGGCGGCCGGCAACCGCAACGAGCTCCGTCGGCACCGAGGAATCGAGATCGGGCCCGCGAAAGCGCGCGGTCCTCTGAAACGATCCGTCCTTGTTAAGAACGATGCCTTCATCGACCAGTGCCGCCCATGGCAGAAAATCGGCAAGGCGCGTGGTGGAACGGCGATATTCGGAAAGATTCATCATTGCCTGCTCACACGTTCAGATGGGTGGGGATGCGCAGATGCCGCCTTGCGACGTCGACAAACAGCGGATCGCGCTTTGCGGCCCAGACGGCGGCGGCGTGGCCGATGGCCCAGAGCAGAAGGCCCGCAACCCACAGCCGCAGGCCGAGGCCGAGCGCCGCGGCAACGGTGCCGTTGACGATGGCAACCGTCCGCGGCACGCCACCGAGCAGGATTGGTTCGGTCAAAGCGCGATGCACGGGGACCGCAAAACCTTCGACGGGCCCGTCCATCAGATGAGCACTCCGCCGCCGAACGAGAAAAATGCCAGGAAGAAGCTCGACGCTGCAAAGGCGATCGACAGACCGAACACGATCTGGATCAGGCGCCGGAAGCCACCGGAAGTGTCGCCGAAGGCGAGCGTAAGGCCGGTGACGATAATGATGATCACGGCCAGTATCTTGGCAACCGGCCCTTCGACCGATTGCAGGATCTGGTTGAGCGGCTGCTCCCACGGCATGTTGGATCCCGCCGCATATGCCGCGGGGGAGATCAACGAAGAAGTGAAAGTGGCGGCAGCTGTTTCCGTCACGCGTCGCAATGTGACGTTCTTCATGATCGATCTCCTAGGAGTGAGAGGAGATAATCACCGTCGGGCCTCAGGCCCTCGACACGCGCAAGTTCGATCAGCCGCCGTTCTGCACCACGGCCGGAGAGAACGGCGATCAAATCGATGGTTTCCGCGATCAGCGTGCGCGGTACGGTAACGACGGCTTCCTGGATGAGTTGTTCGAGACGGCGCAGCGCCCCAAGGGCCGTGCCGGCATGGATCGTGCCGATCCCCCCGGGATGGCCGGTGCCCCAGGCCTTGAGAAGATCGAGCGCCTCCGCTCCACGTACCTCTCCGATCGGAATCCGGTCGGGACGCAGCCGGAGCGAGGAGCGCACGAGGTCGGACAGCGAGGCGACGCCGTCCTTGGTGCGCAACGCCACGAGATTCGGCGATTTGCACTGGAGTTCGCGTGTATCTTCGATCAGCACCACGCGGTCGGTCGTCTTGGCGACTTCGGCCAGGAGCGCATTGGTCAGCGTGGTCTTACCTGTCGAGGTACCGCCCGCGACGAGAATGTTCTGACGAATTCGGACGGCGTTCCGGAGCCCTTCAGCCTGGATGCCCGTCATGATGCCGGCGGCGGCATAATCGCCGAGCGTGAACACGGCGACCGCCGGCTTGCGGATCGCAAACGCAGGTGCGGTGACGACAGGCGGCAGCAGCCCTTCGAAGCGCTCTCCCGTCTCCGGCAGCTCGGCCGAAACCCGCGGACTTGCCGGATGCACCTCGGCGCCGACGTGGTGGGCAACCAGCCGCACGATGCGCTCACCATCGGCTGCGCTGAGATGCTCGCCAGTATCTGCCAGACCGCCCGATAGCCGATCGACCCAGAGCCGGCCATCGGGATTGAGCATCACCTCAACTACGACTGGGTCTTCGAGCCACGCCGCGATCGCTGGTCCTAGCGCGGTGCGCAACATGCGCGCACCTCGCGATACCACCTCGGATTTTATGGATTGACCCGCCACGCTTGCCCCCAAGGCGGCCGAGACAACAGAGCTCGGCGGCGGGGATCAGTAGAAAAGGCAGGTTGCGCTCTCGCGCAACAAGGTCAGATCTGCTGGCGTGCCCTGGCGTAGCAAAAGAAGAAGACGGCGAACTCACTCCTGGGGAACGATTGGCGATGCCATGGTCGGATCGATGTCGAGCGAAATCTCCTGGGCCAAGGTCTGCCCCCTGGCCAGCCGGCGCCCGAGTGCCTCGACAAATCCCTCATACCGTTCCCGGCCCTTGGCCTGGGCGGCAGGCTGGGCTGTGTCGGGCAACGGCGGCGTTGCCGTCAGCCAGAACCGCACGAACAGGGCCACCGCTTCATTTGAAATAGTGATGTGACGCTCGAGCCGCTCGACCTGACGGGTCAGCCGATCAAGACGACGACCGAGCGCTGCCTCCATGCGCTCGGAATTGTCCGGCGACAAGAACGAGGCCAGCGCGGTTTCGACGACAAGCGCCTGAGGTACCCGCTTACGGCTGGCGTGGTCAGCGAGTTTGCCCGCAAGGTCAGGAGGCAGGCGAAACGTATGTTTGGTCCGCATCATCTCACCCTAGAGCTCGAGGTCATCATCCGGATCCAACGCGGCCTGGGGCGCGAGGCTGGAGACATTTCTGCGCAGCATCCGAGCCCTAATCGCGTCACTGTCGCCCCCGTCTTCCGTGAAGTCGAACTCCGGCGCGGCCCTTGAAATATCGGGCGCGATTTCTTCATGCTCCGGAAGCTCCGGCTCCCGCCGAATGCCGGAATTTGCAGGATCGTCGGCAGATCGCCGGACGCCTGACACGGTTTGCGCTGTGGGCACATTTGTATTCGATGGCGACGACAATTGGCTCCAATCGTCCGGCGTCGCGCTTCCCCCGCGGCCAAAGGTGTTTCGTTCCGGCGGTGGCAGCACGCGTTCAGCCAGACGTGGGTCCTCAAAATATCTCGCCTTCCTGGCGCGGATCGGTGGCACGCCGGACACCAGCACCAACTCATCCTCGGGTGGGAGCTGCATCACCTCGCCAGGCGTGAGCAACGGCCGCGCGGTCTCCTGCCGCGAGACCATGAGATGGCCGAGCCAAGGGCTAAGCCTGTGGCCGGCATAGTTCTTCATCGCGCGCAACTCCGTGGCAGTGCCAAGTGCGTCCGACACCCGCTTGGCGGTGCGCTCGTCATTGGTCGCGAAGGAAACGCGCACATGACAATTGTCGAGGATGGCGTTATTCGGTCCATAGGCTTTCTCAATCTGATTGAGCGACTGCGCGATAAGGAAGCTCTTGAGGCCATACCCCGCCATAAACGCAAGCGCTGACTCGAAGAAATCGAGCCGTCCAAGTGCCGGAAACTCGTCGAGCATGAACAGCAACCGATGCCGCCGGCCCTTGGCCTTGAGGTCCTCGGTCAGGCGGCGGCCGATCTGGTTGAGGATCAATCGCACCAGCGGCTTGGTACGGCTGATGTCCGATGGAGGTACGACGAGATAGAGCGTCGTTGGCCGTTCGTCCTCAATGAGATCCCGGATGCGCCAGTCGCAGCGGCGCGTCACCTCGGCAACGACGGGGTCGCGATAGAGCCCGAGGAACGACATCGCGGTCGAGAGCACGCCGGACCGTTCGTTTTCGCTTTTGTTCAGTAACTCCCTCGCCGCGGAAGCGATCACCGGATGTGTCCCGGCTTCGCCGAGATGCTGTGTAGTCATCATCGCGCGAAGCGTGGCTTCGATCGGCCGTTTTGGATCGGACAGAAAGCTTGCGACGCCGGCAAGCGTCTTATCCTGCTCTGCATACAAAACGTGAAGAATGGCTCCGACCAGCAACGCGTGGCTGGTCTTCTCCCAGTGGTTGCGCCGTTCCAGCGACCCTTCGGGATCGACCAGCACATCGGCGACATTTTGCACGTCACGGACTTCCCATTCCCCTCGCCTCACTTCCAAGAGGGGGTTGTAGGACGCACTCTCTGAATTGGTCGGATCAAACAACAGCACGCGGCCGTGCCGGCCGCGAAAACC
>LNFM01007430.1_pt1 | contig 33912 bp, 33 predicted proteins | sample 596031 | NCBI WGS metagenome assembly LNFM01 (sample SAMN04254537, study PRJNA301005) | activated carbon metagenome | isolation source: dual media filters at the Ann Arbor, Michigan drinking water treatment plant | place: USA: Ann Arbor
TGAACATGCTGTTGAGGTTGGTGTCGATGACGGCGTGCCAGTCTTCCGGCGTCATCTTCAGGAACATGCGGTCGCGCGTGATGCCGGCGTTGTTGACCAGCACGTCGATCGGGCCGTGTTCCTCGCGCGCCTTGCCGAAGGCCTGCACGGTGGATTCCCAGTCGGCGACGTTGCCCACCGAGACGTGGAAGGTGTAGCCCAGGGCCTTCTGCTCGTCGAGCCACTTGACGTGGTCACGGCTGGGGCCGCAGCCGGCGATGACCTTGAAGCCCTCCTTGGCCAGGCGCTGGCAGATGGCGGTACCGATGCCGCCCATGCCGCCGGTGACGTATGCAATCTTCTGGGTCATTTCTTGTCTCCTGAGTGAGTGAAAGCCTAAGCGTAATCGCAGCCGGCGGTGCGGGCCCATCCCATGATCCCGCCGCTGCACTGAAGCGCGCCGCCCGAGCGGGCCGCGCGCGCCGATCCTGTTGAACCGAGGGCCGGATTCTGGCGCAACGCCGGCCAATCAGACCTTGACCTTGACGTAGCGGCCCGGCGCCGGCTCGATGGCCTTGTGGCCGCCGCCGCCCGGCGTCTTGGGCGCGGCCACCAGCTTGCCGCCCAGCGGCTTGAGCCAGTCGGTCCACACCGGCCACCAGCTGCCGGGTTGCTCGGTGGCGCCGTCGAACCAGGCCTGGGCATCGTCGGGGGTCTTGTCGTTGACCCAGTGGCTGCGCTTGCCCTTGGCCGGCGGGTTGATGACACCGGCGATATGGCCCGAGGCGCCGAGCACGAACTTGCGCTTGCCCTTGAACAGCGGCACCGAACGGTAGGCCGCGTCCCAGGGCACGATGTGGTCCTCGCGCGAGCCGTAGACGAACACCGGCGCTTCGATGCTGCCGAGGTCGACCTTCTGGCCGCAGACCGTCAGCGCGCCCGGGTCCTTGAGCTCGTTCTGCAGGTACATGTGGCGCAGGTACCAGGTGTACATGGGGCCAGGCAGGTTGGTGGAGTCGCCGTTCCAGTACAGCAGGTCGAAGGGCGGAGGGGTCTCGCCCTTGAGGTAGTTGCCGACGACGTAGTTCCAGACCAGGTCGTTGGGGCGCAGGAAGCTGAAGGTGGACGCCAGTTCCTTGCCCTTGAGCAGGCCCGGGCCGGTGGGTGCATCGGGGCCGATGGTGACTTCGCGCATCTTCACCACCGATTCGTCGATGAAGATGTCCAGGATGCCGGTTTCGCGGAAGTCCAGCAGCGTGGTCAGCAGCGTAAGCGAATGCGCCGGCTTCTCGCCGCGCGCCGCCAGCACCGCCAGCGCCGTGGCCAGGATGGTGCCGCCGACGCAGAAGCCCAGGGTGTTGACGGTGTCCTGGCCGCTGATCTGCTGCACCGCCTTGAGCGCGGCGATCGGGCCTTGCTCGATGTAGTCGTCCCAGGTCAGGTTGACCATCGACTGGTCGGGGTTGCGCCAGCTGATGACGAAGGTGCGGTGGCCCTGCTCGACGGTGTAGCGGATGACCGAGTTCTCGGGCTGCAGGTCCAGGATGTAGAACTTGTTGATGCAGGGCGGCACGAACAGGAAGGGCCGCTCGTGCACCTTGGCGGTGAGCGGCTTGTACTCGATCAGCTGGAACAGTTCGTTCTCGAACACCACGTCGCCGGCGGTGCTGGCGACGTTGCGGCCCACTTCGAACAGGCTTTCGTCGGTCTGCGAGACCGAACCCTTCTTCAGGTCGGCCAGCAGGTGCTGCATGCCGGTGGCGATGCTCTTGCCCTTGGTGTCGAGCGCCTTCTTCAGGGCCTCGGGGTTGAGCGCCAGGAAGTTGCTGGGGCTGCTGGCATCGATCCACTGCTGCACCGCGAAGCGGATGCGCGCCTTGGTCTTGGCGTCGCCTTCCACGCTTTCGGCCATCTGCATCAGCGTGCGCGCGTTCAGCAGGTAGAGCTCGGCGGTCATGGCCGATGCCGGGTTGGCAAGCCATTCGCTGGCAGCGAAGCGGCGGTCGCCGATCGGCGCGGACTTCTCGCCTTCGCTCTGCAGGCGTTGCAGCGACAGGTTCCAGACGTCGGTGGCGCTCTTGAGGTAGTCGCCCTGGATCTGCGCCAGTTGCTGCATCGGCAGGCTCAGGCCGGACACCGACTTCCAGATGTCGCCCATCGCCGTACCGAAGGCCTGAGCCGTCTCGGGAACGGGGGTGGGCGCTTTCGCGCTACGCTTGGTACTCATCGTCTGTCTCCTGTGTCTGCGCCCGGCAATTCGGCGCACGCGGCGGGGCCGCTGTGATCAACTTGGCGTTGTAAGCCCATCGCCTGACTTCGCGATGACTCGAATTTCATTCTACGGAAGCAAAGGCGCAGCCCCTTCATGTACATCGTCGCCGTGGCCTGGCTCTATGTGGTGCTGATGATGGCCGCAGCCGAGGCCACCTCGAGCCAAGGCAGCGTCCTCGGTGCGGTCTTCACCCTGCTGCTGTACGGCGTGCTGCCCCTGTCCATCGTGATGTACATCATGGGCACGCCGGCGCGCAAGCGGGCGCTGCGCGCAGCGGCCGAGGCAACGGCGGCAGCAACGGCACCTGCCGCATCAGCGGCACCAGACGCTGGCGGCCAGGCGGCCGGTGAGGCCGTCGCGCCGGAACGAAAAGAAGGCTGATTCTTCCTCGACCGTGCAGCGGCCGCCGCCGCTGATGTGCGTCACGCCCGCCGCCTGCAGGCGGTCGCGCGCCAGCTGCGGCAGGTTGGCCAGCCAGCGCATCGATCCATCGCGGCGCGCGCGCGGTTTGAAGCGCAGCGGGTCGGGCGCCGCCGGGTCGTTGCCGAAGGCCTGCAGCACCTCGGCGCCCACCTCGAACTGGCGTGGCCCTATGCAGGGGCCCAGCCAGGCCAGCAGCTGGCCCGGCTGCAGACCGGCGCCCTGGCACAGCGCCGCCACCGTGGCCTCGAGCACGCCCTCGGCCAGGCCGCGCCAGCCGGCGTGGGCCGCGGCCACGGCGCGGCCGTCGTGCGCGGACAGCAGCAGCGGCAGGCAGTCGGCCACCTGCACCGTGCAGGCGATGCCGCGCGCGCTGGTCCACGCGGCGTCGGCGGGGGGCAGTTCGGTGGTGAGCGAGGCCTCGTCCAGGCGCAGCACGCGGCTGCCGTGCACCTGTTGCAGCCACACCGGCCGCGCACCGATGGCGCGGGCATAGCGCGTGCGGTTCTCGGCCACCGCGGCCGCGTCGTCGCCGCAGGCGGCGCCCAGGTTCAGGCTGGCCCAGGGGCCGCGGCTCACGCCCCCGGCGCGCTGGCTCATGGCCGCGCCCACGCCGGGCGGTGCCGGCCAGTCGGGTTGGAGCAGCGGGGGCGCGGCGCTCAATCGAAATCGGGGCAGTGCTCGGGGCGCGAACGCTCGAAGGCATCGAGCTTCATGCAGGCCTCGAACACGCGCATCACCTGGGGCACGTGCTCCAGCCGGCATTCGTGGCGCCGGGCGTTGAAGATCTGCGGCACCAGCAGGCAGTCGGCCAGCCCGGGTTGGTCACCATGGCAGTAGGTGGACGGCCGCGCCGCCAGCTGACGCTCGATCACCTCCAGGCCGGTCTCGACCCAGTGGCGGTACCAGCGGCCCTTCTCGTCGTCGCCCAGCTTCAGCTCGCGCACCAGGTAGCGCAGCACGCGCAGGTTGTTGAGCGGGTGGATCTCGCAGGCGATGTCCAGCGCCAGCGCGCGCACGCGGGCGCGGCCGGCGGCGTCGGGCGGCAGCAGCGGCGGCTCGGGGTGGGTCTCGTCCAGGTATTCGATGATGGCCAGCGACTGCGTGAACACCGCGTCGCCGTCGCGCAGCAGGGGCACCAGGCGCGCCGCCGAGACCGCGGCGTAGGACTCGGTGAACTGCTCGTTCTTGGTCAGGTGCACCGGCTTGTAGTCGTAGGGCAGGCCCTTGAGCGCCAGTGCGATGCGCACCCGGTAAGAGGCCGACGAACGGCAGAAGTTGTACAGCTCCATGTCCAGCTCCTTCAACGCAACGCGACCGTCAGACTGCCCAGGCCGGCAATGGCACCGTGCATCACGTCACCGCGCTGCACCGCACCCACGCCGGCCGGCGTGCCGGTGAAGATCAGGTCGCCGGGCTGCAGCGTCCAGGCGGCGCTGATGGCGGCGATGGTCTCGTTGACGTTCCAGATCAGGTCGCTCAGGTCGCCGCGCTGGCGCGGCTGGCCGTTGACCGCCAGCGTGATCTCGCCGGCCTTCAGCTCGCCCGTCTGTGCCAGCGGCTTGATAGTGCCGATGGGCGCGCTCTGGTCGAAGCCCTTGGCTATGCACCAGGGGCGGCCCTGCTTCTTCATGTCGCCCTGCAGGTCGCGCCGCGTCATGTCCAGGCCCACGGCATAGCCCCAGATGTGCCCAGCCGCATCGGCCACGCTGATGCCGCTGCCGCCCTTGGCAATGGCCACCACCAGCTCGATCTCGTGGTGCAGGTTGGCAGTCAGCGGGGGGTAGTCCATGACGCCGGTCTCGCCCTCGGCCACCGGCAGCACGGCGTCGGCCGGCTTCATGAAGAAGAACGGCGGCTCGCGCCCGCTGAAGCCCATCTCCTGCGCGTGCTCGGCGTAGTTGCGGCCGACGCAGTAGATGCGGCGCACCGGGAATGCACCGCCCCCGGCCACCGGCACGCTGACCGGCGCGGGGGGAGTGATGACGTAACTCATGGCAAGGCCTTCCTGGCAGGGGGCAAGCGGGGTACAGCCAAGGGATGATGCCATGCCGCCACGGCCTGCGGCCGTACACTGCAGCCCGATGTTCACGCCGCTCCGCATCAAGCACTGCCGGGTCTGCGGCAACGAGGTGAGCTACCGCGTGCCGCCCGAGGACAACCGCGAGCGGGCCACCTGCCCGGCCTGCGGCGAGATCCATTACGTGAACCCGATCAACGTGGTCGGCACCCTGCCGGTGTGGGGCGAGCAGGTGCTGCTGTGCCGGCGCGCGATCGAGCCGCGCCACGGCCTGTGGACGCTGCCGGCGGGATTCCTTGAACTGGGTGAAACCAGCCGCGCCGGTGCGCTGCGCGAAACCGACGAGGAAGCCGGCGCGCGCATCGAGCTGCAGCCGCTGTACACCGTGCTGGACGTGGTGCGCGCCGGGCAGATCCACCTGTTCTACCGCGCGCGCATGCTCGACACCACGCTGGCACCCGGGCCCGAAACCCTGGAAGCGCGCCTGTTCCACGAGCACGAGATCCCCTGGGATCAGCTGGCCTTCCGCACCGTGCGGCGCACGCTGGAGCATTTCTTCGCCGATCGCCGCAGCGGCAGGTTTCCGCTGCACGAGGGCGAGATCAGCTGAGCGGCGGCGCGGCCAGTGCCGGCCCGGTGGCGCCGTCGAAGCCCATGTCCCACAGCAGCGCCAGGTCGGCGGTGTCGGCAATGCCTTCGGCCAGCGCCGTGAGGCCCATGCCGCGGATCAACGCCACCAGTCCGCGCGCGTAGGTGGCCAGCGCCTCGTCGCGGGCCACGCCGCGCAGGTGGCGGGCGTCGACCTTGACGTAGTCCACCCCCACCTGGTGCAGGCGCGGCAGGTCTTGCGGCGTGACGCCGGCATGCTCCACACCGATGCGCACGCCCAGGCGGCGCCAGGCGGCCAGGGTGTCGGCCACGGCCATCCAGTCGGCGGGCTGGGCGCCTTCGCCCCATTCGATGGACAGCAGCGGGGCGGCGCGCGCAGCCTCGGCCAGGCGGGTGGTCACCTGGGCGGCGAAGCCCGGCTCGGCCAGCGAGGGCAGCCACAGGTGCACGGCGCGCGGACGCTGGTCGGCGGCTATGGCTTCCAGCGCCAGCGCCAGCGCCGCCAGGTCGACCTGCGGCATGAGCCGCGTGCGCCGTGCCAGCGCCAGCCAGCGGCCGGCGGCCTCGAACGGGCCGTCGATGCGCAGTTGCACGCGCAGCGGGCATTCCAGGTGGATCAGGCCGCCGTGGCGGTCGAGCACGGCGAACTCCGCCAGACGCACGCGCCCGGCTTGCAGCGCCGCGCTGATCTGCTCGTGCCAGGCGTGCGCGCCGGCCGGGTCGGCGGCCGAATCACCGGCCTGCTCGACGGCGAAACCGGCCATGCCCTCGGCGCGTGCCAACGCGGCGTCGGCCGCGGCCAGCGCGGCGCTGGCGCTCACGCCCACCAGGCCGTCCACCCCGCCCACCGCCACCTCGGCGCTGCCGGCGTGCAGCGCCGGCGCTGCGGCCAGCGCGTTGAACAGCGACTCGGCGGTCTCTGCCGCCACACCGGGCACCGGCAGGCACAGCGCGAAATCGCTGCCGTTCAGGCGCCCGGCAAAGGTGCCGGGTACGCGCTCGACATAGGTCTGCAGCAGGCCGGCGATGGCTGCCAGCAGGTGGTCGGTGTTCTCATGGCCCAGGCGCTGGTTGAGCGATTCCAGGCGCAGCACGCGCACCAGGATCAGCGCCACGCCAGGCCCGCCCGGGCCGGCCAGCTGATCGCCCAGCAAGCCCAGGAAATGGCGGCGCTGCGGCAAGGCAGTGACAGCGTCGAACTGCGCCTGTCGCTGCAGCACGGCCACCTGATCGGCCTGGGCCTCGAACACGCTGCGCAGGCGCCGCACCATGGCGTTCATGGTGCGCGTCAGGTCGCGCAGTTCGGGCAGGCTGGGTTCCTCGGCCTCGACGAAGCGGCCCTGCTCCAGCGCCCGCGCCTGCGCCATGGTGGCCTGCAGGGGGCGCCGCCAGGCCCGCAGCAAACCAATGCTGAGCACCGCCGCCACCAAGGCCAGCAGCGTCATCAGGCCGGCGCTGCGCGCGCTCACCTGCCACAGCGCGTCGTGCGCCCAGGCGGTGTGGGCCTCGAGCTGCAGGCTGCCGATCTCGCGCCAGCCGGCGGTCACCAGGGCCACGCCGGGTTCGGGTTCCAGCGGCAGCGCGGCCACGAACCAGGCCGGCGCCTGCGCCACCTGGGGCGGCTGGTGCAGGTCGACCGGCCGGCTGCCGTCGTCGCCCACCAGCACCAGGCGGCTGTAGTGGCCCAGGTCGAACTGCGCGGCGGCGACGAGCTGCATCACCACCAGGTCGCCCTGTTGCTGCGACAGCGCCAATGCCAAAGCCGTGACGGCGTCGCGGTTGCGCAGCTCCAGCTGCGTCTGCAGCGCGGCGCGCGCACCCAGCGTGTGCAGCACCAGGCTGCCGCCCAGCGCCAACACCAGCAGCGCCGCCATCAGCAGGGCAATGCGTCGGGTCAGGCTCATGGCGCGCTCGGGCCGCGCCAGCACAGCGACATCATGGCCATCCTTCTGCGCGCGTCCGGCTCCAGACATCGCGCCATTTCGACAGTCGCCGCAGCGCATCGCTCGCGCGCGCACCACCACCACCAGCTTGCCACAGGCCCACGGCGCTGAAGCTGAACACGGGGGCCAGGTCGGGCCGCCGCGACGCGGGCAGCACCTCGGGGCTCAGGTTGTCCAGGATCAGCGGCTCGGCACCAAAGCTTGCATAGTAGGCCAGGACCATGTGGGCCTGCGTTCCGGGCTGCCGGGGCTGCTGCGCACGCACGTAGACCAGGCGCAGCCGTTCGGGCGCTGTACCGGCTGCAAGCAGGCTGGCGTACTTGGCGATGGCGTAATCCTCGCAGTCGCCCTGGCCCTTGTCCAGCGCTTCCAGGGGCGTCGCCCAGCGATCCTGGACGCCCCAGATGTCGCGGTCCAAGCGCCAGGCCAGGCGCTCGTTGAAAAAGGCATTGATCGCGCGCACGCGCTCGAACTCGCCCATGGCCGTGGCGCTGCCCAGCAGATCGCTCAGCGGCGCCATTGCAGCGTTGGCGCCCGGACCGATGCGACGAGCTGCGGCCCGAAGCTGCGACGGGTCCCAGGCCGCTGCGGGCAGTGACAGGGCCAGCAGCAGCACCGGCGTCAGCAGCCGCCAGAAGCCAGAAGCGAAAAAGCCCGCCGTCTGGCGGGCTTGGGTCGCGGCGGGCAGCGCCGGATCAGGCGTGCACAGCACGAAGCTTGAGCGAAAACTCCTGCAGCGCGGCGATACCGCTGTCCTCGGCCTTGCGGCACCAAGCCTGCAGGTCGGCCAAGAGCTGTTCGGCGGAGACGTTGGTGCGCGTCCAGAGCGCGCGCAGCTCTTCGCGCATGGCCACCAGCTGCGCCAGGCGCGGGCTCTCGACCAGCGCCTGCTGCAGCCCGGGCTTGGCCTGGCTGGGGATCTTGTCGTCGTCGCGGTGCAGCCAGGCGCGGGCCAGGTTGCGGTTGCTCCACAGCGCGCTGTTGTGCGCGCCCTGGGCCTGCAGGCGCTCGAGTTCGACGGCCACGGCGCGCTTGAGCTCGGCCGCGTAATGGGCCATCACTTCATAGCGGTTGGCGATGATGGCTTCCAGCGTCTTGTCGTCGGCCACCGCCTTGACCACACCCAGCGCCAGCCGCGGCGGCGTCTTGCGCACCTGCGCCAGGCCCACCATTTCCATCAGGCGGATGTAGAGCCAGCCGATGTCGAACTCATAGGGCTTGACCGACAGCTTGGCCGAGGTCGGGTAGGTGTGGTGGTTGTTGTGCAGCTCTTCGCCGCCGATGAGGATGCCCCAGGGCGAGATGTTGGTCGAAGCGTCGGCAGCCTCGAAGTTGCGGTAGCCCCACCAATGGCCCAGGCCGTTGATGATGCCGGCGGCGGTGATGGGAATCCAGGCCATCTGCAGCGCCCACACGGCAGCACCTGCGGCGCCAAACAGGAACAGATTGATCACCAGCGCCAGACCCAAGCCCTGCCAGGTGAAGCGGCTGTACAGGTTGCGCTCGATCCAGTCATCGGGCGTGCCGCGGCCGTACTTGGCCATGGTCTCGGGGACGCGCGACTCGCTGCGGTACAGCTCCACCCCGTCGAGCAGCAGCTTCTTGATGCCGTGGATCTGCGGGCTGTGCGGGTCGTCCACCGTTTCACACTTGGCGTGGTGCTTGCGGTGAATGGCCACCCATTCCTTGGTGACCATGCCGGTGAACAGCCACAGCCAGAAGCGGAAGAAGTGCATCACCGCCGGGTGCAGCTCCAGCGCGCGATGGGCCTGCGAGCGGTGCAGGAAGATGGTCACCGCGGCGATCGTCACGTGCGTGCTTGCCAGCGCGAACAGCAGCACCTGCCACCACGAGGCAGCCAGCAGGCCATGGGCGAACCAGTCGACCAGCGAGTCGTGCACCAGCCACAGAAAATCCATCGAATGATCCTGAGAATTGTTCAAACCAGCACGATTGTAGGTGCCGACCCGCAAAGCGCGCAGGGTTCAATCCCCGGCAGATCGGCGGACTCTCTTGGTCTGTCGTCAAAAGTCAGCTACTGGGGTAGCGTTGGACGAAATAGCAAGAAAATCAGCGCCGTTGCCAGACGGCGGCGAAAAAGCCGTCGGTGCCGTGCCGGTGCGGCCACAAGCGCAGCCAGGGCCCTTGCACCAGTTCGGCGGCGCGTTCGACATGCGCAGCTTCCAGCAGCGCCTGCACCGGCATCGGCGCGAAATCGGCGGCGCGCTCGGCGCTGAAGGCGTCGGCCACGGCTTCGTTCTCGTCGGCCAGCAGGCTGCAGGTGGCGTAAACCAAGCGCCCGCCCGGCTTGAGCAGGCGCGCCGCGCCGGCCAGGATGGCGCGCTGCTTGGCCTGCAGCTCGGCCACCGAGGTCGGCGACTGCCGCCATTTCAGGTCGGGGTTGCGGCGCAGCGTGCCCAGGCCCGAGCAAGGCGCATCGACCAGCACGCGGTCTATCTTGCCGGCCAGGCGCTTGATGCGGTCATCGCGTTCGTGCGCGATCTGCGCCGGGTGCACGTTGGACAGGCCGCTGCGCGCCAGCCGCGGCTTGAGCGCATCCAGCCGGTGGCCCGACACGTCGAAGGCGTACAGCCGCCCGGTGTTGCGCATGGCCGCGCCTAAAGCGAGGGTCTTGCCGCCGGCGCCGGCGCAGAAGTCCACCACCATCTCGCCGCGCTTGGGGTCGGTCAGCAGGGCCAGCAGCTGGCTGCCTTCGTCCTGCACCTCGATCGAGCCGCCGGTGAACACCGGCAGCTTGCTCAAGCCCGGCTTGCCCTGCACCCGCAGGCCCCAGGGCGAGAACGGCGTGGGCTCGGCGTGGATGCCGCCGGCGGCCAGCGCGGCCTGCACTTCCTCGCGCTTGGCCTTGATGGTGTTGACGCGCAGGTCCAGCGGCGCCGGCTCGGACAAGGCCTGCACCAGCGGCCAGAAGCCGCCCTCGGGGCCTTCGCCCAGCATGGCCTTCAGCGGCGCGGCCAGCCAGTCGGGCAGGTTGTGGCGCAGTTTCTCGGGCAGCGTGCTGCGGTCGATCTTGGCGAACTCGGCCAGCCAGGCCTGCTCTTGCGGGCCCAGGGCGCCGCGCAGGTACACGTCACCACCCTGCCAGGCCAGGATGGCCAGCCGGCGCTCGAGCGCGCCGCTGCCGCTTTGCGCCATGTGCTGGAACAGCAGGCGCTGGCGCAGCAGCGTGTAGGTGGTTTCGGCCAGGGTGTGGCGCTCGCGCGTGCCCAGGGCGCGGTGCTGGCGGAAGTAGGCCGAGACCACGGCGTCGGCCGGCTGGTCCAGGCGCAGCACCGCGCGCAGCAGTTCGGTGCACAGGTCTAGCAGGGCGTTGGGATGCATGGGGTCGGTGTCTTCAGAGCAGCATCAGAGCAATACCTGCGAGGCGCCGTCGAGCTGCAGCACCAGGCCGCCCTCCACGCGCAGCCGGCCTTCGACGAACCAGCGCACGGCCTGCGGGTAGATCACGTGCTCGGTCGCCAGCACGCGTGCGGCCAGCGCGGCCTCGTCGTCGCCGGGGCGCACCGGCACCACGCTTTGCATGACGATGGGGCCGTGGTCCAGCTCGGGCGTCACGAAGTGCACCGTGGCGCCCACCGCCTTGCAGCCCGCGGCCAGCGCGCGCCGGTGCGTGTGCAGCCCGCCAAAGGCCGGCAGCAGCGAGGGGTGGATGTTGAGCAGCCGGCCCTGGTAGCGCTGCACGAAGGCGTCGCCCAGGATGCGCATGAAGCCGGCCAGCACCACCAGGTCGGGGGCGTGGCCGTCGATCACCTGCGCCAGCGCGGCGTCGAAGTCGCTGCGCTCGCGCCAGGCCTTGTGGTCGACCACGGCGGTGGCGATGCCGCGCGCTGCGGCAAAGCCCAGGCCGGCGGCGTCGGCGCGGTTGGAGACTACGGCCACCACCTGTGCCGGCCAGGCCTGTTCGGCGCAGCGCTGCACGATGGCTTCCATGTTGGAGCCGCGGCCGGAGATGAGTATGACGATGCGCTTCATGGGGGTGGGCAGTGTAGGCTGAGGTTTTATGTTCGCCGTCAAGCGCCGGGCAACCTGGCCGGGTCGTAGGTGGCTTGATTCTTGAAGACGCTGAAGGCGACGCGCAGGATTCTTCGGCCGATGGCGACGTAGGCTGCGGTGGTGGGCAGGCCCTTGGCGAGTTCGTGCTCGTAGAGCTTGCGCCACTGCGGGTCGCATCGGGCAGCTGCCATCGCGGCGGTGAACAGCAACTTGCGCGCGTAGGCATCCCCGCGCTTGGACAGGCGGCGCACGCCCGTGCGCTTGCCCGAATCCTGCGGCCGCAGGTCCATACCCAGGAAAGCCACGACAGCGTCGCTGCCACGATGCGCCAGGCGCTGGAACACGCGCAGCAAGGTCGCGCCGGTGAGCAGACCCACACCAGGCACGGACATGATCCAGCCCAGAGCGGTCTTGCCCTGAGGCAGCGCGCAGGCCGCCTTGGCGATCTGCTTGTCCAGCGCGCGCAGTGTGTCCTGCATGGCCTTGAACATCGGCGTGAAGTCCACGGTCGCGGCAGCGGCCTCGCGCAGGCCTTGACGCAGCGAGGCCACATGTCGGGCCAGCATGGCGCGCTGGCGCAGCAGGTCCTTGAGCAGTTCGTGCTCGGGGCTGGGCGGTTGCCAGGGACGCAGCCGGCCGTGCTCGCGCTCGATCAGGTGGGCCAGCATCTGGGCATCCAGCCGATCGGTCTTGCCGCGCTGACCCAGGCTGCGCGCGTACTGGCGCACCGCGCGCGGGTCCAGCACGTACACGACCATGCCGGCGGCATGGGCCAGCCGCGCAAGACGCTCGTGATAGCGCCCCGTGGACTCCACGGCCAGGCGCGAGCCGGGCGGCAGCGTGCGCAGCCAGCGACCGATGGCCGCGTCGGTGTTGGCCAGGCGATGAACGCCGCCGCGGCCGTGAACGGCAGCATCCAGGTGCGCGCTGGCCACATCCACGCCGACATCGAGCGCGGCAGCTGCGGCTTGAGCTTGAGGCATTTGAGGGTTCATGACTCAAAATGGGTGGCGTCGGGGTGGTCCCCCTGCGCATGGCGTGAACTTGCTGACATTGACGTTCGGCCCTGGCTGCGACACCTTGGGGCACGACGTGAGGTTCTTCATCGACGCTCGGTGCAGGGGTGGGGAGACTCTCAGTGAAGCGGTCGAGCCTGCTGGCACTGCCAGCGCGCTCGCCGAAAGGCCGGAACCGTCCCTCCACCCCGACACCTCGCCCGGCAGGTGGTGGAGGAATGCTGAACCTACGCCAGGGGCGGCGCGGCAAACAGCCCGGCTGTGGATTTGTGGATCGTGCGGCTGCGCCGCACCGCGACGGCCCCTGGACAACGCTGCGCGTTGCCCACCGCCCGTCGCTCGATCCACAAGCTCCACAGCCTTCCACCACGATTGAGTTGAATCGGGGAAGAACATACAAGGCTGGACGTGAGGGTCCAGAAGGACCCGTACGCCTGCCGAAGGACCGGCCGCGATTTCACGCGGCCGGGCTGAGACAATCCCGGCCTTCCCACCCGCGACCTGCCCACCATGCGATCACGCGTTCTCTCCGGCATGCGCCCCACCGGGGCCATGCACCTCGGCCACTACCACGGCGCGCTCAAGAACTGGGTGCAGCTGCAGCAGGAGCACGAGTGCTTCTTCTTCGTGGCCGACTGGCACGCGCTGACCACGCACTACGAAGAGCGCGAGGTGATGGAGCGCTACGTCTACGAGATGGTCATCGACTGGATCGCCGCCGGCCTGGACCCCGAGCAATGCACCATCTTCATCCAGAGCAAGCTGCCCGAGCACGCCGAGCTGTTCACGCTGCTGGCCATGGGCACGCCGCTGGGCTGGCTGGAACGTGTGCCCACCTACAAAGACCAGATCGACAAGCTGAAGGACCGCGACCTGGCCACCTACGGCTTCCTGGGCTACCCGCTGCTGCAGGCGGCCGACATCCTGATCTACAAGGCCAACTACGTGCCGGTGGGCGAAGACCAGAGCTCGCACGTCGAGCTTACGCGCGAGGTGGCGCGCCGCTTCAACAACCTGTACGGCCGCAACAAGGACTTCGAGGCGCGCACCGCCGCCGCGCTGGCGCGCCTGCCCAAGGACGACGCGCGCTACTACGAACGCCAGCGCAAGGCCTTCGGCGAAACCGGCAGCACCGAGGCGCTGGCCAAGGGCGAGGGCATGGTGCGCAAGGCCGCGGCCGGCATCGAGGGCTGGGCCAGCGACGACAGCGAACTGCTGCTGGGCCACCTGAAGGGCGCCGGCAAGTCCATCCTCACCGAGCCCCAGGCCCTGCACACCGAGGTGCTGCGCCTGCCCGGCACCGACGGCACCAAGATGAGCAAGAGCTACGGCAACGCCGTGCTGATGCGCGACGAACCGGCCGAGGTGAGCAAGAAGATCCGTGGCATGGTCACCGACCCGGCGCGCGCGCGCCGCACCGACCCCGGCGACCCCGAAAAATGCCCCGTGTGGCAGTTCCACAAGGTCTACAGCGACGCGGCCACGCAGGACTGGGTCGTCAAGGGCTGCAAGAGCGCCGGCATCGGCTGCCTGGACTGCAAGCAGCCGGTGATCGACGCCGTCATCAAGGAGCAGCAGCCCTGGCGCGAACGCGCCGAGACCTACCTGGCCAACCCCAAGCAGGTGCACTGGATCGTCGAGATGGGCACCGAGCGCGCGCGCACGGTGGCGCGCCAGACCATGAAAGACGTCCGCGGCGCGATGGGCCTGAACTACTGAACCGCCCCACCATGAAACCCCTGCAGACCATCGAAGTGCACCCCGGCGCCGAGCCCCGCGCCAGCATCATCATCCTGCACGGCCTGGGCGCCGACGGCACCGACTTCCTGGCCTTTGCCGACGAGCTGCGGCTGGGCGCCGTGGGCCCCGTGCGCTGGGTCTTCCCGCGCGCGCCGGTGCGGCCGGTCACCATCAACGGCGGCGCGGCCATGCGTGCCTGGTACGACATCCTGGGCACCGAAGCCGCGCGGCGCGAAGACGATGCCGGGCTGCGCGAATCCATCGCCCTGGTGCAGCAGCTGATCGAACGCGAGGTGGCGCGCGGCGTGCCGGCGCATCGCATCGTGCTGGGCGGCTTCTCGCAGGGCTGCGCCATCACGCTGGGCGCCGGGCTGCGCCACGACCAGCGCCTGGCCGGGCTGGTGGGGATGTCGGGCTACGTGCCGCTGGCCGGCCAGCTGGCGGCAGAGCGCCACGAGGCCAACCGCGCCACGCCGGTGTTCCTGGCGCACGGCCGCAACGACGGCGTCATCCCGCTGGCGCGCGGCAGCGCAGGGCGCGACCTGCTGCAGGCGCAAGGCCAGCCGGTCGAATGGCACGAGTACCCGATGGAACACTCGGTCTGCATGGAGGAAGTGCAGGCACTGCAGCAGTGGTTGCTGAAGGTGCTGGCGGGCGACTGAGCCGGCAGCAGGGCCGGCGACCTTGGGGTATGGTTGCGGCCACCCCAACACCCCCGAAAGACCCCGCCCATGCCCACCCCGCGCCGCGCCATCCTCGGCTGCCTGCTCGCCGCCCTCGTCGCCCTGGCCCCACCGGCCCTGGCCGAGGCGCCGCAGCTCAAGACCCAGGCCCCGGGCTGGTACCGCATGATGCTGGGCAAGTTCGAGATCACCGCGCTGTCCGACGGCACGGTGGCGCTGCCGGTGGACAAGCTGCTCACCAACACCACGCCCGACCGCGTCAACGGCCTGCTGGCGCGCGCCTACCTCAAGTCGCCGGTCGAGACCTCGGTCAACGGCTACCTCATCAACACCGGCAGCAAGCTGGTGCTGATCGATGCTGGCGCGGCCGGGCTCTTCGGCCCCACGCTGGGCAAGTTGGGCGCCAACCTCAAGGCCGCCGGCTACCAGCCCGAGCAGGTGGACGAGGTCTACATCACCCACATGCACCCGGATCACGTGGGCGGTCTGGCGGCCGACGGCAAGGCCGTGTTCCCCAACGCCGTGGTGCGCGCCGACATGCGCGAAGGCGACTTCTGGCTCAGCCAGGCCAACCTGGACAAGGCGCCGGCCGACGCCAAGGGCTTCTTCCAGGGCGCGATGGCCTCGCTCAACCCCTACGTGGCGGCCGGCCGGCTCAAGCCCTTCGACGCCGGCACCGCGGGCGTCGAACTCATGCCCGGCATCCGCGCCATGCCGGCGCGCGGCCACACGCCCGGGCACAGCATCTACATCGTCGAAAGCGAAGGCAACCGCCTGGTGGTCTGGGGCGACCTGATGCACGTGGCGGCGGTGCAGTTCGCCATGCCGGCGGTGACCATCCAGTTCGACACCGACTCCAAGGCCGCGGCGCCGCAGCGCCAGAAGAACTACGCCGACGCCGCCAAGAAGGGCTACTACGTGGCGGTGGCGCATGTCGCCTTCCCGGGCATCGGCAAGCTGCGCGCCGACGGCCGCGGCTACCAGTGGGTGCCGGCCAACTACCAATCGGTACCATGACCCCCCCGAAGCGCCTTCGGCGCCTCCCCCCGGGGGGCGCCGCCAGCGGCCCGGCAAAGCCGGTTCCGCGGCGGCCGCTGGATGACGGCCAGTTCATCTGACCCGACTGCCGTGTCGCGCACGCGCTGAAGTGAAACTCGTCCGCCCCGGCCCCGAACACCTGCCGGGCTACTGCGCCGCGCTGCAGCGCGGCTGGTCGCCCGACAACGTGCGCGGGGCGGTGGCGGCGCAGGAGATGCTGCAGCGCATCACCGAGGACGCCGAGGGCTTTCTGGCCCTGGCCCACGACCCCGAGGCGCGCGGCCCGGCCGTCACCCTGCCCGACGGCACGCAGCGCCCGCGCATCCCCAGCCTGACGCGCTGGATGTGGGACGGGATATCGGACGAAGATGGCTTTGCCGGCAGCATAGGCCTGCGCTGGACGCCCCCGGGCACGCCGCTGCCGCCGCACGTGCTGGGCCACATCGGCTACGCCGTGGTGCCCTGGAAGCAGCGCCAGGGCCACGCCACGCACGCGCTGGCGCTGATGCTGCGCCTGGCACGCGAGCAGGGGCTGGACCACGTGGAGATCACCACCGACCCCGACAACCTGGCCTCGCAGCGCGTGATCATCGCCAACCAGGGCGTGCTGATCGAGCGCTTCGACAAGGGCGCGGCCTACGGCCACCGGCCCGGACTGCGCTACCGCATCGCCATCGAATAGCGGCGCTCAGCGCGACGCCGCCGGCGCGATGACCCGCGCCAGCCCGCCGATGCAGCCGCTGCCCTGGCCGTCGGCGCACACCGCCGGGCCGGGCGCGGGGGCCGGTGCAGAGGCCGGTGCCTGCTGCTGGGCCAGGCGCGCGCCGCCGGGCTCGCCCACCAGCAGCAGCACGATGCCCACCGCCGTGCCCACGGCCAGCAGCAGCACGAACAGGCGGCGCCGCGGTGACAGCGGGCGGTAGGTGGATTCTTTGGCGGGCAAGGCGGGGGCGATGGCGTGGCGGCCGGGGACTATCGCATGCTCACAAGGCGTGAAGGAACCGTCGCGAGCGGCCCGAGGTCAGCTCGAGCACCGCAGCCGTACACCCGTACGGCGAGGAGCGCAGGGCTGAGATCGGGTCGCGCAGCAGGTTCATTCAGCCCCTGCAGGAACCACTGCGCATCGGGCACAGCGCCGCCCCCGGCCGGCAGGCGGCCACGGTAGACCCACACCAGCGAGCCGTCCAGCGCCTGGGCGATGAAGTAGTCGCGCACCGCGGGCGGGCCGTCCCACCAGCCGGTCTCGATGCGTTCGGGGCCGCTCACCAGTTGCAGCGCGCGGCCCTCGAGCAGCGGCAGCGCGTCACGTTCGGCCAGCGCCAGGGGCTCGGGCAGCAGCCAGGCCGGGCGGTGCAGCGGCAAGGTGCTGCTGGCCAGCGCCAACGCCGCGGCCGGCAGGGCCACGGCCGGGGCCTGCGCCGGCACGCTGCGGCTGGCGCGCTCGGGGCGGTGGTCGGCCACGGCCACCAGGCGCTGCACCTGCTCGTCGCCCAGGCGCGCGCACAGGCGTTCCAGCAAGCGCAGCAGGCCTTCGGAAGTGCTGGCCGGGGTGGGAAAGAGCTCGCCGTTGGGCGCAGGCGCGGCCACCAGATGGCTGCAGTGCAGCTGCAGCTCGAGCGTGGGTGCGGCCAGCGCCTGCCGCGCCAGGCGCTCGCGCAGCAGCACCTGCAGGTGGGCCGCATCCAGCGCAGGCTCGGCCAGCGCCAGCACCAGTTCGGTGGCCGGCACGGCGGCGTTGCGGCGCGGCTCGTGCAGCATGCGCAGCGTGAAACCGCCCACGCGGGCCTGCCGTGCCTGGGCCCAGGCCACCAGCCGCGCCAGCAGCACCGCCGCGCCGTGCAACACCTGCGTCGTGCTGTCGGCGCGGGCAAAGAGTTCGAGCCGGCAGTCGAAGGTGGCCGGCGGCGCCAGCGCACGGCGCGGGTCGGGCTTGCGGCCATAGGCGCGGTCCAGCGCATCGAGCAGGTCTTCGCCGCAACGCCGCGCCAGGCCGTCGCGCGGTAGCGCGCGCAAGGCGCCCAGGCTCAGCAGGCCCATGTCCTGCAGCGCCTGCACCTGGCGCGCGTCGGCCAGCAGCGCCAGCGGTGCCGGGTCCAGCAGCGCCTGCAGCGCCGCCCGTTGCGTGGCATGCGCGCCGCTGACCAGATCGCCCTGGCCGCGCGGCGCCCAGCGCGCCAGCAGCGCCGCGCCCAGCGCAGTGGGCGCGGCGGCCATGCGCACGCGGTGGCCCAGCGGCTGCAGCGCGGCCTGCAGGCGCTGACGCAGGGCCGCCAGGCCGCCGAACAGGCGCAGGCTGGCCTGCACGTCCAGCAGCACGGTCTGCGCGTCCTGCAGCGTGACGGCGGGGGTGAAGGCGAGCGCCGCGTGCGCCACCGCCTGCAGCGCCGCGGCGTCGCGCGCCGCGTCGGCCTGCACCGGCTGCAGATCGGACGACAGCGCCAGCGCGGTGGCGCGCGCCATGCCGGGCCGTATGCCGCAGGCCGCGGCGGCGGCGTTGACGCACAGCACCTGCTGCTCAGCCAGCAGCGCCACCGGCCGCGCCCGCGCCGCGGGCGCGAGCGTGGCGCCGAAGGCCTCAAGCGAGAGGAAAGGCAGGTGCAGCGCCAGCCACAGCATGGGCAGCCCCGCGCTGCGCGCGCGCCAGCGCCGGCGGCGACAGCACCGGCGGCAGCGCCAGCACCAGCGGCTGGGCCAGCGGCGGGCCGCGGCGCTTGAACAGCATCAGGCGCAGCGCGTCGGCCCCGGCGCTGGCCAGGGTGATGCGCAGCGGCGCCGCACTGGGTTGCAGCCGGGCCTCGACGCCGCGCAGCAGGAAGGCCGGGCCGGCCTGGCCCTGCGCCGCCAGTTGCAGCCGGCGCAGCGCGTCGGCCGGCAGCCGCGCCGGCAGCCAGGCCAGCACCGCGCCCAGGTGGCCGCTCTTGAGGGCCTGCTCCAGCGCCCACAGGATGTCGGCGGCGGGCAGATGCTCGCGCGCCCGGCTCTTCAGGTCCTGGCGCGGCCGCACGATGACGAGCTGGCGCAGGTCCAGCCCCAGCGCCGACAGCGCCCAGGCGCAGGGCTCGGCCGGCGGGTCCAGCCACATCAGGCTGCGCTGCTGGTGCTGCAGCGCCGCCAGCACCGGCGCCAGCAGGCGCAGTTCACCCACGCCCGGGTGCGGCAGCAGCAGTTCGGTGAGCGCGCCGGTGGGCCAGCCGCCGCCGGGGAGTTGTGCGTCGAGTTCGGCAAAGCCGCTGGGCAGCACCGCCTGCTGCACGCGGCCCAGCTGGTGCGCCCGCCAGACTGCCGGGTGCAAAGACGGGTGCAGCGCCGACTGCAGTGGTTCAGGCGCAGACCCGGCGTGCAGCGGCGCCGACCCCGGCACGGACGCCGGCGGCGCTGGAAGATCCAGGGCAGATGCAGACAGCACGGGGGTGGCACCGGTTCACGGCAAGACGGGTTCTCGGACCCTGGGCGGGCCAAAGTACTGTATGGATATCCATATCTTAGCCGCCGGCGCTTCGGCCCACAAGCGACCCACAGGCGGCCCCACAAGCGACCCAAATAGCGCGCACGGCCCCGGCCGGCCGGCCCCGGGCGTTCAGCCCGCCTGGCGCCCGGCCTCGACCAGCTTCACCAACGCGTGCAGCGTGCGGTTGATGGGCGTGGCCACGCCCAAAGCGGCGCCGCGGCGCACGACGAAGCCGTTGAGGTGGTCGATCTCGCTGGGCTTGCCACGCGCCATGTCCTGCGCCGTGGACGACAGCTGCGCCGGCATGGCCACGGCGATGCGCTCCATCGCCGCCAGCGCATCGTCCAGCACCAGCGACTGGCCGTCGGCCTGGGCCACGGCCACCACCTCCTGCACCAGGGCCTGCTGCAGCGCGCGGATCTCGGGCAGCGCCGCCAGTCGGCCATAGGGCTGCTGCGCCAGGCCCGAGATGGCGTTGTAGGCGCAGTTGACCATCAGCTTGCTCCACAGCTCGGCCATGACCTGGGGCGACACCTGCACCGGCACACCGGCGCCGGCAAACAGCGCGGCCACGTCCTGCAGGCGCTGCTGCGCCCGCGCGTCCTGCGCCGCGGCGGCGTCGCGCGGGCCTATCACCAGGTCACCGCGGCCGTAGTGCCTGACCACGCCCGGCTCGGGCATGGCCGTGGCCACGTAGACCACCGCCGGCACCACGTCCTGGCGCAGCTGCTGCGCCAGCAGGGCGGCGTTCTCCACGCCGTTCTGCAGGCTCAGTACCAGCGCATCGGGCGCCAGCAACGGCGCCAGCTGACGCGCCACGGCGGCAGTGTCGGTGGACTTCACACACACCAGCACCAGCGCGGCGCCCTGCACCGCGGCCAGCTCGGTGCTGGCCTGCAGGCGCACGGCCTGCACCTGCCCCGCGCGGTGCAGCTGCAGGCCGTCGCGGGCGATGGCCTGCACGTGCGGGGCGCGGCCGATGAGGGTGACGCGGTGGCCGGCCTGCGCCAGCAGCGCGCCGAAGAAGCTGCCGACGGCACCGGCACCGACGACGGCGATGGAAGCAAAGGGCTGGGTCATGGCAGGCGGCGTTGGTGGGCGGTACGGGCGGGGCCGGCAGTATGCAATGCCCTGCCGCCAGCCGCGAGAATGGGCGCACGCCACCAGCGCCCCCACGGGCCGCACACACCATGGACCCCGACACCGCCCTCGCCCTGCGCCGGCTGCTGGCCACGCGCCCGGTGGCCAGCCTGGCCACGCTGCACAAGGGCGAGCCTGCGCTGTCGATGGTGCCCTTCGTGCTGCCGGCGGGCGACACGCGACTGTACATCCACGTCAGCGCCCTGGCGACGCACACGCGCGACCTGCAGCGGCACACCCGCGTGGCCTTGCTGGTGATGGCCGAGCCGGATGCCGACACGCTGCCACAGGCGCTGCCGCGCGTGGCGCTGCAAGCCGATGCAGCGGTGCTGGAGCGCGCCGGCCCGCAGTACGAGGCCGCGCGCGCGGCCTATCTGCTGCGCTTTCCGCAGGCCGCGCCCATCTTCGAGTTGGGCGATTTCTCGCTGGTGGCGCTGCAGCCGGTGGCGGCGCGCCTGGTGGCCGGTTTCGGCCGTGCCCACAGCCTGGTGGGCGCCGCGCTGGCCGACTGGCTGCGCGGCTGATGTCCGTTGTTCAGAAAGGCACTTCGCTGTGCACGTAGCCCACGAAGGCGGGCGAGACCTCCATGCGCGCCACCAGCAGGCTGATCTCGCCGCCCAGGTTGCGGCTGTCCATCAGGGCCTCGAGCATCTCGACCTCGCCGGCCCCGTACTTGGCGCACAGCACGGCCACCGCGGCCACCTTGGCGGCCAGGTAGGCCTGCTCGTAGCGCGCCCCTTGTTCGGCGTCGAAGCCGTTTTCCTCGAGATCACGAAGCATGGCTGCGATGTTGTGAAGGTGGTGCATCAGATGTCTCCTGGCTCTGCTGGCCGGCTCCGGGGGGGTCCCGAACACACGGCCGGGGCGTGAGGCCCCGGCGCCGGTAGGCGGCAGCGCCTACAGGCTTCTTCGGCTCGAACGCGGGCGCTTGAAGCGGCCGATCATCAGGCCGGCACCGGAAACACCGGTCAATATCGCGACATTCCTCACTGCGCGGCTGCTTGCGGCCCGCAGGCGCCACCCGGGCCGTGGTTCAGGCCGCGCCCAGCCGCCACAGTGACGTGACCTCGGCCACGCGCGCCGCGTGCAATGCGTCGGCGGGGTCGAAGGCCTTGGGATGGCGCGGCCGCGTGTCCAGCCGGCCCAGCACGCGCAGCCCGGCGCTGGTGATGGCGTGCAGCAGTTCGGCGCGGCTGCGCAGGCCCAGGTGTTCGGCCAGGTCGGACAGGATCAGCCAGCCCTCGCCGCCCGGCGCCAGGTGCGCCGCCAGGCCCTGCAGAAAGCCGGCGAGCATGCGGCCATCCTCGTCGTAGACGGCGCGCTCCAGCGGCGAGCCCGACCGCGCCGGCAGCCAGGGCGGGTTGCACACCACCAGCGGCGCGCGCCCGGGCGGAAACAGATCGGCCTGCAGCACCTCCACCTGCCCCGCCAGGCCCAGCCGCGCCAGGTTGTCGCGGGCACAGTCCAGCGCGCGCGGGTCCTGGTCGGTGGCCACCACGCGCGCCAGGCCGCGCCGCGCCAGCAGCGCCGCCAGCACGCCGGTGCCGGTGCCGATGTCGAAGGCCAGTGACTCCGCTTGCGCGCCGGCCGGCAACTTTGCTTCGGCCACCAGCTGCACATATTCACCGCGCACCGGCGAGAACACGCCGTAGTGCGGGTGGATGCGGTTGTGCGGCGGCGGCCCGAGCGCGGGCACGGCCACGCCGTTCTTGCGCCACTCGAAGGCGCTGATCAGCCCCAGCAATTCGCGCAGCGAAGCCACGGCCGGGCCGTCGTCGGCCGCGGGCGGGCCCCAGGCCTGGGTGCAGGCCAATCGCGCGTCGGGCGCACGGCGCAGCGGGATGCCGTGGTCGGCGTCGAAGGGGATGAGCAGCATGCCCAGGGCGCGCGCCCGCTGCGACTGCGCCAGGCGGTGGCGGTGAAAGGCCGCGCCCGGTGCCTCGGGCGCAGCGGCCGTGGCCGGCAGCACCCGCCCCTGCCGCGGCTTGCGCTCGGCGCGGCGGGCCATGGCCTGCAGCAGGTGGCGCGCGTTCTGGAAGTCGCCGCGCCACAGCAGCGCCGTGCCCTCGCTGGCCAGGCGCCAGGCGCGGTCGGCGGGCAGCGTGTCGTCGGCGATGCACACGCGCGCCGGCGGCGGGCCGGGGCGCTCGCAGCGCCAGCGCGCGCTGCACGGCTGGCCGTCCTCGGTCCAGGCGATGCACGGGGTTTCAGCGAACGGCGGGGGCGCGGGCAGCATCCACCGAGCTTAAGCCCGGGGCCGCGCCGCCCTCCGAAAGGCCCGAACTGCGGCGTCCCGGCCGCTCATTTGCGGCTCAAGCCGCGCGCGCCGCTGCCGACAAGGGCGGCCCTCCACGGGTAGGCGCGGCGCAACGCAGCGCCAAATTTTCACCTTTGCCCCTTCAGAGAGCGGGGGGTAGTGCCGATACAGCGTGGGTAGCGCCCGGCACCCGCCGGGCCACTGGAAGCTCTCGTGTCCGCTCTCGATCGCGCGTCGAAGGCAGTACCGGCCCCCGCAGGCCCGCGTCCACGTTTGCTCACCCCCGTCTAAGCCCCCCGCACACACCATGACAAGCCGTCCGTCCGCGTTCTGGCTGCCCATCGCCTTTGGCCTGGCCGCCGCCCTGTCCCTGTTGCTGGTGGGAGGCCTGGACTGGACCGCACTGGTGCTGGCACCGCTGCTGGCCGGCACCGGCCTGGCCCTGGGCCGCCACCTCGACGGCCGGCTGCGCACCGTGCAGGGCAGCATCGGCGACTTCCTGGAAGGCCAGCGAGAGTTTGCGCAGCAGGTGTCGCCCATCTGGAGCGGCCACATCGAATCGTCGCGTGAACAGATGGAGCGCGCGATCGCGGCGCTGAGCGAGCGCTTCTCGGGCATTGCGCAGAAGCTGGACGCCGCGGTGCAGGCGGCCTCTCTGGAAACGCAGACCCTGGACGACGGTGAGCAGGGCATTGCCGCGGTGTTTGCGCGCAGCAAGCAGGAGCTGGCCGCGGTGATCGAGTCGCAGCGCTCGGCCATGAAGGGCATGAGCACCATGCTGGAAAAGGTCAAAGGCATGGACCGCTTCATCGTCGAGTTGCAGGAGATGGCCGCCGAGGTGGCCAAGATCGCGCAGCAGACCAACCTGCTGGCGCTGAACGCCGCGATCGAGGCCGCGCGCAGCGGCGAATTCGGCCGCGGCTTCGCGGTGGTGGCCAAGGAATTCCGCATGCTGTCGCAGCAGTCGGGCGACACCGGCAAGCGCATGACGGCCAAGGTGGGCGTCATCAGCCAGGCCATCGTCGAGACCCGCGAGGCAGTACTCGCGTCGGTGCATGCCGAAGACGGCTCGACCCACGCCGCCGAGGCCGCCATCGGCCGCGTGCTCGACGACTTCAAGGGCATCACCGATGCGCTGCAGCGCTCGAGCGCGCTGCTCAAGGACGAGAGCGTGGGCATCCAGTGCGAAGTGAACGAGGCGCTGGTGCAGCTGCAGTTCCAGGACCGCGTGAGCCAGATCCTGACCCAGGTGCGCGACAACATCGGCCGCCTGCCGGGGCCGTTCGAGGACAGCCTGCAGGCGCATGCCCAGACCGGCGAACTGCGCCAGCTCGACTCGGACACCTTCCTCACGGAGATCAAGAAGTCCTACGTGATGAGCGACCAGCACGTCATCCACGCGGGTGGCAAGGTGGCTGAGAAATCTGAGACCGAAATCACCTTCTTCTAGAGAAGACGCAAGCCATGGGCAAGACCATCATGATCGTTGACGACTCGGCCTCGATGCGCCAGGTAGTAGGGATCGCGCTCAAGAGCGCGGGCTACGCGGTGCTGGAGGGCAAGGACGGCGTGGACGCGCTGTCCAAGCTCACCGGGCAGAAGGTCCATCTGATCATCAGCGACGTGAACATGCCCAACATGGACGGCATCGCCTTCGTCAAGGCGGTCAAGCAGCTGGCCAATTACAAGTTCACGCCGATCATCATGCTGACCACCGAATCCGAAGAAGGCAAGAAGCGCGAAGGCCAGGCGGCCGGCGCGCGCGCCTGGGTGGTCAAGCCGTTCCAGCCTGCGCACCTGCTGGGTGCCGTGCAGAAGCTGTGCCTGCCTTGAGGCCCACCCCCAGGCCCACCCCCAGGCCCGATCCCAAACCCAGGTTCTGGCCGCGGCCCTGAAGCGGCCGCACCGACCCCCCACCATCCCGAGGACGCCATGACGAGCAGGCCCAAGAAGAAGAAGACAGAGGGCGGCGCAATGCGCATCGAGGGCGAGCTGACGATATTTCGAGCCGCCGAGCTGATGCCGCAACTGCTGGGCAACCCGGCGCCGCAAACGCTGGACCTGTCGGGCGTGACCGAGATCGACAGCGCCGGCCTGCAGTTGCTGATGCTGGCCAAGAAGCACGCCCGCAAAGAGCAGCGCGAGCTGCAGCTGGTGGCGCACAGCGCCGCGGTGACCGAGGTCTTCGAGCTGCTCAACGTGGCCGCCTTCTTCGGCGACCCGCTGGTCGTACCGCCGCGCCCCGGCGCCTGAAGGCGCCACCGCTCCCCCCTTTCGCGCGTCAAGAACAACAGGACATACGTCATGGACCTCGACCTGGCACTGCAGACCTTCATCACGGAAAGCCGCGAACTCCTGGCCGACATGGAAAGCGCGCTGCTCGCGGTGGAACAGGCCGAGGACAAGGACGAGCTGGTCAACGCCATCTTCCGCGCGGCGCACACCATCAAGGGCTCGGCCGGTCTGTTCAGCCTTGACCACATCGTCGACTTCACGCACGTGGTGGAAAGCCTGCTCGACCAGGTGCGCGCCGGCAAGCTGCTGATCGCCGATGCGCTGGTGGGGCTGCTGCTGAGCTGCCGCGACCACATCTCGGCCCTGGTCGAGGCCGTGGCCGCCGGCCAGACGCAACCCGACGAGACCTTGTCAGCCGAAGGCGCACCGCTCATCGCCCAGTTGCGTGCCCACCTGTCGGGCGGCGCTGCCGCCGCAGCCGTGGTGCCGGTGGGGCCGGCGGTGCAGCTCCAAGCCGTGGCACGCCTGAACGGCGACGGCGCACTCACCAATGCCTGGCACATTTCACTGCGCTTCGGCCGCGACGTGCTGCGCAACGGCATGGACCCGCTGAGCTTCATCCGCTACCTGCAGACTCTGGGCAGCATCCGCGGCATCGTGACGCTGGCCGATGCCATCCCTACCGACGGCAGCATGGACCCCGAGGCCTGCTACCTGGGCTTCGAGATCGCGCTGGAAACGCAGGTCAGCAAGTCCACGCTGGAAAACGTGTTCGAGTTCGTGCGCGACGACTGTCTGCTGACCATCCTGCCGCCGCACAGCAAGATCAGCGACTACGTCGATCTGCTGCAGAAGCAGGACGAGCCGGCGCGCCTGGGCGAGATGCTGGTGCGCTGCGGCACGCTCACGCAGAGTGAACTGGACGAAGCGCTCAAGACGCAGGCGCGCACGCCCGAGCAGCCCCTGGGCACCATCCTGGTCGACCAGGGCGTGGTGCAGCCCGAGGTGGTGGAAGCCGCGCTGGTCAAGCAAAAGCAGGTCAAGGACGTGGGCGCGCAAGAGAGCCGCTCGATCCGCGTGGATGCCGACAAGCTGGACCAGCTGATCAACCTGGTGGGTGAGCTGATCATCGCCGGCGCCAACGTCAACCTGATCGCGCGCCGCGCGCAGATCAGCGACCTGCAGGAAAGCACCTCCAAGCTGAGCATGCTGGTCGAAGAAGTGCGCGACAGCGCGCTGCAGCTGCGCATGGTGAAGATCGGCGCCACCTTCAGCCGCTTCCAGCGCGTGGTGCGCGACGTGTCGCACGAACTGGGCAAGGACGTTGCGCTGGTCATCAGCGGCGAAGACACCGAACTCGACAAGACCGTCGTCGAGAAGATCGGCGACCCGCTGATGCACCTGGTGCGCAACTCCATGGACCACGGCATCGAATCGGCCGCCTTGCGCGCAGAGCGCGGCAAGCCGGCACAGGGCACGCTCAAGCTCGACGCCTGCCACGACTCTGGCAGCATCGTCATCACGGTGCAGGACGACGGCGGCGGCCTGAACCGCGACCGCATCCTGGCCAAGGCGCAGGAGCGCGGCCTGATCGAGGCCGGCCAGCACCTCAGCGACAGCGAGGTCTACGCGCTGATCTTCGAGCCCGGCTTCAGCACTGCCGAGAAGGTGACCAACCTGTCGGGCCGCGGTGTCGGCCTGGATGTGGTCAAGCGCAACATCAGCGCGCTGCGCGGTACGGTGGAAATCAGCAGTCAGGCCGGCCAGGGCACCAAGGTGACCATCCGCCTGCCGCTGACGCTGGCCATCATCGATGGCTTCCTGGTGGGCGTGGGCAAGTCGGTGTTCGCCATCCCGCTGGACATGATCGAGGAGTGCGTCGCGTACTCGGCCGAACCCAGCCACGACTACACCAACCTGCGCGGCGAGGTACTGCCCTTCATAAGGCTGCGTTCACTGTTCTCCATCACCGGCCAGCCCACACGGGGCGAGAACATCGTCGTGCTCAAGCACGCCGAGCAGAAGGCCGGGCTGGTGGTGGACACGCTGCTGGGCGAGTTCCAGACCGTGATCAAGCCGCTGGGCCAGATGTTCAGCCAGGTCAAATGCATCAGTGGTTCCACCATTCTCGGCAGTGGTGACGTGGCGCTCATCCTGGATGTTCCGGCGCTGGTGCGCCAGGCCATCCAGAGCGTGCCCGTGCGGCATGCCGAAGCTGTTGCGGCCTAGAGCTTGGCCGCTCATCAACCCTTACCGGCGTAGTACAGCCAACTCTCAGCGACTTAGGAGAAACACGACATGTTTGCCAATATGAAGATCGGGATGCGGCTGGCCTTGGGCTTTGCCGCCGTACTCGTGCTGCTGATCGTGGTGTCGGTGCTCGGGGTGACCCGCATCGCAGCCCTCAACGCCGAGGTCGAAGACATGGTCCAGGACAAGTTCCCAAAGACCGTGCTTGCCAACAACATCATCGACTCCGTCAACGTCATCGCGCGCCGGCTGCGCAACGCCTACATCTTCAAGGACGCCGAATCGGCCAAGGAGCTGGAAGCCATCGGCGAGCAGCGCAAGATCATCAGCGAGAGCATCGACAAGCTCGAGAAGACCATCCTCAGCGACGCCGGCAAGGTGCAGCTGAAGAAGGTCAACGAGGCGCGCTCGGTCTACGTCCAGGACCAGGAGCAGTACATCGCGCTGCTCAAGGCCGGCAAGCGCGAAGAGGCCGCGGCCATGATCGCCGGTGAACTGCGCAAGAGCCAGGCCGGCTACATGGGTGCCGTAAACGGCTTGATCGAATTCCAGACCGAACTGGTGGTCAAGGCCGGCAAGGACGCCGACGCGCTGGCCGACTCGTCCGAGCGCCTGCTGGTCATCCTGGCCGCCGTGGCCGCGGCGCTGACCGCCTTCATCGGCTGGTTCATCACGCGCAGCATCACCACCCCCACGCGCACGCTGGTGGAATGCGCCGACAAGATGGCCGCGGGTGACTTCGAGTTCAAGATCGACATCCACAACAAGGACGAGGTCGGCGCACTGGCCGCATCCATGCGCACCATGCAGGGCGCGGTGCAGTCGCTGATCATCGACATGAACACGATGTCGTCACAGCACGATGCCGGCGACATCGACATCAAGATCGACGAGGCCAAGTTCAAGGGCGATTACGCCGTGATGGCCAAGGGTGTGAACGGCATGGTCTTCGGGCACATCGCCGTCAAGAAGAAGGCCATGGCCTGTGTCAAGGAATTCGGCGAAGGCAACATGGACGCGCCGCTGGAAGCCTTCCCGGGCAAGAAGCGGTTCATCAACGACACCATCGAACAGGTGCGCGTCAACATCAAGGCGCTTGTCGCCGACGCCAACCTGCTGTCCAAGGCCGCGGTCGAAGGCAAGTTGGCCACGCGTGCCGATGCCAGCAAGCACAAGGGCGACTACAACAAGATCGTGCAGGGCGTGAACGACACGCTGGACGCCGTGATCGGCCCGCTGAACGTGGCCGCCCGGTACGTGGACGAGATCGCCAAGGGCGCCATTCCGCCGGTCATCACCGACAGCTACAACGGCGACTTCAACGCCATCAAGAACAACCTCAACGCGTGCATCGCCGGCACCAGTCAGCAGGCCGCGGCCGCCCAGGCCATTGCCGCCGGCGACCTGACCGCGGTGGTCAAGGTGCGCTCCGACGCCGACGTCATGGCCAAGAGCCTGATCGAGGTCATCAAGGCCATCAACGCCCTGGTGGCCGATGCCAACACCCTGTCCAAGGCCACGGTCGAAGGCCGGCTGGACGTGCGCGTCGACCCCAGCAAGCAGCAGGGCGACTACCGCAAGGTGCTGGAAGGCCTGAACAGCGTGATGGTTGCAGTCAACACCCCCGTGCAGGAACTGCGCGACGTGCTCGGCGCCATGCAGGAAGGCGACCTGACGGTGACCATGAAGAAGAACTACGAAGGCACCTGGGACGAGCTCAAGGGCGCCGTCAACAACACGATGAGGAAGCTGGCCCAGGTGGTGACCGACGTCAACGCCGGCGCGCAGGCCCTGGCCAGCGCATCCGAGGAAGTCAGCGCCACGGCGCAGTCGCTGTCGCAGGCGGCCAGCGAGCAGGCCGCGGGGGTGGAAGAGACCAGCGCCTCGATCGAGCAGATGACCAGCTCCATCGCGCAGAACACCGAGAACGCCAAGGTCACCGAGAGCATGGCCAGCAAGGCGGCAAGCGACGCCGCCGAAGGCGGCGAATCGGTCAATGCCACGGTGGCGGCCATGAAGCAGATCGCCAAGAAGATCAGCATCATCGACGACATCGCCGCGCAGACCAACCTGCTGGCCCTGAACGCGGCCATCGAGGCCGCGCGTGCCGGCGAGCACGGCAAGGGCTTCGCGGTGGTGGCGGCCGAGGTGCGCAAGCTGGCCGAACGCAGCCAGGTGGCGGCACAGGAGATCGGCGAGGTCGCCAGTTCCAGCGTCGAGCTGGCCGAGAAGGCCGGCAAGCTGCTCGAGCAGATGGTGCCAGCCATCCGCAAGACCTCCGACCTGGTGCAGGAGATCGCCGCCGCGTCCAGCGAGCAGTCATCGGGCGTGGGCCAGATCAACTCGGCCGTGAGCCAGCTCAACACCACGACGCAGCAGAACGCTTCCAGCTCCGAAGAACTGGCCGCCACGTCTGAAGAGATGAGCGGGCAGGCCGAACAGCTGCAGCAGACCATGTCCTTCTTCAAGCTCGACGGCTCGGTGCAGGGCAAGACCCCCGGCTTCACCGTGCGCAAGGCGGCGCAGTCCAAGGGCGGGGTTGCCAAGCCGGCCGCCAAGCCGGTGACCGGGCTGGCACTGGCCACGGCCGGCGCCATCGACGAGTCGCAGTTCACCAAGTTCTGAAAGGGACACGCCATGAACCCGATGGTCAAGGCGCCGGGCACTGCCCTGGTGGCGGCACAGGCGGCGCAAGCCGCTGCGGCGGGCGAGGAGCGTCAGTACCTGACCTTCACGCTGGGCACCGAGATGTTCTCGCTGGACATCCTGTGCATCAAGGAAATCATCTGGTACGCCGGCCTGACCGAGGTACCGATGATGCCGGCCTGCATCCGCGGGGTGATCAACCTGCGCGGCGCGGTGGTGCCGGTGATGGACTTGTCGGCGCGTTTCGGCCGCGCCTCCACGCCGGTGGGCAAGAGCACCTGCATCGTCATCACCGAGGTCGAAGGCGCCAGCGGGGCCGAGCGCCAGAACATGGGCATCGTGGTCGACGCGGTGCAGGCGGTGCTGGAGATTCCCTCGACCGAGATCGAGCCGGCGCCCAACTTCGGCGCCAAGATCCGCGCCGATTTCATCGAGGGCATTGCCAAGGTGAACGGCAAGTTCGTCATCGTCCTCAACGTGCAGCGCGTACTGTCGGCTGAGGAGATCGGCGCCATGGGGCAGGCCGCGGCCATGGCCGAGATGGCCACTGCCTGAGCCGATGCTGGACAGCCGGCGAGCCCTTGACGGGCCGCCGGAAGTCCGGCAAGGCAGCCGAACATGAGGCCCATCACCGACACCGAGTTCGCCCGCTTCCAGCAGTTCATCTTCGAGCAGGCCGGCATCACGCTGTCCTCGGCCAAGCAGGCCCTGGTGAGCGGCCGGCTGGGCAAGCGGCTCAACCTGCACCGCATCGAGAGCTTCGGCGACTACTTCCAGATGCTGGCCTCGGGCGAGCACCCCGATGAAGTGCAGACCGCGGTGGACCTGCTGACCACCAACGAGACCTACTTCTTCCGCGAGACCAAGCACTTCGAGCTGTTGCGCACGCTGGCCCTGCAGGCACGCGAGCGCGGCAGCAACTTCCGCGTGTGGAGCGCCGCCAGCTCCAGCGGCGAAGAGGCCTACAGCGTGGCCATGGTGCTGGCCGACTGCCTGGAAGGCGGGCCCTGGGAGATCCTGGGCACCGACATCAGCACCAACGTGCTGCAGCAGGCCACGCGCGCGCTGTACTCGATGGAGCGCGCCCGCCACGTGCCCAGGGAATACCTGCGCCGCTTCTGCATGAAGGGTTCGGGCGAGTACGAGGGCCGGCTGCTCATCGCCCCCGAGTTGCGCCGCCGCGTGCGCTTCGGCCAGCTCAACCTGAACGAGCCCTTGCCGGACATCGGCTCCTTCGACCTGGTGCTGCTGCGCAACGTGATGATCTACTTCAGCGACGACACCAAGCGCGGCGTGGTGCAGCGCGTGAGCTCGGCCATCAAGCCCGGCGGCCACTTCTGCGTGGGCCATTCCGAGACGCTGAACAACCTGGGCCACACGCTGGAACAGGTGGCGCCTTCGATCTACCGCCGACCGCCATGCAGCCCGTGCCGGCCCGGGGCGCGTGATGTCAGCCCATGAACAGATCGATGTCTTCCTGCAACCCGGCGACCTGTTCGTCGGCGACGCCGGCTATCGCATCCGCACCATGCTGGGCTCGTGCGTCTCGATCACGCTGTGGCACCCGATTGCACGCATCGGCGGCATGTCGCACTTTCTGCTGCCGTCGCGTGGCGGCCACGCGCCCGGGGGCGAGCTCGACGGCCGCTACGGCGACGAGGCGCTGCAACTCATCCTGCGCGAACTGCGTCGCTGTCACGTGCCGCATGCGCAGTGCCAGGCCAAGATCTTTGGCGGCGGCAACATGTTCCCCGGCTACAAGGCAGCGGCCGCCATGAGCGTGGGCCAGCGCAACGGCGAGGCGGCGCGCGAGTTGCTGCGCATGCGCGGCATTCCGGTGGTTTCGGAAAGCCTGTTCGGCGACGGCCATCGCCAGGTCATCTTCGACATCGCCACCGGCGATGTCTGGCTGCAGCAGGTCGCGCCCACGCTGCAGGAATCTCCGAACTGAAGGAAACCGCCATGGCACGCATCAAGGTGATGGTCGTCGACGACTCTGCGGTCGTGCGTCAGGTGGTCGCCGGCCTGCTGGACCACGACCCCGACATCGAGGTCATCGGCGCCGCGGCCGACCCGCTGCTGGCCATGTCGCGCATGGCGGTGCAATGGCCGGACGTCATCGTGCTGGACATCGAGATGCCACGCATGGACGGCATCACCTTCCTGAAGAAGATCATGTCCGAGCGGCCGACGCCGGTGATCATCTGCTCCACCCTCACCGAGAAGGGCGCGCAGACCTCGATGGCGGCGCTGGCCGCGGGCGCCGTGGCCATCATCACCAAGCCCAAGATCGGCCTGAAGCAGTTCCTGCAGGACGCCACCGAAGACATGGTGGCGGCCATCAAGACCGCCGCGCGCGCCAACGTTCGCAAGCTGCAGGTGGTGGAAAAGAACAGCGCCGATGTCATCCTGCAGGCCGCCACCCGCCAGGGCGGGGCCATGCTGCAGACCACCGAGCGCGTGGTGGCGCTGGGCACGTCCACCGGCGGCACACAGGCGCTGGAAGCCGTGCTGACGCGCCTGCCGCGCGTGTGCCCGGGCATCGTGATCGTGCAGCACATGCCCGAGAAGTTCACCGCCGAGTTTGCCAACCGCCTGAACGGGCTGTGCGAGATCGAGGTGCGCGAAGGCCAGAACAACGACCGCGTGGTGCCCGGCCGCGCCATCATCGCCCCGGGCGGCGCGCACATGATGATGCGGCGCAGCGGCGCGCAGTACTCGGTGGAGATCATGAACGGCCCGCTGGTCAACCGCCACCGGCCGTCGGTGGACGTGCTGTTCCGATCGGTGGCCAAGTGCGCCGGCGCCAACGCCCTGGGCGTGATCATGACCGGCATGGGCGACGACGGCGCCGCCGGCCTGGCCGAGATGCGCAAGGCCGGCGCCCGCACCCTGGGCCAGAACGAGGACAGCTGCGTGGTCTACGGCATGCCCAAAGAGGCCATGAAGCGCGGCGGCGTCGAGCGCGAGGTACCGCTGGGCGCCATCGCGCGCGAGATCCTCAACTTCGGCAGTTAGTGTGGTGCGCTCCAAGTCCTTGGATCCGTCGGACTGTGCAATGTCTGCTTCGGTGCGGGGCGGATTCGCACTGTTGTTTAGGCTTGTTCGACACCTGCCCGCGCAACGCCACGGTTCGGCGCGTGGCGCAGACCTGAGGGCAGGTGTTGGACAAACCTCGGTGAAGGAAGCCGCGGGCCGCGCCACGGTGGTCCGAAGTGGCTGCGGCTCTATGGGGATAGTGATGCCGTGGCGCCGTCGGCGGTGGTCTGGGCACGCGCTTGACGCGCCTTCAGGCCGTCGTTGTGCTGGTCAGTGATGAGGTCAGGCCGACGCGCCGAGCCCGATTCAGTCGCTGGGCATGCAGCCAGGCAGTGGCAAAACGAGGCGGTCCCTGCCGATGTCCATGAGCGCACGGTCGGCCAGTGGTGGAAGAACGGCAAGTGAGGAGTCATGGCGTGCGCCCTGGACCCGGTGGCGCACGGATCGACTCGCCGCGCAAGAAGGTCTGCAGGATGATCATCGCGTGGCCGCAGTGCCGGCAGACGAAGGCCGGTGGCTCGGCACTGGGCAACCCGCCTGCTTGCCCATCTGCTTGCGGTGTGCGTGCTTCGACTCGGCGCCCACGCAGTGGATGGGCGCCTGGACCATCCCCGGCTTGCCGATCCAATCAGCGAATGTGCGCAGGAAGGTCTCGCACTCAGGAAACGCGGCGGCGTCACGCGGGTTCGCTGCCTCGCGCGGCACGATGGCCATGTGGGGCCGCAGGTGCCGCGCCTCCTTCGGCTGCATCGCGAAGCGATAGCACAGCTCCGGCTGCAGTGCGCACCACTCGTCGACCAGGGCCACCTCGTCGATCAACGCCTCGACATCGACGCCGTATGCCGTCCAGCTGTGGTCATGGGTGGCCATCTTGCCGCACGGTCTGCGCCATCAGCGCGCCAACGACGTCTACGAGGCAGAGTGTGGTGTGCCATCGCCCGTTCGTGGCGGGCAACAAAGTGCGCGAGACGCGCGACCGAACCACGCTTCTGCGGGTGGTCAACGGATGAAGTCAGGAAAAGTCGCGCAGAAAGAAAGACGGGCTAGACGCCGAAGCATCTGACCCGTCGTTCTAGAACGCAATGTTCTGGTGCGGCTGGCAGGAATCGAACCCACGACCCCTTGGTTCGTAGCCAAGTACTCTATCCAGCTGAGCTACAGCC
>LNFM01003053.1_pt1 | contig 33910 bp, 19 predicted proteins | sample 596031 | NCBI WGS metagenome assembly LNFM01 (sample SAMN04254537, study PRJNA301005) | activated carbon metagenome | isolation source: dual media filters at the Ann Arbor, Michigan drinking water treatment plant | place: USA: Ann Arbor
GGAGGGGGAGCGGGCTGGTGCCGTGCCTGCGAATGCCGCGGCCTGACCCGCTTGCCCCGCCGCGCCATGGAGGCCATACCGGGCGCCCCGCGTCTGGAGGTCCCGCCATGAAGCGCCGATTGTTCTGCAGCCTTGTCCTCGCCGCGCCGGTGCTGGCCGCCCCGGCCCTCGCGCAGGGGCCGGTCGCGCCCCATGAATGGCTGTTCGGGTCCTGGACCGGCGGGATGTTCCCCGCCGCCGACACCATCGGCCCGCGCTGCACCGCGCAGCCCACCGTGATCTTCACCCGCGACGTGGTGCTGCGGTCCGGCCTGCTCGACCCCGCCTATCGCCAGCGCATCATCGAGACGGTGGTGACGCGCGCCGATGGCGCGACCTTCCGCTTCAGCCCCATCGTGCCGCCCGGGACCAACCCCGCGCGGCTGCCGCCCGACATCGCCTTCGGCTGCCCGGGCGGGCCGGACACGCTGGAAGTGCGGCGCGTCGGGCCGGACGAGATCGTGTTTCCCGATTGCCGCGACATGCCATCCCCGCTGCGCCGCTGCGGGTCCGGCACGCCATGAGCGGCGCGCGTCCGAAACGCATCGCGCTGATCCACGCGCTGCGCCATTCGCCCCCGCCGATCGAGGCCGCCTTTGCGCGGCTGTGGCCCGGCCAGGTGCTGATGAACCTGCTGGATGACAGCCTCTCGGCCGATTTGGCGCGCGAGGGCGCGCTGAGCCCGCGCATGACCGAGCGCTTCCTGACCCTGGCGCGCTATGCCGCGGGCACGGGGGCGGATGCCATCCTGTTCACCTGCTCGGCTTTCGGGCCCTGCATCGAGGCCTGCGCGGCCGACCTTGCGCCGATGCCCGTGCTCAAGCCGAACGAGGCGATGATCGAGGAGGCGGTGACCAAGGGGAAGCGCATCGGGTTGCTGGTGACCTTCCAGGGAACCATCCCGTCCATGACCCCGGAATTCCCCGCCGGCATCACCGTGGTGCCGAAGGTGGCCGAGGGCGGCTTGGCCGCGCTCGATGCCGGGGATGTCGCGCTGCATGACCGGCTGGCGGAGGAAGCCGCGCGGGACCTGGCCGATTGCGACGCCATCGCGCTGGGCCAGTTCTCGCTGGCGCGGGCGAAGGCCGTGGTGGAGCGCGCCACCGGCAAGCCGGTGCTGACCACGCCGGACAGCGCCGTGCTGAAGCTGAAGCGCATCTTCAGCAACCTTTGAAGCACCCCTTACCTAGTTTGCCGTCACGAGCTTCACCTCTTGCCCAAAAATCTGCTCTGCAGCCCACCTCATTGCCTCGATCTGATCTTTATGCGCCTCGACTTCACCATCAAGCAAAGTTAAAAATTTGTACTTCTTATCTTCAGCGATCAGTTCATTTATATATTCCATGTTATCTTGCAGAATGACCTCTGGAAGGTCATCCATTTCGTTAAATGATGACATTTGAAAATCCCCAAACCGTGAGTGCAGACGAAGATAAGCAACAACATCGCCTTCATCCAAAAGATCCTTTGATTCGTCAAAGACATAAATTCTTGAATTCTGACGAATGAACGATTTCTTGGCCACGCCTGATGAATAAATATTAAGCATGTAGGTCATGCATTCATTGAAATCCCTGCAGGCAATTTCCATTTTGAGTTCAAATTTTGGCATGCTGGCTTTTATTAGAATGTACTCTGGGGTTATAAACTCAGGAAAATTCTTGAATGCTTTGTCGAACTTGCACTCATTCTTGAAAAGAAACCATGAATCGGCATATTTCTTTTTTAGATTAAAGTATGAGTCGCCAATCGTTGTTGGTGCAATAAGATCCAGAATAAACCGTAGCGCGCTTCTCTTGTCGTTGAATTCATTTGCGTTTTTTAGTATTTTATACATGCAAGAATTCTCCAGAAGGGGCTGAAGCAAAATGTTGCGTTAGCGGCCCTCGCCACGCGATGCCCAAGGTGATCGCGCAGCGCCGTTCGCGTCCCCGCCCTGGGCCGGCCCCTGCCACCAGGCGGCGGGCGCGGCGGCCGCCCCGGGGGCGATCTGCACCGTAGCGTCGGAGGCCTCTTGCTGCGCCCAGGCCGGCTTTTCCTCGACCACCGCGCGCGGGATCGGCCCCGGGTCGCGCCCGCCGGCCATCTTCACCAGCGCCTCGACCCGCCTGCCGATCGGCGGGTGGGTTGCCATCAGCGAGGACAGCGCGCTGTCCGACGCATCCTCGAGGAACAGCGCGCGGACCTGGGGCGAGACCTCGGGCATCTCGGCATTGCCCTCGACCTTCCGCAGGGCGGAGATCATCGCGTCAGGGTCGGCGGTGAGTTCCACCGCGCCGGCATCGGCCAGGTATTCCCGGTTGCGCGACAGCGCCATCCGCAGCGCGGTCGCCAGCAGCCAGGCCAGCGCGATCATCAGCACGCCGACCAGCGCCACCCAGCCGCCATTGCGGGAATTGCCGCCCGCGCGCCAGCCGTCGCCGCGCGTCGCGCGCGCCACGCGCCGCCCGCGCGTCATGGAATCGAAGCCGAGCGAGATGACGCCCACGAAGACCGCCGCGATCAGCCCGAGGCGCGCATCGCCGTTGCGGATATGCGCCAGTTCATGCGCCAGCACCGCGGCCAGTTCGCGGTCGTCCAGCGCATTCATCAGGCCGCGGGTGACCGTGACCGCGCCCTTGTCGCGCGTGAGGCCGGCGGCATAGGCGTTCATCGCCTGCGTCTCGATCACTGCCAGGCGCGGCATCCGCATGCCGCGCGAGATGCAAAGGTTCTCGCACAGGTTCCACAGGCGCGGCTCCTCGGCGCGCGTGACGGGATGCGCGCCGGTCGCCCAGTCGAGGATCCTGTTATGCGCCACCCAGGCGATGGCGAACCAGACCGCGGCTGCGCCGCAGGCCACCAGGTACAGCCAGGGCAGGTTCCGCAGCGTGTCGCGGAAGGCCCGGTCGATGTTGTTCTGGTCGGCGGCGAACATCAGGCCGACGCCGAAGGCCATGATCGCCAGCAGCAGCGGGAAGCCCGCCAGCAGCAGGAACGACCGCAACGCGGTGTTCCAGGCATGGGTCCGCAGCCCGTATGCCTGCATGGCCGGGCGCCTAGGCCATTACCCGATCAGGCGCGAAGGCCTGAGCGGGCAGGTATGGTCGCGGGTTCGAAACGCCGGACCGCATGGCGCGCGCCCTAGAACTTCACCTGGGGGCTGGCCTGCACCGCGGCGCGCTCGGCCTCGGGCAGTTCGAAGAAGCCGCGCTGCTGGAAGCCCATCGACTTCGCGAAAAACACCGCCGGCACGCTTTCCGTCATGGCGTTGTATTCGGCGACCGACGAATTGTAGAAGCGCCGCGCGGCGGCGATCTTGTTCTCGATGTCCGAGAGCTCGTTCTGCAGGGACAGGAAGTTCTGGTTGGCCTTGAGGTCCGGGTAGGCCTCGCTGAGCGCGAACAGGCGGCCGAGCGCCGCACCCAGCTGCCCTTCCGCCGGCCCCGCCGCGGCCGGGCCCTGGGCCTGCGCGCTGACGGCGGCGTTGCGCGCCTGGATCACGGCATCGAGCGTGGTCTTCTCGTGCGCGGCATATCCCTTCACCGTCTCGACCAGGTTGGGGATCAGGTCGTGGCGCTGCTTGAGCTGTACGTCCACGTCCGACCATGATTGCCCGGTGACCTGCCGCAGCGTGACCAGCCGATTGTAGATGACCACCAGCCAGACGATCAGCAGCACGACGATGCCGAGCAGTACCCATTCCATGGCGCGTGGTCCTTTCATTGTCCGGCGCGAAGCCGCCGGCCGGATGGCAGCGGATCGGCCGGCCTGATGATGCCGTAACGAACAGACTAGCCGCAGGGGCGCCGGACGTCAGCCCCGGCGGATCAGGAAGCTTGCCCTGATATCACGCGCTTGTGTATAGTCGTTGCGGCTCAATTGTTGGATTTTGCCGGATCGTTAACGCTATATTCGCTTAACGCGTTTCGGATTTTTAGACAATGACGGACCAAGCGCAGATCGCCGCCTCGCCGCGCACCGCGCGGCCGCCGACGTCGGATGGCCGGATCGGGCTGCTGGCGCGCGCGCGGGGCGTGCTGCGCCGGCGCCGCGGCACGACGGCCGTCGAATTCGCGCTGATCGCCGGACCGTTCATGGTGCTGATCCTGGGCACCTGCGAGATCGCCTGGCAGCTCGCCACCAGCGCCGCGCTCGATCATGCGGCGCTGAAGGCCAGCCGGTTCGGGGCGACCGGGTCGAACAACATCCCCGAGTGGCAAACTGGCGGAACCCCGGCGGCGGACATGCCGGCCTGCCGGACCGCCGGCATCCGCTGGCTGGTGCCGGCATCGACCGGCTACCTGATCCGCGACGATTCGAACCTGCAGGTCACGACCGCGACCTGGAACAATCTCGGCACCATCGTCGGCGCGGGTGCGGAGAATCCTGGTGGGTCCAGCCAGATCACCTCCTACACGATCACCTACATGCAGCCCTTCATCTCCGGCCCCATCGCGGCGTCGCTCTGGGGCGGCGCCGGCTTCACACACCAAAGCACGATCGTGATCAAGAATGAGCCCTTCGACACCCTCACAGCCTGCCCCTAAGCGCCGCTGGAGGCGCGGCTTCGGGCGGCAGGGCATCGCCGCGTCGGAGTTCGCCCTGTTGGCGCCGATCTTTGCCCTGACACTGCTGGCGACGGCGGATCTGGTGCGCGTGTTCCGCGCGCAGATCCGCATGGAGATGATCGCGGTCCAGATCGGGCAGATCGTGTCGCAGTGCAACAGCATCACGACCCCTGGCGACACCAACGCGTTCTGGGCACAGGCGGCGCGCATCGGCGGCGTGTTGGTCGACGTGAATTCGCCGACGGGCGGCGCCATGATCATTAGCGCGGTCAGCCTCAATAATCAGACCACCACGAACCGCCTCGACTGGCAAATCCGCACCGGCAATACATTAACCGAGAGCGTCTTTGGCAATGTCGCGCAGGGCGGCACGCCGACGTTGCGCGGCACCGGAGCCGCGCCCTTCCTGATGCCGCTCGGCGAGACACTGATGGTCTTCGAAGCCTATGCGGTCGTGATCCCCTGGCAGCTCAGTGTCGGGCTGATCGGCACCCTCCTGCCGAGCACAGTCTCCGGCGTCACGATGTTCCTCACGCGCGTGTCCGACCCGGCGCGGCTGCGGACGGCGCCCACGAATTCCAACGCAGGGGATTGCACCGCATGAACGTCTTGAGGGACCGCCGCGGCGCCGTCGCCGCCCTGGGCGCGATCGTCATGATCGGCGTCGTCGGATTTGCCGGGCTGGCTATCGACGTCACGCGCGTCTGGATGGTGAATGCGCGTCTGAAGACCGCGATCGACGCCGCGAGCCTGGTGGGCGCGCGGCAGATGACCCAAGCGGTGGCGACTCGCGACGCAATGATCGAGAACGTTTACTGGGCGAATATGACCCAGAACGGCCGCAGCACGAATTACCTGCAGTCGACAGTGGGGCGTCCCACCATCGCGCAGCTCGACACGCAGCGCATCCAGGTGACGGGGTCGGCGGTCGTGCCCACCACTCTGTTTAACATCATCGGCAGCCGCAACACCACCATCACCGACAGCGCGATCGCGCGGCGGCAGGTGACGGGGCTCGAACTCGCCCTCGTGCTCGACGTGACCGGATCGATGGCGTCGAGCAATAACATCGTCGCGCTGCGGAACGCGGCGACGAACCTGGTGAACAGCGTGTTCGACACGCAGAACCCCGCCGATCCCAACGTGTTCGTCTCTGTGGTGCCCTATACCGCGATGGTGAATATCGGCAGCGAGCGTACGAACTGGTTGCAGCCGGGCAGCCTGGACCCGAACGCCTTCCTGCCCACCGTCTGGCGCGGATGCGTCGAGGCACGCACTGCCGGCACAGTCATCCCGAACAACTACCCGATCAGCGCCGACCAGGACGATACGCCGCCCAGCGTGGTCGGCTTCCGGCCATTCTTCTGGCCGTCGAACCGCGACACGCTCAGCTACGATCGCGACGCCCTGGGGGCGATACAATACGCGCCGAATGGCAATCCGTACGTGTGGGTGTATCGCGGCGGCGTCGGTACGCGCCTACGCGTTTATGCCGGAGGCACGTCGCCGGAGGATCTGAGGGCCACCGACGTTCCGGTGATCCGCGGGGACAATGCCTGGATCCCTGGCGCGGGTGGAACCGTGGTGTCGGCCTGGAACCCGACACCTGCCTGGAGCACCGCGGTCTGGGAACCCGATCCTGAAAACCCGGACGCCGACCAGGCGGCCGGCGGCGCGGACAATGAGCGCCGCGGCCCCAACCTCGGCTGCGGTCGCGCGGTGCTGCCGCTGACCAGCAACCGGCAGGCGGTGCTCGACCAGATCGCTGCGCTGCGCGCCACCCGCCGCGGCGGCACCATGGCGAATCTCGGGCTGCAGCTCGGCTGGGGCACGATCTCGCCGCGCTGGCGCGCCGACTGGAACCTCGCCGAGACGTGGGAAACGCGGCAGCTCCCGCTCGACTACAACACGCGCGCCATGGACAAGAGCATCGTGCTCATGACCGATGGCGAGAACCAGTGGTACGACTGGCCCAACGGAGCACCCGGAGCGTGCGACACGCGTGGCTTGCAGGGCTGTGCCACCGCCACGAACCCAGCTCCGCCGCCGGTCGTGCCGGTCTGGACCAACACCGTGGACGCGGACCAGAACGCCTACGGCCGCCTCGCGAGCGGCGGCCCGTTAGGCAACCGGATCGGCATCAACAACCCGACCGCCGGCCCAGGCGGGACCGCCGTGACCAATCCGGCCAACGGTATCAATGCCCGCATGACTGCGCTCTGCCAGGCGGTCCGGGGCAATGACCCCGACACCGGCCGCCCGCGCAACATCAACGTCTATACCATCCTGTTCGTCGCCAGCCCGTCACAGGCGACGGTCAATCTCTACCGCGGCTGCGCCAGCCGGCCGGAGAACTACTTCCCCGCCACGAACCAGGCCGAACTGGCCGCTGCCTTTGCCACTATTGCCGGGCAGCTCGCGAACCTGCGCTTGCTGGAATAGGCCGCCCCTCACCCCGGCAGGCTAGCCACCGCCCGCAACCCGCCGCCGGGGCGATTGGCCAGCACCACATCCCCGCCATGCGCGCGCAGGATATTGCGCGCAATCGTCAGGCCAAGCCCGGTGCCCCCGGTCTCGCGGTTGCGGCTCGCCTCAAGCCGCTTGAAGGGCGCGAACACCGCCTCCAGCTCGGCCTCCGGTATGCCCGGCCCGTCATCCTCGACCGCCAGGCGCACCGCGCCCCACTCGCGCGCCGACAGCGTCAGGCGCGCCGCGCCGCCATAGGAAAGCGCGTTGCTCACCAGGTTCGCGATGGCGCGCTTCAGCGCGATCGGGCGCGCGCGCACGGTCAGGCGTTCGGGGCCGTCGAAGCCGATCGCCTCGGCCAGTTCGGGGCGCGCATCGGCGGCCTCGTCGGCCACGGTGCGGCACAGCGCGGCCAGGTCGATGGGCGATGCCGGTTCCGCAGCCGCGTCGTCGCGCGCAAAGGCCAGCGTGGCGGCGATCATCTGCTCCATCTCATCGAGGTCGTTCAGCATCTTGCGCCGCTGCTCGTCGTCATCGAGGAATTCGGCGCGCAGCCGCAGCCGGGTGATCGGCGTGCGGAGGTCGTGGCCGATCGCCGCCAGCATCTGCGTGCGATCCGCCACGAAGCGCCGGATGCGCCCGGCCATGACGTTGAAGGCGCGCGCCGCGGTCGCGACCTCGGACGGCCCGCCCTCGGGCAGAGGCGGCGCATTGACGTCGCGGCCCAGCCGGTCGGCGGCCTCGGCCAGCAGGCGCACCGGGCGCATCAGCCGCGCCACCGCCCACAGGATCAGCAGCACCGCCGCCACCGTCATCACCAGGAAGGCCGCGAGGAAGGTGGCCGAATGCCAGGGCCGCGGCGGCGGCATCTCGACACGGATGTTCAGCCATTCGCCATCGGGCAGGCGCAGCGACGCGACGAAGCCGCCGGGCGCCTTGGCGGCCAGGCGCACCTCGCGCGGGCGCAGCCGCGGCGGCCCGGAATTCAGCAGGTCGAGCCGGAACAGCCGCGCCACATGCGGCGGCGGCGGCGGTGCGCCCGGGCGCACGACGGGCTCGTGCGTGATCTCGGCGCTCAGCCCCTCGGGCAGGTCGAGGTCGGCCAGCAGTTGTGCGCGCCGGTCGGCCGGTGCCAGCATGGCCGTCCGCCAGGCGTTGAAGCCGCGCCCCGCGATCTCGCGCGCCTGGATGAAGCGCTGGAGGTCCACGCGGTCCAGCGCATGGATGGTCAGCCCCGCCGCCTGCACCATCATCAGCGCGACGATCAGCCAGAAGGCGGTGCGTCCGCCCAGGCTGGAGGGCAGGCGGAAGCGTCGGCGGATGGTGTCAGCCACGCTCGACCGTCGCCGCCAGGACGTAGCCGCCGCCGCGCACGGTCTTGATCAGGGTCGGGTTGCGTCCGTCGTCTTCCAGCTTGCGGCGCAGGCGGGAGACGGCGACGTCGATGGCGCGGTCGAAAGGCCCCGCCTGGCGGCCGCGCAGCAGGTCCATCAGCATGTCGCGCGTCAGCACGCGATTGGGGCGTTCGACCAGCACCAGCAGCAATTCGTACTCGCCGCCGGTCAGCGGGACTTCGGCGCCCTCGGGGTTCAGCAGGCGGCGCAGCACGGGCTCCAGCGTCCAGCCGGCGAAGCGGATGGATTTCGCCGGCGGCTCCTTGGCCGGCCCCTCTCCGTTCGCGCGGCGCAGCACGGCGCGGATGCGCGCCAGCAATTCGCGCGGGTTGAAGGGCTTGGCGACGTAGTCGTCGGCACCGAGTTCCAGGCCGACGATGCGGTCGGTCTCCTCGCCCATCGCGGTCAGGATGACGATGGGCACGTCGGATTGCGTGCGGAGCCAGCGCGCGAAATCGAGGCCCGGTTCGCCCGGCATCATGAGGTCCAGCACCACCAGGTGGTAGCGCCCGAGCGGCCAGGCGCGGCGCGCCTCCCGCGCGTCACGCGCGGCGGTGACGCGCATGCCCTGCTTTTCCAGGAAGCGGGAGAGGAGGTCGCGGATCTCGCGGTCGTCATCGACCACGAGGATATGCGGTGCGGAGTCCATGGAAGTTACAATAGTCCCGCGGGCGGTTGGTTGCAGCGCCGGGCCGTGTTTCGTCTTGTTGCAGCGCGCCCGTGCGTTGCCCGGCGTTGCATTCGCGCGCTGGCGGGGCTTCGTTGCGCGCCATGGCCACCCCACCTGCATCGTCACGGAGCCTCGCCCGCCGCATCCCCCGCGGGCGGTCCTCCCCCGAGGCGGCGGGGGCACTTCCCCCATCCCCCACCCCCGCCGCCTCACCTCCCGTGCCGGATTGGGCGCGCGAGGCGATCGCCGGGCTGGGCCGGCTGGACCCCGATTTCGCCGGCATCGAGGACCGCGCCGGCCCCCTGCCCTGGCGCCGGCGCGACCCCGGCTTCGCCGGACTGCTGCGGACCATCTGCGGGCAGATGATCAGCAACCAGGCCGCGGCCGCGATCTGGGGGCGGCTGTCGGCGTTGCCCGGCGCGCTGGACCCCGTCGGGCTGTTGGCGCTGGATGACGAGGCGCTGCGCGGCGCGGGGCTGTCGCGACCGAAGGTGGCGCATGTGCGCGCGCTGGCCGCGGCGGTGCTGGATGGCCGCCTGGATTTCGCCGCGCTGCGCGATGCGCCGGACGAGGCGGCAGTGGCGGCGCTGTCGGCCATTCCCGGCCTCGGCCCCTGGACGGCGCAGGTGCACCTGGTCTTCGGCTTCGATCGGCCGGACGTGTTTCCCACCGGCGACGTGGCGCTGGCGGCGAGCGTCGCGCATCTGAAATCCCTGCCCGAACGGCCGAAGCCGCGGGCGCTGGTCGAGATGGCGGTGGCCTGGTCGCCCTATCGGTCGCTGGCGGCGCGGCTGCTGTGGCACCATTGGCGGCACGCGACCGGGCGCCCGGCGGGCGAGGCGCCATAGCTCCGCAGGGCCGGCGAAACCGCGTAGACGGCCGCGCGCGCGGGTGGTTCCTTCGCGCGCCATGACCCTGCCGCTCTCGCCCCGCATCCGCGCCACCCAGACCCCGCCGATCCCCGCCGTGCGCGGCTGGGCGGCGCGCTATGATGGCCGCGCCGGGCCGGTGCTGGACCTGACGCAGGCGGTGCCGGGCTATCCGCCGCATCCCGACCTGCTGGCGAAGCTGGCCGAGGCCGCCGGCAGCCGCGCCGCCGCCGGCTATGGCCCGATCGACGGCGACCCCGACCTGCGCGCCGCGCTCGCCGACGACATGGCGCGCTTCTACGGCGCGCCCATCGGGACCGCCGATGTCGCGATCACCTCCGGTGGCAACCTCGCCTTCACCATGGCCATGAGCGTGCTGGCCGGCCAGGGCGAGGCGGTGATGCTGCCCACCCCCTGGTACTTCAACCACCGCATGGCGCTGAGCGCGCTCGGCATCCCCTGCGTGCCGCTGGACTGCCGGGCGGAGGACGGCTTCATCCCCGACCCCGACCGCGCCGCCGCGCTGATGGATGGCGTGCGCGCCATCGTGCTGGTCACGCCGAACAATCCGACCGGGGCGGTTTATCCGCCGGCGGTGATCGCGCGCTTCGCCGAGCTGGCGCGCACGCACGGCGCCTGGCTGGTGCTGGACGAGACCTATCGGGATTTCCTGTCCCCCGCGCAGTCACCGCCGCATGCGCTGTTCACCGATCCCGCCTGGGGGGATGGCTTCGTGCACCTGTATTCCTTCTCAAAGGCGTATTGCGTGCCGGGGCATCGCGTCGGCGCCATCGCCTCCGGGGCGGGGTTTCGCGTGGAGTTGATGAAGGCGCTGGACACCCTGCAGATCAACGCGCCCAAGGCGGCGCAGGCAGCGCTGGCCTGGGGGGTGGAGGCGCTGCGCGACTGGCGCGACGCGAACCGCGACGTGATGGCCGGGCGGGCCGAGGCCTTCGCACGCGCCGCGGCGCAATTGCCGGGTTGGCGGCTGGATTCGCTGGGCGCCTATTTCGCGTATCTGCGCCTGCCGGCGGATGCGCCCGAGGCGGTGACGCTGGCGGAAACCCTGGCGGTGGAGCGCGGGCTGCTCGGCCTGCCCGGGCCGTTCTTCGGTCCGGGGCAGGACCGCCATCTGCGCCTGGCCTTCGCCAATGCGGAGGAGAGCGTGATCGCGCAGGTGCCGGCGCGGCTGGTGGCGTGATGCCGGCCTTCGAACGCTATCTCTCGGTCTGGGTCGCGCTGTGCATCCTGGCGGGGATCGGCCTGGGCAGCGCCATGCCCGGCGCCTTCGCCGCGCTGGCGGCGCTGGAGGTCGGCCAGGTCAACCTGGTCGTCGCCGTGCTGATCTGGGCCATGGTCTATCCGATGATGGTCGCGGTGGATTTCTCCGCCGTGCGGCGCATCCATGAACGGCCCAGGGGGCTGGTCATCACACTGGTGGTGAACTGGCTGATCAAGCCCTTCACCATGGCGGCGCTCGGCGTGCTGTTCTTCGAATACGTGTTTGCCGGGCTGATCGACCCGGCGCAGACCGGGCAATACATCGCCGGGCTGATCCTGCTGGGGGCGGCGCCGTGCACGGCGATGGTCTTCCTGTGGTCGCAGCTCACGCGCGGGGACCCGGCCTATACGCTGGTGCAGGTGTCGGTGAACGACATCGTCATGGTGTTTGCCTTCGCACCCATCGTCGCACTCCTGCTGGGGGTGACGGACCTGGTGGTGCCCTGGGGGACGCTGCTGCTGTCGGTCGGGCTGTATGTCGTGATCCCGCTGGCGGCCGGCGCGCTCACGCGGCTGCTGCTGACGCGCGGGCTTTCAGGCGGCGCGGCGGAGGCGGCGGTGGCGCGCTTCACGGCGCGGATCAAGCCGGCCTCGGTGCTCGGGCTGCTGGCGACGGTGGTGCTGCTGTTCGGCTTCCAGGGGCGGGTGATCCTGGACCAGCCGCTGCTCATCGGGCTGATCGCGGTGCCGCTGCTGATCCAGTCCTATGGCATCTTCGCCATCGGCTACGGCTGGGCATATCTGTGGCGGGTGCCCTTCGCGGTGGCGGCACCCTGCGCGCTGATCGGCACGTCGAACTTCTTCGAACTGGCGGTGGCGGTGGCGATCGGGCTGTTCGGGCTGAATTCCGGCGCGGCGCTGGTCACGGTGGTGGGCGTGCTGGTGGAGGTGCCGGTGATGCTGTCACTGGTGGCCTTCGCCAACCGCACGCGCGGCTGGTTCCCGCAGGACTGAAGCTGTTCCTTGAACGGCGCAGCCCGCCACCGAGACTGCCGCCGCCTGACATCGTGCCGGAACCACCCATGACCCTTCGCCGTTCCATCCTGATCGCCGCCGCCGGCGCGCTGGCCCTGCCCGTCGCGGCGGGGGCCACGACCACCGGCATCGCGTTGCGCCCGGGCGCGGCGCGCGTGACGATCCGCGCGCGCACAGTGCGGTCGGATGCCGGGGAGGCCTTCGTCATCGCCTTCACCGGAGAAGGCGCGCCCGTGGGCGAAATCCGCCTGCCGACCTGGTATGGCGATGGCCGCGTCCTGCGCGCCCTGCCGATCGCCGGGCGCGAAGTGCTGTTGGCGTCCTTCCAGGGCAATCGCGGCACGGGGGTGGCGCAGAAGCTGGCAGCCGTGATCGGCATGGACGATGCCGGCGCGCTCCGCATCCTGGGGATCGAGACGCTGTCCTTCCACGACGCGCAGGTCAGCACCGCCTCTCGGCGCCTGGAGGGCGCGGTCGAACCGCGGCCGGAGCGCGACGCGCTGCTGCTGCGCCAGACCACCACGGGGCGCGTTCGCCCGCGGCCCGAGACCACCGAACGCTGGACCACGCGGCTGTCCTGGGCCGGCAGCGGCCTGCTCGTGGCGGAACCGACGCCGCGGGACGCGGGCGAGATCCGCCGCCGCGTCGATGCCGCACGCGCGAAGGTCGCCGCCATCCTCGCCGCCGCGCCGGTGACCGACGCGACGCGGATCGACTACGACGAGACCGGGATCTGGGCGGTGGGCTACGCCGTGGCGCTCACCTGAAGGGTGCGGGGTCGAAGCCGTCCGGCGTGATGCCGCGCGGGCGGATGAAATCGTAGGGGCCGCGCGGCAGGAAGCGGCCGCTGCCGGGTTCGGCCTGCACGTGGCCGTAGCGCATGACCAGCTCGCCGCGGCGGATGGTGGCGACGGGCCAGCCGGTGACCTCCATGCCTTCATAGGGCGTGTAGTCGATGGCGTGCTGCATCAGCGCGTTGGTGAGGCGCACCTTCTTCGCCGGGTCCCACAGCGCCAGGTCGGCATCCGCGCCCACCGCGATCATGCCCTTGCGGGGCGCCAGGCCCATCAGCCGCGCGGGGTTCGTGCTGGTCAGGCGGACGAACTCGTCCAGGCTGATTCGGCCCTTGGACACGCCCTCGCTGAAGATGATCGGCAGGCGCGCGGCGAAGCCGGGGATACCGTTCGGGATGTCGCGGAACACCGCATCCGCGCCGTTGGAGCGCTTGCCGCGGTCGCCCTCGAAGGAAAACGCGCAGTGGTCGGAGGAGATGACGTCGAGCGTGCCGCGGCGGATCATCTCCCAGATGCGCGCGTGTTCCTCCTTCGTGCGCGGGGCGGGGCTGCACATGAACTTCGCGCCCTCGAAGCCGGGGCGGTCCATGTCGGCGGCGGTCAGGGCGACGTATTGCGGGCAGGTCTCGCCCCAGACCTTCACGCCGCGGGCCTGGGCGCGGGCGATCTCCTCGGCGGCCTCGGCGCAGGAGACGTGGAAGACCTGGATCGGCTGGTCCACCAGCTCGGCCAGCGCGATGGCGCGGTGGGTGGCCTCGCGCTCGACGATCGGCGGGCGCGCCCAGGCGTGGTATTTCGGCGCGGTCATGCCGTGCTTGAGCAGTTCCTGCGTGCGCCAGTTGATCGCCTCGTAGTTCTCGCAATGCACGGTGACCAGGCAGCCCAGTTCACGCGCCTTGGTCAGCACGCGCAGGTATTGCGCGTCGGCCAGGTGCAGCGGTTCGTAGGTGAGGAAGACCTTGAGGCTGCGGACACCCTCCGCCACCACGCGCGGCACTTCCACGTCCATCACCGCATCGGTGGGGTCGGAGATGATCTGGTGGAAGGAATGGTCGAGCATCCCCTTCGCCGCGCGCGCGCGGTAGTCCACGTAGCGGTCCCACACCCCGAATCCCTTCCATTGCGGGATGAAGCACACGACGGATGTGGTGCCGCCGGCGAAGGCCGAGGCGGAGGCGGTGGCGAAGCTTTCCTCATTCACCGTGACGGGCGGTTCTGCCACGCCGGTGCTGGCATAGCCGCCGCGCGAGGGTTCCTCGATGTGGCAATGGCTGTCGACGCCGCCGGGCAGCACCAGCAGGCCATCGGCCTCGATCACGCGCGCCGCATCGGTGATGCGTTCGGCCAGGGCGACGATCCGCCCATCCTTCACGCCGATGTCGCAGCGCGTGGTGCCGAAACCGGTCGCCACCTGGCCGCCGCGCACCGCGAGGTCGTATTCCGCCATCACCGCTCTCCGTCTGCTGCGCTGCGAAGACTGCGGCGCGGCGACGGGCGCGACAAGCCTCAGCGCGGCGTGACCACCAGCCGCATCCCGCCCTTGGGGCGCAGCGCCAGGCGGCAATTCGGCCGCGGGGTGAAGCCCGGCGCCAGGGCGAAGCGGAAGCGGCGGAACAGGATGGCGGCGAAGACCGTCACCTCCGCCATGCCGAAGGCGGCACCCGCGCAGATGCGCGGGCCGATGCCGAAGGGCAGGTAGGCGAAGCGCGGGCGGGCGCGCGGCGCATCGCCCAGGAAGCGTTCCGGGCGGAAGGCGTGCGGTGCCTCCCACAATTGTTCGTGGCGGTGCAGCAGCCAGGGCACGGCGAGCACGATGTCGCCCTCGCGCACATCCCAGCGGCGGATGCGGTCGGGCTTCAGCGCCTGGCGCGCGAAGACCGCGACGGGCGGATACAGGCGCATCGATTCCTGGATGACCGCGCGGGTGAAGGCGAAGGCCGGCAGGTCGGCGTATCCCGGCGGCGCGGCGGGCAGTTCGTCGGCCATGCGATCCGCCGTGGCCGGATGCAGCGCGGCCAGCATGGCGGTCCAGGTGAGCGTGATCGCAGCACCCTCGCTGCCGGCGAGCAGGAACATCACCACCTCGTCCAGCAGTGCCTCGCCCGACAGCGCGCCGCGCAGCGCGGCCAGCAGCGGCGTGCCGCCGTCTGGGCCGGTCGCCTCCAGCAGCCGCGCGACATGCGCGCGCAACGCCACCGCCAGTTGCCCGGCGCGCCGGCGCGTCAGCCAGCCCAGCATGTCCGGCAGGCCCATCATGCCGAACAGGTCCACCACCTCGGCGGCATCCTGGTAGGCGGTGAAGGTGGCGGCGATCGCCGCGGCGTCCTCGCGCGGGACGTTGGGGCCGAAGACGCTCAGCAGCAGCACGCGCGTGATGCCGGTGGCGAAGCCAGCCGCGACATCGACGGGGCCGGTGGCGCGCGCGAAATCCTCGGCGGTCTCCTCGGCGGCCTGCAGAAAGCACGGGTGGAACTGCGCGATGCCCGACGGGTGGATCGGCGGGCTGATCGCCGCGCGCTTGCCCGCCCAGTCATCCCCCCAGGCGATGAAGGAGGACCCGCCGATCACCGGGCGCAGCGCATCCTCGAGGAAGCGCGACTTGCGCTGGTAGATGGCGTGCTTGGTCACGAACACGTCGCGCACCACCTCGGGCGTATTGGCCACCAGGATCATCCGCCCGGGCAGGCGCGCGGTCATCACCTGGCGGCGATAGGCGTCGGCGGGGAAGATCGACAGCACGTCGCGGCGCGCGCGCAGCAGGCCGCCCAGCGCGGTGGGCGGCCGCCAGGCGGGGCTGGGCATGGGCGGGATGAAGTCGGCGGCGGGGGCATTCATGGATCGACGCCAGCGTTAGCCCGCCGCCCCTGCCCTGTCACCGCCGGATGGGCGGCGCAGCGCGGGCACGCGGAAGCTGCTAGGCTGACCAGCGACCCGGGCACGGAGGAACGAGACATGCGTGGCACCCCTGCATTCCTGGCGCTGCTGGTGCTGCTGTCGGCGGCGCCATCGCAGGCCCAGGCGCCCGACCCGGTGGCCGACAGCATCGTGCGGAACCTCACGCGCGGGCTTCGCATTCCCAACCAGGGCGATGCGGTGACGGCGCCGGTCACGCCGCTCGACCCGCGCGGGCCGGTGCAGGCCGCGACCACCGTGCCGGGCGACCGGCCGGCGGTATCGCTGATGATCACCTTCGCCAGCGGTTCGGCGCAGGTCTCGCCGCAGTCCGAGCGCGTGCTGGCGTCGCTGGCGCGCGCGCTGGCCACGCCCGCGTTGGCCCGATCGCGTTTTCGCATCGAGGGCCATACCGACACCGTGGGCGATCCGGGGATGAACCAGGCGCTGTCCGAACGGCGCGCCGCGGCGGTGCGCGACCTGCTGGTGCAGCGCCACGGGATCGACGCGGCGCGCCTTTCCCCCGTCGGATTCGGGGAGAGCACGCTGCTGGTGCCCACCGGCGATGAGCGCGGCGAACCGCGCAACCGCCGCGTGCAGGTGGTCAACCTGGGCGAGTGACGCGCCAGACCGTTGCAGCAGCGCTACGGCCCAGGGAAAACGGGGAAACTTCACACATGAAGGGTTTCATCGCCCTTAACCCACGGTAGTATCGGGAAAATTCGTCGAGGCGAGTGATCGATCCCGTGACGCCGGCGCAGGTTCTGACAGCTGTCCTACTGGTCCTTCCGGCGAGCCTGGTGCTGGCGCAGGTGCCACCGAACCTCCCGCGCCCGCCGCCGGCGCCGGCAGACCTGATCGACCGTGTCGGGCCGGGCTCGACACCCTCGCTGTCGCCCCGCACCCAGCCGCCGCCGCCCGAGGCGCAGCGCGGCCCCGGCGAAGGGCGCGAAGTGGCGATCTCGACCGCCATGGTGGCGGGCAATACCGCGCTCGACATCGCCGATTTCCGCGCCGTGCTGGCGCCGATCGAGAACCGCACCGTCACGCTGGCGCAGGTCGAGCAGACGCGCCTGGCCGTGCTCGGCCTGTATCGGCGCGCGGGCTATCCCTTCGTCTCGGTGGCCGCGGCGCTGTCGCCGCAGCCCGATGGCCGGGCCGAGCTGCGCTTCGCCATCACCGAGGGCTATGTCGCGGAAGTCCGCCTGGATGGCGATATCGGCCCGGCGGGTACGCAGGTGCTGCGCTTCCTCGAACGGGTGAAGGACCAGCGGCCGATCTCGACCGCGGCGGTGGAGCGCGCGCTGCTGCTGGCGTCCGACGTGCCGGGCGTGACCGTGCGCGGCGTGCTGCAGCCGATCCAGGGCGAACCGGGCGCACTGCGGCTGGTGGCGCAGCTCTCGCGATCCGCGGTCAGCGGGTATTTCAACGTCGACAACCGCGCCTATCGGCTGACCGGGCCGTGGCAGGCGCTGCTGGTGGGCGGGCTGAATTCCTTCACCGAATACGGCGAGCGCACCGAAATCTCGCTGTTCGGCGCCGAGCAATCCTCGCAATGGTTCACCCAGGCCAGCGTCGAGGCCTTCGTCGGCGGGTCCGGGCTGCGCGTGCGGGTCTATGCGGGCATCGGCAACACCATGCCGACCGGCCAGCTCGCCGAGATCGGCTACGAATCCGAGAACCGCCTGGCGGGCATCGTCGCGACCTACCCGATCATCCGCTCGCGCCCGGCGAACCTCTATGCCGTGGCGCAGTTCGATGTCTTCGACAGCGACATCTACACGGGCGTGGGCACGTCCTCCGGGCGCAACGTGGCGGGGCGCGACCGCATCCGCACCGCGCGCGGCGGCTTCGACGGGCAGGCGCTGGATACCTTCCTGTCCTTCCTGCCGCCGGCGACCAACCAGGCCACGGCGCGCATCCACCAGGGCCTGGCGGTCTGGGACGCCTCGGCGCCGGACGACCCGCTGGTGACGCGCATCGGCAGCCAGTTCGACTTCACGAAATACACCGGCGACTACCAGCGCGTGCAGCCGATCTTCTCGCCCTTCGAGGGCGGGATGTTCAACCTGCAGGTCTACACATCGGGCCAGTGGTCGTCGAACATCCTGCCGAATGCGGAGAAATACTACCTAGGCGGATCGCGGCTGGGCCGCGGCTTCTACTCGGGCCAGGTGACGGGTGACTGGGGCTATGGCTACGCGGTCGAGTTGCAGTTGGACATCGCCTACGACCTGGCAGCGCAACCCGCCCTCGGCAACAACCGAGGGTCGAGTCAATTCTATGTGTTTCGGGACATGGGCTGGGCTTACCAGAACCTGGACACGGATGCGGATCGCCGATTGTCGTCATGGGGCGGTGGCGTGCGGACAGTGCTTGCGGATACAGTGCAGGTCGACCTGGAAGTGGCGCGGCGCATCACGACCCGCCCCGATGGCGAGTTCGCGGATCCGCTGCGCGCGACGCAGCTCTATCTCCGCACGCTGATAAGGTTCTGAACCATGGCAGGCGCTGCGTATCGCGGGCCCCGGCGGGGCGCACGAAAGACCGTTCGGGGTGCGGCGCGCACGCCTGTTGCCTTGCCGGCGCAGGCGCGTCCTGACGCGCCCTTGCGGTCGCCTCGCAAGCTGGCGGTCCGGCGCGACTGGCTGCTCGCCACCACCGCGCTGCTGCCGATCGCCGCCGGCCCGGTCATGGCGCAGCCTGCGCCGAATACCGGGCCGACCGGCGGGCAGGTCGTCGCCGGGCAGGCCGGCATCGCGCGCGCGCCGGGCCGCACCACCATCACCCAGGGCACCGACCGCGCCGCGATCGACTGGCAGCAGTTCAACGTCGGTTCCCAGCACACGGTGCAGTTCGTCCAGCCGAGCCAGGGTTCCTGGACGCTGAACCGCGTGGTGGGCCCCGACCCGTCGGTCATTGCCGGGCGCGTGCAGGCCAATGGCGGCGTCGCCATCGTCAACCAGTCGGGCATGGTCTTCGCGCGCGGCGCGCAGGTGAATGTGGGCTCGCTGATCGCCTCGGCGCCGGGCATCACCAACGAGAACTTCATGGCCGGGCGCATGGCCTTCGACCAGGCGGCGCGCCCCGGCGCGCGGGTCGAGAACCACGGCACCATCACCGTGGCCGATCGCGGCCTGGCCGCGCTGGTCGGCCCCGGCGTGTCGAATTCCGGCGTGATCCGCGCGCGGCTCGGGCGCGTCGCACTCGGTGCGGCCGAGACCTTCGTGCTCGACCTTGCGGGCGATGGACTGATCGGCATCGACGTGACGCAGGCGGTCCGCACCGCGCCCGAGGGCGGGCAGGCGCTGGTGACCAATTCCGGCGTCATCGAGGCCGCCGGCGGGTCAGTGCTGATCACCGCCCACGCGGCATCGGGCCTGGTCGAGGACCTGGTGCGCCAGACCGGTCGCATCGAGGCCCCAACGGTCGGCACCCGCACAGGCGAGGTCGCGATCCGCGCCCAGGGCGGCGGCGTGCGCGTGGATGGGCGCGTGGCCGCCACGGGTGCGGCGGGCGAACGCGGCGGGCGCATCGCCGTGCAGGCCACCGGCACGGTCACGGCCGGGGCCACGGCGCGCATCGATGCCTCGGGTGGGGTGGGCGGCGGGCAGGTGCTGGTCGGCACCACCGGGCGCGGACGCGACCAGACCATGGCGCGCCAGACCATCGTCGAGCGCGGCGCCGAGATCCGCGCCGACGCCACGGTGTCGGGCGATGGCGGCATGCTGGTGCTGAACTCGCTGGAGCGCACCGAGATGCGCGGCGCGCTGTCGGCACGCGGCGGCGCGCAGGGCGGCAATGGCGGCTTCGTCGAACTGTCGGGCCAGGCGGTGATCGAGGCCGCCGGCACGGTCGACGTGCGCGCGCCGGCGGGTGCGAATGGCGAATTGCTGCTCGACCCGCAGAACATCATCGTCAGCAACACCACGCCGGGCGCCCCGGCCGGGCTGCCGGGCGGCGAGACGATCGCGGTGAACGTCACCACCGCCACCGAGACCGTCACGGCCGGCGGCGGCGGCGCCATCGAATGGACGCGCGTCGCCACCGCCGCGATCACCGGCTTCGCCGGCACGGTCACGCTGGATGCGGCGCGCGACATCATCGTCGATTCCGCGATCACCAAGGACAATGGCGGGCTGTCGCTGATCGCCGGGCGCAGCATCACGCTCGGCGCCGCGATCACGGTCAGCGGCGACTTCATCGCCAGCGCCGCGACCGGCACACTCGCGGTGAATGCGGCGGTGACAGCGGGCACCGGCCAGACCATCACGCTGCGCGCCGACACCATGACCTTCGGCGCAGGCGGCAGCCTGGCGGCGCCCTCGGGCACGGTCGAGATCGGCACCGCGACCGCCGGGCGCGACCTGCGCGTGGGCAGTTCGGTGGCCGATACGCTGGTGCTCGCGGTGGCGAACCTCGATGCCATCACCGCCGGCACGCTGCGCCTGGGCCGCACCACCATCGCCGGGCTGGGCACCGTCAGCGCCGATGACGTCACCATCGCCGATGCGCTGGCGCGCCCGGCAGGCAGCCTGCAGGTCTTTGCCGGCGACGACATCACGCTCGCCGCCGCGGTCACGGTGGGGGGCAACTTCGTCGCCAGCGCGGGCGGGACCATCGCGGTGGACGCGGCGGTGAGCGCCGGCGCCGGGCAGACCCTCACGATGCGGACCGACACGCTGTCCTTCGGCGGCGGCAGCCTCGCGGCGGTGGGCGGCGTGGTCGAGATCGGCCCGCAGACCGCCGGGCGCAACCTGCGCGTGGGCAGCAGCGTCGCGAATACGCTGGTGCTCGCGCAGGCGAACCTGGACTCCGACACCACCAACATCACCGCCGGCACGCTGCGCCTGGGGCAGACCACGATCACCGGCCTGGGCACCGTGACCGCCGGCGACGTGACCGTGGCCGCCGGGGCCGGCTTCACGCGTGGGGCGGGCACCGGGCTCGAGATCCTGGCGGGCGGCAACCTCACCACCGATGGCGGGCTGGGTGCCAATGCCATGCGGCTGGTCGCGGGCACCGGCACGATCGACATCGGCTTCAACGTGCGTGCATCCAGCCTGATCCTCAGCGCCGGCACCGCGATCGACCAGACCGGCGGCAATATCCAGGCGCGCGCCGGCGCCACCACCGCGCTGCCGATCACGGCGACTGCCGGCGGCGGCGCGATCTCGCTCGACAACGCGAACAACGGCACGTTCTCGATCAGTGCCGGCAGCGCGACGGCGGGCTTCACCGTCGCGGCGGACACCATCGCCACCACCGGGGCCATCGCCGGCACCACCGTCTCGCTGACAGCGGATACCGGCGCGCTGACCATCGGCGGCGACATCCGCGCCACCACCAGCGTGACGCTGGCGGGTGCGGCCGGCATCGACCAGACCGCCGGCACCATCCAGCACGCCGGCAACGCCGCGACGCAGCTCGCCGTCACGGCGAATGCCAGCGGCGGCAATGTCGCGCTGGCGGAGGCGGGCAACGGCAACTTCGCCCTGGGGGCGAGCGCCGCCAGCGGCACCTTCACGGTCGCGGCCGATACGCTCGCCACCACCGGCGCGATCGGCGGCACCGCCGTCTCGCTGACCGCCGATACCGGCGCGCTCACCATCGACGGCGACATCCGCGCCACCTCCCTGGTGCTCGCCGGCGCCACCGGCATCAGCCAGACCGACGGCAATATCCGCCACAGCGCCGGCGCCGGCGCCGAACTCGCGGTCACGGCCAATGCGGCCGGGGGCGCCATCGACCTGGCGGAGGCGGGCAATGGCGCGCTCGCGCTCGGCGCCGGCACGGCGGGCGGCAGCTTCACCGTGGTGGCGGATGCGCTGCGGACCACCGGCGCCATCCAGGGGACCGCGGTCTCGCTGACCGCCGATGACGGCGCGCTGACCATCGGCGCGGATATCCGCGCGACCTCCCTGGCGCTGGTGGGCGAGGACGGCATCACGCAGTCCGGCGGCACCATCGCGCATGTCACCGCGGCCACCGAACTCGCGATCACCGCCCAGGCGGCGGATGGCGCGATCGCGATCGACCGCGCGGGCAATGGCGTGTTTGCGCTGGGCGCCAGCGCCGCCGATGACGGGCTGAGCGTCGCCGCGCAGGCGCTGCGCGTCACCGGCACCATCGAGGGCGACGCCGTCTCGCTGACCGCGCGCACCGGCGCGCTGGCGCTGGAAGCCGATATCCGCGCGACCGGCCTGACCCTCGCCGCCGCCACCGGCATCAGCCAGGCGGCCGGCACCACCATCGAGCACGCGGGCGGCGCCGGCACCGTGCTCGGCCTGGCCGCCAGTGTCAGCGGCACGGGCGCGGTCGCGCTCACCCAGGGCAATGGCGCGCTGAACCTACTGTCGGGCGGCACGGCGGACGGGAATTTCGCGGTGACCAGCGCCGAGGGGCTCACCGTGGCCGCCGGCGCGGTGCTGAGCGTCGCCGGCGCCGCCACGCTGACCGTGCAGGGTGCCGACAACGCGCTGACGATCGATGGCGCGATCCACGCGCAGTCGGTCGCGCTGGCCGCGGCGGGCGACATCACGCAGGGCGCCGATGGCGTGCTGGCGTTCCGCGATGCGCTGACCGGCGCGGCCGATTTCGCGACCGCCCTGGCGCTCACGGTCAGCGTCACCGGCAGCAATGACGGCATCGCCCTGACCGGCGACAATGGCCGGCTGGCCGTGAACGCCGCAAGCACGACGGATGGCGACATCGCGATCCGCGGGCGCGACATCGACATCGCAGGCGCCGTCACCGCCGGCGGCGGCAACGCCACTTTCACCGCCTTCGACGATGCAGGCACCGGCGCCATCGCCATGACCGCGGCGGCGGCGATCACCGCCGACAACGCCACCTTCAATGCCGCGCGCGAGATCACGCAGGATGGCGCGGCGACCATCGCGCTCGATGCCGGCGCGGGGCGGCTGACGGTGCGCGGCGGCAGCGGCGACACGGGCTCGCGCGCCGGCAGCATCGCCCTGCTGGGCACCAACACCGTCGGCGAGGTGGATCTGCGCGCCACCGGCGCGATCGAGGCCAGCCTGGCCGGCTCCGTCGCGCTGGTGCAGGCCGATGGCGCGAGCGTCGCGCTGACCGCCGTGGAGGGCATGACCGTGGCCGCCGGCGGCAGCGGCGTGACCGCGACGGGCGATGTGCGCCTGGTGGCGAATACGCTGGACATCCTTGGGGGTGTCGCGGCCGGCGATGGCGCCACGCTGACGCTGCGGACCGATGGCATCGCCATCAGCGGGGCCGGCGGCCTGACCGTCACCGGCGGCACGCTCGAGATCGGCCCGCGCAGCGTGGGGCGTGACGTGGCGGTGGACGCCGCGGCCAGCCCCACCGCGCTGCACATCGCCGCGGCGGCGCTGCAGGCCGCGGATGCGGCCACCATCCGCATCGGCCGCACCACCACGCCGGGGGGCACCGTCACCGGCGGCGACGTGACTTTCGCCGAGGCGCTGTCGTTTGCCGCCGGCACCGCCTTCCAGGCCGTGGGCGGCGGCGACATCGCGGTCAATGCCGCGCTGGGCGCGGGCAGCCTGCGGCTGGATGCCGGCGGCGCCATCGCGCTGGGCGGGGTCGATGTCACGGCCAGCGGCACAGGCAGCGGCATCCGCCTGCATGCCGGCACCTCCATTACGCAGAACGCGACCGGCGCGCTGGTCGCGGGCAGCGGCACGCAGGACCTGGTGGCGCATGCCGGCAGCGGTGGCATCACGCTGTTCGGCGAGGGCGATTTCCGCCTGGCGGATGGCGGCACGCCCTCGGGCGCGGGAGGGGCGCGTTCGCTCTATGCCGCGGGCAGCATCGCGCTGACCACCGATGGCGCGCTGACCGTCGCCGCGGCGGCGCAGGCCAATGCGGCAGGCGCGACGCTGGCGCTGCAAGGCCAGTCCATCCTGATCCAGGCGCCGCTGATCACGCCCGGCGACAGCGGCACCGTGGCGCTGACCGCGACCGGTGCTGGCGAGACCATCACGCAGACCGCAGCAGGCACCATCACGGCGAACCTGCTGACTGCCACCGCGGATGGCGCCATCGCCCTCGACGAGGCACCGAACCTCGTGGCCTTGCTGGGCGCGATATCGTTCGAGACAGGCTTCGGCTTCCGCAGCGCCAACGCCTCCGGCCTGACCATCGGCAACGCGGTGGCGGCCGCGGGCGGCGGCAATGCGGATATCACCTTCATCGCCGATTCCGGCACGCTGGAGGTGAATGCCGCCATCAGCGCGGGCACCGGCACCGTGACGCTGGAGGCGACCGCGGGCAGCATCGCCCAGGCCGCGACCGGTGCCGCGATCACTGCCGGGCGGCTCGAGGTGACGGCCGGCGTCGATGCACTGCTGGCGCCGACCGGCGTGGGCCACGAGAACGCGGTCGCGGTGCTCGGCACCAGCACGGTGGGCGGCACGCTGGCCTTCCTGGCGGCGGGCGACCTTGCGCTCGATGGCACCATCGCGCGGTCGGGCGCGGGCGGCGTGCTGAGCGTGGAGGCGCGCGGCACGCTGACCGCCAATGCCGGGTCGACGCTGACCTTCGATACCATCTCCCTCGCCGCAGCCGGGGCGATGACGCTCAGCGGGACCGTGGGCGTCACCGGCGGCGGCGCGCCGACCAGCATCGTGCGCCTGGGCGCCGGGGGCGACATCACGCAGGACGCCGGCGCCATCGTGGCCGATGCGCTGGGCCTGCGCGGTGGCGGTTCGGCAACGCTCACCGCCGCGGGCAACGACATCCGCCAGGTCGCCGCCGGCGTCGTGGGCAATGTCGCGCTGGCCACCACCGGGGCACTGCAGACCGCCACGATCGCCGGCGTGTCCCTGCCCGGCAGCGGCGTGACGACCGTCTCGGGCGTGCGCGGCAGTTCGGTCTCGTTGGCCGCCCGGGAACTGACCAGCCTGCCGTCGACCACCCTGCTGTATTCGGCCGGCATCTGGGCGACCGCGCTCGACGGGACCGTGCAGCTGCGTGCCGACCGGCTCACGGTGGCGGCGCACATCATGGCGGGCCAACCCGACTTGCCGCTCGACTTCAATGGCACTCTCGACATCGCGCCGCTGACCACCACGCGCGCCGTCAGACTGGGCCTCGACGACCTCGGCTCGCTCCACCTCGCGGCCGCAGATTTCAGCCTTCTCTACGCACGCACGCTGGTCATCGGCCATGACAGCCCGACCGCCGGCGCCCTCACCGTCGCCGGGCCGGTCACGACGCTGTTCATCGACCGCGTCACGCTGCGCGGCGGCAGCATCGCTCTCGATTCGACCTTCCAGATCCCGAGTTCCGGCGCGCTGCTGTCGCTGCACGCCACCGGCACCGCCGGCGACATCGTGCAAGGCGCGGCGGGCGCGGTCTTCGCGACGCGCCTGTCGGCGGTGGCCGATGCGGGGTCGGTGCTGATGGGTTCGCCCGGCACGCTGAACGCCGTGTCGCAGGTCTCGGGCGGCGCGGCGGCCGGCGAGGACTTCATCTTCCGCAACGGCGGCAGCTTCACCGTCGCCGCGCCCGGCATCGCCGCGGCGGGGGCGGATGTCGAACTGTCCGCCGCCACGGGCGGCATCAGCCAGACCACCGGCGCGCGCATCGCCGCCGACCGGCTGCGCGTGACCGCGCCCGGGACCGTCGCGCTCAATGGCGGCGGGTCGCTGCTGGCGGCCGACCTCAATGCGGTGGGCACGCTGGCGCCGTCCTCGGCGGGCCATATCACGCTCCGCAACGCGACCGCGCTGACGGTCGAGGGCGCGACCGCCGCCGGGGCGATCGGCGGCGCCGGCACCATCGTGATCGAGGCCGCCGGCATCACGCTGGCGGGCGACATCGTCGCCACCGAGGCGGGCGGGCGCGTGGTGCTGCGGACCGGCGCCAACTTCGACGCGCCGGGCGTGGGCGACATCGTCCAGGACTCGGGCGTCATCCGTGCCGAGGGGCTGTCGGCCGCGGCGGGCGGCGACATCATCCTGGACGGCGCGAACCAGGTGCAGCGGCTGCGCCAGGGCGTCAGCCAGTCCGGCCTTGTCTCCGGCGATTCCATCGTCACCGCGCCCGGCGGCACCTTCCTGATCGCCAACAGCCTGACCAACCTCGCTGTCGAGGGCCGGGTCAATGCCGGCACCGGCGGCGCGATCAGCGTCCTGTCGAACGGGCTGGGCGTGACCTTCGGCGGCACCGCCTTCTTCGCGCCCGGCGGCGTGGTGCAGTTCGCGCCCTTCACCGCCGGCGGCACCATCGGGCTGGGCGCCTTCGGCGGCTTCGGCGACACCACCACCATCAGCGCCGCGGCGATCCAGCAGGTCGATACCGGGCGTCTCATCATCGGCGCGCTGGGGCCGGCCGACCAGGTGACGTCGGGCACCATCACGCTGCGCGGCGCGATCGACCTGACCGGCCTGGGCGCGCCGCAGGTGCTGGAACTGCGGAGTGGCGGCGACATCCTCGCCAATGGCTTCACCCTGTCGGTGCCGCAGATCAGCGCCATCGCCAATGGATCGGTGCGCCTGGGGACGACCAGCAGCCGGATCGGCAGCATCGTCGCCAGCACCTGGGATGGCGTCTCGGGCATCCGGGCCGGCGGGCCGGTCATTGCGGTGACCACCGCCGGCGTCGATGCCGGCAGCGGCCTGTTCACCGTGGCGGCGCCGATCGCGCTGACCGGCGCGGGAATCGGCGGGACCATCACGCTCCAGGCGCCGGATTTCGCGCTGCTGCCGGGGGCGACCATCGACACCGGCGCGGGCGCGGCCGGGCGCATCGAATTGCGTTCGACCCGCACGCTCAGCCTGGGCGGCGACGCGGCCGATGCCGGCACGGCGCGGCTGACGGCGACCGAACTGGCGCTGCTCGATACCCATGGCGGCACCATCGCCGCCGTCGCGCCCGATATCCGCCTGCGCGGCGCCTGGAGCCTCGCGCCCGCGGTCGCGACGCGCCTCGAACTGGACCTGGCGGCGGGCGGCATCGGCGCCATCCGGCAGGTCGAGGGCGGGTTGTCGGTGGGCAACCTCGCCGTCAGCGCGCTGTTCGGCAGCGGCATCGTGCAGATCGACCAGGCCGGCAATGCGCTGCCGGTGGTGGGCGTGCAGGCGCTCGGCGCCATCGATGTTCGCACCGATGGCGCGTTGGAAGTGCGCCGCACCGCCAGCACCAGCGGCGGCGTGACCTATCGCGCCACCGACATCACGCTGTCGACCACGGGGCTGGTCTCCGGGCAGACGACCATCGACGCCAATGGCGCCGCGGTGAACCTGACCGCGACGGCCGGCGACATCACCGGCACCGCGGCGCAGGCCGCGGTGCGCGGCGGCACCCTCACCGCCACCGCCACGGCGGGCGAGGTGCGCCTGACCGGCGACAACACAGTCGGCACGCTGGCCGCCACCGCGCGCGATGGCGTGGCCTTCCGCGCCACCGGCGCGACCACGGTCGGCGCGGTCGGCGCCGGCGGTGCGGGCACCGAGGTCGCCGGCACCATCGACATCGCCGCGGCATCGCTCACGCTCAACGACGTGCTGGGCAGCGGGACGGTGGTGCTCGATGCCGCCACCGGCGACCTGATGCAGAATGGCGGCGCGCGGCTCTCGGCGGCGACGCTGGCGGCCACCGCGGCCGGCACGCTGCGGCTGGCGGGGGCGAATGGCGACGGCACCGCGCGCAATACCATCCAGGACCTGACGGCGCTGTCCGCCGGCGGCGACATCACGCTGCGGAACGCGCTGGCACTGACGCTCGACCTGCCGATCGGCGTGGGCATCGACCGCACGCTGACGCTGGAAGCCGCCTCGCTGACGCTGGCGAACAATCTGAGCGCGGCAGGGCCGAGCGGGCAGGTCATCCTGCGCACCGGCAGCTTCAACGGCGGGGTCGCCAGCGGCGGCGACATCACCCAGACCGGGGGGACCATCTCGGCCGCGGCGCTGGCGGCGCTGGCGGGCGGCAGCATCAGCATCGACCTGGCGGGCAACACCATCGGCACGCTGGGCGGCGGGCTCGCCGCGAATGGCGCGGCGCTTGGGCTCGGGCTGAGCGCCGGCACGGATGCCACGCTGCGCAGCGCGGGCTTCGCCGGCTACACCACGCTCGGCGTCGAGGGCGTGCTGCAGGTGGGCAATGGCGGCGCGCTGACGCTGCGCGCGGACGACCTCGCAATCGGCGCCGAACTGCGCGCGCCGGGCGGCGTCATCACCCTGCTGCCGCTGACCGCCAATGCCGGCATCGGCTATGTGCTGGGCGGGGCGTCGGGCAGCGTCAATGCGGGGCGCATCACGCTCGACAGCACGGAACTCGGCTTCCTGCCGAGCGGCACGGCGGCCGCCGAACTGCGCCTCGGCGCGCTGGGCGTCACCGGGTCGGTCGACATCGCCGGCACGGTGGACCTGGTGGACGGCTTCGCGCCGCGCGTCGGGCGCCTGACGCTGGCAGGCGACGGCGCGCTGACCCAGGCCGCGGGCACCATGCTCGACGTCGCGACGCTGTCGGCGAACTTCCCCAATGGCGCGGTGCTGCTGGACCCGGGCACGGCGGGCAACCGCATCCGCGCGCTGGCCGGCGTGACCGCCGGCGGCAATGTCGAGATCCGCGGCGGCGCCGGGCTGATGGAACTGCGCGATGGCGGTTCGGGCAGCGCCATCGCCGCGCCGACCGGCGCGACCATCGTGCTGCGTGCCGATGACCTCGATATCCAATCCGCCATCCTGGCGACGGCGGGCGTCATCCATATCCTGCCCGAGACGCTCGGGCGCACCGTCACGCTGGGCGGGCCGGATGCGGCCGCCGGCACGCTGGCGCTCGGCACCGCCGAACTGGCGCGCGTCAGCGGCAGCGGCGGCACGGCCGCGCTGCGCCTGGTGATCGGCGCCGATGGCGCGCCGGCCGCGCCCGGCACGGTGCGCGCCGCCGGCGACATCATCGTGGCCGGCGACGTCGCGCTGCGCGCCGGCGGCGTCGAGCGCGTCGGTACGCTGGAGCTGGTGGCCGGCACGCCCGGGACCGTCGGCGGATCGGTGCGCCAGTCCGGCGGCAGCGTCGATGTCGCGACCGTCACGGGCACCGCGCAGGGCGACTTCCAGCTCGGCCGCGACACCAACCGCTTCGACACCGCGACCGCCATCGCGGCCGGCACGCTGCCTGCCGCCGGCGCGACCGGGCGGGTGGACCTGGCCACGGCGGGCGACCTCGCTGCGAGCGCCATCACCGCGCCCGTCTCGGTGCGCGTTGCTGCCGGCGGCGCGTTGTCGGCCGGGGGCATCACCGCGCCGATCATCGCGATGGAGGGCGGTTCCGTCAGGCTGGTCGGGCTGATCCAGGGCAGCACTTCGGTCAGCATCGACAGCACGGGCGGCGTCACCCAGGACGCCGGCGCGCTGATCGTGACCGGGCTGTTCACGCTGAACGGCGGCAGCATCTCGCTGCCCGAGCAGAACGAGATCCTCGAACTCAACGGCCTGGTCGCGACCGGGCCGGTGCTGGCGCTGAACACCGTGTTGTCGGTGCTGGTCAGCGGCACGGTCTCGGCGGTGGGCAGCCTGTCGCTGACCACGACGCAGGGGCTGACCGTGGCGGATACCGGCAGCATCAGCGTCACCGGCGGGCCGGGCAGCGCGACGCTGCAGGCCGGCGGGGCGATCGACTACGCGGGCATCCTCAGCACCACCGGGGCGGCGAGCCTGACGGCGGGCGGCGCGCTCGGCTTCTCGGGCAGCGCGACGACGGGCGGCTTCATCACCTTCGGCGCCGGCACCGCGCTGACGCTGGCGGGCACCATCACGGCGGGCGGCGCCGTCACCGGCACCGCCACGGGGGCGATCGGCACCACCGCGCAGATCAGCGCGGCGGGCGATGCGACATTGACCGCCGGCGGCGCGCTGACGGCGGGCGGGCGGATCGAGAGCACCGGCGGCGATATCGAACTCACCGGCGCGACGGGCCTCGCGGCCGATGGCACCTTCATCGCGGATGGCGCGGCGCGGCTGGTCGCCACCACCGGCGCGCTGACCCTGGCCGGCACGCTGAGCGCCGGCGGCACGGTCGATGTCACCGGCGGCGGGGCGGTCGGCACCACCGCGCAGGTCACCGGCGGCGGCAACGTGGCCGTCATCGCCAGCGGCGCGCTGACGGCCTCCGGGCGGATCGAGAGCACCGGCGGCACGCTGCTGATGACCGGCATCGACGCGCTGTCGTCGACCGGCACGCTGGTCGCGGACGGGGCGGCGACGCTGCGCGCCACCGGCGGCGCGCTGACGCTGGCCGGCACCCTGACGGCCGGCGGCGATGCCACCATCACCGGGCTGACCGGCGTGAGCGCGACCGGCACCATCGACGCGACCGGCAATGCGCTGGTCTCGGCCACGGGTGCCGGGGCGGCGGTGACGCTGGGCGGCACGCTGGACGCTGGCGGCAGCGCGACGGTGACGGCGGGCGGGGCGATCGGCACCACCGCGCAGGTCACGGCAGCGGGCGACGCGACCTTCACCGCCGGCGGCACGCTGACCGCCGGCGGGCGGATCGAGAGCACCGGCGGGGCGCTGTCCCTGGTCGGCGCCGCGTTGTCGGTGGATGCGACGCTGGTGGCCGATGGCGCGGCGACGCTGCGCGCCACGACCGGGGCGGTCGGCCTGGCCGGCAGCCTGGATGCCGGCGGCAATGCGATCGTCGAGGGCGCCACCGGCCTCATCGCCGATGGCGCCTTCGGCGCCGGCGGAACGCTGCGCCTGGCGACCCTGGCGGGCGACCTGACCCTCGCGGGCACGGTGACGGCCGGCGGCACCGCGACGGTGACGGCGGGCGGAGCGATCGGCACCACCGCGCAGGTCACGGCGGCGGGCGATGCGACCTTCACCGCCGGCGGCGCGCTGACCGCGACCGGGCGGATCGAGAGCACCGGCGGCGACATCGCGCTGACCGGCGCAACCGGCCTGACCTCCGGCGCCACGCTGGTGGCCGATGGCGACGCGACGCTGCGCGCCACCGGCGGTTCCGTCGCGCTGACCGGCAGCCTGGATGCCGGTGGCAACGCCATCGTCGAGGCCGCCACCGGCCTCACCGCCGATGGCACCTTCGGCGCCGGCGGCACGCTGCGCTTCGACACCACCGCGGGCGGGCTGACGCTGGCGGGCACGCTGACCGCCGGGGGCACCGCGACGGTGACCGCGGGCGGGGCGATCGGCACCACCGCGCAGGTCACCGCCGCGGGCGACGCGACCTTCACCGCCGGCGGGACGCTCACCGCCAGCGGCAGCATCGAGAGCACGGGCGGCGACCTTGCGCTGACCGGCGGCACCGGGCTGGTCTCGGATGCCGCGCTGGTGGCCGATGGCGACGCGACGCTGCGCGCCGTCACCGGGACCGTCGGGCTGACCGGCGCAATCGCCGCCGGCGGCGATGCCACGATCGAGGCCGCCAGCGGCATCACCGCGGATGGCTTCTTCGTGGCCGGCGGCGCGCTGCGCTTCGCGACCCTGGCCGGCGCGCTCGACCTGGCGGGGATCGTCCTGGCGGGCGATGTCGGCGGCGGCGGCAGCCCGACCGGCACGGCCACCTTCACCGCCGGCGGCGCCATCCGCACCAGCGCGGAGGTCGTCGCGGCCGGCGACATCACCTTCACCGCCGGCGGCACCCTGACCGCCGAGGGCACTGTCGAGAGCCTCGGCGGCACGCTGGCGATGACGGGCGGGGCCGGGCTGGTCTCCTCCGCCACGCTGCTCGCCAATCGCGACGCGACGCTGCGCGCCACCACGGGCACGGTCGGGCTGACCGGCACCCTCGCGGCGATGGGCGACACCACGGTCGAGGCAGCGAGCGGCCTGAGCGCCGATGGCAGCTTCGGCGCCGGCGGCGCGCTGCGCTTCGCCACCATCACCGGCAACCTGACCCTGGCCGGCACGCTGATCGCGGGCAATACCGCGACCGTGACCGCCGGCGGGGCCATCGGCACCACCGCGCAGATCTCGGTGGTGGGCGACGCGACCTTCGCCGCGGGCGGCACGCTGACCGCCAGCGGGCGGATCGAAGCCGCCGGCGCCCTGGCGATGACCGGCGGCACCGGCCTGACCTCCAATGCCACGCTGGTCGCCGATGGCGCGGCCACGCTGCGCGCCACCGGCGGGGCTGTCGGACTGACGGGGAGCCTCGGGGCGGGCGGCGCCATCACCGTGGAAGCGGCCACCGGCCTGGCCGCGAATGGCAGCTTCACCGCCGGCGGCGCGCTGCGCTTCGCCACCGCGGCGGGCGGGCTGACGCTGGGCGGCACGGTCGTCGCAGGCGGTGGCGCGACCATGGCGGCCGGCGGCGCCATGAACACCACCGCGCAGGTCACCGCGGCGGGCGACACCACCTTCTCCGCCGGCGGCACGCTGACCGCCAGCGGGCGCATCGAGAGCACCGCCGGCGCGCTGGCGATGACCGGCGGCACCGGGCTGACCTCGGGCGCGACGCTGCTCGCGGCTGGCGGGGCGACGCTGCGCGCGCCGGGCGGCCCGGTCACGCTGACCGGCACGCTGGTCGCCGGGCCGGTCGCCATCGAAGCCGGCGGCGCGCTGTCGAGCACCGGCACCGTGCGCTCGCGATCCGCCCTGGCGATGACCGCGGGCGGGACCATCACCCTGGCCGGCACGCATGTCGCCGCCACCACGCTGTCGGCCATGGCGGGCGGCGGGCTGGGCACCAGCGGCACGCTCCAGGCCGGATCCAACGCCACGCTCGGCGCTAATGGCGGCGACCTGACCCAGTCCGGCACGGTGTCGGCGGGGGGCGAGGCGCGGCTGTCGGCCGGCGGCGCGCTGGCCAATACCGGGCTGGTCTCGGCCGGCACGACGCTGGCGCTGGCCGCCGGTGGCGGGCTCAGCCAGACCGGCACGGTGGCGGCCGGCGGGGCGGCGACGTTGGCAGCCGGCGGCGCGCTGGTGCTGTCGGGCCAGACCACGGCGGGCACCGACCTCGACGTGACCGCCGGGGGCACCGCCACGCTGTCGAACGGCAAGATCACCGCCAGCCAGGCCGTGCGCCTGACCGCCGGGCAAGGTGTCACGGTGCAGTCCTTCCAGATCGACCCGACCACCATCCTGCTGCAGACCGGCGGGGCGATGTCGCTGACCGACGCCACGCTGGTCTCCTCCGACAGTATCCGCCTGGCGGCCGGGGCCATCACGCTGCGCCGGAGCAACTTCAACACCAACACGCTGGACGTCGATTCGGCGGGCACGCTGCTGCTCGATGGCGGGCAGTTCACCATCGGGCGGGCGGTGGCCTTCAGCGGGCCCTCGGGCATCCAGACCGTCGGGCGCATCTTCGTGACGCCGCGCGGGGGCGAATTGCCGGCGGTGATCTTCGACACGCGCTCGGCATCCATCACGCCCGATCCGCTGACGCTGGTGGAACCCGACCAGCCGGGCCTGCCCGGGCGCCAGCAGCGCACCCAGGTGCGCCTGCCGGGCACCGAGGCGCCGGGCGCCTTCGGCCCCGCCAGCGCGGCGCCGGCCGGCACCATGGTGCTGGACATCGATGCCGGGCGCAGCGCCGTCTTCCTGCTGCTCGACGGCGGCACCGCGACGGGCACCATCGCCTCGGCCGGGCGGATCGGCATCCATGGCACCGGCGGGTCGGCCGAGCTGCGCGGCACGCTGACCGATGTCACGGGCACGCCGGTCGATGGCGCGGCGGCGGCACGCCTGGCCGACAGCACGCGGCCGGCGGCCTCGGGCGCGCTCACGCGCTACCGGCTGAATGGCTGCGTCGTCTCCTCGGTGAACTGCATCGTGCCGAGCCAGATCATCTCCATCCCGCAGGCGCCGCCGCAGCAGCTGGACCTGCGGCTGGGCAACAACCGCATCACCGACCCCGAGGTGCAGGTCCCCAACGTCGGCGACGAGGATTACTGAACCCGTGCGCGCCCCCCTCCTGCCCGGCCTGTTCCTGCTGCTCGCCGCCTGCACCGAGCCGCAGCCCGACGCCTATGTCACGCGCAGCGGCGCGGCGGTGGCGGTCGAGC
>LNFM01003146.1_pt1 | contig 33910 bp, 33 predicted proteins | sample 596031 | NCBI WGS metagenome assembly LNFM01 (sample SAMN04254537, study PRJNA301005) | activated carbon metagenome | isolation source: dual media filters at the Ann Arbor, Michigan drinking water treatment plant | place: USA: Ann Arbor
CGCACCAGGCGCGACAGCGCGGTCATGCGCTGCGCCACCACCGATGCATTCGGCGACACGCGGTCGTAGGGCTGGCAGTCCCAGGCCGGGAATTCCAGCGTCTGGATGTCGGGCCCGAAAAACGCCAGCGCCCGCCCCAGCGCCGCCATGCGCTGGCCGTCGCGGCAGATCACCGCCAGCGATATCGCCGGCGCATCGGGCCGCGCGGCAATGGCCCGCGCCAGATCGGCCAGCACCAGACCCTCGGCGCCATCGGCGACCTGCGCCAGGGTCAGCGCCTTGCCGGGTTGCAGCAACTCAGCCGGAGATTTCGCCATCACGCTCTTTCGGTCTCAATTGGTAATGGCCGCCGCGCGGTGAAACGCGAGAAGACGGCGGAACAGATCGGTATCGATATCGCCGGGGGTCGGTTCGGCGCCGTTGACCCAGGCGAACATCTGCTGGTCCGGGATATCCAGCCAGGTTTCGTATTCGTCCAGTTCGGCATCGCTCAGGACCGCGAGGTGCGCGTCGGCGAACGGCCCGAGCACCAGATCCATCTCGCGGATACCGCGATGCCAGGACCGGAATTTGAGCCTGCGCCGGCGCGCGTCCATTCCTTCGCTCGACAGCTCTGTTCCAGTCACGCGCGCTCCAACGGCAAAAACCCGGACGGAGCCGGGTGCGGGCCTCATATAGAGAGACTGACCTGCAATGTCATGGACTTCGCGTCATCAGGGCCGGACTTGTTTTCCGGCCATCCACGACGTCGACCCAGCCCAAAGAAAGACGTGGATGCCCGGCACAAGGCCGGGCATGACGACGGATGGCGACGCAAGCCATCGCCGAATTGCGTACAGTGAGCCTATGCGCCCCCTCGTTTTGAGCCCCCTTTTCGCGACGCTGACCAGCCTGCCCGGCATCGGACCGAAGCTGGACAAGCTCTATGCCCGTCTGCTGGGACGCGAGGCGCCGCGGGTCATCGACCTCCTGTTGCATCTGCCGGCCGGCGTCATCGACCGGCGGGCGCGGCCGAAGCTGAACGACGTGCAGGCCGGCCAGGTCGTCACCGTCGCCGTCACGGTCGAGGAACACCGTGGCCCGCCGCCGAACCGGTCACGGGCGCCCTATCGCGTGCTGGTCAGCGACGACACCGGTACGCTGACGCTGACGTTCTTTCACGCCCGCAAGGATTTCATCGAGAAACTGCTGCCGATCGGCGAAACGCGCTACGTCTCCGGCACGGCCGAGTTCTACGACGGCATGTTGCAGATGGTGCATCCCGACCGCGTGGTCGATGAGAAGGGCTTCGCCGACCTGCCACTGGTTGAACCGGTCTATCCGCTCACCGAAGGTCTGGCGCTCGGCAATGTCCGCCGCGCCATGGACAGCGCGCTGGCGCGCCTGCCCGCACTGCCGGAATGGCAGGACGACGCCTGGATGTCGCGCGAGCGATTTCCAGCGTTCACCGATGCCCTGGTGCAGTTGCACCGCCCGGTCGCGCCGCACGACATCGACCCGGCCAGTCTGGCCTGGACCCGGCTGGCCTATGACGAACTGCTGGCCGGCCAGTTGGCGCTGGCGCTGGTGCGCGCCCACATGCGCCGCCAGTCCGGCCGCGGCACCGCCAGCGAAGGCCTGCTGCGCGCCCGCGTGCTCAAGGCGCTACCTTATACGTTGACGCATTCGCAACAGAAGGCGGTCGACGAGATCGTCAACGACCTCGCTTTGCCGCAGCGCATGCTGCGGCTGCTGCAGGGCGATGTCGGCTCGGGCAAGACCGTGGTGGCGCTGGCCGCGGCCGCCAGCGTGATCGAGGCCGGACGGCAGGCGGCCATGATGGCGCCGACCGAAATCCTCGCCCGCCAGCACCACAAGACCATCGCGCCGCTGGCCGAAGCCGCCGGCATCCGCGTCGCCATCCTGACCGGCCGCGAGCGCGGCGGCGAGCGCAAGGCCATCCTCGACCGCTTGACGCTCGGCGACATCGACCTGTTGATCGGCACCCATGCGCTGTTTCAGGACGATGTCGCCTTTCACGATCTGGCGCTGGCGGTGGTCGACGAACAGCACCGCTTCGGCGTGCACCAGCGGCTGGCGCTGACGCAGAAGGGCGAGGCCGTCGACGTGCTGGTGCTGACCGCGACGCCGATCCCGCGCACACTGGTGCTGACCTATTTCGGTGACATGGACGTCTCGGAATTGCGCGAGAAGCCGGCCGGACGCCAGCCGATCGACACCCGCACCATCCCGTTGTCGCGCATCGACGACGTTGAGGACGCGGTCGGCCGCGCCATCGCTGCCGGCCAGCGCGCCTATTGGGTGTGCCCGCTGGTCGAGGAGTCCGAGAAGATCGACCTCGCTGCGGCGCAGGAGCGCCATGCCGAACTGAAAAAGCGTTTTGGCGCCAAGGCCGATCTGGTGCACGGCCAGATGAAGGGCGCCGAGAAGGATGCCGCCATGGCGCGGTTCTCGTCCGGCCAATCGCAGCTGCTGGTCGCCACCACCGTGATCGAGGTCGGCGTCGACGTGCCGGAAGCCACCATCATGGTCATCGAACACGCCGAGCGTTTCGGGCTGGCGCAACTGCACCAGTTGCGCGGCCGCATCGGCCGCGGCACCGGCGCTTCGACCTGTCTGCTGTTGTACAAGGCGCCGCTCGGCGAGACCGCCAAGGCGCGGCTCGCCATCCTGCGCGAGACCGAAGACGGCTTCCGCATTGCCGAGGAAGACCTCAAGCTGCGCGGCGAAGGCGACGTGCTCGGCACCCGCCAGAGCGGCCTGCCCGGCTTCCACGTCGCCCGTGTCGAGGCGCACGGCAAATATCTCGGCGCGGCGCGGGACGATGCGGCGCTGGTGCTCGCGCGCGACCCGTCATTGCAGACGCCACGCGGCGAGGCGCTGCGTCATCTGCTCTATTTGTTCGGCAAGGACGAGGCGATCAAGCTGATCCGTGCCGGATAGCTATTCCGCGGCGGTGGCGGGCGACTTCACCGCCTGCTGCGCCAATTGCGCGGCGCGGGCATTGGCCGCCATCGAGGCCAGCCGCTTCTGCGGATCGTTGTTCGGCTGCACCATGCCGGCCGAGATCAGCAGCGTCATCGCGTTTTCGACCGAAATATCAAGCACCACCAGATTCTTGCGCGGCACGAAGAAGAAAAATCCGGTGGTCGGATTGGGTGTGCACGGCAGAAACACCGAGACATGCTCGCCCTGCGGCAGCCGTTCGGCGAGGTCCGGGTTCGGCGGTTGCGACACGAATACCAGCGACCACATCGCCGGCGCCGGAAATTCCACCAGCGCCACCTGGCGGAAGCTCGAACCGGTCTTCGAGAACAGCGTCTCGAAGATCTGCTTCATGGTCTTGTAGATCGGCCGCACGATCGGCATGCGGCTGAGCACGCCCTCACCCAGTTCGACCAGCGTCCGCCCTACCAGATTGGCGGTCAGAAAGCCGAGCAGGGTCAGCGCCACGACGGCGATAATCAGTCCGGTGCCCGGGACCGGCCACGGCAGGTACGTTTCCGGCAGATAATGCGGCGGCAGAAACGGCCGGACCAGATCGTCGACCCAGTTGACGAAGGACCAGATCAGCCAAGCCGTGATCGCCAGCGGGCCGGCGACCACGAGACCGGTCAGGAAATAATTGCGGATACGCCCGGCGATGCTGGTCTGCGACGCCACCGCGACTTCGGCCACATCGGCGGCCAGGGCTTCGCCGGGTTTCTTGTCGTCGGTCTCGCTCATGGGTCCGATCCTACTCCACCGTGACCGATTTCGCGAGGTTGCGCGGCTGATCCACGTCGGTGCCGATGGCGGCGGCGGTATGATAGGCGATCAACTGCACCGGGATGGCATAGACCAAAGGCGTGACCGTCGAGGCCATGTCCGGCAGCGTCAGGGTCACGGTCGAAGCAATGGTCGCCTCGGCGGCGCCCTTCGGGTCGGTGACCAGGATAATGCGGCCGCCACGGGCCGCCACTTCCTGCATGTTCGACACCGTCTTTTCGAACACCCGGTCATAAGGCGCAATGACGATCACCGGCATGGTCTCGTCGATCAGCGCGATCGGACCGTGCTTCAGCTCGCCGGCGGCATACCCTTCGGCGTGGATGTAGGAAATTTCCTTCAGCTTCAGCGCGCCTTCCAGCGCCAGCGGATAGCTGGTGCCGCGGCCGAGATAGAGCACGTCGCCCACCTTGGCGAGGTCGAGTGCCAGTTGCTCGATTTCCGGCTCCAGCGTCAGCGCCTGTGCCATCAGTCGTGGCACCTCGATCAGCGCATGGACCAGCTTCTGCTCGTCTTCTTCCGACAAGTGGCCGCGGGCGCGGCCGGCGGCCAGCGCCAGGCAGGCCAGTACCGCAAGCTGACAGGTAAAGGCCTTGGTCGAGGCGACGCCGATTTCCGGACCCGCCAGCGTCGGCATCACCACGTCGCTTTCGCGGGCGATGGTCGAGGTCACGACATTCACGACCGACAGAATGTGCTGCTTGTGCTCGCGCGCGTAACGCAGCGTCGCCAGCGTGTCGGCGGTCTCGCCGGACTGCGAGATGAAAATGGCGAGGTCGCCTGCTTCAAGCGGCGCGCCGCGATAGCGGAATTCCGACGCGATATCGATTTCCACCGGCAGTTTGGCGAAACGCTCGAACCAGTATTTTGCCACCAGCCCGGCATAGAACGCCGTGCCGCAGGCCGAAATCGACAGCCGCTTGATCTTCGACCAGTCGAACGGCAGTTCGCCCGGCAGCGCTACCTTCTCCTGGATCATGTCGATGTAGTGCGCCAGCGTATGGCCGACCACTTCCGGCTGTTCATGGATTTCCTTGGCCATGAAATGCTTGTGGTTGCCCTTGTCGACCATATGCGCGGTGGCGCTCGACTTCACCACCGGGCGCTCGACCGGGCGGTCCTGCTCGTCGAAAATCTGGACGCTCGAGCGCGTCAGCACCGCCCAGTCGCCGTCGTCGAGATAACTGATGGTGTCGGTGAAGGGCGCCAGCGCAATGGCGTCCGAGCCGAAATACATTTCGCCTTTGCCGGCGGTGCCCTGGCCGTAGCCGATGGCGAGCGGCGAGCCCTTGCGGGCGCCGATCATCAGGTTGTCCTCGCCGGCGAACAGGAAAGCGAGTGCGAAGGCGCCACGCAATTGCTTGAGGGTGGCCGCCACCGCATCGACCGGCGATTTGCCATGGGCCATCTCGCGCGTGACGAGATGCGCCACCACCTCGGTATCGGTCTCGCTGAAGAACCTGGCGCCGCCCGCGACCAGGGACTCGCGCAGTTCGCGGAAATTCTCGATGATGCCGTTGTGGACGACCGCGACCTTCGCCGTCGCATGCGGATGCGCGTTGCTTTCGGTCGGCCGGCCATGCGTCGCCCAGCGGGTGTGACCGATGCCGACATTGCCCGGCAGCGGCTCGGCGTCGAGCCGCTTCTCCAGCGCCACAAGCTTGCCCTCGGCGCGGCGGCGATCGAGCCGCCCATGATCCAGCGTGGCGATGCCGGCCGAGTCATAGCCGCGGTATTCGAGGCGCCGCAGCGCATCGACCAGCGCGCCGGCGACCGGCCTGTTTCCGAGAATTCCAACGATCCCGCACATCCGCCAAGCCGATCCCTAAAGTTCCAGATGACGATTAGCGGAAAGCACTAACCGGATGAAATCACGACGCATTACACGTTGTGTCAGCGCCGAACCTGGCGCCAAGGCGTGCCGACGCGGCCGTCTATACACGCTCAGCGTGACTTTTTGGTTTTCTTCTTCGCGGCGGTTTTGCCGGCTTTGGCCGCCGGCTTTTTTCCGGCGGTCTTGCTGAGCGCCTTGAATTCCCGCAGCCGCTTCGCCCAGCCTTCCTTTGTCATCTGCTGACCGCGCGCCACTGCGAGGGCGTCGGCCGGCACATCCTTGCTGATCACGGAGCCCGAACCGACATAGGCGCCGTCGCCGATTCTCACCGGTGCCACCAGCGACGAATTGGAGCCGATGAAGGCGCGCTTGCCGATATCCGTGCGGTGCTTGTCGACGCCATCGTAATTGCAGGTGATGGTGCCGGCGCCGATATTGGCGCCCTCGCCGACCCGCGCGTCGCCGATATAGGCCAGATGATTGGCCTTGGCGCCCGCCTCGATGGTCGAGGCCTTCACCTCAACAAAATTACCGATGTGAACATCCGGCCCGAGATCGGCGCCGGGGCGCAGACGGGCGTAAGGGCCGACCCTGGCGCCCGTGCCGACACGCGCGCCCTCGATATGCGAGAACGAGCGGATCGTCACGCCATCGCCGACGGTGACGCCGGGCCCGAAGACGACGTTGGGCTCGATGACGACGTCGGAACCGAACGTCGTGTCGGCGGACAGAAACACCGTCTCCGGCGCGATCAACGTGACGCCGGCTTCCATCGCGGCGGCGCGCAGGCGCGCCTGCAGGACCGCCTCGGTTTCCGCGAGCTGTGCCTTGGTATTGATGCCGCGCACATCATCCTCCGCCGTTTCGATCGCCACCGCCTTCAAGCCCATGTCGCGGGCAATGGCAACGGCGTCGGTCAGATAGTATTCGCCCTTGGCATTGGCGTTGCCGATGCGCTCCAGGATGGCGAGCGCATGCTTGCCGGCCAGCGCCATCAGCCCGCCGTTGCAAAAATCGATGCGGCGCTCATCGTCGCTCGCGTCGCGCTCTTCGCGGATGGCGATCAGGTCGCTGCCCTGCATGACCAGCCGGCCATAGCCATGCGGGTCGGCGGCCTTAAAGCCGAGCACGGCCACCGCTGCGCCATCGGCCAGCGCCGCACGCAAGGCGCGCAGCGTCTCGGCCGTCACCAGCGGCGTGTCGCCAAACATCACCAGCACGTCATCCGCGCCTGCCGCCAGCGCCTCGCGCGCCGCCAGCACCGCATGCGCCGTGCCGCGCCGCTCACGTTGTTCGAAAATCTGCGCCTGCGGCGCGATCGCCTGCGCCGCCTTCCTCACCGCGTCATGGCCAGGCCCGACGACCACGGCGATCTCGGCGCCGCCGGCGTCAACCGCCGTGGTCAGAACATGCGCCAGCAGACTCCGGCCGCCGACCGCGTGCAACACCTTGGGCAGCGTTGAGCGCATGCGGGTGCCTTCGCCGGCGGCAAGCACGATGGCCAAGCAGGTTCGTCGATCCATGCGAAAAAAGGCTCACGCTGAGAGGGAAAATGCCCGGATGCCTATAGCGCACCAGCGGCAATGACGCGACGCGCCACGCGAAGAAAGCAAGCTCTGCCGGATTCTGCTAATGTTTTCAACGACGTGATTCGCGGCTGGGGACAATTGATGGCGAACGAGATGGAGCCCGCCGAACCTGATTTGCGGAATATCCGCAAGCATCTGCGCCAGGGGACATCGGCGCGGGGCGCGCTGGGCTGGGGCGGGCTGGCATTGCTGGCGCTGAGTGCGCTGGTGCTGACCAGCCAGACGCAGGTCGGCAGCGAACGGCTGCAGCAGGCGCTGGGATCCATTGCCAACGAACCCGCCGCTGTCGCGATCAAAACTCCCGAACCGGTGCGGACGGTTACGGCACCCGCGCCGGAGAAGGATGCCGAGACCCACCGGCTGGAAGCGCAGGTGCGCGCGCTGGAAGCCGACCGCGACCGCCTGACGGCGCGCCTTGCGACGCTCGAGCGCAATCTCGAAGACATGACCGGCTCGATCAGGGCCCAGGCCGAGCGGGTGGCGACGGTTGCGCCGGTCTCCCCAATGCCTGTGCCCAGCGCGCCGCAGACGAGTGCGCCGCAAGTCACCGCGCCGCAAGTCAGCGCGCCGCCACTCACCGTGCCCGAGACGCCGCCGTCGGCGGATGTACCGTCGCCAGGCATGCCGGCGCAGGCGGCAAAGCCCATCGCCGAACCCGTCCCCCTTCCCCCCGTCCGTGTCGCCGTGGCGCGCCCCGCCGCCGAACCGCCGCCGGCGCGGGCCGAGTACGGCATCGATCTCGGCGGCGCGCCCAATGCCGATGCATTGCGCGCCCGCTGGGCGGCCGTGAAAGCCAATTTCGGTCCGCTGCTAAGCGGCCTGCATCCCGTCGCGGTGCGCGACCGGCGGCCGGGCAGCACCGAACTTCGTCTGGTCGTCGGGCCCTTGCCCAATGCCACCGCCGCCCGCGACCTCTGCACGCGCATCGGCGACCAGGCGGTCTGCCGCACCGGCCGCTATGACGGCGAGGCCTTTGTTCCCCGTTAAGGGCCGCTGAGTTGTGGTGACGGTCCGGGACCGGCATAATCCGGTTCATGAAACTGTTCTTGCCCAGCGCGCGCGCTACCAACGCCTTGCTCATCATCGGCTTTAGCGCTCTCGGCTATGCGCTCTATATCCGCTACCTCGGTATCGAGCAGTCGGCCGTTGGACTGGCGTGCGCCGCCGGCCTCGACACCTGGCTCTGCGCCTCGCGCCGGATCGTCACCGCGATGTTCCAGAATTCGGTGTTCGGCGGCGGCGCGCTGCTGGTTGCCGCGGTGAATCTGCTGCGCCCGTCGCTGGTCGGATTTGCCGTGGCGCTCGCGTTGGCCTGCCTGGGCCTCGTCCTCTACAACATCGTGCTGTCGTCGCTGGCGATCGGGCTGCTGCTGCTCAGCTTCGCGCGTCGCGCACCTGAGCCAGAGTAAACGCCAGCGCCAGCAGCCCTGCGCAGACCCACAGCGACTGCCAGTTGGCCAACGTCTCGTTGAGCACGATATAGGGCACGGTCAACGCCAGCAGCGCGGCGCCGCCGAATTCGGCCGCGCCGCGCTCGCCGGTCGGCCGCGGCATGATCAGCGTGTGCAACACAAACGGCACGACCGCCGCGGTCAGCGGCGCGAACGGGAAATCGCGGTAGCGCGGGTCGAAGACCAGGCTGAGCGCCACCACCAGCGCCAGCAGCACCGTCACCATCATGACGCCGCCGACCAGCACGGCCAGCGGATCGCGGGTCCGTTCAGGGGCCGGCCCGAGCAGGCGCGAGAACCGCGGCAGCGGCAGGCCGCGCATGACGGCGGCGCTCACCGCCAGCGGCGCCAGCACCGCCACGGCCAGAAACGCCAGCGACCGCAGCCAGCCGCCCAAGCCAAGGCTTTCAACCGGCAGGCGCGCGACCGTCATGCCCAGCATGAGCCCGCCGGCCAGCGCGCTGCCGGTCACGGCCAGCCACACCGCCCGCGGTGCGTCCCGTTGTCTTCCAGCGCGGAACGCCGCGCCGAATACCAGCACGGCAAAGGCGATGCCGCCGGCGGCCTGCCACAGCCAAAACGGATGATTGGAGACCGCCTCGCCCCAGCCGAACTTGGCGGAGCGATCATCCTCGAACAGCCCCCAGTGACCGCCGACGGTGCCTTCCAGAGCCCGCTTCCACGGCTGGTCGAAGGCTTCGATCACGTTGACCTTGGCGCCGTCGCGCTTGGCCAGTGCCAGCACGTCCTGGATCACTTGCGCCTGATTGGCCGGCGACGGCAGCGCGCCTTCGCGCATCCGGCCGGCGCTGGGCCAGCCGACCTCGCCGATGATGACCTCCTTGCCGGCAAAGGCGGCGACCATCTCCCGGCGGATCTGATCGACGTGCGGCGCAGCGTGTTTGGCGGCGATCGGGAAGTCCTCCCAATACGGGAGAATATGGATGGTGATGAAGTCAGCCGCGGCCGCCACGTCCCGGTTGCGCAGCCAGAATTCCCACACGTCGGCGTAAGTCACCGGCACCTTCACCCTCGCTTTCACAGCGCGAATGTTGGCCGCAAGATCGGTGGCCGTCATCTCGCCCCGCAACAGGACTTCGTTGCCGACGACGACCGCGCGGATCGTGTCCGGATAGCGGTTGGCCAGCGCCACGGCGGTCTCGATTTCCACCTTGTTGCGGACGGCATTGGTCGAAAGCCACAGTCCTTGCAGGACCTTGAGGCCGAGCTTGGCGGCAATCGGCGCCACCTGGTCGAGGCCTTGATCGACGGCGTAAATGCGCACGCAATCCGTCAGCGCTGCCAGCCGGGTGAGGTCCTCCTCGATCTGCGCGGCTGGAATGCGGAGCGACGGGTTGAACGGCGTCTGCCGGCCGCGGAATGGCGCATAGGAGACGCACCACAGCTTTTCGCCGGCACCGAGCGGGGCATTCGGCATGGCGATCGGCTGGCCGAGCCACGCCCAGATTCCGGCAATGATCGCGGCCGATGCAGCCAGACAGGCAATTCCAAAACGCATCGGGACGATCCAAACCGGCAGGATTGAGACGGCAGGATCGCATATAGCGCGGAAGCGCCGCTGCCAAGCCAGCCCGATGGGTTGCAACGAACCGTCTTAAGCAAGACTCGCTGGGACGCTGGACAAACCATTGTCGCAAAGGGCACATTTTCCGCGCTCAGTCATCGTCCGTTCACCTTCAATAGTTCATGTCATTGTCGGTACGTCAGTTGACCGGGTGCCGCGACAATCGGCGGAAGTGCCGCATTAGTGTCCCATTCGGGCTTCACTGAGGGTGCGCTACCGGGTGGAAAACTCAATCAACATCGGCGGGACAATGGCGGTTTCTATTTCGTTGCGTCAGTTTGCGGTCATGGCCTGCATGGCGGGATTTACGTTCGCGGCCAGCGCCGCCTGGGCCCAGAGCGGCAATGGCAAGCCGCCCGAGGCCCCCCAGAAGACTCCGGCCGAAGTGGCCAAGGAAAGCCAGCGTAAAGTCGACGAAATCGCCGAGGCGGCGACAGCCTTGCCGGGCGCTGCGGGCCAGCCGGAGTGCGTCTGGCTCGGCCGCCGCGTCGTCGGCCTGCTGTGGCGCGACGATCTCGATACCGCCTTCCGCCACCTCGACCTCTACGACCGCTTCGCCTGCCCGAGCGCCCACGTCCAGGCCACCTTCCGCTGCCTCGTCCGGCAGGGCAATTTCGACCCGAAAGCCCAGGAAACGCTGAACGGACGCGTGCACGCCTGCTGGCTCAATCCGGCGCTGGTCCCGGCGCCGCAAACCGAGGCCCAGCCTGCCCCGGCTGCGCCGGCGGCCGGACCCCCTGCGCGCTAGTCATGTTTTTCCCGCTGAGAATTTTTATCGAACCGCCCGCAAAATACTTCTCGGCGCCATGCAGCCGCCAAGGAATTGCCATGAGCGGGAACTACTTGAAAGTCAGCCTGACGCCGAGCTATGCTGCACCACAGCGGACCAATCTTCAGTGAGCCCAGGGGACGGGTTCAACGGTCTGCCACTCTGCCCCATTTGGTAGTGAGTCTATGCGCACCGTTGCTGCCGTAATCGCCTTTGTGGCGTGCGTGCAAGCCGGGTTGTGGGCGTTAACACGTGAAAGCGTGGACGCTCCCGACTTCTACGGACAACTTGCCAGCGTTTCCTACGCCCCGTTCGAGGGCTCGGCCCATCCGGATTCAGGTACCCGCGCCCGCGCGGCTCAAATCCGCGCCGACCTGAAGCAGCTGACGCCGCTGACCAAGGCGATCCGCACCTATTCGTCGACCGGCGGCGTCGAGCTCGTTCCCGGCATCGCCGCCGAATTCGGCCTGCGCACCACCATCGGCGCCTGGATCGACAAGGACAAGAACCGCAACGAGCGCGAAATGCGCGCGGTCATCGATCTCGCCAAGCGGCACAGCAACGTCAACGGCATTATTGTCGGTAACGAGACGATCTTCCGCGACGAGCAGAAGCCGGAAGACCTGATCCAGATGATCCAGCGCGTCAAGCGCTCGACCCACGTCCCGGTGACGACCGGTGAAATCTGGCACGTCTGGATTGAGCATCCTGAACTGGTTTCGGCGGTCGATTATATCGCCGCGCATATCCTGCCGTACTGGGAAGGCTTCTCCGAGGCGCAGGCGGTCGATCAGGCCATCATCATCTACGAGAAATTGCGCAGCACCTACCCGGGCAAGCGCATTGTCGTCGCTGAATTCGGCTGGCCGAGCGCCGGCTATAATTTCAAGAACGCCAATCCCGGCCGCACCCATCAGGCCGCGGTGTTGCGCGAGTTCGTCACCCGCGCCGACGCCTTCGGCATCGACTACAACATCGTCGAAGCGATCGATCAGCCTTGGAAGATCTTCGAAGGCGGCGTCGGTCCCTACTGGGGCTTCCTCAACAACGACCGCCAGGAGAAGTTCAGCTGGACCGGGCCGATCACCGATCCCGATCATTGGCGCATTGCCGGCATTGCGCTGCTCGTCAGCGTCCTGATGTCATTGCCCTTGCTGGCGATGAGCGGCGTCACGGCCGGTCAGGCGCTGATGCTGGCCGCCGCCGCCAATGTGGTCGGCGCATGGTTCGCCGCGCTGTTCGCTTATTGGTACGGCCACTACTTCGTACCCGGCGCCGCTTTTGCGCTCGGCCTCGGCACAGTGCTGCTGATCCCGCTGATCATCATTGCCATGGCGCGGATCGACGAGATTGCAGCCATCGCCTTCGGCCGCAAGCCGAGCCGGCTTGTCAACGCGGCGCCCCTGGTTCCTGAGCTTGCCGACGACCGGGCGCCGAAAGTCTCGATCCACATCCCGGCCTATCGCGAACCGCCGGAGATGCTCAAGCAGACGCTCGATGCGGTGGCGCGCCTCGACTATCCGAACTTCGAATGCATCGTCATCATCAACAACACGCCCGATCCGGCGTTGTGGGTGCCGATCGAAGAGCATTGCCGCGTCCTCGGCGAGCGCTTCAAGTTCCTGTTCGCCGACAATCTGCAGGGCTTCAAGGCCGGCGCACTGCGCCTGGCGATGACGCATACCGCGACCGATGCCGAAGTGATCGGCATTCTGGACGCCGATTACGTCGTTACGCCGGACTGGCTGAAGGATCTGGTACCGCAGTTCCGCGATCCCACCGTCGGCCTGGTGCAGGCGCCACAGGATCACCGTGATGGCGGCCGCAGCGTCATGCATCACGCCATGAACGGCGAATATGCCGGGTTCTTCGACATCGGCATGGTGCAGAGGAACGAGGCCAACGCGATCATCGTGCATGGCACCATGTGTCTGGTGCGCCGTTCGGCGCTGGATGCCGTCGGTGGCTGGTCGAGCGACACCATCTGCGAAGATACCGATCTCGGCCTGACATTGCTCGAACTCGGCTGGCAGGCGCATTACACCAACCGGCGCTACGGGCACGGCCTGCTGCCGGACAGCTTCGAGGCCTACAAGAAGCAGCGTCATCGCTGGGCCTATGGCGGATTCCAGATCCTGAAGAAGCACTGGCGCCGTTTCCTGCCGGGCAACAGCCGCCTGACCCGCGACCAGAAGCGCGAGTTTGCGTTCGGATGGCTCAACTGGCTCGGCGCGGAAAGCCTCGGCGTGGTCGTCGCCATGCTCAATATCATCTGGGTGCCGGTGATCGCCTTCCTGGACATCGCCGTGCCGGACCGCATCCTGACGATCCCGATCCTCGCCAGCTTCGCCGTATCGGTCGCGCATTTCGTCACGCTCTATCGGCTGCGCGTGCGCACCGAGAAAGGCCAGATGCTCGGCGCCGTGTTTGCCGCGATGTCGGTGCAGTGGACGGTGGCGCGCGCGGTCGGCTTCGGCATCGTCAAGGACCACCTGCCCTTCGTGCGCACCGCCAAAGGCGGTTCGCGCCGCAGCAGCGATTTCCATGCCTTCTGGGAAGCGGTCATTGCCTCGCTGCTGATCCTCGGCGCCGTTATCCTGGTCGCGACCAACGTCAAGGAAGTGCGCGAGATCAACATCTTTGCGGTGGTGCTTCTGGTGCAGGCGCTGCCGTTCATCGCCGCCGTCGGGCTGGCGGTGATGGAGCGCACGCGCCTCAACGAGTTCGCCACCTGGCAGGCCGCCGATGCGCGGCTGGGCGAACTGTTCAGCTTCCGCCGCCGCGCCGCCGCCATTACCGTCGAGGCGGTGACCCCGGCGCCGGTGCAGAAGCAGCCGGAAATGGTTCAGTAGAGATTGCAACACGTCATGCGCGGGTCAGCCGCGCATGACGTCGGGCCTCAGGCAGCCAGCGACTTCTCCACCAGCTTGACCCAGTACGACGTGCCGAACGGGATCACGTCGTCGTCGAAATTGTAGGCCGGATGGTGCAGCCCGGCGCTGTCGCCGTTGCCGATCCAGATGAATGCACCGGGCCGCTCGTTCAGCATGTAGGCGAAGTCTTCCGCCCCCATCATCGGCGGCAGATCGGTGTCGACGCGCTCCGTCCCCGCCACCTCTTGCGCCACCGACGCCGCAAAAGCGGTCTCGCGGGCGTGATTGGACAGCACCGGATAGCCGCGCCAGTAGTTGACCTTTGCCGTCGCGCCATGCGCCATCGCGGTGCCTTCGGCCACTTCGCGCAACCGCTTCTCCAAAAGGTCACGCACCTCCGGGTCGAACGAGCGCGAGGTGCCGCCGAGCTGCACCGTCTGCGGCAATACGTTGAACGCATTGCCGGCCTGGAACATGCAGACCGAAATCACCGCCGATTTCAGCGGATCGACCGTCCGCGAGACGATCGATTGCAGGTTGGTGATGATCTGCGCGCCGGTGAGCACGGTATCGATCGCCAGATGGGGCCGCGCCGCGTGGCCGCCTTTGCCTTCGATGTCGATGGTGAATGAGTCGGTTGCCGCCATGACCGGACCGGGCCGGATGCCGAACGAGCCGACCGGCATTCCGGGATAATTGTGCATGCCGTAGAACTCCTCGATGCCGAAGCGCTTGACCATGCCGTCCTCGAGCATGGCCCTGGCGCCGGCGCCGCCCTCCTCGGCCGGCTGAAACACCACGACGGCGGTGCCACCGAAATTGCGCGTCTCGGCAAGATAGCGCGCGGCGCCCAGCAGCATGGCGGTGTGGCCGTCATGACCGCAGGCGTGCATTTTGCCCGGGACCGTCGACGCGTACGGCAGGCCGGTGGCCTCCTCGATCGGCAGCGCGTCCATGTCGGCGCGCAAAGCGATTGTCTTGCCGCCGGTTCCCTTGCGGCCCCTGATGACGCCGACAACACCGGTGCGGCCGATGCCGGTGACCACCTCGTCGCAGCCGAACGCCCTGAGTTTCTCCGCAACCGACGCAGCCGTCCGGTGCACGTCGTACTGGAGTTCCGGATGGGCATGCAGGTCGCGCCGCCAGGCAGTGATGTCCGGGTGCAGGTCGGCGATACGGTTGACGATCGGCATGAAGCTGGCTCCTGGCGCAATTCTCCGGCGCAAGCCTGCAGTCTAGCAAATCGCGGCGGCCAGGAGCGAGATCAAGATGCGGGCCGATCGACGCGGAAACACGCGTTGAGCCTGGAGACGGGCCGAATCCGGCGCCGCGTGGCTATTGACCGGGCCAGCCGGCACCCCTACACCGACCCGGCGCGACCGAGCCAGACCTCATATCTGGCCGCAACGGAGCGCTTGGTGACGGGCGCGTAGCTCAGCTGGTAGAGCACACGACTTTTAATCGCGAGGTCCTGGGTTCGAGTCCCAGCGCGCTCACCATCCCCAATATTTCTCAATGTTTTTCAGAGGGTTAGTAGCCCCCTTTTGTCAAACGCGATCAAGTTTGACAACGTGGGTTCACGTTTTGGCGCTCTGGAACTTGCCGATACTTGCCATCGCGGACCTTGCTAACTTCACTTGGTCAGCGGCACGCACGTACTTTTCTGCCTCTCCGAGGCTCTTATGGCCGCTAACGGCCATAATCTCATTTGCCGAGCATCCCGCTTCCGCAAGGCGTCGGCAGGCTGCCTTCCGCAACCCGTGCGCAGATAAACCACGCGGTAGCTCAGCCTCCTCGCACCATTCCCGGAAGAGATTACCGAACCCAGCCGCGACGAAGGGCTTACCGAAGCTCGTCACCAAGAACGTCAAATGCTCGCTCGCGGTCGAATCTAGGATATGCCGCAATTCAGGGTGAATCGGGATTTGCAGGGCGGTGCCTGTTTTGTTTTGCCTCACGGCGATAAGACCGTCACGGATATGCTGGCGCCCCATACGAATAACGTCGCCCCGCCTCTGAGCGGTATAGAGCAACAGGGAAAATGCGAGCCGCGCCCTGCTTCCGATTTCGTGCCGTGCTTCGAAAGTCGCGATGTGATCTTCGGTCCAAGTCTGAAAACCGTCGCCTTTGATCTTGGGGACGGCAACACCGGTCACCGGGTTGTCGGTTCGCAGCCCTTTAGCCACGGCGAACTTCATCAACGATTGAAGTGTCTTTTTGAAGTTCCGCGCCGCAGAAGGTGTTGCGGCTTTTGCAGCGACCATATCCGAGATGTGGCGGTGTTGGAGGTTCGCAACCGTCTTATCGCCGTGAGCCGCTCGAAAGCGTTCGAGAATGTTCCGCCGAGTGCGTTGCGTCTCAGGGGACCAGCCCTGAAATTCGGTTGAGGCATAAAACGCGATAAGCAACGCGCTGACTGTCCCGGCCTTTGTCTTCGCCGTTCCCACTTCAAGTCGCGCGCCATTTAGTGCTGCTTCGTATGCAGCCATAAACTCAGGCGACCACGGCATGCCCGGCAGAGCAACTTTCTTGAAGCCCGGCTTACGGAAGTAGTGGCGGGACTTTTCGAACCGATCAACGAAGGACTGCACATACTTCGGGGGACGCTTCATTAAGTGGTGCTGTCCCATTCGTTGTCACTCGCCCTCGCCGAACCGTCTCCCGGCCCTGAAACTGTAATGATTCTGATCCTGCCATTCGTGTCAATTTCTACTATGGCCCCAAACATACCAGCCGCCGCCACGGCCTTGAGGGCGGCCGTTACGTCGCGCTGCTTGAAGGTGCAATTTCCTCTGGCCATAGGAGAGACATAGCGAGCTGCGAACGATTTATTCCTATTTTTTTACGAGAAGTAAAAAGTCCTCACACGCAAAAATTGCCGATAACGAAGTCTCCCGAAGTATCGCACATTCGCGGGCATCACGGAGGGCTTTAGGCAATACATATATTATTTCAATATGTTATCTAACCTTTCTCGCTTCGTAGCGAGCACTCCACTCGCTGTCCACAATCTGATCAGCGTTTATGAGCGGTTAGGCTTGAACCCGAGCGCCGAATCCCATAATTTGACAATGAGGGCCGGTGACATGTCCAAAAAAGTCCAAGAAATGGTGGCTGAAATCGCTAGTGACCTTGGGTCACCGCGAGTCGTGCAGGCGATCGACACTGCCATTGCAGCCTTAATTGACCTTCGCAAAGTAGCGATAAGCCTTCATGGCGAGGGCAGCCTAGCCTCGGCTCCTACTCCGGCGGTCGAGCGGTTGGCCACGGAGGTAGTCCCGGCCCAGAGCCAGCAGTCGTTAAGTAAGAGCAACGGATTTGATGGGACTATAAACGGCCTCGTCGCCCGTTATTGCGCACACAAATCCTACCTCGAACTTCGGTTTCGTACGCGCGGTCACTACGAAACGCTGATGAAATTCATCAAACAGACCTGCGGTGACAGGAAAGTCTCTGACTTCAAGAAGAGGGATATTGAGCTTCTGCATTCCGGCTGGGTGAAGGAGCGCAAGGAAACGATGGGCCATGCGCTCATCGTAATGTTTCGCACGTTGATTTATTTTGGAGCTTCGACCCTCAACGACGACGCGTGCGAACGGCTATCGGTCGTGCTGCACAGGATGCGCTTCCCGATGGTGAAGACATTCGTTGAGAAACTTACCGTTGAACACGTGGTCGCCGTTCGCGAACAAGCCCGGAAAATGGATCGGGATTCGATCGCGCTTGCCCAAGCCCTTCAATTCGACTGCAATCTTAGGCAAAAAGACGTTATCGGAGAATGGGTGCCGATAGATGAGCCTGGAGAATCAGACCTTCATTATGCGGGCAATAAATGGCTGCGCGGTATTCGCTGGGAAGAAATAGACGATCACCTAATCCTGAGGCACCCCTCTAGTCGCGATAGTACTGGCACAAAAGAGATCATTGTCGACCTGAAGCAAGCCCCCATGGTCATGGAGGAGTTGCAACGATTGTTCGGGGACAAACGAAGCCTGATGCCGACCCGGGGGCCCGTTATCATCAACGAGCGTGATGACTGTCCATGGTACGCGCAAGAGTATCGCCGCCATTGGCGAATGATAGCCGATAAAGCCGGCGTACCACGTTCTGTAAAAAATCGGGATTCCCGTTCGTCTTCCAAGCCGGATCGCGCTGACCGGCACGAAGATGATGAGGACGATGTGGACCTAATGTTGGAGTTGCCGCCTACGAACATGGTGGCTCACTGAGAACCACAAATAAATGGAGATTCGAATGAGAACGTGAAATCCCCCGGATAGGACCCGTCCGGGGAAATCGGCGAAAGGAGAGCCGGGGTAAATGGCTTCCGACCATTCACAACCCGGCTCCCTCAGGGCCATCGAACCGGTCCGCCTGCGAAGACAGACTCGACTTGCGACCCCACGCAATCTCTAAAATCGCATTTTTGAGCGCGTTTTTCAAGGCGGACCGGAACTTCCATCAAATCATGATTAGGAATCCCGGTATGGCGCGTCGTCGTCACTGGGTGCGCCCTTACGTGCGTGTCCGCTTTAAGCGGCCTCAGCACGTTCGTGGGCACCTCCGGCCTAGGAACTAGGCCCGTTTTCCCTTTGGCTATCGTTAGCGGCCAGAGGCCTTTCAACGGTTACCGCGCGGGGGCTGCTTGTCCCCGCGCGCCTTCCCGGGCGCTCGAAGGCCGCCCTCCCCATACATTCCAGCCTCTCATTGATGCAGATTGTCAGAGGCTCAGGCCCGCCAATTTTATGACCCGCGGTTGCTTGGCCTTCGCCGTCCAATGGCCGCCCCGGTCGTCACGCACTATAGCAACATACCCATGCTTCGTATGCTCACCAGCTATAATCCGGATGTCGCCAATCGCTATCTTACGCAGATTTGTTAGGCTCGCCTCCAACCTATCCAGCCCCCGAACACTGCACTCCGTAGGCCCGCAAATTCGTGCGGGTTTGTAGATCGCTACTGCCCTCTTCACCGCTGAAAGAGACTTCCTGCTTAAGCTAGTTTTCATCATCAGCCCTCCAAAGGTTTAAGACTAAGGGCCACTCACATAGAACGCGCTTCTATGGATAGCTCTAGGATTCTTGGTTTTGTAGAAATTGCCATGTTCGAAACGTGAACATGCGCCATGGCAAACCATGGCAAGTTATGGTCCAGCTTTTCTCACTCTCAGCTTAGCCCGGGACAAGCTATGGACGCGGGCCAGATATCTAAATGCTCGCTGAGCGTCACCTTGACCTGATCGTCCGTCACCTTGCCCGCAAAGGGACATGGCTCAAGCGCAGCAATTGCAAGAGCCAAGCGATTGTACGTTTCATTCTCGACATAGAAAGCCATGCTCGAATTTCCCCCGATGCGCGTCATCGCGCGGGGCATAGACTCACATTCGCAAACGCTCGGCAATGATCAACGTTCACTGACTCTGCATTTGTAATAATCGACAAGTCAGTATTGATTGATATTTTATCTCTGCCACATTCCATTAAGCGCGGGTACGAATATGGTGTTTTCGATGTCTGAATGCTACATGTGTCTCGAGCTACCTGCGGACGACGAAATGCTCGAGGTGGCGGCACCTCTCCTGTCGAAATTGCTAGACTGCAATATCCAATTTGAGATGGACCCTCGGTCGCAGCAAGTTGGCACCGCCCAAATCATCAAAATACATTTCCCTGACAAAGCAAATCTAACCAAGGCACTTTTGGTCTGCGAGGGTATCAAATGCGTGGTGATCAATGAAGAAGCATGCACAGGCCCACACCAAAATATTTAGAGGCTGAAATGACTTTTGGCGACTATGCAGAAAACCAGCCCCTTTTACGATCATGACGGCAACATCAGTCGCGTTTGAGCGTCGCGTGGAAAGAATACACCGACTGCTAGAGACAGAAGGTTCGACGATCACATGGAATGATCGAGTTCCTGATCCAGATAATCCGGCTCAGCCGAGGCAAATTGACATCAGCATTTCCCGCGACGGAAAGCTAACAATTGTAGAATGCAGGATTCACAAATCGCCCCAAGATGTGACATGGATTGAAGAGTTGTTCGGCCGCCGCGCTAGTTTACGGGCCGATGCCGTCATTGCTGTGTCAGCGTCAGGATTCACCGAAGGTGCAATCGCAAAAGCGAAGCATTTTGGGATCATCCTTAGAGACTTCAATACTCTGACGCAGGAGGAGGTTCTAAGCTGGGGTAGGCCCGCCAAGGTCCAACTTCATTCATTTAGATTTTCTCGAAACACTTTGTTGATAACACTTCCCCGCTTACCCACCTTGCCGGTTGCGATCACCGGGGAAGACGACAAGGAGATAAACTGGCGCATCATTTTCAATGAGTTACTTTTCAAGTTCGGAGATCGGCCTGAGCTCAGGCGCCCGGGAGCGGTCGCAGACGTAACGGCCGTACTCAGCAGCCCGCTCTTTGCAAACAAAATCAAAGCAAGTAGCGTCACACTCACGACGAAGATGCACCACCTCATAAGAGAAGTCTCTCTCGTGTCCGTCGTCGCCTATGCCGATCCAATCGACGACGGAGCGAGATCAGCATTGATAGGGTCATACGACCTCGCATCCTCCGAGATCGTTGAGGTCGCCGACACGGTGTCAATTGTTGCTGATCTGACCGGAATTCCACTTCCCCCGCATTCGTTGTTTTATACGATGAATTGGGATTTTGGACGGCCGGTATTGATGCGCGATATGACGTTTATTGGCGCGGCCGACGCGATGAAGTTCGATCTTAGACTTCAGTTCGACTTTCGCATCGGCTGAAGACTTATCAACAAGCGACACAAGACGCTTGTGGCATGGTCATCAATGCGCGAGCCGCCAACAAATGGCTCCAGTTGCACGATTGCGCTGTGCTTTGTTATGATTGCAGTGTTGCCAAACTGGTGGAGGCAAAATTGGCTGACAATGATGACCAATTTGCAAAAATGATAAAGGCGAACATCGAAATGGCGAACAAGCACGCTGACATCATGGATGCGATGCCTCCTGCTGAGGCGAGACAGTGGCTAAAAAATCTCATTGATGCAAACCACGTCGTCTGGGGCGTGTGGAATGATCCGGTCAAAGTGGTCGATATGTTCCCGCTGAAAGGTGATGCGCTTTTGAGGGCCTCGGCGGATGCAAGCCCGCCAATTAACTTGAAGATGACCGCGATTCTTTGCACTCCCGAACAGGGAAAGCGGGCAATGTTAGAAGCTCGACCCGACGAAAAACAATAGACCCAATCTCGTCGTCTCGCCTCGGCGGCCTATTTCGATCACGCTCTGTACAGCGCCTTCCCCCGCCGCCTCAACACCGTAGTGATCGAAACAGACCTCCCCCTAACCAGCCGCCGAACCTTGGCTTGGTTTCGAAGGCAGTAGTTGGCCCAGACGTCGGGCGTCACCATGGGCTTAACGTGACACTGAAACTGGCGCCCCAGCCCCTTCCAAGCGCCACCAGCCGCCCTCAGGGCTTCCTTCACCGCGTCTAGGTTGTTGTCGTTCGCTTCCAAGCCGCCGTGGATATGCAGCCGCCCGGTCTTCGTAACGTCCACCGCGAACCAGTACGGCACGTCAAAGCCTGCCCGTTTCAGGGTCCGGCTGATCCGGCGCTTGAAGTGGTCCGCAAAGCCCTTGGCGTTGTCATTGGCGGCTTTGATCTGAGCCGGGCCTAGATTGACCGTGAAAGCATAAGCCCGCCCTCCCTGAGCCAGCGCACGGTTCGCGAACACGACCTTCCCCAAATCCGTGGTGTGCTCCCAAGAGTGCAGGCGCTCGGGCTTTTTAACCCCTGTGGACCCTTCGCTAGGTGGCCTTGGGTGTGAGGTAGGTGCGGACTCGTCGTTAGCTGCTTTGGGGAGAGAGGGAGGGGTAAGAGGGGGTATGGAAGTAGCTACTGAAGAGCCAACTGAGCCCTCTTTCGCCAACGGCCAAGAAACCCGCGTCAAAGCGATGGCTTTACGATCTTTCACCATCGTCCGGCGACGGCGCTTTGTTACTTTTTTCGACCGTGTGATTTCTTCGGGGAAAACGGTGGGGAGAGTGCTATAATGGATCATGGCTTCGCTTGGGCACTGGCGGAGTTAGTTCTGACACCGCCTCGGGACCTTAGATGGACCCGGGGCGGTTTTCTTTTGTGCGCGGCCGGAAGAAAGCGGGCCGCGTATTCGTCCAAAGTGCAATATAGCGCTCGGCTCACGGTTCTGAGGGGCTAACTGCTCAGCCCGCCAAGAGACCGCCCGGGCGCATCTGCTGCCGGATCGACCGGGCCGCGATCTCCTCGACCTTGGTGTGAAGCGCGGCCGACATCTTCTCGACTAGATCGTTGTTCTGTTCTGGGCTGCCACCCGAACCGGCAACCGTTACGTTGAAGGTGTTGGTGTTGGTTTGAGCGAAAGACCGTTGCCCCAGAGCATGATTGGGGATGATCGAGCCGGACACGCCGGGCAGCATGATTTCAGGGCCGCGCTCCCCAACTAGGTAGGCTCGATCCGGCGATACGGGACCGCCATCGGCCCGCGCCCCTCCGAACAGGGCGCCGAATATCCCGCCGAGTAGCCCTTTACTGCCGCCGCCGGATGAGCCGTTGAGCAGAAGTTCGAAAGCGTGGTCGAATGCCTTGCTCGCCAGCCGACTAAGCATCGTCGCGAGCACAGCATTGAGGCTCTCGCCCTCCAAGACCATGCCCTTGAAGGCATCGGTTACGGCGCTGCCGAACTCCCGCGCCGCGCCTTGGATTGCTTCGAAACGGTCCTTGGCTGACTCTGCCCTTTCGGCGGCATCGCCCCATTGCCGAGATAGCTCATCGATCTTGGCTTTCACTTTCTCGTTTATCGGAATGCCAGCCTGTTGAGCGGCGTGCATAAGTTCAACCGACGCCCTCGCCCGCTCCCGCTCGGCCGTGTTTTGGCCAAGCGACGCCGTTTCTGCCGCTAGCAACTGAATCCGTTTACTGAGCCGAGCTTGTTCCGTCTCGAACGCATTCTTGCTGTCCGTACCCGTCGCAGTCGGGATGTTGGTCGCCGGGGGCAGAGGCGCGGCAGGCTTCATTCTCTCATCGCCAGCCGCCTGCCCGCGCGCAATCAACGTGCGGTCTTCGGCCTGCAAAGCAGCTATTCGCTGTTCAATGAACCGGACGCGCTCACGGTCTAATGAAAGGCCCGTCTGCGACGCGGTGTTGCGAGCGTCATCAAGGTCGCCTTCCAGCCGGATAATCTCGCGTGTTATCTCAAGTGAGCGCTCGGCAAGCTTGCTCATCGGCACTTCGCCGCCGCTCAGCTTACTCAACAGCTCCATAAACTCCTTGACTGCATCGACTACCTCTATCACCGCGGACTTGAGCTTCGTGCTTACGGTGCTGGTGATCGCTGCGAACTTGTCGTCAAGTTCCTGGCCCTTGCGGACAAGCTCATTTTGAATGACGGCTCCGGTCTTCGTCGCTTCCGCCGCGAGCCGCTCGATTTCAGCCGAGCCGCCGCGCAACAATCCGACAAGATCGGCACCGGCGGCCTCGCCGAACGCTCTTACCGCAAGCCGCAGCTGATCGGCCGGCGTCCTTGCGCCTCTCACAAGGTTCGAAAACTGCAAGAACAAGTCGTTAGTAGACCGCAGATTTCCTTGACTATCGCGGAGTGCAATTCCGTTCGCCTGCAAGACCTTTAGTAGTTCGCCACCACCGGCGGCGGCTTCTGCGACGTTCTGAGCAAAGCGTTTCATTCCACTATCGACGGCTTCGGTCGATCCGGCCGCTTGTTCCGAAGCATAACGAAGTTGCTGTAGGCGCTCCGTCGCCAAGCCCACTGCATCGGCCGTCTTACCAATTTTGGCCAAATCTGCGGCAACACTCTTGATTGTAGAAAGGCCAGCCGCAAGACTTGCACCACCTATTAGCGAACCAATGCCGAGCATGCCGCTCATACGGCTAAAAGCGGCGGTAACGTTCGTAGCCGAGAGCGAGAAACTTTGATCGAGCCTAGCCGCCGCCTGCCTACCCCGCGCTTCAATAGCGCCGAATTGGCTGTTAGCCGTGCGGTTTGCTTTCTGAAAATTCTTCTCAAAGGCATCAATCCGCGCCTCTAGGGTAACTACAAGCTGTTCTGTTTCAGTCGCCATCAATCACCTAAAATACCAAAAGCCCTTCCGGACGCGCGCTCGCATCGGAGTAAATAGAAACGCCGCCGTTTCCGGCATGCGCGCGACCAACGGCCATTGCCGCCGCTTGCGCGCCGTCGATTCGGTCTTTGCTCTTGCCCTTGTGGAACGACTTGTTGCCGGCCTTGTCAGTTTCGACGGCAATGTTTGAGAAATTCCAGCGCAGCACCGGATGCGCGCCATGCCGGAAACGGCGGCCGATTATCGCCCGCTCTAGCTCCTTGGTGGCGGGCGACATCGTGACCCAGCCCTGCCGCATTTCGACGGCGGGCAATCCGTCCTCAAGCAGATTGTTGAGCATGTTGCGTGCCAAGTGAGGATCAAAGGCAATTTCGCGCACGTCGAAGCGCTCGCAAAGATCGCGAATAGTTTGTTCAACGACCCGAAAATCAACCACATTGCCGGGCGTCGGGACTATGAAGCCGTCTGCCGCCCATTGGGGATACGGCACCCCGTCGCGCTCCGCCCGCCGTCTCAGATTTTCTTTCGGGCAGAAAAACCACGGATGAACGATGTAACCTTCGTCGTCATCGCGCCATGCTGCAACAACCGCTGTAAGGTCGCTATTGCTCGATAAGTCTACACCGAGCCAACATGGCTGCGCCTCTAAGGCTTGAAGATCGACCGCGCCCGCGCCGTCGTCATAGACGTTCATATCGACAAATGGCGACGTTGAGTGGTCTAACCACTCATTCAAGTTGTACTGCCGGAAGTCTTCACGATCAGCGGGCTTCTCTTCAGCCTCGATAGCCGCTTGTCGCATCCCAACTAGATCGGGAAAGCCGTGAGCGAGGCCGGGGTTGACGCGCTTCCAAATCGTTTCGTCACGCCAGTCGTACTTTTCCGGCGGCTCGAAAATGACCGGCAAATATGCCGGGTTGATAATCTCACCCGCCGCGATCTTGCGGGCGTACTGGTATTCCTCATAAGCGAGGTTGTCGTGGCCGCGCCCCGCCGTTGTGATGATCACAAGAAGCGTATTCGGAATTTTGAACAGGCCCGACTTGAGGGCCTTCCAGAGCTTCCGATTTTTCCAGATATGCAATTCGTCAATTAGGACGAAATACGGCGTCTTGCCTTGGTGAAGGTCGCCATCAGCTGCAATGGCTCGCAGAATTGAGGCGGACGCCAGATGCTCGATTTCAAGTTCTGACTCGACCACATGCGCGGCCTTGTCTAAGCCCGGCGTGGCCTTTACGAAAGCGCGCGCCTCATCAAACGCGAGTTGGGCTTGATCCTCAGCGCCCGCCGACAGAATGCAGACGCCACCCGGCGTTCTTTCGTGACCGAACGAGTGAAGCAGCCCTAGCCCGGCACCAATCGTGGTTTTCCGCGCGCCGCGTGGGATCTGAATGTAGACGGTGCGGACAAGCCGATTCCCGGTTTCGTCAGACGGTCCATAGATTCGCCGGACGATACGCTCCCAAAAAGGGGCGAGCTTGAATACTCGCTTAGCCCCAACCGACTTGGGGTGACGCAAGGCGCGAAAGAACTTCACGTTGCGCTCGCCGCGCCCATGGGGGTCGTCTATGGGGGAGTCGTCAAACGCCCAAGTCGGATGAATCTTCGTCGTCATTGTCATTTCGGACTGTAGGGCGGGAGCGGGAAACGGGGGTGAGGCCGAGTTCAGAGGCCAAGAGACGGGCGCGCGTCATGGCATCTGACTGGATTTTGACGGCCGGGTGGGCACGTGGACCGCGATCGGTCTCGACGACATGCCCGGCCCGCTTAATGAGCCGTTCCATTTCGCGGACCTGCCCGATGGCAACGCAGTAGTTTTCAAAGCTGGCTAGATCGGCGTCAGTTAGAATGCGCCGCTCAATCAACAACGGCATTACCCGCTGCCATTCGGCCTTGGCGTCCTTAGACAACCATCCGGGGGCGGCTGAGGCTGCCTGAAGCGTGTCGGTATCGACCTTGATCTTGGTGGGTTTGCGTCCCCTACTCATGGCCCGGCTCGCTCAGCTCGCAATTCAAGCCCGCGACGGCGGCCTATCTCTTTGACCTGTAGGAGATTGAATGCTTGGCCTTCGAAGCTGAGCCGATCAGCTACGGTGATGCCCGGGATAAAGCGCACCCGGAACGTTACCGTCCGATCAGTCATCGCGCCTTGCTGGCCCGTTTGTTCATTAATGGCGTCGTCAAGCGTCTCGGCCCGCACCGTCGCAAACGTTGCCCACGTCTCCAGCGGCGTGCCAGCGCCGTCTAGTGCCGTGGTGGCGCGCTCTATCACCAGTTTCCGATCAAGCTTACCGGCGCGCATTAGGCCAGTTCCTCGATCAAAGATTCGAACGTGACGATGCCGTGCGCGGTTGTCCCGTCGGGATCACGAATGAAACGCGAGCCGGACCATTTGCAGTCAATGCAGCGGTAATTTCCTACGGTCCAAAGCTGTAGACGCAACGCCCGCTTCACCGCGTCCGCGATGGCCTTAGCCACGGCTAGACCTGGCTCCCGACTCCATATGTGTATGGTGGACGCCAGCGCCGTGTAACGGCCAACGACTTCATCACCCGGAAGCTCTTGGTCCTGTCCTAGGTCAATCTTCGGGTAGACTTCTGGCCGCGCGTTGGCGTCCACAATATTCGCGGCAGGAACCAATGCGATCACCGAAGGATCGGCCGCCAAAGTTGCCCGCGCGAACTTCTGGAATGCGAGGGAGGCACTCATTTTACCCACCCTTCCCGAACGGCCTTGGACACCGACCGCTTAATTCGGTTCTTCATCCGGCGCTTAAGCAGCCGGTAAGCGGGCCAAAAGAACGGCTGAGCCGGTGCCTTGACGGTTCCATACTCAACAAGGTGCGGGTAGCGGACGTTCTCATTGCCGACCGTGATCACGACCGCATTCGGGGGCACGACCTTTGAGCCGCCCGGCTGGCTATATGGTGGCGTCGAATTACCCGCCGTCGTCATCTCAATCGAGCCGATCAGGTCGCCCGTGTCGCGGGACGTTTCGGCAAGCGCCTTCATTGCCCCGACAAGCTCGCCCCCGGACTTTTCCAACGCTGGCCGCACCGCAGCGATTACCGCCTTGGGGATTGCCTCTAGGCGACGTTGCAGACGATTAAGCTGATCACTTGCCATTAGAATGCCCACGCCCGGTACGGCGCCAGCAAATCGAGCAAGCCAAATGGAAGTTGCTGAGCGGTCACCCCGACTAGCGAGGCTTCCCGGTTTTCGTATAGGTGTGCCGCAAGTTGGCGAATGGCTTCCTTGAGTGCGTCGGGCACGGGGTTGGCGGGTGGCCAATCTGCCCCGGTAAAGGCTGCAATCCACCCCTCTGCGGCCGCGATCTTGCCCGCGATCAAGTCATCGTCCATATCGTCGATGATATTCAGGTGGCCCTTGAGATCGGCAAGCTCGACAACGCTCACGGCTTGGCGACCTTAGAACGAGAAAACTCTAATTCCGCGCTCTCTCGCGTTGTGCTCCCCCCACCGGTCCCCGCGTCTTGCTGAGAGTTCCCGACCACCCCCGGGCTATAGATGTTCGCCATATCCTTAGCGGCTTGTTCAGCCTGTAGGCTGGCAGCCGCCTTGAATGAGTCGACGAAAGTTCGCACCTCACGCTGCAAGTGCTCGGCCAATGCGCCATAGCTCTTGGCCATGCGCGCCTTCATTTCGGCCGAGACAATTGAGTGCTGATTTGTGGCCTGCTTCGCCATGCGTGGCGGCACCGGTGTGGTCAGGGCTAGCTCAATGCCCCAGCCGACATTGAGGCGCGCCTGAAGGGTCGCACGCTCTAAGCCATATTCGCGTGCCCATGCGGCAACACACATGCGGCGACCTTTGTATCTAATGAAGTTCATTGGGCTGTTCCTTGCTTGATTCAATGGATTGCTTTCGGCTCGAATGACACGGCGAACCGGCCATTGGCTGCCAATTGGCGCGGCTCCAGAACAGCCGCATGTCGCCGCGATGGGGTATCTTGTGGTCGACCATGTCGGAGGCGCGACCGCAGCCGCAGGCACACAGACGGTTCTCAGGAAGCGCAAGGAAGGCCTTCGATTCCTTCTGCCACTTCCCGTCATAGCCGCGCTCGCGAGCGGTTGGGCGCGTTGCCTCATACCGCGCATTGCGCTCTTGCATCCGCTGGCGCTGGCACTCGCATAGAATACCAGCCGCAACTTGCCTGCCGCAGTTACAAATCCGGGGACCACGCATAGGCATTAGCGCTGCCTCCCGATCGATCGGAGGCCGTGCAAGCCAACGCGGTCAAGTTTCGCGTTGTCCGGCGCAGTGCGAGGCGCTTCCGGCTCAGCGCCGCCGTGTATCGCGCGAAGCATTTCTAGATGGCCGTTGTAAGCTTCCAGAATTTCCGCGGGCGTTTCTTGCCACGCTTGTTCCGGTGACCAGCCGAGCCAGCCCGTCGCAATCCGATAGAGCTTGGTATGAAACTCCGCGAAAGTGATCGGCTCACCAGTATTTTTCTGTTGCTTACCCTCCGGATCGACACCGGCAAGCGACAAAACGTGGTTTGCCACCCCGTTGATCAGGCCGGGTATGACTTCGGCAAGAGGAACGTTTTTGATAGCGCTTAGAACGTCGGCGCGGTCATCGCTGTTAGTGATCACCTCGACGATCACCGCCAAATTACCATCGCCGATCTTGGCTAGGAGCTTGTCAAAGCCGCCGTAAGCCCGCTCAAGACGAAATGCGGCCCGCAGAGTCGGCCGAAGTCGAACCGGTGATGCAGCACCGATTTGAACCACGATATCTTCTGCGAGCCGCATAGCTTAGGCCGCCACCGGCAGCGAGTAAGGACGGCCTTGAACAGTGGCAGCGATTGGGGTTCCGGCGCCGTGTGTGCCGCTGAAGTCGGCAAGCAGCTTCAAGAACGATTTGTGGCCGATGTAGCCAACCCGCGTGAGTGTTGCAGCAGCATGGGCCGCAGTCAGGGCCATGATGATGCCCCCACTGGCGACGGTGACGCCCTGCACATCGCCCTGCTCAACCGCGACGTAATCCTCCGCATCGGGCGCGCTGCCATCGGCCTTAGGATCAGCATGGGTGAGCACAAACTCAATCTTGTTTGTGCCGGAAAACGTGATGCCGCCGACGCCCACCTGAAGGGTGAGCATCGCGGCTGCCAAGTTGCGAAGATCAATCGCAACCGGCGTGTTATCAGCAGCGTAAGCCGCCGGGGCGATGGCTTCGACCACCGCAAGATTGTTATAAAGATCACGCATTAGTTCGTTCCTTTCGAGCGATTCCGCTTAAGCGGTAGCCATTTTGAGTTTGCGGAAAGCCCGGGGCTGGATCACGTCGCCGCCGACGCGACGAGTCGCGTGGAAGCGCGTCATTCCAGTGGTCGCGAGCAGATACGGATTCGCCAAAACCGAAAGATCGATCCGATCAAGGATTCGGTAGCCGGCGAAGTTGCCGTAAATGATTGGGAACGACCCGCTTGCTACGTCCGGCATATCGATAGACTCGACAACCGGTCGGCCAAGGATGGTTTCGGGCTGGCCAGCCTGAAGGCCCGGCTGCCAGAGGTAGTTGTTTTGCAGGTCCTTGATCTTGCGAATGGTCGCAAGCGTCGTCCCGTTCAGCATCCAAACGCCAGCATTCCGGTAAACGGCCGGGAGGGCGTACAGCAGCGAAATCAGAGCATCGGCGCTGAGAACCGTCGCGTGTCCATTAAGCGAGAACGCGATGGCGTCGCTCTTCATAAACCCCTTGGGCTGGAGGTTGCCGTCGCCATTGACGAACGCCGAGCCCTCCTTCGCGCCGAAGTCTTCAGCCAACGCAAGGCGCACTTCGCCTTCTACGTCAGCGGCGGAGTCCTGCAACAGTTGATTCGAGATATCGACGTAGGTGTTGATTTCCTTAGTCGGCACTTCGAGCTGGCCGAACGCCGGATCGGACGATTCCGATTCCTGATTTTCGCCCTTCCACTTCGCATTGGTGACACCGGTGCGCTTGCCCAAGGTCACCGAAGGCTGGCTAGTCTGCTTGACCGACGCCACCGATCGGATGGGTGAGAACTCGATGAGGTCGCGAACGAACTCGGCCGAGAATTCAGTCGGGGCGAAGTAGCCCGCGCTCGGATCAGTGCTGACCCGCAGCGCCTTGGCTTCAACGACTTCGGCGCGACCTGAGCGCAGATAGCCGGTAAACGCTTTGCGTTCGGGACCGGCAACGTTGTCGTTGTCGGCGTGAGTATTGTCGTTCGCTGGGCGATTAAGCCGAGCTTCCATCTTGTCGAGACGTTCGGTTACACCGCCGAAGGTCTTCACGGTTTCGGCAACAGCGCCGATTTTCGTTTCCAGTGCCGCAAAGTCCGGGGCAAGGACTGCATTTGCTTCGCTCAATTTAAGCTCCAATTCATTGGAGGAAGCGCCTGCATTCGCCGCCTTTGCTGTGGTTATTCGCGCGCCGGGATGGCTCGGAATGGGGACAATCGACACCTCATGAAGATCGAGGGCCGAGATCATTCGGCCACCGCCTCTACGGGCAGCAGCTTTCTTTGTGACAAAACCAATAGAGAGGCCGGTAACGGCACCCTCCCGCACTAGTGCGCGAACTTCGCGCGCACGGGCGACATCATCGATCAGCAGACGCCCTTTAACGGTGAGGCCATCGGCAGTTTCTGAGATAGAGTCCCAAACACCGATTGCTTGCGCCTGATCGTGAGCAAAGAGCATCGGCAGGCGCGCGGGCGAGCTAAAGGCGCCCTTTTCAATCACGTCACCGACGCGATCAGCCGAACCGAACGGCCAAGCCAAGCCGGTGATTGTTCCGGCGTCATCGACCGTAATCGCCGCTTTGAATTCAAGAGTTTCCATTGGGTGCCCCCGGCTTAGCGGCACCGAACCAAAGCACCTCAAGAATGCTCACAGAGAGCGGATAGATTTCTGAAAGCGGGCGATTGACCGCATAGGCCGCCACAAGCGCGTCAGCATCTTTGGGAGACGTTCCGCCACCGATAAGCGCAAGCCTAATCGTTTCGGTCACATCGCCATGTTTAAAGTCGCCAGCAAAAAGACGACGGCACAAGCCGCCAATACCAGCACCGGTCTTGCGTTCAAGCTCAAGGATCAACTCCGGGGTTATAGAAAAGTCGCGCTCGCCGTCCCCGAAGAATGCACGATGGGTAAGATCCACAGTCATGCGGCCACCGCAGTAGTCGTGGTGTTTGGATTTTCGAACTTTTCGCCGCCGACATAGGGCGGGCGGTTTTCAGCAGCCCGCGCCTCGTTAGGATTGAGAATGCGAGCGGCGATAGCCTTCGCGTAGGCATCCATGCGGGTAGCAAGATCACCCTTCACAAAGTCGTCTAGCAAGAACTCGGCAAAATGCGTTTTCCGCTCTTGAACCGAAAAGAGCTTGAGCCGGATTTCACCCTCCCAAGCCGAAATCCAGCGGCGAAGGGAGAAATCGATGAAGTCGCGGCGCATCGCCTCGGAGTTGGCCCAAGTCGCGCGGCCGTACTCCATCATGAAAATCGGCGGCACCCGAAAGACCCGCGCGACTTCTTCAATCGAGAACCGGCGCAACTCCAGGAACTGGGCGTCCACGGAATTGAAGGTGATCGGCTGAAACTCAAGGCCCTGTTCGAGGACAGGTGTCCCGCCGGACGTTCCAGCACCAAAGCGGGCACGCCATGCCGCGCCCATGCGACCGGCAGCTTCGGCACCGAGCTTATCGGGCGTTTTCAGGACACCATCCGGTCGCCCGCCATTTCCGAATAGGGTAGCCGCGTGGCGCTCCATGATTAGGGCGAGGCCAATCGCTTCGCGGCCCTCGCTCAGCAGCCCGCGCGGGGTTGGCGATGGAATATGGAGAATGTCTTGACGGGCGATGATCCGAGCAGGCTTCCCGCGTTCGGTCACCTGATACACCGGCTCCGAATTGGAGACGCCAACCGTAACCGGGGTCTGCTCTGGATCGAGCCTGATCAGCTCAACGGGCTTGCCGTCTACCCGGTTAATGAAGGCCATGCCGCCGTTGGGATGGAGCAAGGCGTCCCGGGTGATTTCCTCGCGAAACTTGGCCGCAGGCGTCCAATCGTTTGCTAGATCGTGCAACAGGGCATAGGCGGGATGATCGGGGTCGCGCTCTTTCGCGCCCTCTTCACTGCGCTGATAGACGTGGACCGGAAGCTGGCCGATGGTTTCGGCAATCGCCTGTACGGCGCAGCGGACTGGGGCGCATTCCATCGCCGTGCGCGGCGTTACTGCGATGCCGCTTGCCGCTGGCGAGGCCCCGAACAAGTCGGTCAGCCAAGCCTCAGGCGCGGCTAATCCGGCCTTCGCTTCGAGGCTAAACCACTTCGATGGTAGGGATAAAATCCGATTGAGCATAGGTGTGCCGGGCCAAGAGTTGGCTGGCTCGACACAACGCTGTAGTCGGAGTCAGGAGAAATATTGCGCGATTCAAGGATCGGCGCGCAATTATATTACCCCTCGATTGAGTCGGAAAAGAGTCAGAGCGCGCTTTTCTTTTCCTCTGAGGTTCTCGATAGTTTGACACCGAAGGAAATAACCCTTTGCCACCAATGCCCGCCGTTAGATCGGTTTGACAAATAAGAGACTGAAAACGCTACTTAGTGGCCTCCCCAGCGCGCTCACCAACACTCTCAGGCATCAGACCGGAGGCTCGGTGGCGCGGATGACGCCGCGAGTCGGTATGTGCCGTGACGGCGATCATACGATCATGAGATAGGCCCCGGGTCGCGGACGCCGCCGCCGATCCCCGCGCTCAAAAACCGATTCGAAATTTCTGCGAATCGGCGGCCCAGTTGTATCGGCCGCACTGCCTCGGCAGGTGCATTTAAGTATTGCCTAACCATGCTGGCGCCGATTCGATGGGTCGCGTCAGCGGGTCTGCAGCTACTCGGTTACCGCAATAGATCGCTGAGAAGTCAGCAAAAACGGCAAAGTTGTGATTTTGGAACCGCAGTTCCATAAAGTGTGGCTGTACTACAACGGTGCCATGGCAAAACATTGCAGCAGTGCGATCTTAATTTTGTGCAAGTACTTAATCCGCTAGAACGCTCTCAGTTGAAATTTGGAGGCTCACTATGAAGAAGTTTTTGATTGCGGCCGGCGTTCTCGGCCTGATGGCAGCGCCCGCTGTCGCCGCTGACCCCGTGCCGGTGATGACCTGGGCCGGTTTCTACGCCGGTGTAAACGCCGGCTACGGCTGGGCCACGGGTGGTCTCGACGGCTTCGTCGGCGGTGGTCAGCTCGGCTACAACTGGCAGAGCGGCTCGCTTGTGTTCGGTCTTGAAGGCGATATCCAGGGCACGAACCAGAAGTCCTCCACAGGTCTCGGCGGCGGCTTCAGCGTCACTGAGAAGTTGCCGTGGTTCGGCACCGTGCGTGGCCGTCTCGGCTATGCTGCGGGCCCGTGGCTGCTGTACGCCACCGGCGGCGTTGCCTGGGTGAACTACAAGGTCGACATCACTGGCACCTTCGGCGGTGTCACCGCGACGGCCAGCGACAACACCACCAAGGCCGCGTGGACCCTGGGTGGCGGCGTCGAATACATGTTTGCCCCGAGCTGGAGCACCAAGCTCGAATACCTGTACACCGACACGGGCAACACCTCGGTCACGCTGTTCGGCACCACCTACAATGGCCGCGCCAAGAACAGCATCGTCCGCGCCGGTCTGAACTACCACTTCTAGGCTTACCGAACGACCGGCCGCCGGTGGCGGTCTGAGATAAAAAAAAAAACGCCGCAATGCCCATCCGGCATTGCGGTGTTTCCTTTTGGCGGCGATTCCTTTTGGCGGCGTTTTCATCTGGCGCGATCGTCTTGGCGATGCCGCCGGCGCTGAAATGCTCCGAGCACAAAATCAAAAACGGCAAGAAAAAACCCCGCACAAGGCGGGGCTCTAACTTCGCTCGGCGTTCGCGGGCTTATTTTACTTTGATATTTTCCGCAGATTC
>LNFM01003054.1_pt1 | contig 33902 bp, 35 predicted proteins | sample 596031 | NCBI WGS metagenome assembly LNFM01 (sample SAMN04254537, study PRJNA301005) | activated carbon metagenome | isolation source: dual media filters at the Ann Arbor, Michigan drinking water treatment plant | place: USA: Ann Arbor
ACAGGATGAAGGTCAGCGCCACGACGCCGAGGGACTGGGCCAACCAGGGATTGTCGAAATGTATGCCGCCTGGACCGTCCGACCCCGCCAGCATCCCGATACCGAGGAACAATAAGAGGGCCGGAATCCCCATGCGACCGAACGCCTTACTCGAGATCACGCTGAGCAGCAAGAGCCCGGAAGCGGCGATAAGAATGTCTTCGATCGTCAGCGCCATGTCTCCTTACCTGTGAGGGTTTGCACTTTCATCATCAGCACGAAACGCCCGGCTCGGCCATGGCCCATGTGCCAGGTCGAGCCATGTAGATACCATAAACAGAGTAAACAATGGCGCCATCTCATCAAATGAATTGGTGTCTGGCCTGACAGTTCTTCGCTGTCCGTTCCAAATCTCTTCCCATGCCGGAGGAAAGGACGACAATAGAGTCGATAAACCAAGATGAAGTCGTCTGCGGGTTGCCGAGCTGAGAGAGATTCTGCGGATGTCGGTTAGGTCGTGGAAATGGGGCAGTCACAGGGAACTCGCATCACTTGACTGGGCATTTCGAGTAGTCTTCATCGCATGCCATCATCCAAGCGGTCAGTACATTTTTAGCATTCATCAAGTGAAGGAAGTGATGATGAGCAGGCCAACTAAAAAAGATGGGGGAATGTGGTGAAGTGTGTCGTCAACCACTTCCGTTGGTAGGGCAACTGGGTAGGGGAACCCGATTGAACTGGGACTTTTGTGGAGTCGAAGCTTCCGGGAGGAGCTCCACATGGTTCAATGGAGCTCCTCCCACAGGAGTGTCTGGAAGGCTAGCAGAACAGGCAGTGCTTGTCCTAGGGCAACGTATATGTCAGGCTCGGCCAGACCGCATACCCGATCGCTTGACCGGTTTTCCCTTCCTGTAGCTCAAAGACGATGCTGGTCTGGAAAGGGGTTGTCCCGGAGACGCCGTTGAACCCACCGGCCCCACCAGTGAACGTAAAATCGCCCTGACACTCCTTTAAATTTCCCACGCACTTCCAGTGGGCATAGGCGATGTCCTTGCCTTCATGTGCCACGATTGTGCAGAGTCCTTCGATCGCCTGATAGTCTTTGTTTCTGTTGAGATTCACGCGAACCGGACAGGTCAGTTTGGAGGAATGGACAATCATTTTGCCTCCGTCCTTATGACGGGAGATCAGCACTCCTTTCACAATTCCATTGACGACCTGTTCTCCATTTCCAAGTTCCAGGAACTCGCCGGTTCCGTTCCAGCTCGAACTGGAATCTCCCGCTTCAACGGTCTTTGCATACGCCACGGGGCCGCTGCCTTCCCCAAAGGCGACAACTATTCCAATCATAATCGCAAAGTAATAGGTGCTCCTCATGCCATCTCCTTTCATCATCAGTGGTGATCCGTGCTGACGTCCTGGTTACGACTTTAGGGAAGGTTTATACAAGAAGGAGGCGAGATCTAGCAAGCGATGTGCGAAGTTCGTGAGAAAACGGTATACTTCTGCCGCTCAGTGCGATCCTAACCACCACAGAGGGAGGACCTCCATGGAGAAGCCACGCATCGCCGCCCAAGAGCCTGCAGTTATGTCATTAGATCCGGGAACCTACTACTGGTGTTCCTGCGGACGCTCACGAGACCAACCGTTTTGTGATGGGTCACATTCGGGAACCGGGTTTGAACCGGTTGAGTTCAGCATGGATGTAAAGAAAGACGTCGCGTTGTGTCAGTGCAAGCAGACCAAGACGCCGCCCTTCTGCGACGGTACGCACCAGACGCTCTGATGTGGCACTCGGTGCACAGGCGTTGCTGCGCTTCGGGTGACACCTCTTGAGCCGTTGCCGGTGGATGGGTCATACTACCCCATTATGAATAGGCAAGGCGTCTCTTCCTGTGAGGACCTCGCGGAACGCTACCAGGCCCTTCTGGAGGTTGCACAGGTAATCTCTGCACAACGGGACCTTGATCAACTCTTTCGCGATCTTGCCCATCGGCTCCCGCGGGTTGTGCAGGTCAATTTTGTCGCGCTGTCCGTACACAATCCGGTTCGAAACACCATGCGGTTGCATACGATCCAGGCCAACGTGCCTGCAGACCTTGTCGGGGGACATGAGGGGGCCATCGAAGGAAGCCCTGCTGGGGTGGTTTGGCAAACCCAGCAACCTCTTCTGGTCTCCGATCTGGCAAGTGAAGCCCGATGGCCCCTGGTGACGAGATGTATGAGGGAAGATGGTGTCAGCTCGTTTTGTTTCATGCCGCTGACCACTGCGGCGCGCCGATTGGGTGCCATGGGATTCCTGAGTTTGGAAAAAGAGGCTTATGGCGATGTGGATCTGGAGTTCCTCCAACAGGTGGCCAACCAGGTCGCCGTCGCGGTGGAGAATGCGCTGGCCTTCCAGGAAATTGCTGAGCTCAAAGATAAGTTGGCGAAAGAAAAGCTGTACCTCGAAGAGGAGCTTCGCGTCGAGCACGGATTTGATGACATCATCGGCGACAGCAAGCCTCTCAAGCAAGTGCTCAAACAAGTCGAAGTCGTGGCTCCGACCGATTCGACGGTCCTCATCCAAGGAGAGACCGGTACCGGCAAGGAACTCATCGCCCGGGCCATCCATCGACTGAGCGGTCGAAGCGAGCGCACGTTCATCAAGCTGAACTGTGCGGCGATCCCAACCGGGTTGTTGGAGAGCGAGCTCTTCGGGCATGAACGAGGCGCGTTTACCGGGGCCATTTCTCAAAAGGCCGGTCGATTCGAACTGGCTGATAAAGGTACCATCTTCCTGGACGAAGTAGGCGAGATTCCGCTGGAACTGCAATCCAAGCTGCTACGCGTGCTACAGGAACAGGAATTCGAGCGACTGGGCAGCACGAAAACGATTCGAGTCAACGTGCGTTTGATCGCTGCGACGAATCGGGATCTCAAGGAGTCGGTGGAGCAGAAGCAGTTTCGAAGTGACTTGTACTACCGTTTGAACGTTTTTCCCGTAACCTTGCCGCCGCTACGGGAGCGTCGAGAAGATATTCCCATCTTGGTGCGCTACTTCACTCAGCACTATGCTATGCGCATGAAAAGGAATATCCAGACGGTTCCTGCCAAAACGCTCGAAGTACTCTCCCGGTATACCTGGCCGGGCAATATCCGTGAGCTGGAGAATCTCGTGGAGCGTTCCGTTATCCTCACACAGGGAACTGATTTGCAAGTGCCGATGAGTGAACTCCAGGCAAATGATCGTCCTACATCCACCTCAATCTCAACTCTTGAAGAAGCCGAGCGTGAGCAAATCCTACGGGCCTTGCATGAAGCAAGATGGGTCATCGGTGGTCCATCGGGGGCCGCGGCTCGGCTGGGGATCAAGCGAACGACGCTGCAGTCCAAAATGCAGAAGCTCGGTATTTCCCGTGCCTCGTAAGTTCTGCACACATCCATTTTCGCTCGCCGCTTTTAAGCGCCTCATATGAGCCGCCTCACCAACGGCAGAATCCGCGCCTGTGCCGATGTGCCGGCACCGTGCCGTGCACTCGGCACATCTTGCAAATTTCTCCGATCATACGCTCTCGTGTCGTGACGCGTCTTCTCAGTCAATTCAATAGCTTCGATAATGCTGTCTTAGTTAAGAATAGCGGGAACATAAGTTGCGAAATTAAACGGTAGTCTCTTCATCAAGGAGGTATGGCGACGAGTGTGGAATCCCATCAGAAAGATCTGAACGCACGTGACCAAATAGGGACGAGGCCTTTCGGCGACACAATTTATGTTGAGGATTACCGAACAGCGAGAGTCTGAACCAGGCTCTGTGGTACTTCGCCTTGAGGGACGGCTTGCTGGGCTATGGGTCGAGGTGCTGAACACAAGTTGTCGTCAGATATTGGCGAGGGAGCAGCAGTGCGTCGTTGTCGATTTGACCGGTGTGACATTCATCGATGCTGACGGTAAGGCTATTTTGTCTCGTCTGTGGGGTGAAGGGGTGACACTCCGGGCGTCAGGGTGTATGACCAAATGCGTGGTCGAGGAGATAACTGGGGTGGGTCGAATTGGTTCGGCGAGTCGGAAGAGTGAGGGCACCACGCGGAGTTGAATCGAATGGTGATACACCATGAGACTGGATGGCTGGTTTCTGACCGGTGCCCTGCTTGGCGCGGAGTCGCAACTGTCTTGGGCTTGCCGCTGTCTCATCGTTCTGAGTACAATGCCTCGTTTGTCTTCCTGAGGAAATGCTGGTGAGGATTACACAATAAGGAACTAGGCAGCATGCTGAAGCAGCGTCAGTCGGTACAATGTGTCTCGACGTGTCTTGCCTTCGCGGCGATCGCCCTCTCGGCCGGTTGTAAGCCGGAGGTCGGTTCCATGCCTCCACCAGAAGTGTCGCAGGTCGAGGTTGTCACTGTTGAGACACAGACCGTTCCTGATGAGCCTGAATTTATTGGCCAAGCCGAAGCCTCTCGTCCGGTGGAGATTCGTTCGCAGGTGACGGGCATTTTGAAGGCGGTCCTCTATCCAGAAGGTCGCGACGTGAAGAAAGGCGATCGCCTCTATCAGATCGATCCCATCCCGTTCAAGGCGGCGGCAGCGAGTGTGAAGGCCAAGATTGCACAAGCGGAGGCTCGGGTCGTCCAAGCCAAACAGAACCTCGCCCGGGTCAAGCCGTTGCTTGCCGAACAAGCGGTAAGTCAGAAGGATGTCGATGATGCAGTTGCGGAAGAGCTGTCGGCGAATGCCGCTCTACAAGGGGCTCAGGCCGATCTGATCAAGACGCAGTTCGATCTGGACAACACCCTCATCACGGCCCCCATCACAGGGCTTATTGAGCGCAGCCGCTACTATGAAGGGCGGCTGGTCTCGGCGCAGACCGATCTCCTGACGACGATTCATCGTGTCGATCCGATGTATGTAGTCGTGAACGTGCCCGAGACATTCATCTTGAAGCGCCGACGGGATATCGAGGCGAAGCGGATTACCCATCCGGGAGCCTATCAGTTGCGAGGTCGGCTTACGTTCATGGATGGCACGATCTATCCTCACGAAGGGGTCCTCGATCTGTTGGAACCCGGCTTGCGCACCGAGACCAGTTCGCGTCAAACACGAATCACCTTTCCCAATCCAACGCGCACCCTTCTACCCGGACAATTTGTGAAGGTTCGGTTCACCGGTGATACAAAAACTGACGCGATCCTCATTCCTCAACGAGCCGTGTTGCAAAGTCCCCAAGGCCCGTTTGTTTTTGTAGTCAACCGAGACGAGAAAGTTGAAATCCGAGACGTGGCTGCGGGCGAATGGAAAGGCGACCAGTGGTTCATTGATCGAGGCCTGACTGCAGGCGATCGCGTGGTCGTGAATGGATTGATGAAGATCGGGCCCGGCGCGCCGGTCAAAGCCGTCCCGTGGGTTCCAGTGAACGCGGTGGCGACGGAACAGGCTCCTTCCACTCTTCAGTAAGGATCGTTTGTGATCTCGCATGTTTTTATCGATCGGCCGATTCTTGCGTCGGTGGTGTCCATCGTCATTGTCGTGATGGGACTGCTCGCGATGCAGTTTTTGCCGATCGCCCAGTTTCCAGAAATTACCCCGCCGGTCGTACAAATCGACGCGGATTATCCAGGCGCCAGCGCGGAAGTAGCCGCAGAGGCTGTGGCCCGCCCGATTGAGGTGACCCTTCCAGGGATCGATAATCTGCTGTACTACGAATCGACCAGCAGTAACGATGGGCATGTCACGATTAAGCTGACGTTCGAGATCGGGACCAATCCGGACATCGCTCAGGTCCAAACCCAGAACCGTGAAAAACTCGCCGAACCTCAACTCCCTCCGGAAGTGGTCCGTCAGGGAATTTCCGTCAAGAAGATGTCTCCCGACCTCGTATTGGTCATCGCGCTCAAGTCGACCGATCCACGACACGACGCGGTGTTTCTTTCGAACTATGCCACGCTTCGCCTCGTTGATGACTTGAAGCGGGTCAAGGGCGTGGGCGATGCGTTGGTGTTTGGGCAGCAAAATTACAGCATGCGGATCATTCTCAACCCGATGCTGATGGCCAAACTGGATCTGACCCCGAGCGATATTACTGCGATCATCCGTGAACAAAACCGTGACTATCCGGCGGGGACGATCGGCCGGGAGCCTGCCCCAAAGGGGACCGAGCTCACGATTCCGATCATCACGAAGGGCCGTCTGACAGAGGTGAAGGAGTTTGAGGAGCTGATCGTACGCGCCCTCCCGGACGGGTCCACGGTGCGACTGAAGGACGTGGCACGTATCGAACTGGGGGCTCAGTCCTACGGACTGGAAGGCCGGTGGAACAGCAAACCAACCACGTTCATCCTGACATTTCTGTCCCCCGGGGCCAATGCTCTCGATACTGTGCGTCGGACGCGGGCTCAGATGGATGAACTGGCCAAGAGTTTCCCACCCAGCGTGTCGTACGACACGCCGTATGATACCACTCGGTTCATCGAGATCTCGATCACGGAAGTGGTCAAGACGCTGCTGGAAGCGATGGTGTTGGTGGTCCTGGTCGTGTATCTGTTTTTACAGACCTGGCGCGCGACCATCATTCCTACGGTCGCCGTGCCCGTGTCCCTGATCGGGACGTTTGTCGGACTCTATGCCCTCGGGTTTTCGATCAATACGATCACGCTGTTCGGGATGGTGCTGGCGATCGGCATTGTCGTGGATGACGCCATTGTGGTGGTGGAGAACGTTGAACGCCACATGCGGGAAAATCGGCTCTCGGCCAAAGACGCGGCCAAGCGGGCGATGAACGAAGTCACCGAGCCCATCATCGCGATTGTGTTGGTCCTGGTATCGGTCTTCGCCCCCGTCGGTTTTATCGGCGGGATCACCGGGGCCCTGTATAAGCAATTTGCCGCGACGATTGCGATTTCAGTCACTGTGTCAGGATTTGTCGCCTTGACCTTAAGCCCCGCACTCTGTGGCGTCGTCCTCACAGCGCAGCATGGGAAACGAGGCGGGTTTTGGGCGTTCTTCGATCGATTCTTCAGCCGGACGCAGCAGGGCTATACACGTACGACGGCTGCCCTGATTGCCAGGCCGCTTCGGGTCATGGCGGTCTTCGCGTTGCTCCTGGTCGTGTGTGTAGGCCTGTACCAGAAGTTGCCGAAAAGTTTTCTACCGGAAGAAGATCAAGGCTACTTTATCGTCGTGGCGCAACTGCCGGACGGGGCATCGAAGCAGCGGACTGTGGCGGTACTTGAACGGGTCGAGCGGTACTTTCAGGCCATTCCGGCCGTTCATTCAACCGATGCCCTGACCGGGCAGAATTTCGTCTTCGGCACCAGAGGCCCCAATTCTGCGACGATGTTTGTGCCGCTCGTGTTATGGGATGAACGGCCTGACCCGCAGTATCATGCCAAGGCGCTTATCGGTGCGGCCTATGCGGAGTTCGCGAAGATTCCAGAGGCCTTGCTGCTCGCGTTCAATGCGCCGTCGATTCGTGGCGTCGGATCCGTCGGCGGATTCTCTGCGCAACTCCAAGATCCGAGCAGCGGCGATTTCAAGAAATTCGCCATGGTGGCGCAGCAATTCGTCGAGCGGGCACAGAAAGAGCCAGCCATCGGGCGCGTCGGGACGAATTTTCGTGTGTCCTCGCCGAGGCTCTATGCCAACGTGAACCGGGAGCGGGCGAAGGCGTTGGGCATTCCGATTTCGGATATCTTTGACACCCTCCAGGCGTACTTCGGCAATTTCTACATCAACGACTTCGTCAAATTCGGTCGGGTGTATCATGTGCAGACGGAAGCGGAGGCCGAATATCGATCGACGCCTCAGGATCTCTCGAAAATCTATGTGCGGACCCAAAGCGCACGGGGTGTCAATATGGTCCCGCTCGATACGGTGGTGACCGCTGAGTACCAGAGCGGACCGGATCCCGTGAATCACTTCAACGGCTATAACACCGCGTTTCTGTTGGGCGCTGCTGCACCGGGCTTCAGCTCTGGTCAGGCGCTGGAAGCGTTAGAGCGGGTAGCGAAGGACGTGCTGGTTCCGCAGGGCTATGCAATCGATTGGAGTAACATTTCTTTTCAAGAACGGCGGGTGGGTGGACAATCGGGCCAGGTATTTGTCATCGGGTTGCTGATGGTTTTCCTGGTCCTGGCAGCGCAGTTTGAGAGTTGGGTGGTACCGTTCGCCGTGATTCTCGCTGTGCCGTTCGCGGTGTTCGGAGCGTTGACGGCCGTCTGGCTTCGAGGGTTCGAGAATGATATCTATTTCCAGATCGGTCTGGTCACGCTGATCGGTCTCTCGGCCAAGAATGCGATTTTGATCGTGGAGTTTGCCAACACTCGGTATGAAGCCGGCCGGCCTTTGATCGAAGCGGCGGTCGAAGCCGCTCGCTTGAGGTTCCGTCCGATCATTATGACGTCGATGGCGTTTATCTTCGGCATGGTTCCATTGGTGATTGCAAGCGGGGCAGGAGCGGCAAGTCGTCAATCGATCGGGACGGGTGTGATGGGCGGCATGTTGGCTGCAACCTTCTTGGCCATCTTTTTTGTGCCGCTGTTTTTTGTGTTGCTGAGAAAATTGAGTGGGCGTAAGGAACGACCGGCCGCAAGCGAGACTCAGCCCACCATACCCAACCTTTCTGTGGAGGAGAAGTCCTAACGTGCGCACGGTCTTCATCATCGGGCTCGCAGTGCTCCTCCTGTCCTGCACAATGGGCCCGAACTATACGCGGCCACAGACCGATGGGGAAGATCGGTTTCGCATGGCGGAGGGTCAGTCGGATCTTCCCTCGTTGGCCAACTTGCCCTGGTGGGATCTCTTGCAAGATGAACAGTTGCAGCAGCTCATTCGTTCGGCACTTGCGGAAAATAAGGACCTCCAACGCGCCGTCGCGATCGTGGATGAATTTCGGGCGAGGGCGTTGATCGCCCAAACCGACTATTTACCGCAAATCACGGCGGCAGTGAACGCGCCGGCCGCACGCAGCGCCGTGTTTTTGTTTCCCGGATTTGCCAGTCCGTTCAACTATTACGCGTTAGGTAACTTGTCGTGGGAAGTCGATCTGTGGGGGCGGATCAGGCGTTCAAACGAAGCCGCGCGCGCCGACCTGTTGTCCAAGGAAGAGAACCGACGCGCGGTGACGATTCAGCTGGTCAGCGCCGTCGCCGAGGCGTATTTCACCCTGCTCCAGTTTGACTTGCAGCTCGACATAGCGGAGCGGACATTGCAATCGTGGGAAGAGTCGGTGCGGATCGCGCAAGCACGACTGCGTCAAGGCATGACATCGAAATTAGATGCAGACCAGTTTGAAGCGGAGCGGGCAGGTGCAGCGGCCCGCTCCGCGGAACTCCAGCGGCAGATGATTCAAGCCGAGAATCATTTGAGTATATTGCTGGGTCGCAAGCCTTTTGCTGTTGCGCGCGGTCGTTCCTTGGACAAGCAGATCGCGTTTCCCGATGTTCCCGCAGGTTTGCCGTCCGAGCTGCTGCAGCGGCGGCCTGATATCTTAGTCGCGGAGCGACAGTTAGCGGCCGTCACGGCGCGTATCGGAGCCGCCAAGGCCGAACGATTCCCCAAAATTACATTAACCGGGTTGGCCGGCTTGGCTCATCCCGAATTGTCCTTGATCTTCACAGAGGCGTCCTCCTTCGGTGTGCTCGGCGCCGGTCTGGCCGCTCCTCTGCTGAATGCTCAGGTTCTTGGTTTTCAACAAGAGGCGGTGGAGGCACAAAGCAAAGAAGCATTGGCGCAATACCAGCAAGCAGTGTTGACGGCTTTTCGAGAAGTCGAAGACTCGCTCATCGCGGTTCGGACGGTTCGTGTCCAGAGCGAGTCTCAGCAGCAACAGGTCACGGCGCTGCAGTCGGCTCTGAAGCTGGCGGAGCTTCGCTATAAAGGAGGGCTGGCGAACTACCTTGACGTGCTCGTTGCTCGAAGAAGTCTGTTCGAGGCGGAGCTCGCGTGGACGAGTACACGTCGGCTGCTGTCGGCATCGGTCGTCCAACTGTACAAAGCGCTCGGCGGGGGGTGGTCACCTGATAGGCCATCGGTCGGGGACGCCAAGAAAGGGTAGCACCATGGAAAAGCCGGCAGAGACGGATTCCCCAATTCATGCCCTGCTCGCTGGACGTTGGAGTCCTCGCGCATTCGATGAACGGCTGGTGGAGGCCGATACACTGCGGACGCTTTTTGAGGCGGCCCGCTGGGCGCCGTCATCGAGTAACGAGCAGCCGTGGTGTTTTATCGTGGCGACCAAAGACCATGAAACGGAATGGAATCGATTGTTCGTGTGTTTGGCGAAGGGAAACCAAACATGGGCGTTCCGGGCGCCGGTGCTGATCCTTTCGGTTGCCAGCATGAATTTCGAGGACGACGGCAAGCCGAATCGACACGCCTTTCACGATACGGGATTGGCGACGGAGAATCTCGTCCTGCAAGCGACGGCGAGCGGATTGGTTGCCCATCAGATGGCGGGTTTTGATGTAGAGAAGGCGCGGGCTGATCTTGGTATTCCGTCCGGCTGCGAGCCGGTTGCGATGATTGCGATTGGCTATCCAGGCGATCCGGATAGTCTGCCCGAGCGGCTGCGGGAACGGGAATTACAACCACGGAGTCGCCGGCCGATCGGAGAATGGACATTTTGGGGACAGTGGGGAACCCGAATTCCATAGCCCGGTTCTGGTGTAAGAAGAGGAGTTCAGTCAATGAAAGAGTTGAGCGGAAAAGTGGCGATTGTGACCGGGGCTTCCAACGGAATCGGTCGAGCAATCGCAGAACGACTGGCGGAGGATGGTGCGATCGTCGTGGTCAACTATTCGAAGAGTTCAGAAAAAGCTCAACAGGTGGTTGTGGGGATTCAGGGCAAGGGGGGCAAGGCACTTGCGGTCCAAACCGACATGAGCCAGGTGGCGGAGGCCCGCCGTCTTGTGATCGACACCGTGAAACAGTTCAATAGGCTGGATATTCTTGTGAATAATGCGGGCAAGTTCATGCCGAAGTCAGTAGATGAAACGACGGAAGAGGAGTTCGATAGTGTCATAGCCCTGAATGCCAAAGGGCCGTACTTTGCCATGCAGGAAGCAGCGAAGGTGCTCAAAGATGGGGGACGGATTGTGAATATCTCGACCGGTGGGACCCATCTTCACTTCCCCGGCGCCACGGCCTATCTTGGGAGCAAGGCGGCGCTTGAGCAGTACACCAAGGGGCTGGCGCAAGAACTGGCTTCGAAGGGGGTCACGGTGAATACCGTCTCACCCGGCTTTACCGAAACGGGCATGATGACGGAGGAGTATCGGCAGATCGGGATTCAGCTGACGCCGATGAAACGACTCGGTGTCCCAAAAGATATTGCTGACGTCGTGGCCTTTATCGTGAGTGAAGAGGCTCGGTGGCTCACAGGGCAGACGATCCAGGTCGGCGGGGGCATTGTGATGTAGGTGAATCGGGATATCTGATCAGATTCCGCTGAAGCGATGTACCGCGCAAATTCTGACCCAACGGACCATCTCTCGAAAATCGATCCGGTCATGCGTCGCTTGATCGGAGAAATTGGTCCTTGCTCCCTGAGGCCGAACGTTCGCCGCTCGCCGTTCGAATCACTTGCCCGAGCGATTGCCTATCAACAACTTCATGACAAAGCGGCCGAGAGTATACTCAAACGGTTCATCGCGCTCTTTCCTGGACGGCGATTCCCTCGCCCCGAGGATCTCTTGGCGCTGAAGGTGAGCGCCATCAGGAATGCCGGATTTTCACGACCCAAAATCCTGGCGCTTCGTGATCTGGCCACAAAAACACTTGATGGGACGTTACCGACAAACCGCATGATGAAGCGATTCGAAGATGAGGCCATTATCGAGCAGCTGATCGAAGTGCGAGGCATCGGGCGATGGACGGTCGAGATGATGTTGATCTTTCAGCTGGGGCGTCCGGATGTATTGCCGGTCGACGATTTTGGCGTGCGGAATGGATTCCGGATCGCCTATGGTCGTCGTACCCTGCCGACTGCACGCACTATGGTACGATACGGAGAACGATGGAAACCGTATCGGACCATTGCATCCTGGTATCTCTGGCGAGCCGCTGATCGGGAAAAGCGGGGACAAAAGTAATCTGATGGCAGACCGAAACAAACGACTCGATTCCAACGCTCAGGGTAACTTCTACGTGGATGCCACGTGTATCAATTGTGATACCTGTCGTCAGTTGGCGCCGCGGTGTTTCGAGGAGATCGGTGACTATTCCGCAGTCCACAACCAGCCGCAGGATGATGCGCAGACGCATCAGGCTTATCAGGCATTGCTTGCTTGTCCGGTTGGGTCAATCGGCACGGAGCATGGTGACAAGTCACGGCTGCACCAGGCGATGGCGAGTTTTCCGCTCCAACTTGAAAACGGCGTGAGTTATTGCGGCTTTAATTCGGAGAAATCGTTCGGTGCCAACAGTTTTTTCATTGAGCATCCTGACGGTAACTGGCTGATCGATTCCCCGCGGTATCTCAAACATTTGGTTGATGTCTTTGAGCAGCGAGGAGGCATCGCCCACATTTTTCTGACCCACAAAGACGATGTGGCCGATGCGGATAGGTATGCCGCACATTTCGGCGCCAAGCGGATCATCCATCGGGCCGACGTGGATGCCGCACCCACTGCAGAACAGGTCATTACTGGGGAAGAGCCGGTTTGTGTGGGGTCTGAGTTTCACATCATTCCTGTACCAGGCCATACAGCCGGGAGTATGGCGCTGCTCTATCGGGAGCGATTTCTCTTCACCGGCGATCATCTTTGGTGGGATCCACATACGCAGTCGCTGGAAGCCCCCACTCGCTTGATCTGGAGAAAATGGACCATGCTGGACTCTCTCCGTAAACTCCTCGACTACTCGTTCGAATGGGTGCTCGCGGGACATGGCGATCGAGTGCATCTTTCCTCGATAGACCTGCGAAGACATCTCTTGGCATTGGTTGAGCGTCGTGAAAAAGGTAGATCATTACGCTAGCGATGCTCACACCCGTCGCACAATGGATCGATCGGAACATTCTCTCGCTTGGACGTGAGATGCGGTTGTCCTATCTGCCGCCGCTCATGGTCTATGTGGCTTACGGCATCTCTGGCCTCACCGGAATCGTCGGGACCTTCTTCGTCAAAGACTATCTCGGTCTCTCAGCATCATTTCTTGCAGCCCTTGGATTCTGGGCCGGGATTCCCTGGGCTCTGAAGATGCCGATCGGTCATACAGTCGATCTTCTCTGGCGATGGAAGAGCTGGCTCGTTGGGGTAGGGGCCGGGTTGCTGACGATCAGCCTCGGTATTATGGCCCTGTTGATCGGTGACCGCGAGACGATGACGGCTATCTTGCCGGCCGAAGTCTGGTTCGTGCTCAGCGTGCTGCTGGCCCCCATCGGATATGTCATTCAAGACGCCGTTGCTGATGCGATGACGGTTGAAGCCGTTCCCCGAGTCGATGATCAGGGCCATCCATTCGATGAGCACACGCGCAAGCTGATGCACACCACGATGCAGACCCTCGGACGTGTTGCGATTGTTGGGGGCGGTATCGCGGTCGCGCTGGTGAATGTCTATGTCTTCAGCGGAACCGAGGGATTGCCGCAGGCCGACCTCGTTCGGCTCTACAAACAGATCTATGTGATGGCCATGGCGATTCCTGCTGTGTCGGTGCTGGGAGTCGGGTTGGCGTGGTGGCTGCAGCATCGACAGAGGAACCAACTTGTTCAGGAAGGATTCTCCTCGGAACAGGCGCGACACATGGTGATCGTGCGGGACTCCCAAAGCGAACCGACGAAGCCGAACTGGTGGATCCTCATCGGCAGCATGGCCTTTGTCCTCTTCACTCTCACTGTGGGGCTGGGAGGATTTCCGTACCGCGAAGAGATCGTGTTTGCCGGTTCGATGACCATCGTCCTGTTCTTGATGTCGAGGCTGACGCGGGAACTGGAACCGGATAAACGACTCACGTTGGTCGGCACCGCAGCCGTGGTCTTCTCGTTACGTGCGATTCCAGGGACGGGTCCAGGCGCGACGTGGTGGATGATCGATCACTTGAAGTTCGATCAGCAGTTCCTTTCGGTCCTCTCCCTGATCGGTGGCGTTGTTGCCTTGGTGGGGATGTTTGTGTTTCGGCGATTTATGGCTGAACGATCCATCATGTACGTGGTTGGTTTCTTAACCATCGTTGGGACGATCCTCGCACTTCCGATTGCGGGTCTCTACTATGGATTACATGAATGGACAGCGAGGATCAGCGGAGGAGTCGTCGATGCACGCTTCATTGCTTTGGTCGACACGGCATTGGAATCGCCGCTTGGGCAGATTTCCATGATTCCAATGTTGGCCTGGATCGCGAATTCGGCTCCCGCTAATCTGAAAGCCACCTTCTTTGCCGTGATGGCGTCGTTCACCAACCTCGCGCTGTCCTTCAGCCAGCTCGGGACGAAGTATCTCAACGAGATCTTCGTCGTCACGCGGGAAGTCCGAGACCAAGCGACCGGCACCATTCAGACACCAGCCGACTACAGCCAGCTCGGCGAGCTCTTCATTGTGCAGCTCCTTCTCGGCCTGGCCATCCCCTTCTCCGCCATTCTGTTTGCCAAGGTCACCAAATTCAAGAGTGCGTGACGGTCGGAGGCTGGTCGCGGTTGCAAGGTAGGAAGGCTGGTGGTGTCACGTGCTATGTGAACAGGCAGAAGGCTGTTTCTATTGAATTGCGGATTGAGGCTCATTTCTCGACTGCTTCCGTCGCCCACTGAGTCAAGGCTTCCGCATCTTCGATGATATCAATCGGGACCTCATAGAGGGACTTGAGCTTCTGCTTGGCGTTCGGCCGAAACGGCTTCATGCCATGTGCCTTATAGCGGGATGCCGTCGCTATTGTGACTTTGAAATACAGTCGGCCTTTGTGGATGATTCCGAAAAATGTGGCTCCATGATAGAGCCCATAGCCGCCGAACATAGCACGAGCCGTGACTCCACGCAGGTCTGTTAGCTGATCCAAGACAAGGTCTTTGAAGCCGTCGCTCTTCGGCGACATCAGTCATCTAGGCTTCTGTGCCGCAACCATCCGTACGGCGATCGGGAGGGCGACAACTGAGCCTATACGATACTGCTCAGCCGTGTGAATGATGCGCTGTTTGGCGTCCGTCTGTTGTTTCGGACTTAACTTGGCCCACAGATTCTGAATCGGTGCGGCGATGTCCATCAGGCTGGAGTAATAATCATCTGCCGCCACAAATCGGACATCTCCGAGGAATTCTTGTTCGAAAACTTCCCTAAAACCAGCTTGTTCGAACAAGCCAGCTAACTCGCCAGGCTTCGCCAACCGAAAAATCCCAGGAGCTGCCGGATCTGGTGGCGGGAGCTCGGCGAATTGCTTGATGACATCGATCGGGATCTTGAGATACGGGTTCTTTTCTGGCGCAGACCAGACTGCTGCGGCAACCCAGGTGTCTGGCTTTAAGATCCGGGCGATCTCGGCGACAGCCTTGGGAATCTCCGGCAAGAACATTAGGCAGAAGCGGGTGGTTATGGCATCGAAGGAAGCGGCCTCGAACGGTAACGTCGTGACATCACCAGTTTTGAACGTGATGTTCGAAAGCTTCAATGCGGCCGCCTTACGTCTGGCGGCTTCTAACATCTGTTCAGCCAAATCGACACCAGTCACGTTGCCAGATGGCCCGACGGTTTGCGCGGCAAGTAGAGCCGGGTAGCCCGTGCCTGATCCAAGGTCGAGTACTCGCATGCCCGATCTTAGTCGAGCATCGGCCACGAGTCGATGGTTCAGGAACGCCATCTGCTCGTCGAAGAAACGATCCCATTTCTCCCAGCCACCGGCCACGCGGTTCCAATCCTGGCGCTGGGTCTCAATGATTTGCTCTGGCGATGGTGATGCCACGACGTTACCTCAAGGTTTGTAAGGTCTGACGCATCTCTTGGAGTTCAGATGCAAAGAGGTCCAGGTGCTGATCTCGCTGCGGCTGATCATCCTTGAATTTCCATAGCCGCTTGAAGATCGTCCCGAGTTCTTTGTTGTGTGTGACGGCCAGTGCATAGGCCGGCTGTTCTCTCACCGATTTCTCGACACAGCAGATGCTGTTGTCGATGGCATGGAACTGATTGTGAAGGTCGTCGAAAGGCTGATCGACCCCTTTGCCGCCTTTGGCGGCTTTGGCCGTGGCTTCCGCCATATTGGTCAGATTGATCAACGTTTCGACTCCCGTTGTTCCCTTTGCTTTCGCCGTAAAGTCCTTCGCGTGTGGGTAAAATACGTAGCTGCACCCGCTGGTGCTCAACAGGAGAAGTATTGTAATGGGTAGGACTGTTTTTAAGCCCATAAGTCCTCCTTGGCCAAAATTTGGGTGCGAGATGTGGAGGCCTCCCTGGCGCCTGAGGGTGCATAGGGAGGCCTGTTGACTGTGCCTAGCGTTCGCTAGACTGTAACCGTGACGGTCTTGACCGCAGCCTTTACTGCAGACACCATCTCCGGTGGGATCGTGTCCAACTTATGACATTGCTTGGCGTGTGTGGCGACGAGCTGCATCAGTTCCGACTCGGTCTCCGCGCGCACCTGGAATCCGCAGCCGCCTGACGGTTGCACATCCAGACATCCGAGCTGTTTGTACTGTTTGTCTGCCATGGTCTCCTCCTCTTGTTGGGGTTGGTTGGTGACGGCAGTTACATGGAGTAGAAGAACTTCTCCTTCGCGATCTTTCCGTCTTGCACCGTGTAGAGACCGGTCTCGTCCAGAGTGATACGCTTCCCGGTCTGCTTCGGGGTGACGTCATACTTGAAATGCAGGATAAAACGGTCGCCGTTCGGATAGGGCCCTTCGACGGTCCCTCCGTGAACCTCATGGTTCTCGACCCACCACTGGTTCTTTCCCTTGATGGTCTGAATTCCTCTCTGGATTTGATCGATGCCAGGCATCGCACAGGCCTCGACACTCTCAATATTGGAGGAGTAGAAGCGATTGATCGCCTCCTGATTCTTGCCTTGCCGGCACAATGCCGCCACTTCTTTGCCAATGTCTATGGTCGTCATGATGATATCCTCCGTTGTTGGTGGATAGAAGGATCGTAGTGGATTTGTACGGAGGAGATCAACCCTTGATGTGCATCGAGGGCTCCATGCGGAAATGTACAGTGCGAACTGGTCGGGACTGCTTCTACAATCCTGTGGGCAGATCCAGAGGTACGAATGCGGAGTTTGACTCTGCTGCAGTCGCCCGTTTTACCGCCCGGATGTAAGGATGTCGGTACTATTCGCAATCAAAGAGGGGGAAGAGCATCCAGTGATACCGCTCTTCCTTAAATGTTCTAGAAAATGCAGAGAGACTTCTGATTTGGAAAGCGCAGAGGACACACCCTACCTCTTGCGTCCTATTGTTCGACAAGGAGGAAAGACTGTACGATCAAGCTGTCTGATCTTGTGGGTTTGGCCAGAGCGATAGCGATACTCCCACGACCAGGTAGACGATCCCCACAACAATTGCCCCTAAGTTGAGTTCGTACCAGGCGTTCATCCCAAGGAACAGCTCATTCAGAATGAGCGCAAGCACCAACATCACAAACCCAATCCAATTAATGAAACTCATACCCATGGATGGTCTCCTTTCTGGTGATGGTCTTTGCCCCGCGTTCGATGAACGCGTCAATCAACTGACCCTTCACATTGGGTCGGAACGCTACCGCACACTCAAGACAAAGTCCTAGACATTGAAAAGTCATGGCGGTGTGCGACATCATACTTCCTGACGACGTGGTCCTCCCCACAGTGAGAGCCACAGTCCAACACCGAGGTACAGGATAGCCGGAACAATCAGCGTGAAGTTGGAGTCGTACCACACATTCAAGTACACAACCTCATTGAGGAACAAAGCGAAAAGCAACATCAGAGACCCGATGATGTTGAACCAATGAAAAGCCACGAATGACCTCCTGCTGATATTGTTGGTTTGTGAGCAACGATCGGGGAATCGAACCCTCTTGGCTCACAACCGAGTGCCAATTGTACGTCACCTACGGCACGAAAAGCTACGATGAAAATGACGGAACTCCCCCTGAGGCGTCTTCTGATCGGTGGGTATTGTCAACCATGTGGCGGTATTTAGACCAGGACAAGACTGTAAAGTGATAAGGATTATCGCTCACTTAGATATGGATGCGTTCTTCGCCGCGATTGAGGAGCGAGATACTCCGGCGTTTCGAGGGGTGCCGCTTGTCGTTGGCGCAGATCCGCAGGGCGGGAACGGGCGTGGGGTTGCCTCTACGGCGAACTATCTGGCGCGTGCGTACGGAATTTACTCGGCGACGCCAATCTCCACTGCGTGGCGCTTATCTGAAGCCGCCCGTCGGGCGGGGAAACCGCCGGTGACCTTTGTCTCGGTCGATATGCATAAGTATGCACGGATTTCAGAGGACGTGATGCGGATCGTACGGCGCTTCCTTCCTAAGGTGGAACAGGCCAGTATCGATGAATCGTATGGGGATGTGAGCTTTACGGAATCCTATGAGGCAGCAGAATCATTATGTCGGCGGTTGAAGGAGGCGATCCACGCAGAAGAACGGCTGACAGCCTCAGTCGGCATCGGGCCCAATAAGCTGATCGCGAAGATCGCGTCAGGATGGCAGAAACCTGACGGACTCACGACTATACGAGCGGAAGAGGCCGAGACGTTTCTGGCTCCACTCTCGATCCGGGTCATCCCTGGTATCGGACCTAAAACAGAAAGCATGCTAAACGCAAAACATATCAAGACTGTCACGGACCTGAGAGTGTTGACCGTCCATCAACTCGAAGCCCTGTTGGGGAAACGAGGGGTAGATCTTTACGAAAAGATTCGAGGACGGGATGACTCACCGGTTGAGGAATATTCGGAACCAAAATCCATCGGTGAGCAGGAGACCTTTGAGTCCGATACGCTCGACAGTCAACGGCTATTCACTCTACTAGATGCGCTGGTTCACGGTGTCATCGAGCGTCTGCATCACGAAGGATTTCAATCATTTCGGACTGTCGTGCTTACCGTCAGGTTTGCTGATTTTAAAACCACATCTCGGGCGCACACCTTGGCTGCACCGACCGGCAATGCGGCGATGTTGCAGCGGGAAGGTCTGAAGCTGCTGCTACCGTTTCTCGATCGGCGAGAAAACCCTCACCGAAAACTGATCCGCCTGCTCGGTCTTCGAGTGGAGAAGTTGAGCTGATGGGATGAACCTTGTAGGGTTGCTCAATCGGCCCCTCGCGGTGCCTCGCCAAGCAGGTTGAAAATTCAGGCGTGATTCAGTGACTGGACCGACTCATTCCACCTAAGGAAGGTCTGATTTATTCTCCGTTGGTGATGTGCTATGAGGAATGCAGCACTGAACGGGAGACGCATCCATGCACCAACAGACCTTTGCAGAAATCCCATTCGAGCAATATCGCAAATCCACCCGCCGAGAACGGTTCCTCGACGAAATGAATCGCGTGGTGCCCTGGGCGGAATTAGTCGCGGTGATCAAGCCGGTTTACCCTAAGGCCGACGGGCCAGGACGTCCGACCGTCGGGGTCGAACGCATGCTGAGCCTCCATTGCCTGCAACAGTGGTTCAACCTGTCAGATCCGGCGGTGGAGGAGGCCTTGTACGACTCACGGGCCATGCGGCAGTTCGTGGGGATTGATCTGGGCCGTGAGCCCGTGCCCGATGAGACGACGATCTGTAAGTTTCGGCATTTGCTGGAGGCGCATGAGTTGGGAAAACAGCTCTTTATCCGGATCGGGGAGTATCTGACGAAGCAGGGGCTGCAAGTGAGCCGAGGCACCATCGTGGATGCCACCATCATCAGTGCGCCGAGTTCGACAAAGAACCGGCCCAAGGAGCGGGATCCCGAGATGCATCAAACGAAGAAGGGGAACCAGTGGTATTTCGGCATGAAGGCGCATATTGGCGTGGACAGCCAGACGAAGCTGATTCATTCCGTGGCGGCCACGGCGGCCAATGTCCATGACAGCCAAGTCTTGCCGAAACTGCTGCATGGAGAGGAAACACGGGTGTGGGGCGATGCCGCCTATAGTGGACAACGCGACGTGATCCGGCAGCACGCGCCCAAGGCCAAGAGTTTCGTCCAGACCAAAGCGCACCGGCATCGACCACTGAGTGAGATGGAGCGGGGCCGGAACCGCACGAAGTCAAAGGTCCGGGCGAAGGTCGAACATGCGTTCTTGGTCATCAAGCGGATCTTCGGCTGGGCCAAAGTCCGGTACCGGGGGCTGGCAAAGAATACTCACTGGCTCCAGATCAGCTGCGGGTTAGCAAATCTCTATGTGTCACGACGGCGCCTGTTGGCGGGAACGTAGAGGATGGAGGGCCGGAGGCGGGCCGTGGGCCATCGCACGATGGGTGTGCTTCACAAACAGGCTCTCGCAACAGCGGCTACCCACTGAATTTGCCCTGGTGGTCAGTCCAGGAACAGCTGACCGAGTGAAAACGTGAATTAATCAGACCTTCCCTAACTATTTAAAGGGATTCAGCACCCCTGGGGCCTACCTTTCGGTGAAGGGCAGACCTTCTTGTTGCGCATGCTTTCCCATACACCGTGTAATTATACTGAAAATCAACAAGCTACAATCAGAATACTTCGAAATGATGAATCCATATCCCTTCGCTGTTTTGTTTCGATACGCTTCCAAACAAGGTATTTGAGAGAGATTCATTAGCAATCCACGTGTACATGTATGAATGCTCTTTAGGTACGGCACTTGCTCCATAGCAACAGTTATTGCTTGGTTGAGCTTTGGAGGCATCATGAATATTGGAACCAAGGAAGTCATCCGTGAATCGCCTATATCGCGTGTGGGCAATCTGAACGCCGACGTCGCGATGGTCGGTGTCCGTAAAGACGTGGAGGTTTCATTCCCTTCGCGACGACGAGAGGAGCGGGTGAACGAACAAAAGGTCTGCGCCTATAGCTTATGCGAATCGCTTGATGGACAGCGAGTGACCATTGAGCAGGGTGAGGTGTACTGCGTCAACAGAAGTGAGCATGGGATCCTCGTGTTGATGGGTGGTCGGCCTCGAAAGCAGCAGCTGATGGAACTCCATGTTGCTGAAACTCGATGGGAATATTCCCTGAGTTTGTATGAAGTGCAGTGGACGAAACTTGTACCGGTTGAGTCTCATGGTGAACTGTTTCTCGTGGGGTGTCGACTGGTATTCGGAGCCTCTCGATACTGGGCGTTTTAGTTCAGTCGTCTCTATGTGAGTTGGCCACACAGGAGATCAGGCACGGCCTGATCTTCGTGAGGCTAAACAGGTCTGACACCGCCAACACGCGCCATAATAATCCCCCGGAGGTCAGCCCATCTCCCGAGCTTAAAGCCAGCATCCCTTGCCCGCGCCACTCATCACCCAGAAAGGCATTTCCTAAAACCATTTTGTGGGCGGCTCCTTCGGGCTTGTGTATATTTATCGCGGTCTTTTTTTAGATACGGCCTCGGGCATTTACTAGTTAGCTCAAAATCGTATTTAGCCGAGAATCCCTCTGTGGTTTATGGGTTATCCTGGTACAACTCACGGAATTCTTGGAAATATCGTAGCCCAACTCTCTAATAAGATTTCGGCATGGGACAAGGGAAGCACGCGAGTAGTAGGTCAGTTTGAATTCAGCTACGTCACCACGTGCAATTTTTGCGACTCATTTTAGACGCCCTGGCTCAATTGATAGATGCTCACTATTGACCAGTCTTTTTATGACAAACATGCGACCGTACTGTTTCAAAATAACCCCCTACCAGGCACGCCTTACACTATCTGAAACATCCCCATCACAGGGGTAGCGATTTACAGCTGAGGCTAACCGACCAACTGCATGAATGCCGTGCTTTCAACCGGCTCAGAGAGGCAACAAGATTATAGACATGCGTTATCGTCCTGAAATAGATGGCTTGCGAGCGATTGCCGTCATTCCCGTCATATTATTCCACGCCGGTTTCCCACTGTTTAGCGGCGGCTTTGTTGGCGTGGATATTTTCTTCGTCATCAGTGGGTACTTGATTACGACGATCATTCTTGCGGACCTTGAGACCGGTCAGTTCTCACTCCTCAAGTTCTATGAACGACGCGCGCGGCGTATTCTGCCCGCGTTGTTCTTGGTTATGGCGACGTGCCTGCCCTTTGCCTGGTTGTGGCTTATGCCAAGCGATGCGAAAGAATTTTCGAAGAGTGTTATGGCGGTTTTGGTGTTTGCGTCAAATATCTTCTTTTGGCGGCAGAGTGATTACTTCGATGCGGCAACGGAGTTAAAGCCGCTGCTGCATACGTGGAGTTTGGGAGTCGAAGAGCAGTTTTACGTGCTGTTCCCGATATTTCTGATGGTTGCGTGGCGATTTGGGCGAAAGCGAATCGTCGTGTTTCTGGCAATCGTGGCGCTGCTCAGCCTGGTGTTAGCTGAGTTTGCGATCAGCAGGAAGCCGGATGCAACGTTTTTCTTGCTGCCCACCCGTGGATGGGAATTGGCTATGGGGGCCCTTATCGCGTTCTACTTGCAAGGGAAGGAGCGCGGCCAGTTCCCTCCGGCTCTCAACCAAATACTCAGTCTTGTTGGGCTTGGATTGATCGCATCCGGGGTGCTGGCGTTTAGTAAAGAGACGGTGTTCCCGGGTTTCTCAGCTTTGATACCGACAGTCGGCGCCGGTTTAATTATCGTGTTTGCGTTACCGGAAACGTTGGTTGGGCGATTGCTGGGGAGTAGAGTGTTAGTTGGTGTGGGCCTTGTCAGCTATAGTGCTTACTTATGGCATCAACCATTGTTGTCGTTCGCTCGCCATAGGAGCCTTGCTGAGCCTCATGATCTGGTTATCGCGCTTATTGTCGTCCTGACGTTCGGCCTGGCTTACGTAACGTGGCGTTATGTCGAACAGCCATTTCGCCAACAGAATACGATGCCGAAACGATTGGTGTGGAGATTCTCGTTTGCGTCTGCAGTTGCCCTGGCTGTATGCGCAGTGGGTTTGCAGCTCACGACGGCAGCGTATCACGGTAGGCTGAACCGTGATGCGGATGCGTTGTCTCGCCTGCATACATGCTTATTCGATCCGCAGCAGACGGTTGAAACACTCGTGCAGAATCATTGTGACTCGGTGCGCCCGTCGGTTATTCGGACAGATGGAGGGCAGGCTCGAACTTCGACAGTCTATGTATTGTTCGGAGACAGCCTGGCGGCGAGTTTATATCCCGGCCTTGTGGACGTATTCGGTGAGAATGCCATCATTCAGCTCACCGGAACCTCATGTCGAGCAATACGCAGCGGGCATGACCGGCGGTGTGCCGATTTCTATGACTGGTTTGTGGATGAGTATGTCCCAAACAATCAAATGGATGGGATTATTGTAACAAGTAGCTGGCTGAAGACGTATCAAAAGCTCGGCGATAAAGAGTTTCGAGTCCAGCTCGGAGCTCTATTCGAGAAGCTGAAGAAGAAGCGAGTGATCATCTATTCTCAGCCGGCATCACTGTCGTTGGATATTCATCGGTATGTGTACAAGCTTGAGAGCTTTGGGATGGAAGTGCCGACAAATCTGGAGGTGGACGCAGACAATCTTGACGCAGTCAATGCGGCTCTCAGCGAAGAGGCGTCGAAGTTTGGTTTTGAATTTATCGATGCCTCTCAATTATTCTGCTCGAGCACTAAGTGCCTGGTTGCGAAGGATGGCGTGTTTTATTTTTGGGATACGGTTCATTTAACCGAGCCAGGCTCCATGCTTCTGGCCATAGTGACCTCGAGTCTCATGTCAGGAATCGATCAAGAGCAACCAGGTAGGGGGCACGATAGGCCGAAGAAAGACCGCATGCCTTCCACCGATGCGCTCATGGTTCGCAATCTGGATGGGACGATCCGATACTGGAGTGAGGGTGCGAAGAAGCTGTATGGATGGGACTCGCACGATGCACTGGGGACGACCTCCCATCAACTCCTCAAGACGGTGTTTCCTGTTCCACTCGATGTGATTGAGGAGGAGCTTCGCACGAAGGGACGATGGGAAGGGCAGCTCGTCCATGTGCGCCGTGACGGATCCAGAGTCACCGTGACCAGCCATTGGGACCTTGAGCACAAACCATATTCCCAAGATCGGGTGAATACGGTGATCGAGACCAATGGGCTCCTTCCGATTCCTCGCTCCGGGGCTTTCAGAAATGAATTGCAGTCGTTCTTGACCCAGCCGAGATGTTCGAACGGCTCGCCTGCCTGCCCGAAGCTTTCTTGAATATCGATTGATTGCAAGCCGAGATAGCCGTATTCTGCGCGCGTGGTCTTCTGGTTCGTCATCCTCTATCTTCTCCTGTCTGTAGGCATCGGCCTGTTCGCTGCGACACGAGTACGGAACTCAAAGGATTTTGCGGTCGCGGGAAGAAGTTTGCCGCTGCCCGTTGTCACGGCGACGGTGTTTGCGACGTGGTTCGGTGCGGAAGCCGTGTTAGGCATCTCGGCGACGTTTGTCAAAGAAGGCCTCCGTGGAGTGGTCGCCGATCCCTTCGGGTCCAGCATGTGCCTAATACTCGCCGGACTCTTTTTTGCCCCACGCCTCTACCGACTCAATATGCTGACGGTGGGAGACTATTATCGGTACCGTTACAACCGGACTATCGAGGTGTTGTGCACGCTCTGCATTGTCGCCTCGTACCTGGGATGGGTGGCGGCTCAATTCAAAGTGCTGGGCTTGGTGCTCAACGTCGTGACAGAGGGTGCCGTCAGCCAGTCGGTGGGTATTGTGATTGGAGCGGCCATCGTTCTGATCTATACGACCTTCGGCGGCATGTTTTCCGTCGCGATTTTGGATTTCGTCCAGATTTCGGTCATCATGGGAGGCTTGCTGTATATCGCATCACTTGTGGGTGATCTTGCGGGTGGAGTAGGGACGGTCATCGAGCAGGCGGAGGCAGCCGGTAAATTGGAGTTGTTTCCTCCCGCGACATTCGCCGCGTGGCTCCCCTTCGTCGGCGCGTGGATGACCATGATGCTCGGGTCTATTCCCCAACAAGATGTATTTCAACGGATCACATCAGCGAAGGATGAACGAACAGCCGTTCGTGGTGCGCTATTGGGCGCGGTGCTCTATTTTAGCTTCTGTTTTGTTCCAATGTTTCTTGCCTACGCGGCGACATTGATTGACCCGGCAAAGTTCGGCCTCCTGCTGGAGCAAGATTCACAGTTGATTTTGCCGACACTGATCTTGGAACACACACCGATCGCTGCGCAGATCATTTTCTTTGGCGCCGTGCTTTCCGCAGTCATGAGCTGCTCAAGCGCGACGCTCCTCGCGCCGTCGGTGGCACTGAGTGAAAACGTTGTCAAGCCGCTCTTGTCTAACGTGAATGATGCGGAATTTCTCCGTCTCATGCGGGTTGTCTTAATCGGCTTTGCGTCGGTAGTGTTGATCATCGCTCTGTGGTCTGATGCCACCATCTATAAAATGGTGGTGAGTACGTACAAGGTCACCCTGGTCGCCGCGTTTATCCCATTGTTCGCCGGACTGTATTGGAAACGAGCGACGACACAGGGTGCGCTTTGGGCCATTGTCGCCGGGCTTACGAGTTGGCTGGCGTTAGAGCTGGTCAGTCAGCCGACTGACGTCTGTCCTCCACACCTCGTCGGATTTGTGATGGCCGCCATCGGCATGTTTGTGGGATCGCTGTGGCCTTCACAGGGGCTTGCCGCCCATGAGGCCAGTGGGGGAGTGAGGGATGGGGCAGCGTAGCGTGCTCACTGGGTTCAGGGGGTGGCTTGTTGGCCAACCCATCGGTCGTGAGACGCTAATGGTCGAGGGTAAAACGCACGACTCGTCGAATGTCTTCCACCGTGAAGGGCTTCTGAATCACGCGTCGAGCGCCGAAGAGTTTCGCGACGTTCAGAAATTTTTGTCCACCGGTGGCGCCGGTCATGGCGATGACTCGAGCATCTAAAAATTCCTGTGTCAGAGCGAGTGTCACTTCCATCCCATCCCGCTCCGGCATCAAAATGTCCGTGATCCCGAGATCGGCGGGTGAGTCACGATAGAGCGTCAGACCAATTTGGCCGTTCTCGGCCTCCCGAATGTGATGGCCATCTTCTTCAAGAATATCCCGCAACAAGGCCCGAACCGGTGCGTCATCCTCAACGATCAAGATAGAGGCCACGTCTCACATCCTCTCACGCGTGATTGGCACATGGCCGGCTCAAGGTAACTTCCAATCCGATAGACGGCATCATGCTGCTCGCAGGGCGGCGGGATGGATGTCCCCGTCGCAATCATCGGCTTCGTAATCGAGTGCGCAGCTTGCGAGCACGAGCGCCGGTTGTGGTTTGGCGAGACGGTGCTGCTCGATGACGGAATCATGGACGTTTCCACAGTTCATGCAGCGGTGTGCCTTGGTCCACATATGGCCATGGGTGCCTTCGAAATCCAAGCAGTGATCCTCGATCATCAGACCTTGGCAACGGGTGCACTTCATCATGATGGGCTCCTGGTTAGATATTGTGGAACGCATGCCGGTGAAGAGAAAGGTACCGTAATCCATGGGAATGAGTAGACTCGGATGGGGTAACTCGGAAGGTGGGCGTTGTGAGACGAGTAGTTGAAAGACCACTTACTTGTCAAAGCCTTAGGGGCTAGGGATCTCGATGCTTCGTAAACCAGACCGTAACGATTTTCTGAGAAAGGCGACCTCCATCAGTAGAGACCGGTGAAAGCCTCGCCGTGCCAGTTGTTTCTGCCCCTGTAGCTGGTTCCTCAATAGATAAACGCAGTTCAGCTCCATTCTCTTCGGTTGGGTCAAGTTCTCCTGCAACCCAGCCGATATCATCACTGGATAACCATAGAAAAAGAGATAGATGTCCGCGGGGCAGGAATCACTATGCTTCCACAAGAAGTGTGCATTGGGGCGGGTCGTACCATGAGAATGGCTGCTATGGCGTTGGTGGTTCTGTTCTCACTGAGCGGGTGCCTCATCAAACCCCACGCGTTGAACAAGGAGGACGTGAAGGCGCGGGTGGTGAAAGATTTTCAAGCGATTTCATCCGTTGAAGAACCAATTGTGGGGCCGATCAACCTCTATGAGGCGGTCGCGCGGGCGTTGAAGTACAACTTGGACGCAAAAGTCAAAACCATACAAGTGCAGCTGGCGCACCAGCAACTCAATATTGCGCACTATTCTTTGCTCCCTCATGTCTCAGCCAACGCCGGGTTCGATGGCCGCAATAACTTCGCCGGCGGTGTCGGGCAATCGATCATCACCGGGCGTCAGGCAGTCGAACCGTTCACGTCTGCCGAGAAGAACATTACCTCCGGAAATCTTGCTTTGAGTTGGGATGTGCTGGATTTTGGATTGTCTTTCGTACGTGCGCAACAGGCCGCCGACAATGTGATGATCGCTGAGGAGGAAAAACGACGGATCGCCGTTCGCCTCGTACAGGAAGTTCGCAGTGCCTACTGGCGAGCCGTGAGTGCGGAACGGGTGCTGCCGCGGATCCAGTTTTTGAATGAATCGGTCACCACGGCGCTGGCGAGCGCCCAACGAATCGTCGATCAAAAACTGCAGGCTCCGCTGACTCCACTCAACTATCAACGGGATCTGCTGAATATTCAACGGGAGGTGCGGCGACTCTTTCGTGAACTCAGTACGGCCAAGACTCAACTGGCGTCCATGATGGGGTTGCCGCCAGGAACGCCGTTTGATCTGGTCATCCCTCCCCGGGAAACTGTTGTGCCGGTGATCAACTTGGATAGCGAAAAGATGGAGGAGCAGGCGCTCATGCTCAGGCCTGAGCTGCGAGCCATCGATTATAGGAAGCGTATTAATGCCAAGGAAGCCAAGGCTGTATTCTTGGAGCTGTTCCCCAGTCTTAAAGTCTCATTCGGCGGGTATTACAACAGCAACAGTTTCTTGTTTTATCAGAATTGGCTGACCTATGCGGCGCAGGTCAGTTGGAATTTACTGTCTGTATTTCGAACGCCGGCTAAGCTCAAGGCGATCGAAGCCCACGGACACATGTTGGATACCCAAAGTCTGGCGTTGAGCTTGTCCATTCTGACGGAGGTGCACGTCGGTGCGGCGCAGTTCGTCCATGCCAAAGAGGAATATCAGGATGCGCGGAATTACCAGCGCACACAGGCGGCGATTGTCGAACACACAAGAAATATGTGGGTCGCGCAGAGGACGAATGATCTCACGTTGATCCGGGAACGAGTCAGTGACGTGGCCGCCGATGTGCGATTGGATGCCGCACGATCGGGATTGGAAACAGCCTATGCCACCTTGATGGCGTCGCTCGGAGAAGAGGCGGTCCCAGCAATCATGGGGGAACAAAACCTGGCCGAACTCACCGAGTCAATCAGAAAGTATTGGGAACCAAGCGGATCTACGATGTCGGAGGCGGAAAGGAGATCGGACGGCCATGCGATACCTGTGGCGCAGTAGTGCGATAGTGCCGGTGTTCCTTGCTGCCGTCGTGGGTGTCCCTTCGACTGGGTGGCCGAAGGGGGAACAAACGGCTCAAATCACACGGTTGGACCATGGTGTCGCGCGCGGAATCGTCAAGGCGGCGGCCCAGGCGGTGCTCTATGCCCAAGTCCAGGGACGCGTCAGCATGCTTCCGTACAAGGAAGGACAGCGCTTCGAAAAAGGACACATGCTGGTCCAAATCGACTGTGACAAGTACCAGGCGGAATTAGCCGTGGCCATCGCCGAGCATGAAGCCAAAGACGCTGTGTACAAGAACAATGTCGAACTCGGGAAACTCAATGCCGTCAGTAAAGTCGATCTGGAAACGTCAGGGGCCGAAGCTAAAAAAGCGTTGGCGGCAATCCGTGTCGCGACCGTCAACGTGAGAGGGTGTCAGATTGCTGCTCCATTTGGCGGTCGTGTCGTCAGCGTGATGGTTAATGAACATGAGAACGTGTTTCCCAACGACAAGTTGATCAGTCTGTTGGATGACACTAGCCTCGAGATTGAGCTGGTGCTGCCATCCTCGTCACTGTCCTGGCTCAAACGGAAGTCGCCATTTAGCTTCGTGGTGGATGAGACCCGTCGGAGTTATCCGGCGAGGGTCAAAGAAATCGGGGCATCGGTGGATGCCGCCAGTCAGACCGTCAAGGTCATAGGGGTTTTCGAAAAATTGCCACCGGAAGTGTTGGCTGGGATGAGCGGATCCGCTCAGTTTGCAGAACAACCATAGAGAGCATGATGGCTACGACTGCCGAACCAACGCCACAACAGCTCCCGATCTTGATTCACCTGGCGGCCCTGACGCATTTGGAGGGGCAGATCCGGGCGGTGAAAACCATCCAAGAGTTGCAGTTTCTGTCCGTCAACGAGACCCGACGACTGATTCCGTACGAGCAGGCCTTTCTGTTGAGTGCGCCACATTCCGCGAACGAGGCGTGTCGTGTGCTCAATGCGTCGAGTGTGGCCGTCGTGGATCGTGATGCCCCGATGATGGTGTGGCTCGAACAGGCGGTTCGGGCGCTCTTTCAGGCTGCCGACACCAAAGAACAACCGACCGTCATCACGGAAGAGCTGCTGCCGGAGTCACTTCGTAGTGGCTGGCGGGAGTTTGTGAAAGGCCATGTCTTTTGGTGTCCGCTGCAACATCCCGATGAAACGGTGCTTGGAGCGTGGTGGTTCGAGCGGAATTTCCCCTGGCAGGAAAACGATGTGGCCATTGTCCATCGGCTGGCCGGCAGCTATGCCTATGCCTGGAAGGCCCTCTCAAAGAAGGAGCAGAGCTGGGCGAAGACCATTAAGAAGCCGACCTGGTGGCTGGTTCCCGTTGCGCTCATCGCCGCACTCTGTCTCCCGATCAGAATTTCAGCCGTGGCGCCGGTCAAAGTCATGGCAAAAGATCCGGTGGTTGTGAGCGCGCCCATCGATGGGGTGATTGCCGACGTGCTCGTGCATCCGAACCAAAATGTGCAAGCCGGCACGGCGTTATTTCGGTACGAAGACACGACGCTACGCAACCAATTCCTTGTCGCTGAAAAGCAATTGACCGTCGCACGCGCGGAGCACACTCAATCCATTCAAGCGGGGTTCGGCGATCCACAACGGAAGGCCGAGGTTCCGTTGAAGGAGGCAGAGGTCGATCTCCGACAAACCGAGTTGCAGTACGCGAAGGAAATGCTTGACCAGGTCGAAGTCATCGCCCCTCAAGCGGGGCTGCTCCTCTATTCAGATAAGTCCGATTGGATCGGTCGGCCGGTCACCGTCGGTGAGCGGATCATGGAGATCGCCGATCCCAAACAGATCGAACTGCGTATTGATCTGCCTGTGGCCGATGCCATCGTGCTCAAAGAAGGAGCTGAAGCCTTGATCTTCCTCAACGCGCTTGCACTGGAATCGTTTCCTGCGACGGTGGTACATGCCAGTTACCACGCCGAGGTTCTACCGGGCGACGTGCTGGCGTACCGGGTCACCGCACAGCTCGCCACACCGGATCCCCGCATTCGCCTCGGATGGCAAGGTACGGCCAAGGTGTATGGGGAGCAAGGACCGCTGGCCTATCTGCTCCTGCGCCGTCCAATCACCGCGCTTCGGCAATGGATAGGCTGGTAAACGATGGGTCCCCCTGAAGCACCGGGAGCCAAGCCACAAGAACGGAAGCTGCCGACACTCCGACCGAATCTGCAATTTAATCGCGGGACCCCTACGCCTGATGGGGTACCGACCTGGACCATCGTCGATCCAATTCGCAATCGGTATTTCCAGATCGAGTGGCCGGTCTATCAGATGATCCAACGCTGGAGCGCAGGAACCATCGAGAAGCTCCATGCCGCGATGACGAAGGACACGACCTGCCACACGACCATCGCGGATGTAGAAGACTTGGTGAAGTTTCTCTATGCGAATAATTTGACGGAGCAGTCCGCAAGCGGGAAGCACACGGATTTCCAGACCCAGGCCCAAGCCGGTGAACACAACTGGTTGATGTGGGTGGTCCATCATTATCTCTTCATCAAGATTCCGCTCGTGCATCCACACAACTTTCTGAAGACGACGCTCCCGTTCGTGGAGCCGCTCTATACCGCAGTGGCCGGATGGACGTTTGGGGTACTTGGACTTGTTGGGCTGGTGCTCGTCGGCCGTCAATGGGACACGTTTGTCTCGACCTTTCTCTATTTCTTCAATTGGCGAGGGGCCATCCTCTACAGTCTAACGCTGGGGGTGGTGAAGGTCGTGCACGAACTCGGTCATGCCTATACGGCGACCAGGTTCGGGTGCCGGGTCACGACCATGGGCGTGGCGTTCATGGTGATGATGCCGGTCATGTACTCGGACGTGACCGACTCGTACCGCCTGACGTCCAAACGGAAGCGACTCCTCATCGCAGCCGGTGGGGTCATCGCTGAGCTGGGGTTGGCGGCGCTGGCGCTCTTTTGCTGGGGCTTCTTACCGGAAGGGACGGCACGGAGCATTGCCTTTATCGTGGCGACGACCAGTCTGGCGATGAGTCTCATTGTCAACTTGAATCCGTTGATGCGGTTCGACGGCTACTATCTCCTCGCCGATGGATTAGGTCTGCCGAATCTCCAAGATCGGGCGTTTGCCTTCGGACAATGGCGATTGCGGAGCCTGTTGTTCGGCCAGCACAGTGCACCCCCGGAAACGGTCTCTGTAGGGGTGCGGCACACCATGGTGGTGTACGCCTGGGCGATCTGGCTCTATCGGCTCATCCTGTTCACCGGGATCGCGGTGATGGTCTACCACTACTTCTTTAAAGCCCTCGGCATCCTGCTCTTCTTGGTCGAAATTGTGTGGTTCATCGCCATGCCGATATATCGGGAACTGACCGTGTGGTGGGGCAGCCGAACGCTGTATGCGGCATCACCACGGACTTGGATGACGGCAGTCGGTTTTGGTGTAGTCGTGGCGTCCACGCTCATTCCATTGCACACGAGCGTCTCGGTTCCGGCTGTCCTGCAAGCGTCGTCGTACACGACCATTTTTGCACCGACCCCGGGGCGGTTGCAGCAGGTGTTGGTGCGCGATGGGCAGGTGGTGTTGGCAGGGGATGCTCTCGTGGTCCTCGAGAATCCGTTGTTGGAAAAGGAAGTCCGGCTGGCCGAAACGAAAGTTGCGAAATGGGACTATCGGCTTGGCCGGATGGCCGGCTACGGCCAAGATCGCGATCAGCGACAGGTCATTGGGGAATCATTGCGAGCTGGGCTTGCCGAACTGACGGGGCTAGAGGCCAAACGAGACAATTTAACCTTGCGGGCACCCATCGCCGGGGTGGTACGCGATCGAGCGGATTCCCTCACCGTCGGGCGATGGATCGATCAGAAACTGCCCATTGCCTATCTCGTCGATGATCGCCAGGCGGAAATAGAAAGCTTCGTCCCAGTAGACGAGTTAGCCTATATCACCGTGGGACAACCGGCACGATTCGTCCCGTCGGATCTCACCAGGCCATCGGTCGAAGCCCATGTGACGCAGATTGCGGAGGTAGATGAGCGCGAGTTCATGGTGCCCTATCTCGCCTCAGTCTATGGTGGCGATGTCCCGGTGCGAAAAGACGACAAGGGACGGCTCAAGCCGGAAGTCTCCGTGTATCGTGTGCGGCTGAGCCTGGACGACGCGAAGACGTCTCCAGACCACATCCTCGCCGGCCATCTCCAAATCGAGGGCCAACCATCGAGCATCGCACAACGAGTGTGGGATCAGGTGGTTGCCGCTGTCGTGAGAGAAAGCGGGTTCTAGAATACAGACGGGATGGCGCTAGGCGAATCGGCTTGGGTTCCTTCACAGGATAGTCAGAATCGTACCCTCCTGTTTCAGTTATAGAAGAGCAGATCTTGACCGATCAGAGCCTTGACTGCCGCTTTTTGTCATCGAGACACAATCGGTAGCCTCACAACATCGTCACCAGCCTCTTTCAGCTAGTTAGTGGCGGTTACAGCGCATTGTTCCCATCAATCGATTTTGCTGTGCTGGAGCAAAACCTGCATGGTTTTAAGCGGATCTCCAGCGCTGAACGGAATAGGTCGATGAAGACCTGACACGGTATTGCAGGACCAGAGGGGGCCTACACATGTTCGGGCAAAAAAAACGCACAGCGCCACAGCAGAATGACAGACCGGAGCCGACTCCAAAGGCTCCGGGCACCTTCCGAGTCCAGGCATCCCTGCTCTCGCTCGAATCCCGCCTGATGTTCGATGCGGCCGCTACAGCCACGGCGGCGGAAGTCAGTCAAGCACAAGTTGCGCAGGACCAGGCCGAATCGGCGGTGTCCGCAGAAGGTGGTATAGAGCCAACCGCTATAGAGAATGAGTCGCAAGAACTCCTTCAAGCCATTATGACCTATTCCCCTGGCGAGTCCAGGACGGAGATTGTCTTCATCGATCCGACCGTGCCGAATTATCGCGAACTCCTCAGCGGGCTGGATCTGAACATTGAAGTCATCATGCTCGATGCCAGCCGGGATGGCGTGCAACAGATGGCGAGCGCTCTTTCAGACAGGACCGGAATCGATGCCATCCACCTCATCTCGCATGGTAGCTCCGGGGAGTTGCAGCTTGGTGCCGGCACGCTTACCGCCGAGTCCATGTCCGGGGCGTATGCCGGCGAGCTGGCCACGATCCGGGAAGCCTTATCGGAACAGGCCGATATTCTTGTCTATGGATGCAATTTCGCCGGAGGCCAGGATGGGCAAGCGGCGGCCACGTTGCTGGGTCAGTTGACTGGCGCCGACGTCGCCGCGAGCACGGACGCCACCGGTCACGCGTTGCTGGGCGGTGACTGGATGCTGGAAACGGAGATCGGCACCATTGAGACGCAGCTCGTTGTGACCGACGAATTGCAGCTTGATTGGCTTGGCCTGCTGGCTGGCGAGACGCCTCCCACCATCTCCAATCTCAGCGGCGACAGCCGGGCGTACAGCGAGGGGGCCGGGGCGGTGGTGATTGAAAGTGGCAACGCGGTGGTTGCCGATGTCGATAGCACGAACT
>LNFM01003055.1_pt1 | contig 33887 bp, 31 predicted proteins | sample 596031 | NCBI WGS metagenome assembly LNFM01 (sample SAMN04254537, study PRJNA301005) | activated carbon metagenome | isolation source: dual media filters at the Ann Arbor, Michigan drinking water treatment plant | place: USA: Ann Arbor
AGGACCCGACCAACGAAGCGAATGACGCCTGGTGGTCGCAGGTGGATTTTTCCCGCATCAAGGGCGACCTGCTGCGCTTCATGGTGGACCAGGACCTGGTCACCCGGATCCGGGTGATCGAGGCGCCCTCGGCCCGTGCCGCCGCCTTGTTCGAACAGATCGACTTCCTGCACATCGACGGCTCCCATTCCATGGTCTGCGCGGCGGAGGATGTCATTCTCTACGCGCGCAAGCTGCGCCAGGGTGGGCTGGTCGTGTTCGATGACGTCAATTGGGCGTCGACCCGGCCGGCGAGGGAAATCCTGACGGCCCTGTGCGAGCCGGTGACGGTGCTGACCGATCCGGAGACCGGGCAGGAACTCTGCGCCGTCCTGCGGAAACGCTGAGGCGCACCATGCTCAGCCCGAACTGGAACCGCATCCTGCATGCCCACATCCCGAAATGTGGTGGAACGACGCTGAACAACTGGCTGGATAGCCATACGACCGATGATCGGCTCTGGAATCCCGCAGTGCTGAAGACCAACCTCCAGAGCCACGGCCAGGCTCTGAGCCGCGGCGGGGAAATCTCGCCCCGCGGCGCTCTCGTTCGGCTGGTCAACGGCACCGTGGCCTTCCACACGACAGATGTCGTCCATTGTCATGCAGCAGTGCTTCCCCTTGCCCCGCCGGGAACTTTCCGGATGACCGTGCTGCGCGAACCCATGGCGCGGCTCGTTTCCAGAGTGAATGACTGGCGCAGGCTTGAGGCGCACGATGTGCAGGATCGCACCAGGGACTTCCAGGACATGGTTGCCGATACCCGGCGGCTGAGCCTGGCAGCGTTCCTGCGGCGTCATGCACAGGGCGCTCATCGCAGCCGCTTCGATAACGGCATCACGCGCGCCCTTGCGGCCAACAGGATCGATGGCCGGATAGCGGGGATGCAGGCGGACCAGCTGCTCGCGCCGGCCATGCAAAGCCTTGAGGAAGACTTCGAGCTGGTCGGGCTGACAGAATCCCTGGATCTGACCCGAAACGCTGCCGCCGCCCTGTTGGGCCTGGCGCCGGTCGGCAATGTCGTTCGAATGAATGACAGTGGCTCGGGCAGCGTGATGGAGCGGGAGGGTGCGGAGGCCGAGGAGCTCCTGCAGGATCTGACCCGGACCGATCAAATCCTGTTCGCGCGCGCCCGCCAGATCTTCGACGAGCGCCATCGTGCCCAGGCGGTGGCCTATACGGATGAGGTGTTCGAGGCGCAGCATGCGGCGGCCGTTACCGGCAAGATGCGCGGGACATTCGTGGGCGATGCCATGGTCTATTCAGTCCATGACCCGCTCGTCGGGCGAGGCTTCCACAATCGGGACGGCGCGGGGCTGCCGTCTTGTGCCGTCTGGTCGGGTCCCGATCCCCGGCTGGTGATCTACATGCCGGTGATCCAAGGCCACCCAGTGTCCCTCATGCTGTGGATCCGCGGCTATGTGCGACCGGAACAGCGGGCCCAGCTGCGCGTGCTGGTGGATGGGGTGCCGACACCGCATGCCTTCGAAAGCGCCAACGGGTATGCGGATGTCCTGACCTGCAACGCGACAAGCTCCCGCGGCTTCGTCCGGCTGGAGGTGGATGTAGGGCAGACGGCCACTTCCGGCGAAGCCGGGACCCCATCATTCGATGCCCGCAAGCGCGGCCTGGCTTTCGACGCCTATGGTTGGCGCTGGCGGCCTGAAAACATGTGACGGGTCTTGAGAAGGGCTATGCATTTCGCCACGGGCTGACCCTTCGGATCCTACTGGGTCGGAGGATCAGCTTGTGGGTGCAGCGGCTCGATATGGGATCATGCATCGTGATTGATATCGCTTGCCCGCTGGAGTCACAGCGCAGTGGCATGCCTGCGGTATGCATGCTCCACGCCGCCATTCGGTTGTGCCCTCAGGTAATGCGGTACCTCCGCAAGGGATCCCAAAGACAACCCCAACAACAAGCGAACAGCTATCCGATAGCTACCAGAGGACGGCATCCCTAGCCACGCATGCGTGCTGCGTCCGATTCGGGCAGGGGTGGACTCTACTGACGGCCAGATTTTATCCACAACCCGACAAGGCCTTGGGTGGACCCTACTGACGCGAAAAGGGGACTCTACTGACGAAACACGAGTCGCCCAGGGGACTCTACTGACGAATCTAATAGATTCTTTCTAATAGCTTCCAAATAGCCCGCGTCAGTAGAGTCCACCTTGCGTCGGTGATGCCTTGTCATGGCAAATGTGGAGCATGGCGGATGTACACCAACTGATCCTGCGGCACGGCATCGAGACCGCGCGGCTGATGGCTGCGACGAAGACCGAGCGTCAGGCAATCGACGCGGCTGCGCAGCTGATGGGAGATGAAGAAAGCCGGCTTGGGATAACCCATGCTGGCTTTGCCATGACATCGCTTCCACACAAACGAATCGACGAGGCATTCTGGCGACGCGAAGGACATCGCACGACACTGCTCGTAGAGGCCGGCCGAGACCGAGAAGGGGCTATGATCGGTGTGCCCTACGGCTCCATCGCCAGATTAATCCTTCTCTACCTGCAAACAGAGGCCGTGAGGACCAACTCGCCCGAAGTCGAGCTGGGCAGATCCATGAAGACATGGATGGGTCGCATGAGCCTCTCAACTGGCGGAAAAACTTACCAGCTGGTCGCCGAACAAGCACGACGGATTTCTGCTTGCAGGCTGACCTTCTTCACCGATCGCAGCAATGGCGTAGAGGCCAGGCATAATGGCGCCTTCGTACAAGACGCTATCACGCTGTCCGGCGACTTCAGTGATGAAGCGCAACCATCCCTGTGGCAGGACCGCGTCAGACTCGACCAACATTTCTGGCACTCACTGAAAGAACATCCGGTACCCGTCAGAGAGGAAGCGATCAGGGCGATCGGCACACGCAGCCTCGCGATCGACGTCTATATCTGGCTCGCTTACCGACTGCACTCACTGACGAAACCCACCGCAGTGACCTGGGCAGCTATCCACGGACAGTTCGGCGCCGGCTTCCGACTGGTTAGGCAAATCAAGCCGACCTTCAGCGAAGCCCTGCAACTGGCACTGGCGGTCTACCCGGATGCAAAGGTCGATATGGACAGAGAGGGGATCGTTCTGCACCCGTCACCGCCTGCCATACCTAAACTAGAAGCACGACGGCTCGGCATCGCATGACCACAGCTGCCGCACAAAGTGGACTCTACTGACGGGGGACGTGGCGAGAGAGTGAGTTCCACATCATCCAGCCCCAGGCATCTGTCATCGCGTCAACGACGGAAGAGCAGCACAGTGGTGGCATGGTTACGGGTGGACTCTACTGACGCCTGTCGGCGCAGATAGCGTGTAGAATCAGCGATCGGCTCTCCCTCGGTACAGGACGAAGTCTACACACCGACAGCAGCCCAGATGCGCCAAGCTTCTCGTCCGCTGACCTCGCGAACTAGCCCCGCACCTCTCATGGAAACTAACACCCTAGTCACCGCCTGGGACGTGGCATCAAGCTGCTCAGCCAAGCGCGTGGCCGAAACCGCCGGCTGAGCAAGCACAGCGCTCCAGATGCCGGTTGCTAGGCCGCCACTACGCCGAGAAGCTAGCCAGCTGCGAGCAACCGCGTCTCGATCACGGAGCGCTGACAGCAACCGAAGGTGGTCTCGCGCCGAACTAGCAATGCCACCAAGAAGCACAGTCGCGTGCGCAACAGGATCCTGCTTGGCTGCCGCATCGAGCTGCCGGCGGCGGTCCAAGCCGGGCCACATCGGTAAGGGAGCCGCTCGTAGCGCGTTCTGAGCTCGGAGTAGGTAGGTACCCATAACCCAAGCTTCAGCAAGATGCGGGTCCGATACTGCCATCGAGATCCGCCAGGACCAAGCTGCCTCCGCCCAAGCGGCTAAAGGAGGAAGGCCATGCCGTGTCGCTGCCTCAACCCACTGACGCCAAGCATCCGGGACAAAATCCGGCCTGGGCTCGACGGTAATGAGTTCGCTAAGTGAGTAGAGGGGACGCACATTCGGCCGGAATGCACCGAGGACAGAAAGCGTAGCCTGAGCTGCATGGGCCTGCAGGTCGCCAGGACCACAAGAGCGCATCGCAGCAGCAAGACCACTCGCGAAAGAACGCGCAACGCGGATCGAGTCAGCATCCTGGATCGCCTCGTCGCAGGTACGACGCTCCTCCCCAGTAGTTGGGCCCAGACCCATCATACGAAGCCATAGCGACAGTGGTTCGCGCCGAACTCCGGGCAAATCGGCAACAGCAGCCGCTACAGATTCCCGCCAGACGACGCGAGCCTCCACGCCTGCACGCAACGTGTCATCCATATCCTCCCACCGAGCGTCAAGACGGCCGAGGACCGCAGAGGCATCGGAAAGTGGACCGGCCAAAACGCCCCAGTCTGCCGAGATACGGCATTTGGAAAGGGGAATTAGAGGCTCTGACGCGCCGCCTAGCCAGGTGAGGGAAGCATCAGCTTCGGCGGCAGCTTCGCTAAGGCTGAGCGGCTGCCCCCAACCGTCATCAGCTTCCACAGTAGGGTCAAGACCCGGAGGCGCAGGGACCTCGTCAGTAGGCTGAGGGAAAGGAGATCCCCGCCAGTCATCGCTTGAGACCAATGTCATCGTCCTGCCAATGGAAGCTGCTTCCGGGTTTTAGCCGCAAAATTAAATCATGTGAAAACAATATGATACGCTTGAGATGAACCGAAAGGCATACTTTCTAACGCGATCTTTGTCGGGTCTAGCGGTCCACACCAGAATCGACTTTAGAGCTCCTATCAGCACTCCGTGATGAAGACATTGTATCGGCCGCCATCCTGTGCGGCGGCGTGGGCAAACAAGCTCCAGCAGGAGGAAAGCCGGCAAAACAGCGCTAGGATCGCTGTCGGCAAAGGGCTGCTGCCTTCGGTCGGCGCTCGCGCTTCACCTAGGCCTAGTGACACAGCGCCCATCTTGGCACCCAAAAGTGTCTTTGGACGGGTTTCCAATCAGACGATTGTGCGCACTCCGTGGATTGGACAGAAAGGTGGTCGCGGCCATCGTCGGAAAATACGGCCAGCAATTCGCCCTTCCTTTCGCCTGCCCGGATCCGTCCGCATCAGTTGCGAGACTTGCCCCGTGGGGCCTCCCGACACTGGACCTGGTTATCCACAGCCCATTTGATTCGTTCTGTGGGGTCTCCCGACGTGCCTGTGTGGGGTCTCGTGACAAAACTGGGTTTTTGCCGTGGGGTCTCCCGACTAATCTACTAGTAAGACTCTACTACCTTTCAAATAGCTACGTCAGTTAACCCCACACTTGACCTGTGCAGCACAACTCATTCAAATTGCTTTAGCGGTCGTGGCAGGAAGAGGTCATGGGGGAACTACACAGACTGGTTCTGTTACACGGCAAGGAAAAGGCTCGGGAAATGGTCCCTGCCAAGCAGCGCGCCCTTGTCGATATCGCAGCTGAGGTGCTGTGCGACGATGCACAGCGGCTTGGCATCACCTACTCTGGTTTCTGCCTAACTGGCTTCCCGCACAAAAAGCTTGCTGACGACGAGGTGTGGGAAAAGCGCGGGCACAACGTCACACTGCTCGTCGAGCCAGGCCGCCTGCGGATGGGTCCAGGACCTACGACACTGTTCGGGGTTCCATACGGCGCTCGCGCGCGGATGATTCTGATTTACCTGCAAACACAGGCCATCCGAACCGGTAGCCGGGAAGTCAGGCTCGGTGGCTCCATGCGTGACTGGATGGGACGCATGGGCATGTCGGTCGGCGGGGAATCCGTCCACGCACTGCGCGACCAAGCACGCCGAATCAGTGCCTGTTCGATCAAATTCTTCTGGACAACCGAGGATGCCCAGGGCCGCGCGCATGACGGCTTCGAGCGGGGCGCAATTGTTCGCAGCGGCCTCTTCTTTCGCGAGGATGACACGAGTGGTCGGCCCAGCCTGTTCGACGACATCGTGACACTCGACGAGGCTTTCTACAGAGCACTTCGCGACCATCCCGTGCCGCTACTCGAAAGCGCCATACGTCGCCTCAAGGAGCGCTCCATGGCGCTCGACGTCTACATCTGGCTCGCCTACCGCCTGCACGCACTCGATCGCGCCACGCCTATCAGCTGGACATCCTTGCACGCGCAGTTCGGAGGCGGCTTTAAACACATCCGGCAGTTCCGCCCCCAATTTCTGGACGCTCTCTCGGCCGCAACGGCGGCCTATCCAGAGGCGAACATCAGCCTCTCCGAAACGGGTCTCGTTCTTGCTCCGTCGAACCCACCAGTCCGCAAGCTGGCCTGAGTGTCACCAGACCCCACGCTCAAAGGACGCTTGAACCGGTTCGACAACCGGTTCAAATAGCAGTCATGTCTATTGTCGATTCAGATGCAACCATCGTGGGCGCACACGAGGCAAAGACACGCCTCGCCGAACTGCTTGACCGTGTCGAGCGTGGCGAGGAGGTTGTTATCACTCGGCACGGGCGACCTGTCGCAAGGCTCAGCAGAACCGGGCCCGGCCACAACGTCGCTGCTGCTCGGGCCGCTGCCGCGGCTCTCATGAAACTCCGCGAGGAGATTGCCGCGGAGGCGGGTGAGGCCTTCTCGCTTGCCGAAATTCGCGCGCTCCGCGACGAAGGCCGGCGGTACTGAAGCGGTGCCCGGCTTCGTACTTGACGCCTCCGTGACCCTCGCCTGGGCACTCGCCGGCGAGGTCCACGCAGAGGAGGCGCGTGCCCTCGTGCACCGCGTTGCCAATGAGGCAGCCATCGTACCAACGCTTTGGCGGCTAGAGGTCGGCAACGGCCTGCTCATGGGTGAACGCCGTGGGCGCATCCGTAGTGAACGCGTGGACGCCGTCTGGCGCCAGCTCGGCGAGCTGCCAATCGAGATCGACGCCGAGACAAATGCGCGCGCATGGAACGGCACCGCCGCCCTAGCCCGTCGGCACGGCCTCACACTCTACGACGCCGCCTATCTGGAGCTCGCCGCCCGTCGCAGCCTGCCTTTGGCAACCTTCGACAGGCCCCTCGCCCGCGCCGCGGCAGCCGAAAAGGTACCGCTCGTGACGGATATCTCGCCATGAAGACGCTCATCGTGATGAACGAGAAGGGCGGTGTCGGCAAAACGAACATTGTTGCCCATGCAGCCTGGTACTTCGCCGAGCGCTACCGCACACTTGTCATCGATCTCGATCAGCAGGCCAATCTTTCCTACACGCTTCAGGCCTATGCCTGCGCCGTGGAGAGTGTACAGCTCTTCAGCCAGCCGACCGCGATCCAGCCGCGGGACGGTGAAGGCGCCACCCTCACGCGCTCAACACGAGCGCTGCTGGAGGTCGAGCGCGCACCCGAATCCATCGTGAGCGTGTTCCGTGACAGCATCCGGGCAAACGACAGCGACTACGACATCTGCCTGATCGACACCCCCCCTGCCCTTGGTATGCGTACCTTTGCCGGGCTACTCGCCGCGGACGCAGTTCTCGCGCCGATCGGCGTCAACGACTACAGCCTCGCCGGCATCACCGAGCTGATGCGTGCTATCAAAGGCGTGGCTGCCCACTACAAGCGGGACGAGCCGCGCTTTCTCGGCCTCCTTCCCTCCCTCTTTGACCGCAAGAGCAAGCGTGAGCGCGAGCTGTTCGAACAGCTCGCAGGCCAGCTCGGCAAGGTTCTATTCCCCGGCATCGTCGCCAAACGCGACGCCTACGCGAGGGCTGGCAGCGAAGGCATTCCAGTCTGGCGCATGAAGGGCCAAGCCGGGCGGGAAGCGAGCGAAGAGATCCGCGCCATCTTCTCCTACATCGAGACCAGCATGGAGCTGACCCATGGCTAAGGCGGCTTTTGGCGGCGGAATGCTGACCTCACTCCGTGCTTCCTTCGGCGACGATGCCGGAGCCGCCATGAAGCTGCGGCTTGATCAAGTAGAGGAGGATCCGAACCAGCCACGGCAGGCTTTCGAGCCGGATGAGCTCGAGCAGCTTGCGGCCTCTATCCGCATGGTCGGGGTCTTGCAGCCGATCGCCGTACGGCCGCTGGAAGGCGACCGATACCGGTTGGTCTACGGCGCCCGGCGGCTGCGCGCAGCGAAGCTCGCAGGGCGCAGCCACATCCCCGCATATGTGGTGGAGGATCAGCAGGCAGGACTCGCGGCACAGGTCATCGAGAATCAGCTCCGTGCCGGGCTCAGCAACAGCGATCTTGCCGAAGCAATCCGGCGCCTGTCGGAGGGTGGGATGAAGGTGAAGGAGATCGCCGTCGTCACCGGGCTGCCGGACTGGCGTCTTCGTCATTTTCGCGCCGTGCCGACCCTACCACCCTTTCTAATGACGCGTCTGGACCAGGCAGACATGCGCGCACTCTACGAGCTTCAGGGCGCGTGGGAGAAGGCTAGGGGAGCGGCGCGTGAAGCACTGGAGGCGGCGGTCGAGCGGTTGCCGCGAGACGAGGCACTGACTGTGACGGAGGCGCGGCGAATCATCGGCGCCGCTACAGGAAAGCCGAAACACAGCATCGTCCTGGAGCCAGCCCAGGAAGTTCCGGCAGACCCCTCTTTCCTGCCCGCCACCGAAGGGGCGACACAGTCTAAGCTGCCAACCGTCAGTCCGTCGGCAGATAGGCCAGGCGATTCATCCGAACCATTGCCGAAACCTTTAGCAACGCCATCGAACACCAAGCCTGCCACGCGAACAGAAGTCGTAGTCACAACAGCCGATGGAAAAAGGGGCGCCCTCGTGCTCAATAAAAAACCGTCTAGCAGTGGATTTGCCCTGGTAGAAGTCGAGGGCCTGGTGGTCGAACTCCCCTGCGGCGAACTTCGCCTCGTTGAGGTGCGGTAGTCTTCACTCCCCCCCCGACACGTTGAGGCGCGGGAGCAGCGTTTTCAAGCCGAGGACGTGGGTTGTGCGGGCATCATCACCGCCGTCGTGAGGGCGAAGGCCGGCGAAGAGGTCGCACGGCGATCGGCAGTGCTTTAGCGGCGTAACAGGCAACCGGGAGGTGCGCCGCGCGTGGCTTCTTACGCATGCCGACGAGGGGATCATGGCCGGATACGACGACGAAATCTGCGCGCTACGGACGCGGGTAGACTGCCGGACCGTGCTCGAGCGGGCCGGATGGCAAGTTGACACTGCGGAAAGTACACGTCGGGCAGTGAAGTATCGGCTCGGCACCGGGCGCATCGTGATCGTAACCCATGAGGGCAAGGGGTGGTTCGACCCCCTCGGTAGCGGGCGCGGCGACGTGCTGGCCCTGGCGCAGCACGTGTGGGGCGGCAACCTCGGCCACGCGCGGCAGCGGCTTCGGCCGTTGGCCGGAATTGCGCCTAACCTACGGTCGGCCGAGATGGCATTGGAGCGGCCAGGCTTCGATCCAGACGCTTGGCACAAGGCGCCGTCGCCCCGGCCCGGCTCGGCAGGGTGGCACTACCTGACTGGTGAGCGGGGGCTGCCCGCCTCCACAGTCTCCCGCGCTGTGGCCGAGGGCTGTCTGCATGAGGGCGTCCTCGGCACGATCTGGGGCGCCCATGCCGTCGCAGAAGGCCGGATCGTTGGGTGGGAGATGCGAGGCCCGCGCTACAAGGGATACGTGGCAGGCGGGACCAAGGCGCTCTTTGCAGCCGGCGCCGAGCGACCGCAGCGGCTTGCCGTGTGTGAGGGCATGATCGACGCCCTGAGCCTCGCCAGCCTGGAGAAATGGCGGGATGACACGCTCTACGTCTCGACCGGAGGCGGATGGCGGGAAACCGCGGTCGGCGCCATGCGGACCCGGCTCGCGCCGGGAAGCCTGCTGATGGCCGCGACGGATCGCGGCGCGGGGGGTGAGCGCCTAGCGGAACGGCTCGCCGAGGTCGCAGCTGGGTGCAGGGTCGCGTTCAAGCGTTTCCTTCCCGCCGGCAAGGACTGGAACGACGACCTGCGGGCCAGCGCCGGGTAGGGGCCGATCGCGCGACAGCACACGGTGTGCGGTCGCGCGGATCGCTGATAGGAAGGGAGGAGGCTGCGGGGCACTCCCTCCCTCATGCCCAATCTCCATCGCACATAGTGTGCGGTCGGAGGAAGAAAAACTGTCCAAGTCGGTCTAGGGCCGGATATGCTTGTTGTAGGTGTTCTAAGAGACTGCCATGCCCGTTCCCGCCGGTAAGACGCTCCTCAACGCCTATGTGGACCGTGACCTTGCGGAGCGCTTCAAAAATTGGGCCAGACCGCACGGCGGCGTGTCGGCCGCGCTGCGAAAGGTCATCGAGAGCGCCGTCGCTGAGCACGAGCCCGAGCCGCCGCCGGGTGCCGCCGGCTTCCACGTCACGGTGCGGCTGCGCGAGCGGGAGCGCGAGTTGCTGCTCGCTGCCGCGCAGGTGCGGGGCATACCGGTGGCCGCCTACCTGCGCTCCCTTGCGGTCGTCCACCTGGCTGGGCGCCCGCAGTGGAGTCCGGTGGAAGCGGAGGCGCTGCGCGAGCTGGGCGCCGATGTCCGGCGCATCGGCAACAACCTCAACCAGATCGCACGCGCGCTGAACGTTGCCGTCCACAAAGGTGAGTATCCGGCCGGACAGGGGGCGGAGGCCAAAGAAGCCGCGATGCTCGTTCGTGTGGAACTTCGCCGGCTGCTGGCGATCTACACCGGCAACCTGGAACGCTGGGGGCAAGGTGGAAAGGGCGCGGAGGAAGCTCCGCACGCCGCGGCAGAGGCAGAGGAGCGCGAGGGGCGGACGCGGGCGAGACGCCGGCCGAAGCCGAGGAGGCCCTCAGCCTTCAATGGCTGAGAAGGGCGGGGAGCAGACCAAGCGGCATGGACAGCGCGCCGCCTCGTGAGTGGGCTACGAGAGCGAGGGTCCGTGATGCACATCGAGACGGCGCGCCTGGTTTTGCGCCCCCCGCGCCTGGCCGATGCCCCGGCGCTGTTCGAGTTCCTCGGCGACACTGGGGCGATGCGGCATACCCACGCCGACGCCTCGCTGCGTGACTGCCGCCGTCGCGTGGCCGCCCACGAGCGTCGGCGGCACCGCGATGGCTACGCCCCGTGGACGGTGGCGACCAGGGAGGACGGCCGAATCGTTGGTTGGGGCGGCCTCTACCAAGACCCGTTCGAGCCGGGGTGGGGCGTCGAGGCGGGCTATTTCTTCCATCCTGCCGTGTGGGGACGGGGGTACGCCTCCGAGACGCTGGCGGCCGCTCTGGATATCGCCGACCGCGTGTTGCGGCTCCAAGAGGTGAGCGCCTTCGCCGACCCATCCAACAGGGCCTCACAGCGCGTGCTGGAAAAGGCCGGCTTCGAAGCGGTGCGCTTCGTAGAAACGATAAACCGCTTTCTCTACCGGCGTCTTCGGCGGGGCGGGTACGAGACGGCGTAGCCGCGTCGCAGAGTCCGTATCGGGTCGTATGCCGAAGTAGACGCCTGGGTTAGGCCTTCCACCGACGAGGAGGACCGCACACGGTGTGCGATCCTTACCTCTTGCGGCGTGTCCGCTCCGGTTCTGGAGCGACTGGCGGTGGCTTAGCTTGTCCACGTGTCGAGGCCTCAGGCTCTGGCGACCGCAGCAGGGCCGACGCTGGCGCGTCACGGTTCCGCCGCAGCTCCGCCGCAAGCGCCTGCCGCCGGTTCAGCGGCACGGGCATGCCCGCGACGAATGCGCGGACGTCGGCCGCCAGACGCCGGTCGGTCTCGTCGCCCGCATCTAGGATCTCCGCGTGCACCAGGTAGGCGGCGCGAATGGACGCTTGCCGCTGCTGGATTGCGATCTCCCACCCCTGCGGCTCGCGCGGCGGCGCGGCCGCATCGCCGGCGGCCTTCCGGCGCTCCTCGCGGACGGCGCGCGGCTCAAGGCCACGCTGCCGCACCTCCCGCACCACTGTCCGCTCCGCCTTGGCCACCAAGCCCCGCGCGTGCCGTGGCGTCGCCTCCGCCGCCACGCCGAGCCGCCGCAGCTCGGACGCGAACCGCTCCCGCCATGCCTGGAGGTCAGCCGGGCCGGTGACCAAGCGCCGGCCGTCGCTGCCCACGGCGCGGACGGTGACGTGCACGTGCGGATGGTCCCGGTCGTCGTGCCGGACCATTAGCCAGTCGTGATGATCGCTGAAGGTCTCCCGCGCCCAGGCGCGGGCGGCGTCCTGCACGCGGTCGGGCGGCGCGCCGGCGGGCATCGAGAGGATGATGCCGACCGACTGCGCCTTCTCCGGCCCGACGCGCACGCCGCGGTTCCGCTCCATGAGCGCGTTGGCCATGAGCCAGTCGTCGTGCAATTCCCGCAGGGCTGCGCGGTCGGGGACCGGCTGGCCGTCCTGCGTCTCGGCCGCCAGGCGGCCGTTGCGGGTGAGGTAGTCGAGGTGGGACTTCAGGTGGACGATCCCGCGCGAGCGGCCGGTGATCTTCACCATGACCTCGGGCGCGCGGCGCACGATGCGCGCCAGTCGCGCCTTAGTCTCGGGCGAGAGGGAAGGGCGGTGGCCGAGGGTGAGGGGCGTGTCCGTCCCGCGCCGCACCTCCGGTAGGCGCCAGGGATCCTCGCCGTCGCGCGGCATGGTCAGCGCCGCCGCGCGAGGCGCTGCTCGGGCTGTCCGGGTGGTAGCTGCATGACCGCATGCGCAACGGGCGCGGGGGCCGGCTGGCGTGGCTCGACGAGCCTAACCGCGGTCGTCGCGCCGCGCTGCCTCGGTGTCAGGGCGACCGGCCCGCCCCGGCCTTCCTTCTGGGCCAGCTCGGCGACGGCGAAGGCCTTCAGCTCCGTCTTCGCCTCCTTCGTCAGCTTGCGCATGGAGGCGTCGATCTTCGCCTCGATGGCGCGGAGGACGAGCTGCCCGTCGGCCGAGAGGCCGGCCTCCGTCGCGCGGCGGGGCTGCGATGGGGCTGCGGGGGCCGCCGCCGCAGGCGGCACCGGGACGGGCTGGACCGATTGCTGCGCCGGGTGGCGCAGCGCGCGTCGGCGATCCGCCTCCTGCTGGTCAAGGTCGCTCCTGCGGTGACCTTGCGCGGGCAAGCCGCGCGCCGTTGCCTCGATCCACGCCTCGCGCCGGAAGGCCGCAGTCCCCTTGAGCGCGACCTCGCGCCAGGCGCGCGCCTCAGCGACGTCCAGCATGGCGCGGATGGTGTTCAGGTCCTCGCGCTTCGACGACACGCGGTCGCCACCCGCGCGGAAGGCGAGGTTCTTTCCCTGGTAGTCGTCGAAGTAGCGACGCTCGGTGCCCTTGTCCTGCGTGTAATAGCGGCGGCGCACGGCCTCCGTATCGGCGGGCCTGACCTCGCTCCCGGTGCGGCGCGTGGCGACGACGGGCACCGCCTGCTCGATGACGTTGCTCGGCGTCAGAGCCTCACGGGCGCGCTGGAGCATGGCTACCTCCCTCTCTCAGACTGCATAGCTGCGACGACGGCCTCGATCCAAGCCCGGCCTTCGCAGCGTCCGCGACGTCCCCGGGGTAGCCGACCGCACACGGTGTGCGGTCGGCTACCCCGGCTGCGATCTCCCGGCAGAGCCGCGCGCGCGCCCGCGAGAGCCGGTTGCGGATGCGCCGCGGCACGAGGAAGGGGGGCTCGTCCGTCATCCGATCGTCCTTGCCCGTGACCGCGGCTTCGGGCCTCCACCCTCGCCCTTGTCCTCGCCCTGCGCCTCGGCCGCCGCCGCTGGCTTCCGCGCAGTCGGCACGGCCGCGATCATGGCGGCGACAGCCGCCTTGCCATCGTCGAGACCCATCTCCGAGAGATCGACGGGCGCGCCGGCGACAGCAGCCCAGAGCGCGTCGGCCTGGTGGGGCTGCACCTCGGCCGGCGGCGTGGGCGCCGGGGCAGGGGCGGCGGGTCCGGCCGCTGGCCGCGTGGGCTCTGGCGGCAGCGTGCTCCCGCCGTCGTAGCGGACGTCGATGGCGATCGGCGGCACGACCGGCGCCGGCCGCAGCAGGCGCGTGAACCGCTTCTCCTCGTAGTGGCGGATGCGCGTCGCGCGCACCGGCCGCATGCCGGCCCGCAGGACGATCTCCTCGCGCGCACCGAGACGCGCGATCTCCTGCGGCAGCATGAGCGCGCGCCGCTGCGCCGAGGCGGACTGGCTCTGCCGGTCGCGCTTCCACCAGGCGCCGAAGCGCGGCCCGGAGCGGGTGAGGGATTCGACGGTGTCGTAGCCCAGCCGCTCCGACAGCTCCTTCATCAACGTCAAGTCCTTCGTGCCGAAGACGACCTCGGCGCCGCAGTTGTCGAGGACGGTCGCCGCGACGTCTGGGCCGTAGGTCGCGCGCATCTGCGCCTTGCTCTGGAGCACGAGCAGAATTCGCACGCCGTAGCCGGCGACGAAGGCGAAGGCGCTCGTCAGCGTCGGCATTGCGCCGAGCAGCGGGAACTCGTCGAGCACCATGAGCACCTGGTGCCGCGCCGCCGGATCGTGCTGCGGCAGCGTCTTCACCGTCACGTCCACGACCTGCTGGAAGAACAGTGCGAGCAGTGGCCGCAGCCGGTCAATGTTGTCCGGTGTAACACCAACATAGATGGCGTGGAGGTTGTAGCGAAGCCGGCGGAGGTCAAAGTCGCTCTCCGCCGTCGCCGCGTCGATGCGCGGGTTGAACCACAGCGCGAGCTTCGTTGTGACGGACTTGCGGATGCCGCTGACAGTGTCGGCCGAGCCGGCGAGATAGTCGTCCAGCGCGCTGATGCAGGCGGCGGTGTAGGGCTTCGCGGCGAGGCGCCGCGCCTCGATCGTTCCAGTCAGGTAGCCCTGGAGGTCGCGGCGCGTGAACATGCGCAGCACCTCGCCAAGCGTCAGCGGCAGCTCCGGCGTCTCGGCGAGGAAGGCCGTGACGCCAATGAAGGCGGAGCGCGCGCTGTTGGTCCAGAATTCCTGGTCACCGGTCGCCTCGGGGTAGAGCATCTGCGCGATGCGCTGGATGTCGTCGAAGGCGTCGATCGTGCCGCGACGGACGTAGCTCAGCGGGTTATAGCGGGCGGTGCGGCCCTCGGGGTCGAGTGGGTCAAAGAGGAAGACCCGCTGCCCGGCCTCGGCGCGGATGCCGGCGCTCGCCCCCCAGTTCTCCTTCTTCACGTCGAGAACTACGAGGCTGCCGTCCCACAGCAGGCAGTTCGGGATGACGACGCCGACGCCCTTGCCGCTGCGCGTCGGCGCGTAGAGCGCGACGTGCTCGGGACCGCCGAAGGTCAGGTAGCGGTGCCCCGTGCGGCCGACATGGATGCTGTCGCTGGCGTCCCGGAACCGGTTTTCGCGGATCTCCGCTTCGCCCGCGTAGCCGGTCTCGCCGTGCAGCGGCCTGTCGCCGGCACTGAGGCGGCGGATCGCGAAGGCTGCGACGAGGGCGACCACAAGGGCCGTGGCGGCGGCGCCGGCGACGCGGAGCCAAGGGCCGACAATCGGGTGGTCCGGGTAGTGGCGGAGGTATGTCCAGAACTGCGCGAAGGGCACGTCGCGCTGCGCGTCGAGCAGCCCCGTGCCAACCAGGAACACAAGCGACGCCATGCTCGACCACAGCGCGAAGAGCGCGCCGATCGCGGCCGTGACGGCGAGCACCTTCATCGTCACAGACCAGGAATCGAAGGGCGTCACTCGGCAGCCAGGTGTGTAGGAGAGAAGGACATGCGCTTCGCCGCCGGGTCGAACCAGACCTCGGTGATGCGGAAGCGGCCAGTGCTGCGGTCGCAGTGCGCGACCACGTCCACGAGCTGGCGCAGCAGCGTGCGTACGTCGGCGTCGGCGAGGTGCCGGCCCGCCGGGTGCTCCTTCACCATCAGCGCCATCGCGTCGAAGGCGCCGCGTGCGCCGTCGGCGTGCAGCGTTGTGATGGAGCCGGGATGGCCGGATGCGGCGCCGCGCAGCCAGGTGAAGGCAGAGCCGTCGCGCAGCTCCTGGAGCAGCACGCGGTCGGGGCGCATGCGCAGCGAGGCCTCGAGCAGGTCGCCGGCGGCAACCTGCGCGAGGCCCTGCGCGCCCTTCGAGTAGAACAAATGGACGCGGTTGGCGTGCGGCACCTCCAACTCCGGCGTATCCTCGATCGTGACGACGCGCTCGTGCTCGGGAATGGCGCGGATCAGCGCCTTGGCGACCGTCGTCTTGCCGCTGCCTGTCGCGCCGCAAAGCACGACGTTCTTCCGCGCCTTCACGGCGGCCGCCAGGAAGCCACTCCAGTCACGCGCGCCCAGCAGCGCGAGCATTCCGGTGTCGGCTTCCGGCAGCGCCCCGTCTGCCGCGCCCGTGCCCTGGAAGGTGCCGCCCTCGCGGAGCGAGTCCAGCGACGGCGCGTAGGCGCTTGGCTTGCGGACCGTCAGGCTCAGCGTGCCGGCCGCGACCGCCGGCGGGCGGACCACCTGCACGCGCTGCCCGTCGGGCAGCACGGTCGCGCAGAGCGGGTGCTGAGGCCCGACATCCTGCGCCGTCATCGCGGCGGCGAGGGTGGCGATCGCGTCCAGCCGGGCGAAGTCGAGGACCGGAACCTCGTGCCGCTCCCAGGCGCCGCGGCGTTCGACGAAGACCTCGCCGGGCCGGTTCACGCAGACCTCGGTCGTCGCAGTATCGGACAGCCAGGCCGCGACCGGTTCCAGCAGCATGCGCAGCGTGCGCTCGCCATTCCGGGTCATCGGGTGGCGGGTCCCGTCAGGCGCACGTCGTAGACCCCGGAAAAGTCCAGGTCCCGCGCGACGAAGATCGACACCTCCTCTCCCTGGTTCTTCCGGAGGACGGGTGGGATGTTGATCGTGTTGCGGATCGCCTCGGCCGCTGCGCCGCGCCCGGCCGTCGCGCCGTAGCCGTAGTAGCGGGCCGCGCCGCCGTCGCTGGCCTGGTCGCCCGCGAAGGCGGCGCCCGCATCCACCAAGGAGAGGAGCAGCGCGCCGCCGAAGCGGTCCCAGAAGCGGGTATCCACCTCGCCGCCGAAGCCGGCACGGCCGAGCGCATCGGCTGCCGGGCTCGCGAGATTCACGACCACGCCGTGCGGCGTCTCGGCCCGCGTCCACAGCACGAAGAGCCGGCGCTGCCCTTGGCGCATGCCGCCGCGGAATTCGCCCACGACGCGCGTGCCCTTCTCCAGCAGCACGACGGTGCCGGTGGAGCCGAGCACGTCGCGCGGCACCACACAGGTCGCGAAGCCGGGCAGGGTGCTGTCGAGCGCCGTCTCCAGCACGCAGGGGAGGACGGTGCCCTGGGTCACCAGCATCGGTCGGTTCCGCAGGACGTTGGCGCGCACGCCTTCGAGCCGCGTCGGCAAGAGGCGGGCGGCGAGCTCGTTGTCCTCTGCCTCGCCCGACGCGGACCCGCATGGCTCAGGCGAGACGGCAGCCGCCGCCGTGCTGCCCTGGCCGCCGAACGCCATCAGCGGCGCCCTGCGGGCGGCGGCGAGGGGATCCCCTGCTGGGCCGCTGGGGAGCTGGAGCGGCTGCGTCGGCAGGACGGGGGTAGGGGCGGTGACCGGCAGGGAGACGAACGTGGCCGGCAGGGGAGGGGGCGCCGGCGGCAGACGTGCCGGCTCGAAGGCGCCGCGCTGACCGACGCGAAGCGCGGCGGCGTCCTGCTCCGCGCGCGGATCGACGCGCGTCGGCTCGGGGCGGAAGAGGATGAACAGCGACGCCAGGCCGCCGGCGAGGGCGACGAGGGTGATTCCCTGTGACCTGCTCAGCCGGCGCCGCTGCTCGCCGGCGACGGCGGAGACCGTGCGCTCGCCCGCCACGGCATCGGCGTTCGTGTCGCTCATCGTCGGGTGCTCCGGGGCGTGCGTACCTCGCGGGCGACCTCGGGCGTCACGGTGCCGGTGCTAGGGTTCTGCCCGAGAGGGTCGTAGCCATGGTTGAAGACGCATAGGACCTCCGCGCCGCGCCGGAGCCGGAACTGCGCCGCTGTTGCGTGCACCAGCACCAGCTCGCCGCGTACGGTGCGCGGGGCGATCGCTTCGGAGCCGTCCGGCGCCACAGTGTAGATCGCCGGCACCTCGGCGTTGGCGGAGAAGCGGAAGGCGGTCAGGCGGCCATTGTCGCTGACCTCCGTCGCCTCAATCGTCGCCGATCCCTGCGCCGAGTAGCGCCAGTTACGCGGGCCGTAGAAGTGATCGACGTCGAGGCGGTCTCTGGCGAGCCGCTCGGCCGCCGCCGCCCGGGCCTCGGCGGCTCGTGCCGCCGCGGCGCGTCGCGCATCGTCCGGATACCGAAAGATGACCTTGAACATTGCTTCGCCCGCGTCAGCGGTGACGGCGCCGTCGCGTGCCCGTAGCTCGAACTGGTAGCTGCGACGCTCGCCGCCCTGGCGGCGCGTGACGACCTGCATGTTGGTCGGGCCGCGCAACTCAGTGGGCTTAAGAAAGAGCAGGTTGGCAGCCGGCGCTACCTGCCAAGCGGCGGCATCGCCGACGGCGATGTGGGCGATCTCCTCTTCCGGCCCGAATACCACCTGCGTCGAGGCGAGCAGGGTCCCGACGACCCGGACGACGTTCATCTCGTCGTAGACGACGGTGCGCACGCGCGGATCGCGCGTGCCGGCCCGCGGTTCCTGAATCGCTGCGGCGGGTGTGGCTGAGAGGCTGGCTAGCAGGGCCGCGGCGATTGCCATGCGCATCATGGCGCCTCCGGATCGACGCGGTAGTCGGTGACGAGGAAGCCGAGCGGGTTTTCCAGCCGGTCCTGGTTGCCGATGGCGTTGCGCGACCAGTCGAAGCCAAGCGTCGAGATCCAGTGCGACGTATCGACCGTGCGGCCCTCACCTTGCCGCACCTCCCGCGTCCAGCGGACCTGCGCGAGCTTCGGGCCGATGAAGCTGATGGAGCGGATGGTCACGCGCGCCGTGCCGACGCGGCCGAGCGTGACCTGCGGGCTTTCAGGGTTCGAGCCGCGGAACCAGGCTGCGTAGCGCGCCTGCTCGGCGGCCGTGCTCAGCAGCGAGACGGCGCGGAACTGGTACTCCGCTTCGGTAAAGGCGTAGCCCTCGCGGGCGCGAACGTAGCGTGCGACGAAGTAGCGCCCGACGGCCTCTGTTTGCGTCTGCGGGCCGCCCTGGAGGTCGTGGACGGCGTCCACGATCCCGGTCGCGGCGTCCACCCGGAAGACAAGCGGCACCACAGTCTTGAGCGGCGTGAGCCCGGCGACGGCCACGCACGCCGCGAAGGCGACGCCGGAGGCGACGGCGGCGACCGTCCAGGCGAGCCTGCGAGAGCGGCGCTCATCGCGGAGGCGCTCAGCCTCGAAGCTCCGCACCTGCGCGAAATACGCGGCGAGCAGCTCCGGGTCGGCCGGAACTGGGCGCGCGGTGAAGGCGACCTCGGCTGGCGCGGCGCCAGGGGGCGGGATGGCGTTCACGATGCCGCACCCCCGCGCGTGGCCTCGGCAAGCATCGGTGGCGGGCAATTGCCGAGGGCGGCAGTGCGCTGTGCGGCTGGCGCCGCCACAAGGTCATTCGGCGAGGCCTGCCAACGGTCCGGATTGAGCTGTCGCACTGCGCCCGTGCAGCTTGGCGGCGCCCTGCCTGCGCAGCCGGCGAGCGCCAGCAGCGCAAGCAGGGCAGCGGCCACGTGATTCCGGTTATGTTCCTTTCGTCGGGCAGAGTCCGCTTGGCGCGCACGCATGGGGCGGTTCCTAAGGCAGGCGGGAAGGGGGTGTGGGCAGGCGCGAACTGACGCTGCCGCCGCTGCGGGTCAGGGCGCGGCGCGCGGTCGTGGCGGTCCAGGTGCCGGCTTGAACGACGGCGGCGCCGCTGGCACGAGCATCGGGCAGGCTCCGCGATGCCCGGATGGCATTGCCGAAGGTTAGGCGGGCGAGGCTGCCGGTATGGAAGGAGAAGCCACCGGCGAGGCCCGAGGCCAGCCCGGGAAGCTGCATCGCCAGCATCGCGCAGATGATGAACAGGACGCAGACCGCGAGGAGCATCTGCAGCCGCTGGGCTGGCGAGGAAGAGGCACTGCTTGCGACGATCCGGTCCACCAGCATCCCTTCGGCAGCGACCATGAGCTGCAGCAGCGTTACCGCCAGCACGCCCAGGACGACGAACTGCACGACCTGACCGAGCCAGCGCTCGAACAGGGCGCGCGTGGCGGGGAACAGCGCGAAGGCGACGAAGATTGGGCCAAGCGCGATGACGAGGCCCAGGCCGATCCGCGAGGTGAGCCAGACGAGGTAGGAGAACGAGATCGCGACGCCCGCGCAGACCCACATGAAGATCACGGCGAGCGAGGGGCCGATGTCGGTCCAGCCGAGTGTGCTCCAGACCGACATGCCGATGCCGAGCGCCTTGCGCCAAATCGTGTCGAAGGCTGCCGCGGAAGGCGCTGCGTTCCCCGTGGTGGACGTGATCTGGTCAGCCAGTTCCGTCGGTAGTGTCGTCAGGAAAAGGTCGCGGACCCAGGTGTTGTAGGTGCCCGCGTTCATGACGATCCACGCGACGACGCAGAGCCGCACGATGCGGCCGAGCACGGCCGCGAAGGTCTCCTGCGACAGGCCGCGCATCATCATGAAGCCGGTGAGCGCGACGTAGATGATGAGCGCCGTCGCCATTGGCCCGGCGAGCCACGCGACGAGCACGCTGATCAGCGCGTCCACCTGTGCCAGGAAGGGAACCTCGATGAGGTTGTTCACCTGGCTGAAGATGTCGGTGATCACCTGACCTGGATCTCCGCAGGCAGGCGGCCGGTCAGGCGGAGCTGGTCGTTGATGATCGACTGCCGTGCGGGCTCGCAGGCACCATACTGGTGCTTCGCCTCAGCGTTCATGTTGCGGCACAGACCGAGCACCGTCCTGCGAATGTCGGGATGGTGCGCAAACCACTCCGGCGTATTCGGGCTGCCCTGGTAGGTGCCCGTCAGGCGGTTACCGGCATCGGCAAGGTCGGCGCGCTGTGCGTTGATGCAGTCCGGGTGGTTCCGCAGCCGCCCCGGGTTGTTGCGGCACTGGTCGAGCACCGTCATCCGCACATAGGGATTTTGACCATACCAATCGACGGTCCGCCCATCCCGCGCGTCGGACTGCGCGGCGGCAGCGCCTGACAGCGCCGTGGTCAGGAGTAGGGAAGCTAGGAGGGTCCGCATTGCCATGTCTCCGCTCGTGTTCACCGGAGCAACGCGTCGGAGGTGGCTTCGAGGTCGCGGCGCATCTCCTCGCGCCGCCGCTGCTCGGTGCTGCGCTCCTCGGCCGCCTGCCACATCATCACCGCCTGCGCCTGCTGCTGCTGTGTGGCGATGAAGGCCTGCTCGGCGCCGATCCGCGCCTGGAGGTCCATCGTCTCCTTCGGGTCCTGCGCCGTCGAAAGCCGCGCCTGAAGCTCATGGAGGCCAGGCAGCCGGTCCACGGCCGCTTGGTAGAGGCGCTGCGCCATACCAAGCGAGCCGGCGATCGACTGCGCGTTCCGCACCAGCTCCGTCGAGTGGAAGTCGCCCCCCGAGGGCGCGAAGACCTGCGTGCGCCCGAGCGCGCCCGACACCATCCCACCAAGCGAGCCGAGGCCGGAGGGGCTGCCCGTACCGGATAGCAGTAGGCCGGCGTCGTAGGCGTTCGACGGCAGGGGGGAGCGGATGCCGCCCGCCGTCAGGCTGCCGGCCAGGCCGTTGATGTCGGTCAGGCGCGATAGGGAGCCGTAGAGCTGCTGCGCCTGAGCGAGCTGCTGCTGGAGCATGCTGAGCTGCTGCGTCAGCTGTGTCACCTGCTGGATCTGCTGGGCGAGACTCGCCGCATCGGTCACCGGGATCTGCGCCCGCGCCGCGCCCGCCGTCGCCAGAACGGCCACCCCCGCCATAAGCATCTTCCGCATCGTCGCCTCCTCCCTCATACCCCTGCTGCCCGCCATTCGCGCAGGAAAGCCGGCAGCCACGCCTCCGGCGCCGACCCGTGCGCCGCCCGCAGGCGTTCCATCAGCGCGACCGTCGCGGCCCGTCCTGACAACACGGCGACGAGCTCCTCCAGCCCCGAGAGGTCGAGGTCACAGGTGACCGAGGCGGTGCCCTGCTTGACCAGGAACCGGCCGCGCCCGCCGACCGCCAGGTCCTCCCGGACCATCCGGAACTCTGGCCCGGTCAGCTTCAGCCCGTCGCGGTAGTCCTCCTCCGCCGCGCGCGGGTTCGGCATGAGGAGCTGCGTCGGACACTGCTCGACGAGGGAATGCGCGATCGGGCTGGCGAGCGCGTCGCGCGGCGACTGCGTCGCCAGCAGCATCACGCCGTTCAGCTTCCGGATGGTCTTGAGCTTGTCGTTGACCACGGCGCGGAAGGCGGGATCGGCGAGCGCTTTCCAGAACTCGTCGATCGCCACGACCAAGCGCCGGCCGTCGAGCAAGGCTTCGATCCGGTGGAACAGGTAGGCCATGGCAGGGCCGCGCAGGACGGGATCGTCGAGCAACGCCGTCATGTCGAAGCCGAGGAAAGGCGCGGCGAGCGAGACGGCATCCGCCTCGCCGTCGAAGGCCCAGCCGAGAGCGCGGCCGTCGCACCACCTTTCCAGCCTGGCGCCGGCGCCCTCCGGGTCGGACTGGCCAAGGAAGGCGCGCAGCTCGCCGAGCGAGCGCGCCTCCGGCGGCAGCGCCATGACGGCGGCTAGGCCAAGCTCGATGCGCCGCTCGTCCTCGGCGGACAGCGCGGCGCCGTCCGGCGCGATCAGGCCGCGCACCCAGCCGGCGAGGAACTCGAGGTCGGCTGGGCCATTTGTCAGTGCCTTGAGCGGCGCCAAGCCGGTCGGCTCGCCGGAGGGCAGGACGAGGTAGGTGCCGCCGACTGCACGGGCGAGGATCTCGGCACCGCGGTCCTTGTCAAACAGCACGACCTGCGCCCCAGCCTTCTCTGACATCGCCAGCAGAAAGCCGAGCAGCGTCGTCTTGCCCGAGCCGGAGGGGCCGAACATTGCCACGTTGCCGAGGTCGCCAACGTGAAAGTGGAATCGGAAGGGCGTGCCGCCGGAGGCGCGGAACAGCGCGAGCGGTCCGCCCCATTGGCCGCTAGCGGCACCCTGCGGGTAGCCGTGCAGCGGCGCCATGGCGGCGAAGTTGCGGGAGCTGACCACGCCGGGCCGGGCACGGAGGTGGGCGTTCCCCGGAAGCTGCGCCCAGTAGGCGGCTTCCAGCCCCAGATCCTCTCGGACCACGACGGCGCCGCCATCCGCCAGGTCACGCCGGGCCTCGGCCGAGGCATCGGCAAGCTGTGGCAGCCCATCCGCAAGGATCATGAGAGAGAGGTGGTGGTCGCCCATAACGAAGGCGTTGGACTGGAGCTGGTCGGACGCCTCGCTCAGCGCCTCGCGCTGCGAGGCGGCTTTGTCCTGCGCGCTGACCATCTGGTTCTGCTTACGCGTCAGCACGCCCTGACCTGCGGCCTTCGACAGGAAGCCGAAGCCCTGCGTCAGGACGCAGCGGTATGGCGCGGCGAGGATCGCGTCGAATTGGCCGGGCCAGGTCGTTGCCGGGTACTCGCGCAGGCCGAACATCGCGGCGTAGGTCGAGCCGGCCGGGCCGCGCATCTCGATCGCCTCTCGGCCGATGATGACGCGGTCGGTGTGGATCGCGCTGCCCAGGTGCCCATTCACTAGAGGCACCGGCAGCTCCTCACCGGTCAGCACCAGGTGGAGTGCTTCGCCGATCTCCGAGAAGGCAATGCCGTTCGCCGCGCGCAGCCCGAGCCGGACCGCGCCGTAGCCGTCGAGGTCGGCGGCGAGCACCTGCATCGTCTCGTCGAGGATGCGCAGGTCCGCGGCCGTAGCCTCGGCCGTAGGGCCGCGGCGGCGCGCGAGCCAGGAGCCGACGCGCTCGCTGGCGGGCAGGGGAGGGCGGCGGAGGACGGAGACGAAGATGTGGTTGCGGTAAAGCGTCCGCCCGAGCAGACGTTCCCGGTAGGCCGCGTCGAGCGTCGCGGCGAAGCCGCTCCGGAAACGGCCGGCCGGATACTCCCGCGCATCCGCAAAGGTGCGCACGACGTGGACGAGGAGCACCAAGCGGTCGGAGGCGATGTTTCGGAAGAGGACGTTGAGGCGAGCATGGGCGCCGTTCACCTCCTCCGGGTCAGCGGTCTCCCAGGCGGCGCCGTCGAGGCGCAGCATGCCGAGCAGGCCGCCGCCTTCCATCAGCATCGCCCAGGGCGCGGCATGCCCAAGGTAGGGGAGGTAGTCCCGTGCCGTCCGTTCTCGGCGGATCGCGCGGGCCGCCGCCGGGGGCAGCGCGGCCGCGGCGCCGCGGAGGCGGGTCGTGCCGTCAGGCATGTATGCGCAGCTCCCGCGCCCGACGAACCGGACGCAGGTCGAGCGGGCTGACCGACGAACCGCCCCAGAGGCTGCCGTTGCGCGACCGGCCTTTGGTCTCCAGCCAGAGGAACAACACGCGGAAGCCGTTGTGGTCGCGGTTGGCGAGCGCCCGGAAGACGACATGCAGGCCGACGCCGACGACCCCGTAGAGCGGGTTCTTCATCAAGATGAAGACGAGGCTGGTCAGCATGGCGTTGACCGCCATCGCCTCGATCGGCACGCCCCACACCATGGCTGGCCGGGTGCAGGCCAGGAACAGCGTGTCCTCAGTGAGGCGGGGCCCCTCCATCGTCAGATGCCGCCGCCGCCAGTGATCTGCTGCACGATCCAGGCCGACGAGAAGACAATCGCCACGCCTGCGACGGTGCCGAAGAAGGCGCGCGGCGAGGCAGCGCCCATCATCCACGCAACGCCGCTGATGGCGATCGCGATCACCGCGATGAGCTGGCCAACACGGCCGGTGATGATGTTCACGATGTTGGTGAGGAAGGTTTCCAGCGACCCGCCGCCGCCTACGCCCTGCGCGAGGGCCGGGTCGGCAGCGAGCAGCACGGCGCCGCCGGCCAGGAGGCCGAGGGTGAGCGTGTAAAAGGGCAGGCTGAGGGCGGGCGCAGTCATGGGGCGGGGCTTTCTACTGGCGTGGACGCCGTTGCGGTCCTGACCGGCACGGCGGCCGGGGCCTGGACGAGAGGTGGGAAGGGTGTGGGGACAACCGACAGGTAGACGTGCTGGCGGGCCTGCCGCGCCTGGCCGAACACGTCCCAGGCGGGCGGCCCGGGCGGGGCAGGGGCGGCGGGCAAGGCTGGCGCCGGGGACGGCACGGGGGGTGTGGGGTTAACCGACGTCTCGCCCCGCAGCCGGAGGGCGGGTACCACTCGCTCGGCCGACGCCTCGACGCGGCCGACGTAGCCGTTGGCGAAGCCGCGCTCCGGGTGGCCGGTGTTGTAGCGGCTCAGGGCGACACGGAGCGCCCGCTGTGGGTCGGCCTCGCTGCGCGCTGCGGCGGCGTAGCCCTCCGCCAACACGCGGGCTCCGGCCTCCATGCTGCGGCAGGGATCGAAGGCGTCGGCGATACTCAGGCCGAGGCGCCCGAGGTTGGCGCTGTTCACCTGCATCAGGCCGAGATCGACTGAGCGCCCACGCACGACGACCAGTTCCGTCGCCAGTGCGATCGCCTCCGCCCGCGAGCCCACAGGCTGCGTTCCGCCGCCTGCGCCGTTCAGGTTGATGGCGTGCGCGTTGAAGCCGCTTTCGGCACGGGCGATCGCGGCGAGCGTCTCCGGCGCGACTGAGGGGGCGCAGGTTGCGGCGAGTACGGCGAAGGCGGCGAGGTCGAGGATCACGCGGCCGCCTCCCGGCCGCGCGCGGAGTCAGTCCGCCGAACTGCCCTGGTCGTTGGCGCTCCGGTCGCGCAGCAGCGCTGCGACCTGGCGCTCCAGTTCAGCGATGCGGGCGCCGGTGTCGCGCTTGCCCTTGGCTTTGGCTGCCACGCGGGACTGGGCGCGTGCTTCCTCCCGTTGGGCCGCGTTATTGGGAGATGCCGCAGCGCGGGCCGCGGAGAGGGAGCGGTGCTTGGACAGCTTGGGATCGTCCTCGAGTGCGAGCTGGATGATGCCTGCGTAGCGGAACTCGGTGCGCAGGAAGCGCACCAGGCGGTCGAGGTCGCGGTAGCCGCGCAGCCCCGGGCCGCGAAACAGGCCGAGCACGACGAAGCCGCGCCGCCAGCTCGGCAGAAGGTAGGGGACGTAGTCCGTCTCGCCCTCCGGCCCCTTGGTGGCGAGGACAACAACGGTCTCGATCTCTCCGCCTCCGGCGAGACCCGCGCGCACGTCAGCTTCCTGGACCACGCAATCCACGATTCGATCCTACCCCTCTCGGGGACCGGAATAGTCGAATCATGCTCCGGCGGGAACGCGCGCTTTGCCATCGCTGCGTCAATCCGGAAGGCGGCAGCAGTGCTTGGTGAGGCGGTCATGGCCGAGCCATGGAGGGAGCGGACCAGGCGAGGGGTGAGCTGGCACCCGGTTTTGGGCGTGGGGGCAGGGCGGCAAGAGCCGCTTGCGGCTTAGGTGATGCCGCAGCTTCCCCATTGGGGGATGGCAGCCGGGGGCGCCGGGATAACCGCGCAAAGCGGAGATGCAGAGCATGCCCTCGCAGCCCCCGAGGTTCTCGGCACGGGCTGTGGGACGGGGCCTCAATGCGGGCGTCGCGAACAAAGAACATAAAACCGACCTATTCATCTCGGTCTTCAAAATACTACCCAGGCGTGTGCCTAGCAGCAGCTCCTCGCGTAGGCCAAGGCCTTTCGTTATGACGAAATGGTGCTGCAATTAATCTTGGCGCATGGGAGGTGAGCTACGACTCAAATGCCGAGCGCCGTCCAATTCCTGACAACGAACTACTGATTGATCAGTCAGAATGGTGATGGGCCGCGGACGCGGCCCTTGAAGGGGACCATGGGGCTCTGCCCCAGAGGTCCCCCCGGCACGCCGCCTACGGCATGGCAGGGCCGCCGGCCGCAGGGAGCGAAGCCGCTCCCCTTGCCGGCAACCCTGCCACGCCCGCCCGCATGCCACCCCCCCTTCCCCCGGTCTCGGCGACGCCAGGGGAGCAGCGCGCTGCTCCCCTGATGAAAGGCAGAGACCAAATGAGCGACACCAGCACGACCGACCGGGCCGACACCTATCGCCGCGTCACCGACCGCATCGTGGCGACGATTGAGGCCGGGACCGCCAAGGGTAACGATTGGCGCATGCCCTGGCACCGCAGGCGCGACGCCGGCGCGCCGACGAGCCTGCCCATGAACGTGACGAGCCGCAGCGGCTATCGTGGCATCAACACCGTCATCCTGTGGAGCGAGGCGGAGGCGAAGGGCTACGAGGTCGGCCTGTGGGGCACCTATCGGCAGTGGAGGGCGCTTGGCGCGCAGGTGCGCGGCGGCGAGAAGGCTGCGACGGTCGTCTACTGGCAGTTTCCCGACCGGGCGAAGGGCGACGACACCCAGGACGGCGAGGAGGAGGGCCGCAAGCGGGCACCCTGGGCGAAGGCCTACAGCGTGTTCAACGTGATGCAGGTCGAGGGCTACGCAGCGCCGGTCGACGCCATGCCTGTCCTACCCGAGGAGAGGCGCATTGCCACAGTGGATGGCTTCTTCTCCCGCCTGCCCGGCCTGGACGTGCAGCACGGCGGCACGCGGGCCTTCTACGTGCCGGCGACAGACCAGGTGCAACTGCCCCGCTTCGCGGACTTCCACGACGCAGAAAGCTACTACGGAACGCTGGCGCACGAAGTGACGCACTGGACCGGGCATTCCTCGCGCCTGGCACGCGACCTCTCCGGACGGTTCCGTACGGCCGCTTATGCGGCGGAGGAGCTTGTGGCGGAGCTCGGGGCAGCGTTCCTCTCGGCGACGCTCGGCTTGGCGACGGAGCCGCGCGAGGACCATGCGCAGTACGTCGCCGGCTGGCTGGAACTGCTGCGCGGCGACACGCGGGCGATCTTTACAGCTGCGAGCAAGGCGCAGCAGGCGGCGGATTGGCTGCACGCCTCGGCCCTGCCGGGTACAGCGCCGTGATGGATAGCGGCGCGGGATTTGGCCCGCGCTGCCTGCCTACCGGTGGGAGAAGCAGCACATTGAGAAGGCGCCGATCGCACTTGTCATGCCGCTTTCTCCCGGCCACCGAGATCGCCCGAGTGATAGAATTGGAGTCGAAGCGCATATCCGGGGTGACTGCAACGGCGCCGCTGTCTACGGGTAATCCAGAATGCTCCCGGCTCTGCCGTCATCTATTCGGCCGTTCGGTGGCTCTCGCCATGCTGAGCGCTAGTGTAGCGCAGAGCCCTGACAGCACGCCGATGCTCGAGGCCCGGATGCCCGACGACTTGCCCTTTGAGAACCTCATAGCCTCGCCTCATCATGATGGGCGCGCCCTCGGCTATCCCAAAGCCGTTGCCGCCTTGCTGGTGCGTGGGTCAACGGCACCACTGCTGCGGGGGCCGTCGGCCGTTGTTGAGCGAGAAGCGAACTTCGTCATCAACCCCTCGCACTTGGATGGCGCACCGATAGACCCTTTGGTGTCGGGGCAACTACCCTGGAACTCGCGCCTATTCGGCATCCCAGATCTGAACCCAGGCAGGCGAGGGTGACAATGAGATTGCCCTCGGGCCGGCGCGCAGCGACCGGCAAGCTGGATGCGCCGCCAGGCGGTCACATCAAAGTCGGCGCCTTGGTCGGCTACGCCCGGGTCTCGACCGGGAATCAGGATCTGGCGCCGCAACTGGACGCCCTCCGCGCCGCCGGCTGCACCCTCATCGTTGAGGAGCGCGCCTCCGGCAACGACCGCGACCGACCCGAGCTCGCACGCCTCCTTGCGTCCCTCAGGCCGGGCGATACCCTCGTCGTGGTCCGCATTGACCGATTGGCCCGGTCGCTTGGACACCTTCTGCAGATGTTGGAGCGCCTGAAGACCACGGGTGTCGCATTTCGCTCGTTGGGAGACCCGATCGACACGGCCGGTCCCAGTGGCACCCTCATCCTGCAGATTCTGGGGGCCGTCGCAGAGTTTGAGCGGAGTTTGATTCGCGAGCGTACCCGCGCCGGCGTCGCCGCGGCCCGCGCGCGAGGCCGGGAGCCTGGCAATCCGCGACTGCGCGCTGGCGATCCACAGGCCATCCGCGGCATCCGTGACGCGCGGGATGCCGCCTATCTGAATCGTTTATTGGCAACTGCATCCGACTGGCTGCCGGCTGTCTGCGAACTCCGAGATCAGCGCCGCAGTTGGGAACAGGTGGCGCGAGTTCTAAATGCCAGGGTGGCCATGGGGAGGGGCGGGGCCGATCCCGGGGGCTGGACAGCCGATCGCATTGCGCGGGCCGTCCGCCGCCTGGTCGCTGAAGGTTTGGCCGAAGCCAATTTGCTTGAGCCCAAGCGACGCGTCATGCATGGCTATAGCAATGCCTCGGCTCTTGGCATCGTTCGAACACTGCTGTCTGGGCGCCCAGCCGCATCCCTCGCCGAGATCGCGGCGCACCTGAAGGCGATGGGAGAGCGTACGCCACGTGGCGAAGCCAACTGGGCCAAATCCAGCGTGGCACTACTGGTCGCGAAGGCGCGGCGACGTGGATTGCCCAGAGCAAGCGAGTAAGGATCGCACCACACCCGCACGACGCTGCACGCTGCCGCCAGCGTCATCGTATCGGGAACATATTCTGCAAGCCCAAGGACTAGCGCCGTATCACCATGCGCTACGACCGCTACACCAACTCCCTTTGTCAGCGACATTACCCTTGCTGCCATCGTCACCTTCTGGCCCGGGCGATGAGTCCGGCCCTGAGCCGATCTCCATAACAATAGGCCGTTCGGCGGATCCGATCCACAAAATGCCGGAACTGAACGCTTAGGCAAACCACAGCAAGCCGTCATGTTCCGTCGGCTTCGGGAGTTTCTCGATCGTCAAGCCTGACCACGTCAACGACGCGTCGAAAACGCCGTTACCGTCGAAGTCGATGTGCGCCGTTGCCCCTTTCCAGCCTTCGGCCCCCGCCGACGCGGCCCAACCAAGGTTGCTAACTCCGGGTCGCCAACCCCAGATACTAACCTGCTCACCCTCTTCCCAGTCGGTAATCGTAGACCAAGACCTGCCGGGCTGCCGACCGTCCACGAAAAATACGTCGAAGCCCCGGCCGCCGGTCAAAAAATTTGACCCGGTTCCGCCGTCAATTACATCATCGCCGTCCCCGGCGTCCACGGCGTCATCAGCGGCGCCGGTGAAAATGAAATCGTTCAGCGCCGTCCCATTGACTACGTCATTTCCGGAGCTTCCCGACACGCTGTAGTTTATATAACTGACCGGGCCATCATAGACATTGGCCCTCATGATTATTGGCATGCTGTCGACGATCAGTGACACAACTGGCTCGGAAAGGCCGTCGCCGGCGCCAAGCGGTTGCGACTTCCATCCGTTCTGGATTTTTTCATCTAGCGCCTGGAAAACGATTGGGTCAATTACTAGCCCAGCTAGAAATTCGGACTTGGTGATAACCGCATCAGCCAGCAACTGGGCCAATATGCCACTCTCCGTAGTTTGTGCGCCGGGCCCAAGATTATCAAAAACCATCTTAGTGAAGCTGCTCGCACCCAAAGAACTAATCCCAGCCTCATCTATTACGTGATCGGCGACATCACGTAGTGACATACTGTCGCGATCAGCGAAAAAATTAAGCTTGGCTACTTCATATCGCGTTGGTATCCCACCTTTAACAAGACTTAGTATCTCTGCGAGGCCGGACGTCAGGCTATCTGTGATCCATTGTCCGTTAGATAGAGCCGGGCGCCACATCGCTTTTGCTTCAGCGCCTTCGGAAATAGTCGAAGCAAAATATCCAGTTAGTGCGTGCCCATAATTCTTGAAAACCTCGATCCAGGCAGTAGTTTCCTGCGCCGATGGAGAGCGCCCTGCAATGTTGAAGAAAATACTCGAAACCAATGATGCGCCATTGCCCGCAATGGGAATCCCGACGCGCCCCGAAAAATCCGCCGTCAAAACAAGTCCGTCGGCGTAATCCTTCAGCGTGGTTTGGCCACTCTCAATTGCGGCAATCGTTGCGCCGAGCTTCGACTCGCTAGCGACATTTCCCGTCAATCCAAGCGTTATTCGGTTGATTTTGGCGGCTAGGCTTGATTCTGAAATATCGTAGATGTTATCAAGAAAATGTATTTGTTCTACGGAATTCAAATATATAGTTTTCGTGCCGAGGGTGAGTACGCTGCCGCCCTGCCCGTTTGTCTGAAAAGACCAATCCGTATCGTTTCGAAATCGCGATACATAGATTCGATCTTCGCCTTCGCCCCCATAGATGGTGCTATTTCCTGCAGATTCGAAAAATGCGTCGCGGTCCGCCGTGCCCCGATAGCTGGCAGCTTTACTTTCGTTGGGCATAAATCTTTGAGAAAAATAGCTCGACATTATGGGGGCGTTGATTTGCGCTGGCGGAGTATAGACTTGTGCGACTGCCGCGTGCGCAATTGCAGTATGAGACAGTTGAATAATTAGACTGGCGGAAGCCGGGTCCATCGCGCTAGGAGAGCCGATGGAGGACATCAACGCGTCGGCAGTTTCGCCGTAAATATTTGATATGGCTGTGTGAATGGATGTCGGGTGCTCTACCAAAAAGTCCGCGACTGTTTGAGAAACTGAACTTCCTTCCAAATCTATTCTATCCGCCAGCGTGGTAGCGAGATCATCATCTTGAGTACCGAGAAGGGTCCATACGAGCCGTTCTGCGAGCTTGAAGCTCTCATTGATTTTCCAGGACCCAGTGGCGATGTTCAGTGTACCGTCGCGAAACCGGAACTCTTCTATGCCCTCATAGACGTCCCGCTCGTTGTTAATAACTAGGTATCCACGTGATGCGCCAACCTCTTTTGGATCGGCTACATCGATCAACGTGTAGGTTCCGTCCCCGCGGCGAGCCCGGACCACCAAGGCATCGGTTCCCGTGCCGCCGATCAACGTGTCGGATCCAGCTCCGCCGTCGAGAGTATCATTCCCACTGGCACCCATAAGTAAGTCGTTGCCTGCGCCACCACGTTGCAGATCTCGGTCGGCGACGCCCATTATCGTATCGGCTTCACTGCCTCCAGTGCTTTGGAGGCCACCGCCGGATAATTGGCTCCATTGGACAGGAAGATTTTCTTTGGCTTTTGCACTTCCATAGACATAAGAGAGAGCCGAGATGTCCTTTGCCGATAAATCCGTTCGCACTTGTCCATCTGGAGCGAGTGTATGAGACATAATCGTTGTGTTGCGATTATCCAACACTCCAGCAGAGGGTTTATAATTATTATCTTGAAGGTGCTTCATTCCAATCGCGTGGCCGAATTCGTGCAGCAGCCAAACAAATCCCTCTGAGCCAGGAGACATGTTAAGTGCGTTGAACGTGTCCACGTACCGCATGTTAATCCAGATGTCGCCGTTCCAGGCGTTTGGACCGGGGGCCATAATTGTTCCAAGTCCGGTAACTTGATGGAATTCTTCAAGTCGCCAGACGATTTGAGCGCTTGTGTTGTCGGTTACCTCGATAAGTTCGATGCCGGTTGCTGCACTGTGAACGGCCGCCGCCATGCGGACCTTTTCTTTGAAATTTTCGTCTAGAATGCCCCACTTTCCCGTTGTCGAGACAGCTGCGCCGCTGACGGTGGCTGCTCCGAAATTTGAAAATTCCGTGGCGAATGAATAGGTTACTACGGTGGGCTTGTGTAGCTTGCCACCTGTCCAGTACGCAGCTTCCCATGTTTGATACAGCAGTGCGGCAATATCCTGCGGTGCGTTGGCAGGCTTGTACTCGGTCGACTTGATCGCAGTATCAGTCTGGCGCTGCTCGGTCGTGACAGTCTTGTCCTGGGTACGGCTGCTGCATCCCATGCACGCCATGCATCCGCCAGGAGGGCAGAAGCTGGTAATGAAATTTTCAATGCTCATGTCCACGGCCGGCAACTCCAGAGACTGGAGCCAGTGTGCGGCCACAAGATTAATTATTTGCGGATTGACAAAGGATTAAAAATCCATTGACGCGGAAGGCTTAAATTTTTACTTTTTGTTTCGATTTTGGGTATAAAATTGTACGGCGTAAATGCGGCATTCATTTCGAAAGGTCGAAGCCCTTGGATCATTAAGCCTAAAAAGGACCGCGCTGATGGGCAGCCCGCGCCGAGATCCTTATCCGGCGTGACGGGATTCATGCCGGTTCACGCTAGGATGGGGAGAATGGTCGAGAGCGCGGTAGTGGAGACGGTGGCGGATGGCTGGTGCAGAGGCCGCGTCCCCCAAGCCGGCTCAATCGGGTAGACGCCGGGCGGCCCATGCCCCCGCCTTCCCTCAGAGGGTGGAAATGATGCTCAGCGATGTCATCGCCTGTGCGACCAGGTCGGCCGCATCACGTCCTGTGTTCACTGCGTGCCTCGGTGCCGCCGTGGGTTTCGATTCAGCATATCCTGGGTCTGCCTAGGTGGGCACGTCATGCGCGGCTAAAGGATGAGGGGAAGCGCGCCTGCCGGTCTGACTTGTCCGCTTCGAAGCCCGGGACGGTGGTCTTGTGGGCATCGCCCGGCCGTGGGGCCTGCCGATGCGGGTATCCGTGCAGGAGAAAAGATCCAACTCGCGCATGCCGATGGAGCCAGCGAGCCAAGTGGGGGACTGCATGGCGAGAGAGACCATCAGAAGACGCTCCAGTAAGGCTTCTCAAGGCCATTCTGGCAGTAAACATCCTCCGTTGGAGGCTTGTGGCACATGTCGCTTATCGGTCGATCGCCTCGGGTCTTCGACGTAATAGCTATCGGATAGCTATCCGATAGTGCAATCAACGACCTTGTCACAAAGGCGGATGTCGTCGTTGGGCGCGCCAGTTGTGAATCCCGTTGATCGCGTTGCGGTCGCCCAAACGCGGTGGGTTACTTTGGCCCATCGTGTCGATACGAGGCGATTGCCGCCCTCGGCGCATCACTCGGCTATAATTGGCAACGGCATAGGAGGAGGCTTGGCGTTCGCCGTCAGTATCGATGGTCCCGTCGTCAAGCCGCTTCTTTGCGCACGCCTGCATAGCCCTGCGGGTGCGTCACGCGCCAATCCCAGGCGGTGCGGACGATATCCTCCAGCTTCGGGAAGCGCGGCTGCCAGCCGGTCTCCGCCCGCAACCGGGCGGAGGAGGCCACCAGCACCGCCGGGTCCCCTTCCC
>LNFM01006654.1_pt1 | contig 33877 bp, 32 predicted proteins | sample 596031 | NCBI WGS metagenome assembly LNFM01 (sample SAMN04254537, study PRJNA301005) | activated carbon metagenome | isolation source: dual media filters at the Ann Arbor, Michigan drinking water treatment plant | place: USA: Ann Arbor
GCGGCATAGCAGGCCTGCGGGCAGTAGGCACGGAGCCACATGAAGTCGCCCGCCTCGACCTCGACCCAGTCCTGGTTCAGCTTGTAGACGGCCTTGCCTTCCAGGACGTAGAGGCCGTGTTCCATCACGTGGGTTTCCTCGAACGGGATCACGCCGCCGGGCTGGAAGGTGACGATGTTCACATGCGCGTCGTGGCGGATGTCGTCGGGTTCGACGAACCGCGTCGTGCCCCAGCGTTCGGCCGTGTCGGGCATCCAGCGGATGGGGACGTCGCGTTCGTTGATGACGAAGGCTTCGGGCGCGGGGGTGCCCGGGGCGGGGTCATAGATCTTGCGCAGCCAATGGAAGCGGGCAGGCTGGCCGCCTTCGGCGAGAAGGGTCCAGCGAGTGCCTGGCGGAAGGTAAGCGTAGGAGCCTTCCTCCATCTCGTAGCCGGTGCCGTCGATGGTGAGGGTGGCGAGGCCGCCGGTGAAAAACAGCCAGTGTTCTGCGCCCATGTCCGGATCGGGTGCGTCGGAGCCGCCACCCGGTTGGACCTCCATCACGTATTGGGAGAAGGTCTCGGCAAAGCCTGACATCGGGCGGGCGATGAGCCAGAGCTTGGTTTTGGTCCAGCCGGGCAGGAAGCTGGTGACGATGTCGGAAAAGCAGCCTTTGGGGATGAAGGCGTAGGCAGTGGTAAAGACCGCGCGCTGGGTCATGAGCGAGGTCTGCGGAGGCAGGCCGCCGGGCGGGGTGTAGTAGCCGGTCATGGGAGTTGGTCCTTCAGGCGCAGTTCGGCGATGCGTTCCACCTGTTTGCAGGCGGTGGCGAATTCCGTTGCGGTGTCATTGTCGATGCGGGTCTGGAAGGCCTGCAGGATCGAAGCCTTGGTGTTGTCGCGGACGGCGATGATGAAGGGGAAGCCGTGTTTGGCGACATAGGCGTCGTTCAGGCGCTGGAAGGCGCTGCGTTCGTCGTCGGTCAGGGCGTCGAGGGCGGCGGAGGCCTGTTCGGCGGTGGAGTCAGGCGTCAGGCGCTTGGCCGCCGCGAGTTTTCCGGCGAGGTCGGGGTGGGCCTTGAGGACCTTGAGGCGTTCCTCCGGGGTCGCTGACCGGAACATGCGGGTCAGGGCGTTGTGGAGGCCGGTGGCGCTGTCATGGGCGGGGCCGAGTTCAAGATCGAAGGCGTGCTCGGCGATCCAGGGGGAATGTTCGAAAATGGAACCATACTTCTCGACGAACCGGGTGCGTGGCATCTGGCTTGGCCGCTCGAATCTCTTGTGAGGGTGGGTTTTTTCCCAGTGCCGCGCGATGTCGATCCGGCGCGGGAACCAGACGCCGGTGTGGGATTTTGCATAGTCGAGGAAGCGCTTGAGCCCCGCGATCTTGCCGGGGCGGCCGATCAGGCGGCAGTGCAGACCGATGGAGAACATCTTGGCTTGGCCCGCCTCGCCTTCGGCATAGAGGGTGTCGAAGCTGTCCTTGAGGTATTGGTAGAACTGCTCACCCGTGATGTAGCCCGGTGCGGTCGCAAAGCGCATGTCGTTGGCTTCCAGCGTGTAGGGGATCACCAGCTGGTCATGGTCGCCATATTCGCGCCAGTAGGGCAGGTCGTCGTCGTAGGTGTCGGAAATCCAGGCGAGGCGCTGGGTCTCGGCGGTCAGACGGATCGTGTTCATCGAGCAGCGGCCGGTGTACCAGCCCTGCGGCGGAGAGCCGACGACTTCCTCATGCAGACGGAAGCTTTCCGCGATCTGGCGGGCCTCTTCCTCGGGCGGCATGTCGCGGTGGTCGACCCATTTCAGGCCATGGGACGCGATCTCCCACCCGGCGGATTTCATCGCGGCGACCTGTTCGGGGTTGCGGGCAAGCGCCGAGGTCACGCCGTAGATCGTGACGGGGATGTCCATCCCGGTGAACAGACGGTGGAGCCGCCAGAACCCGGCACGGGCGCCGTAGTCGTAGATCGACTCCATGTTCCAGTGGCGCTGGCCGGGCCAGGGGGCGGCCCCGGCGATGTCGGAGAGGAACGCTTCGGACTGGGCGTCGCCGTGGAGGACGTTGTTCTCGCCACCCTCTTCGTAGTTCAGGACGATGGACACGGCGATCTTCGCGCCGCCGGGCCAGCGGGCGTCGGGCGGGTTTTGGCCATGGCCACGGAAATCTCGGGGGTAACGGTTCACGGGCGTCTCCTTCTGGCGGCGAGACTAGGGGAAATTGTCGGAAGGTATTTTCAGGATTTCACGATAGGTCATATGCGTGCAACGCCGGGTCGCACTGCTGCGGGTTTCGTGGTCAGATGGGCGGCAAAGTGATGGAGGATGAGGCATGGGACGGCTGTCGACGCATGTGCTGGACACTGCAAAGGGCAAGCCCGCGGCGGGGGTGAAGATCATGCTGTACCGGATTTCCGGGCAGAGTCACCGGAAGGTGAAGGAAGTTGTCACCAATGCCGACGGGCGGACCGACGGGCCGCTTCTGGAGGGGGACAAGCTGGAAGCGGGGGCTTACGAGCTGGTGTTCTGTGCGGGCGACTATCTGCGGGCAAGCGGGCAGGCAGGCGAAGGTGTTCTTTTCCTTGACGAAATCCCGATCCGCTTTGGCGTGCCGGATGCAGGCCAGCACTATCACGTGCCGCTTCTCATTTCGCCCTTTGGCTATTCGACCTACCGGGGGTCCTGAGAGCCGGTTCAAGCCCAGAAAAGGTCTTGAAAGCGTCACTTGCGGAACCGTGCGGACCGGCATTATGTGGCTTGGTCAAATTTATTCGGCTCAAGGAGAACCGCATGTTTCGGATGAAGAGTTTCGTTGCTGCCCCGGGTATTGCATTGCTGCTTTGCGGCACCGCCCATGCCGCGCTGACCGCGGACCAGGTCTGGCAATCCTGGAAAGACGCTGGTGCGATGGTGGGTCTGACCATCTCGGCCGCGACCGAGAACAACTCCGGCGGCGTCCTGACGCTGAACGGCGTGTCGATTGCCCCCGAGGGTACCGCCGGCCTGACGATTTCCGACATGGTGCTGACCGAAGAGTCGGACGGTTCGGTCACGATCGTTCCCGGCGCGGACATCGGCGTGGCGATGGCGGGCGAGACCGAAGGTTCGGTCAAGGTGACCCACGACGGGCTGACCCTCACTGCGCGCGAAGCGGATGGCGGTCTGGCCTATGACTACGCGGCGGCCAAGCTGGATGTGGTCTACGACACCACCTATCCGGGCATGTCGTTCGACGGCAGCGAAGCCCCCAAGGTCACCGCGGCAGGCACCGTCGGCCTGACCAACCTGTCCGGCGTCTATTCCGACACCCCCGGCACCAACCGGACCTTCGGTCTGGACATCAAGGCGGACGTCCTGGCCTACAGCACCTCGCAGGACGACCCCGGCATGGAGCTGAAGCAGGCTTCGACCAGCGAAACCCAAGGCATCGACCTGTCGCTTGACTTGGCGCTGCCCTCGACCATCGCGCTGACGGCCATCCAGTCGCCAGCCGATTTCACCACGGCGCTGAACGAAGGCCTTAGCGTCAGCATGACGACCAAGCAGGGGGATTCCGCCGGCACGATGAAGCAGGAAAATGCCTTCATGCCGATGGACCTGATGATGAAGGCCGGCGGCGGCGAAGGGACGGTCGTGTTCAACAAGGACACGTTGTCGATCAAGTCGATGGCGGCGGGCCTGGAAATCGAATCCGCCTCGGGTGCGATGCCGGTGCCGGTGAAGGTGACGAGCGGCCCGATGGAGTTCGGCATGACCTCGCCGGTGATCGCGACCGAAGCGGCGGGGGACTATAGTTTCGTCCTGAAACTGGCCGACTTCAGCGTCAACGAAGAAGCCTGGGCGCTGATCGACCCGCAGGCCGTGCTGCCGCGTGATGCAGCCCAGATCGCGATCGACATTTCCGGCAAGACCATGATGGACCTGCCGGCGCTGGTCGCATCGGAAGAAACCGGGGTGCCCTACGTTCCGGCACTGGAAAGCCTGAACATCACCGCGCTGGGCCTGAAGGTCGCGGGTGCGGCGCTGGACGGGACCGGGGCCTTCACCTTCGACAACTCGATGGGCATGCCGATGCCTTTGGGCGAGGCGAACATCACCGTCACCGGTGCCAACAAGCTGATCGACGGGCTGATCGCGACTGGCCTTCTGGCCGAGGAAGACGCGATGGGCGCCCGGATGATGATGGGCATGTTCATGGTGCCGTCGGGCGATGACACGCTGACCTCGAAGATCGAGGCCAAGGAAGGCATGCAGTTCCTGGTGAACGGTCAGCCGCTGCCGATGTAAGGCCGTGCTCGTATGAATTGGGAAGGGCGGGGCTTCGGTCCCGCCCTTTTTCTTTGCGGCGCGTGGGCGGATCGCCCATTCTACGCCTAGCCGGTGCGGCGGAGGTCGTCGCGGATCTGTGCAGCCATGTAGTCGGTGAAAAGCTGGACCTTGGGGTCCTTCAGCCTGCGGTGCTGGCTGAGGGTGGACAACTGGATCGGCAGCGGCGGTGTTGCGGTGGCGACCGGGACAAGGCGGCCTTCGCGCAGATGGTCGGCGATCTCGAACACTGGTTTCAGCACGATGCCGCGGCCGTCCAGCGCCCAGCCGGTCAGCACGTCGCCGTCATCGGATTCGAAGGGCCCGGTGATTTCGAACCGGCGGGGGCCTTCGGCGGTCAGCAGCGTCCACTGGAATTCCTTGGCCCCAGGGAAGCGGAGATTCAGGCAATCGTGCTTGTCGCGGACCAGCGCCTCGCCGTCTTCGGGCATCCCGCGGCGGGCGATATAGGCGGGCGCGGCGCACAGGGTGCGCGGGCAGTCGGCGATGGTGCGGACCTTGAGCGTGCTATCCTCCAGTATCCCGAGGTGAAAGGCCACGTCGATGCCTTCGGCGACCACGTCGATCCCCCGGTCGGACAGGCGCAGGCGGACGTCAATCTGGGGATACTGGTCCTTGAAGGCAGGTACCCGCGGCGCGATCAGGCGGCGGCCGATGCCCAGGGGGGCCGCGACAAAGATCGTCCCGCGCGGGTTCTGCGTCACATCCATGACGGCGGATTCAGCGTCGTCGATCGCCTCCAGCACCCGCCGCGCGCCGTCATAGAAGATGCGGCCGTTCTCGGTCGGCTGCAGGCTGCGGGTGGTGCGGGAGAAAAGGCGGACGCCGAGGTGTTTCTCCAGCTCGGAGATCCGGGCCGAAGCGACAGCGGGCGACGTGCGCTGATCCCGGGCGGCGGCGGACATGCTGCCCAATTCGTAGACACGGACGAACATGCGGATGTTGTTCACATAGGACATCTGGGGGCCATTGTTCGGCAGGGCTTGAAAGTGATGCGGGCTTTCTATGGATTAACAGAAAGGTGACCATCGGTATAGCGTTTCGAAAACGTCAAGAATGGGCCGCGATGCCCAAGCGGAGGCGAGACAACAATGTACGACTGGGTCGTCTTGTGGGAATGGGTCGAGATCGCAGCGCGTTGGCTGCATGTGATCACCGCTGTGGCCTGGATCGGGTCGAGCTTCTACTTCATCGCGCTGGACCTTGGTTTGCACCGCGACCGGAACCTTGCTTCAGGCGCGGATGGCGAGGAATGGCAGGTCCACGGCGGTGGGTTCTACCACATCCAGAAGTATCTGGTGGCGCCCGCCTCGATGCCGGATCACCTCGTCTGGTTCAAATGGGAAAGCTATGCGACCTGGCTGTCCGGGTTTGCCATGCTGGTGCTGGTCTACTACCTTGGCGCCGAGATGTTCCTCATCGACCCTACGGTGATGGAGCTGTCGGTCTGGCAGGCCGTCGCCATCTCTCTGGCCTCGCTGGCCTTCGGCTGGGTCGCCTACAACACGCTGTGCAAGGTCTTCGTGAATGCCGACCAGAACGTGCTGATGGTGGCGCTGTTCGTGGTGCTGGTGGGGATGAGCTGGTTCTACACGCAGGTGTTCAGCGGCCGCGCGGCGATGCTGCATCTGGGGGCCTTCACCGCCAGCATCATGTCGGGGAACGTGTTCTTTGTGATCATGCCGAACCAGCGCGTGGTCGTGGCCGATCTGAAGGCAGGGCGGAAGCCGGACCCGAAGTATGGCAAGATCGCCAAGCAGCGGTCGACCCACAACAACTACCTGACCCTGCCCGTGGTCTTCCTGATGCTGTCGAACCACTACCCGCTGGTCTTTGCGACCGAGTGGAACTGGGTGATCGCCTCGCTGGTGTTTCTGATGGGAGTGACGATCCGGCACTGGTTCAACACCAAGCACGCGCGGAAAGGCAATCCGCACTGGACCTGGTTCGTCACGGTCCTTCTGTTCCTGATCATCGCCTGGCTGTCCACCGCGCCGATGCGGCTGGTCGAGGGCGAGGCCAAGCTGCAGGGCGCGGCGCTGGTCTATGCTTCGGCTGAGGGGTTCGAGGATGTGGTCGGCATCGTGCAGGGCCGTTGTTCGATGTGCCACGCGGCCGAGCCGGGCTGGGAGGGGCTGCACTGGCCGCCGAAGGGCGTGGTGCTGGAGACGGACGCCCAGATCGCGCATGAGGCACGGCGGATTTACCTTCAGGCAGGGGTGACCCACGCGATGCCGCCGGGGAACCTGAGCTACATGGAGCCTCAGGAGCGGGCGGCGATCGTGGAGTGGTTCCGCAAGGCGGGGTCGGAGGACCCGGTCTGAGCGGCGGCCAAAACTCTTCGGCAAGTTTTGCAAATTCCTTCGAAGGAATTTGGGTCAGCCGTCGGTCCGGCCGTCGTTCTCACGATCCTTGTCGTAGTGCCGCATCTCGGGAAATTCCGGGAGCCAGTCCTCGCGCCGGATGGTCCACAACTCGTAGGTCGGGCGGAAGCGTGACGGTTCGTCGAGGCTGCCGAGGTTGATCCCGATCTCGTCACCGATATGGGCATAGACTGGCGAGCCACAAGTCGGGCAGAAGCTGCGGTCGCGAAAGTGGCGCGCCTCGCCGGTAAGGGTCACGGCAGTTTCAGGATAGATCGCCGAGGCGTGGAACAGTGCGCCGTGATTTTTTCGGCAGTCCATGCAGTGACAGAGGCCGACGCGGTAGGGCGCGCCTATCGCCGTGAAACGCAGCGCCCCGCACAGGCAGCCGCCGGTCACGCTGTCCATCGGTTCAGTCCCCCAGTTTGGCGTGCACCTCGTCCAGGTCAACCGGGCCCTTTGGCATCTTGTTCCCGGGGTTCTCGAAATCATAGCGGAAGAGCTGGAAATCGCGTTTGTAGATTTCCCACATCAGATGCATCGAGAGATCGTCGAAATAGGCCTCGACCGGGTGGGCGCGTTTCGGCCCGTGGCCTTCGCTTTCGTTGAAGCGGGGAATCTGCGCCAGGTCGACCGGGTGCTTCACGTCGATATTGTCCAGCACCACCTGCATGCCGGGATTGAAATCCTCGGTGAAGAAGATGTGGTTGTAGCGCCCGCCGTTGACGATGAAGGTCGAGACGTGGCCTGCCATCGCCGACCAGTGGATGTCCGGCTCCATCGGTTTTTTCCAGCGGATGGTGTCGCGGGCGAACAGAAGAAAGCGGCGGAAGCTGGCGATCTGGTCGAACTCCTGCTTGCCGTCGTCGCCGCCGACCTCGATCCCGTATTTCTGGATCAAGAGCGGCACCAGGTTGCCTCGGTAGCGCTTGCCGTTCCTTTGGATGCCGCAGATCTTGTCGAAGAAGGACGAGAGAATCCGGGTGTAGGGGTTCCGGACGCAGGTAAAGGAATAGATCTCGTGCCCGCGCACCGCGCGTTCGATCCTGGTCTGGCTGGCATCAAGCGCCCATTTGTGCAGGCCGCTTGTCGCATCGTGGATGTCGCCGTCGAAGAACCGACCGTGATCGGCGTAGAACATGATCTGCCCGATCGTCGAGCAGGCACATTTCGGCACCACCCGGTAGACGACGCTTTCGCTTTCCGTCATCCATGTTCCGGGAAAACCCATAACAAAAGGTCCTTCTGCAGCCCAAAGACGTGAACCAGGCTTCTGATCCACGATTGAGGCAATCAAGCAGACATATTCGGGCTTTTCAAGGAACCACCGGGCGGTCTAGTCAGACAGCACCCCGATTGCCGGACAAGCACAGGACCGATGACGCAGATCGCCTTCATCCTTCTCTGCCACAAGGACCCTGAAGGCATCATTGCGCAGACCTTGCGGCTGACGGCCGCCGGGGACTGCGTGGCGATTCATTTCGACGGTCGGGCCGCGCAGGCCGACTATGCCCGCATCCGCAGTGCCTTGGCCGGCAATCCGCAGGTCACCTTCGCCCGCCGCCGTCTCAAATGCGGCTGGGGCGAATGGAGCCTGGTCGCCGCCACGCTGTCGGCACTGAAGGCGGCGCTGGCCGACTTCCCCGGCGCCACGCATTTCTACATGCTGTCCGGCGATTGCATGCCGATCAAGACGGCCGAGTTCGTCCATGACCGGCTGGAGGCGGACGACGTCGACTATATCGAAAGCTTCGACTTCTTCGGGTCGGGCTGGATCAAGACCGGGATCAAGGAAGAGCGGCTGGTCTATCGGCACTGGTTCAACGAACGGCAACGGAAGTGGTTGTTCTACACTTCGATGGAGCTGCAGAAGAAGTTCGGCCTGGCGCGGAAGATCCCCGAGGACCTGAAAATCCGCATCGGCAGCCAGTGGTGGTGCCTGCGCCGCCGCACGGTCGAGGCAGTGATGGAGTTCCTGGCACGCCGCCGCGACATCACGCGGTTCTTCTCGACGACCTGGATTCCGGACGAGACCTTTTTCCAGACGCTGGTCGCCCATCTGGTGCCCGACCGCGAGATCCGGTCGCGCACTCTGACCTTCCTCATGTTCACCGACTACGGCATGCCAGTGACTTTCTACGACGACCATTACGATCTCTTGCTGTCGCAGGGCTTTCTCTTTGCCCGCAAGATCAGCCCCGACGCGCACGCGCTGAAGGATCGGCTGGGTGCGCTTTATGCCGAGACCGGGCGGCAGTTCGCGATCTCGGACGAGGGGCGGCGACAGTTTGCCTATCTGACTTCGCGCGGGCGGGAGGGGCGGCGTTTCGCCCAGCGGTTCTGGGAGGCCGAAACCAGCCTTGGCCGCAACCGCACCCTGCTGATGGTGGCCTGCAAGAAATGGCATGTCGCCAAGCGGCTGGTCGACCGGGTGCGCAGCGTCTCCTCGGTCCCGGCTGTCGATTACCTTTTCAACGAAGAGGCCACGGCGCTGCCGGACCTTGGCGGCATCGAAACCCGGCTGGACAAGCGGATGCGCCACCGCCGGGCGCTGGTGCGGATGCTGTTCGAACATTGGCAGGCCGACCGACTGGTGGTCTGCGTCGATCCCGGCAGCATCGAGCTGATCCAGGATTTCGGCAACGACAAGTCGCAGCTGCGGCTTCTGGAGGTCGATTGCCAGTTCACCGACGACTACCTTGTCGGCCATGCGCGCCGGGTCGGTCTGGCCGGGCCGCACACGCCGGTCACCGCGATGGACCAGCTGTTGCCGACGATCCGCTATGATGTGAAGTTCGAAAGCGACCGCCTGCGCGATCTTGATCTGGCGGCGCATTACCGGATGCGCCAAAGTGCCAGTGTCGAGGAAAATACGACGGCGCTGGCCGAGTTCCTGGACATCCCTGTCGAGATCGCGCGGGAAATTGCCGCAACCGATTACCTATTCGTGGATTGAACGACATGAGCTGGACTTACGATCCGACCAACATCTTTGCCCGCATCCTGCGGGGCGAAATTCCGAACAAGACGGTGATGGACACGCCGCACACGCTGGTGTTCCACGACATCCACCCACAGGCGCCGGTGCATGTTCTGGCGGTGCCGAAGGGGGCCTATGTCAGCTTTGACCATTTCGCTGCCGAGGCCTCGCCCGAGGAGCTGGTCGATTTCCACCGCACTGTCGCCAAGACCTGCGCGATCCTGGGCCTGACCGGGGAAGACGGCTTTCGCGCGATCACCAATGCGGGGGCGCATGGGATGCAGGAAGTGCCGCATTACCACCTGCATATCCTGGGCGGCCGGGTGCTGGGCCGCCTGGTCGAGCGCGACTGAAACCGCAAGGATCGGGTCGCCTGCGGGTGCAGCCGGGGGCATCTTCCGGGCCAAACGGAGGATGACATGCGATACGTGGCGATACCGACAGAGGTGGTGCGGGCCTATCAGGCCGGGGGGGCGGATGCGAACGGCCAGAGCCCGGAGCGGAAGGTCTCGGACGGGGGCGGCAACCCGTGCCGGCATTGCCTGCAGATGATCCCCGAGGGGGCCGGGATGCTGGTGCTGGCGCATCGTCCCTTTCCAGCGCCGCAGCCTTATGCCGAGGTCGGGCCGATCTTCCTGTGCGCCGATCCCTGCGCGGCGGGGGGTGGTGAGGCGCAGCCCGAAGCGCTCGCCTCGCCCGACTACATCGTCCGGGGCTATGGGGCGGACGACCGGATCGTCTATGGCACCGGGGGCGTGACCCCGACCAAAGCGATCCCTGCGCGGGCAGGGGAGTTGTTCGACGATCCACGGGTGGCCTATGTGCACGTGCGGTCGGCGCGGAATAACTGCTATCAGGTCCGGATCGACCGCTAGGGTCGGGCGGTTGGCAAATTGAGCGGCTTGCGCCGCGCGCCGGTCTCTCGTGCCCGCGCCTTGCGCGCGGCCACGAGGCTGACGAGGGGCGCTGCCCCTCGAGCTCCCCGGGATACTTGCGAACAGGTGAACAGGCCGGGGTCAGGCTGATGGGTTGGCCGCGTCCCAGGCCTTGAGCCAGCGCTTCGGGGCGGCGTAGCGCCATTGCTGGATCAGGCGGGCAGTTGCCCAGCCCGCGTCGATCCGTCCCGCGCGGACAAGGATCAGGTTGTGGGGGACGTAGTGGGGGTGGAGGGCGAAGGTCTTGGGGTCGGCGGCCAGCAGCATCTCACGTTCGTCGTGGTCGCATTTGAAAACGGCAGCGTCGACGTAGGGCGACCACCAGCACCACATCTTGCCGTGGGCTTTCAGGCATTCGTTGCCCCAGGGGAAGTCGGTGGTGACCTCGGGGAGGTCGAGGCTGAGGGCAAGGGCTTTGAGTTCGGGCCAGGTGTGGATCATGGGTAGAACCTTTCCCCACGCGCCAGCATGGCGACGAAATCGGCGATGCGTTTCAAGCGGGTTTCCGGGCGTTTGGCGGTGGTGAGGCGATAGTAGATCGCAAATCGGTTCTGCGCGTTCAGGGTCTGGTAGGTCTGTGCGGCATCAGGCGTCAGGGCGTCGAGGAAGTCCTTCGGGACCTGAGCGTCCTTCCCGCCGGCATAGGCGGCGTCCCAGCGGCCGTCAGCCTTGGCGGCCTCGACCTGGGCAAGCCCCGCCGGGGCCATCCGGCCGTCAGCGATCAGCTTTTCGACATGGGCGCGGTTCTTCTGGCTCCAACCTGAGCGGGGCGTCCGGGGGCTGAAGCGTTGCAGCCAGTGGTCGGGGCCGCCGGGGCGCTTGGTGCTGTCGATCCAGCCAAAGGCGAGGGCCTCGATCACCGCTTGTTCCCAGGTGATCGAGGGGATGCCGCTGGCCTTCTTGTAAAGCTTCAGGGTGAGTTCGGGGGCTGAAGCGTGATAAACCTGAAGCCATCTGCGCCAGTCTTGCGGCGTAGCGAAGGGGAGGGGCTCCCCGGCCATCAATGCGCCTCGGCCCAGTTCTTGCCTCTGCCGGCTTCGACAGCAAGATGGACCTTGAGGGACACGGCAGGGGCCGAGGCGGTTTCCATCACCTCCTTGGCAATGGGGATCAGGCGGTCGGCGTCGACCTCGGCCACCTCGAACAGAAGTTCGTCGTGGACTTGCAGCAGCATCCTCGCGTCGATGCCCTTGATCGCGGCGGGCATCCGGATCATTGCGCGACGGATGACGTCGGCGGCGGTGCCCTGGATCGGTGCGTTGATCGCGGCGCGTTTGGCGAAGCCTGCGCCGGGGCCGCGTGCGTTGATTTCGGGAGTGTTGATTTTCCGACCGAAAAGCGTCTGAACATAGCCGTTTGACTGGGCAAACTTTACAGTATCGGACATGTAGCCCTTGATGCCCGGGAAGCGTTCGAAATAGCGGTCGATGAAGCCCTGCGCTTCAGCCCGCGGGATGCGCAGATTGCGGGCGAGGCCGAAGCCGGAAATCCCGTAGATGACGCCGAAGTTGATCGCCTTGGCCTTGCGGCGGATGTCGGAGGTCATCTGGTCAAGGGGAACGTTGAACATCTCGGACGCGGTAAGGGCGTGGATGTCGATGCCGTCCTCGAAGGCTTTGCGCAGTTCCGGGATGTCGGCGATGTGGGCCAGGATGCGCAGTTCGATCTGGGAGTAGTCGAGGCTGACCAGCACCCGGCCTTCGGGAGCGACGAAAGCCTCGCGGATGCGGCGGCCTTCTTCGGTGCGGACGGGAATGTTCTGCAGGTTCGGGTCGGTGGAGGCGAGGCGGCCAGTGTTCGCGCCTGCGATAGAATAACTGGTATGGACGCGGCCGGTGTCGAGATTGATCGCCTCTTGCAGCGCGTCGGTGTAGGTCGATTTCAGCTTGGCAATTTGCCGCCAGTCGAGGATTCTTGCCGCCAGTTTCGCTCCCTGTGGGTGGCTGTCTTCCAGCGTGGTGATGTCTTCCAGGATGTCGGCGCCGGTGCCGTAGGCCCCGGTCTTGCCCTTCTCTCCCCCCGGAACCTGCAGGCGGTCGAAGAGGATTTCGCCGAGTTGCTTCGGGCTTCCGACGTTGAACTTCTCCCCGGCGATGTCCTGGATTTCCTCTTCCAGCTGGACAAGCTTCTGCGCAAAGACGTTGGACATGCCGCGCAAGACCTCGCGGTCGACCTTGATGCCGGCCATTTCCATGTCGGCCAGGACGGGGACCAGCGGGCGTTCAAGGGTCTCATAGACGGTCGTCACCTTTGCCCGGTGCAGGCGCGGCTTGAAGGTCTGCCACAGGCGCAGCGTCACGTCGGCGTCTTCGGCGGCATACTTCACCGCGTCGTCGATGGCGACCTTGTCGAAGGTGATCTGGCTTTTGCCGCTGCCGAGGAGCGTCTTGATCGAGATCGGCTGGTAGCCGAGATAGCGGTCGGACAGCTCATCCATGCCGTGGTTGTGGAGCCCGGCGTGCATCGCGTAGCTCATCAGAAGCGTGTCGTCGAAGGGGGTGATGCGGATTCCGAGGCGGGCGAGGATCTTCCAGTCGTATTTCATGTTCTGGCCGATCTTCAGGATCGCGGGGTCCTCAAGGATCGGCTTCAGCGCGGCCAGGACTTCGGCCAGCGGGAGCTGCCCTTCGGCCCGCGCCGTCGCGCCAAAGAGGTCGCCGCCGCCGGTGGTGTGGCCGACGGGAATGTAGCAGGCCTTGCCGGCGTCGACCGACAGCGAGATGCCGACGAGATCGGCTTGCATCTCGTCCAGGCTGGTGGTTTCGGTATCGACCGCGACATGGCCGATGTCGGTGATATGGGCAATCCAGCGGTCAAGGGCTGCGCGGTCGCGGAGGCATTCGTAGGCCGAAAGATCGAAGGGCAGCTGCGGCGCCTCGTGCACCTGCGGTTTCTCGGTGCTGGACGCGGCGACGGTGAGTTGCGAGGTTTCCGGCATCGCTGGCGGGGCAATGCCAAGCTTGTCGGCGACGCGTTTCGTCAGCGTCCGGAACTCCATCCGCGTCAGAAAATCCATGATGGTTTCGGGGTTTGGCAAGCGAATTTCCAGCTCGTCCAGCGTGGTGTCCATCGGCATGTCGCAGGTGAGCGTCACCAGCTGGCGCGAGATGCGGATCTGCTCGGCATTGTCCACCAGCGCCTCACGGCGTTTGGGCTGCTTGATCTCATGCGCGCGGGCCAGAAGCGTGTCGAGGTCGCCGTATTCGTTGATCAGAAGCGCCGCCGTCTTCAGCCCGATCCCCGGCGCGCCGGGGACGTTGTCGACGCTGTCTCCGGCAAGGGATTGGACGTCGATCACCCGTTCGGGGGACACGCCGAATTTCTCCATCACCTCGTCGGGGCCGATGGCGCGGGCCTTCATCGGGTCGAACATGTCGACGCCAGGTCGGATCAGCTGCATCAGGTCCTTGTCCGAGGAGATGATGGTGCAGGTGCCCCCGGCCTCCACGGCCCGACAGGCTAGGGTGGCCATGATATCGTCGGCCTCATAGCCCTCCGTCTCCAGGCAGGCGACGTTGAAGGCGCGGGTGGCTTCGCGGGTCAGGGGGAATTGCGGGCGGAGGTCCTCGGGCAGGTCGGGGCGGTTGGCCTTGTACTGCGGGTAGATCGTGTTGCGGAAGGTGTCGGCGGAGTAGTCGAAGACAACGGCCAGATGCGTCGCAGCCTTGCCGTTCGAGGTGGCGCGGGAAAGCTCGTTCCACAGGATGTTGCAGAAGCCCGCGACGGCGCCGACCGGCAGGCCGTCAGACTTGCGGGTCAATGGCGGCAGCGCGTGGTAGGCGCGGAAGATGTAGGCCGAGCCGTCGATGAGGTGCAGGTGGTGGCCTTTGCCGAAGGTCATGGTCGTCTCCCGTCGCTTGGACCGGATTATTGGCAGAAGGCGGCGGCGAGGGCTACCCGGTTTGGCCGGAAAGGTGGCGGTCAAGCGAGAGCGTCACCGACCAGTTGGCGGGCGTCCAGAGGCCGAAGGGAATGCCTGCGGCCCGCAAGGTTTCGCCCAGCCAGACGTTGCAGGTCCGCAGCGCACTGAAAGTTCCGTGGGCGGGGAAGAAGGCATCGGTGCCGGTGAAGCCGGGGTGGTCCAGCTTTGTCTCGCTGGTGAAGGCGGCCGTGGTCCGGGCCAGAAGGGCCTGAAACTGCGGCTCGGAGAGCTGGAGGAAGCGGAGGTTTTCGAGGGGCGGCAGGGGGCCGAGCGCGTCAAGGCGGATCACGGCGTCGTCGCCGGTCGCGGCGGTCAGTACGGCGCTGGCGGTGATGTCGGCATAGGTCCCGGCGGTGGTGTAGAACGCCGCCGAACCCCAGCCGAACACCAGCCACTCCGCCTCGGGATGGTTGAGCGGCACTCCGGCGGTCTCGGCAAAACCAAAGCGGGCGCGGGTGTCAGGGGTGAGGGGGAAAAGGATGTCGGTGTGGATCGGCCCCTGGATGAGGCCAATCCGGTGCGCGGGCAGGCCGGAAAGGTCGGGCCCCGGGCCGGGGATCAGCGGCAGGGCGACCGAGGCGATCAGGTACAGGACGGGCAGCGCCAGCAGAAAGGCGAAAAGGCGAAGGGCGTGGCGCATCGGGGTTTCCTGGTCGCGGCGGGCGAAGGGCGCGGATCGTCGAGTGGGCAGATCGGGCGCAACGATAGCCCGGCGCGGGCCGTCTGTCACAGTGGGCGAACAGGTCTTGACGCAACGCAAGGCCTCGCCCATGGTGCGCCCATGCTGACCCTGATGATCCCCGTATCGTTTTATTGGACCTGCGCCACATAGGCGGCAGGGCAGCGTTTCACGACCGAGACAAACCCCGATTAGCCGCCCGCGAGGGTTCGGCCAACCGGTTCACGTTTCCCTCGCAGGGGCCCCCAGCGAAGGAAACTTACGATGCCCGACCTCAATCCTCTCCCGAAAACTCCGCCGGTTACTGTCCGGCTGGCGACCGCAGATGACCTGCCCGAAGTCCACCGCATGCTGATCGCGCTGGGCGCGCAGGCGGGTGAGCGGGTGACGATCACCCCCCGCGTCCTGGCGCGGATTGCGCTGGACGGACCGGCGGCGCGGCTGCTGGTGGCGCACCGCCCGGACAGCCCGCAGCGCCATCCGGTGGGCTATGCCCTGATGCTGGTCGGGCGCAACATGGTGACGGGGACGGGCTGGGGCTTTGTCGAGCAGCTGTACGTGCAGGAACCTGACCGCAAGCGCGGCATCGGTCGGGCCCTGCTGGCCGCGGCGCGGGACGCAGCGGGCCGGGCCGGGTGTGAGGGGGTCACCGTCAGCTCGCGGCCCGTGCAGGACGGATCGGCGCTGGGCTACCGGGCGCTGGGGCTGGACATGGACAGGCCGGAGCCGCGCTTTGCGGCTGAGTGAGCGGACAGCCGGGGCCGGGCCTTGTGCCCGGCTGCCTGACCGCAACGGCGGCCCGCAATGCGACTGCGTGAAAGATCGGCGGGGCTGGGCGATCCGTGTTAGGCTCACCGGACGTCATCCAAGGATACGAGCCAATGGCAGAACTGACAGGCAACCCGCCCCCTGTGGTGCGGGGCGATACGGCGTTGGACGGACATTCCTTCGGGTTTCTGAACGGGATGTTCCATCTCAAGGTGTCCTCGGCGGCGACGGGGGGCGGTCTGTGCATCTATGACACGGTGCGCAGCGCACCTGGCGGGCCGCCGATGCATATCCATGCGGCGCAGGACGAGTGGTTTCTGGTGACCGAGGGCGAATTCCAGATCAAGGTCGGCGACATGCTGCATACGCTGATGCCGGGCGACAGCCTGCTGGCCCCGCGCGGCCTGCCGCATGCCTTCCGCAACACCAGCCAGACCGGGCGGATATTGGTGGCGTTCCAGCCGGCGGGCACGATGGAGGAGTTCTTCGTCGAAGGCAGCAAACTTAGCCCGCTGACCCCGGCAGCCTTTGCCGAGCTGTCGTCGCGGCACGGGATGCGGGTGGTCGGGCCGCCGCTGGTCTAATGATCGTCGTGGGCGTGGTCGCGGTCGATGACGTAGCGCTTGTCGCAATAGCCGCACTCGACCCAGCCGGTGTCCGCCGGGATCGTCAGCCAGACCCGGGGATGCCCCAAAGCGCCTTCGCCGCCGTCGCAGGCCACTTTCCAGGTGGTGACGGTCTGGGTCTCGGGGGCTGGGGTGGGCATGTGCTGGGGTCCTGTCTTGTCCGCACTGTCTTTTAGCGGCGGAGGGGGCGGGGGCACAAGGGGCTAGGCTTGGTCACTGGCGATGACAGTGCAGGGCCGGAGCGGCAGTTTCAGCACGCGGATCCCGGCGGGTTTCAGCGCGGATTTGAGGCGGTCGGACAGGAAGATGCGGCCACGGAACTGCGGGTCGATCCATAGGTCTGCGCCTTCGGCCGCATCGGCACGCACGGTCAGGACGTCCAACTGCGCGATGGGCGAGTACCAATGACCTGTCTCACCTATCTGCTTCACGTTCTCCGACTTCTCTGGGATCACCGTCTTCTTGTTCGCGGTGATGTGCAGGATGAACCAGCGCCCTGGTCGCCGGGTTTTCCGATCATGCTCATAAAGCGGAACCTCGTGGATGAGCGAGGTACCCATGTCGAAATTTGCTAGAAGATCGCGGAACTTCTCGGAAGTTACAAGAAGACCGTTGGTGATCATTACCAGATCGGGTGTCTTGGCCTTATAATCTTCCTTTTTGTCCGGGTAATTGAAAAATAGGTATTCTGGCACCAAATCCGGCGATAAGGTTTTACCGTCTGGATAAAGAAAGCCTTCCGATCCTTCAATCCTGCGGCTCAAGGTACTGTTCGGAATGACGTAGTCGATATGGCGGAAATTGATCGTGTGATCGGTGAAGGTCGTGTTCCAGATTTTGGGAAGTGCGTCGGTCATGGTGATCCTCGTCCGGTCCTGGGGTGACGGCGCCTTCAGCCTGCCGAAGCGTCGATTGTTCTATGTTGGCGTCCTGTCCTGTCCGCACTTTCTCTTGGCGGCGGAGGGGGCGGGGGCACAAGGGGCTAGGCTTGGTCACTGGCGATGACGGTGCACGGCCGGAGCGGCAGTTTCAGCACGCGGATACCGGCGGGTTTCAGTGCTGAACTCAGCCGGTCGGATAGGAAAAATCGGCTACTGAAGTTCGGATCGATCCAAAGGTCGGCACCTTGAGCGGCATCAGCGCGGACGGCCAAGATGTCCTTGTCCCCGCTGGGGGACCACGAGCGCCCCGCGAGACTCTGCTCAACTTTCTCGGACAACTCCGGGATCACCGTTTTCTTTTGCGCCGTGATGTGCAGAATGAACCAACGCCCCGGCAGAAGTGTTTTCTGGTCATGCGTGTAGAGCGGCACCTCGTAAGTCAGCGTGGTGCCCATGTCGAAGCCAAGAAGCAGGTCGCGGAATTTCTCGGATATCAACAAGAGCCCGTTGACGATCATCATCAGATCCCAGACCCTGATCTTGTCGTATTCCTTGGGGTCTGTGTTCCTGAAGAAGGCGTATTCGGGCACAAGATCGGACGGAAGAGGCTTACCGTCCGGCCACTTGAACCCTCGAGAACCCTCAACCCGCCGTTGTAGCGTGCTGTTTGGAATACGGTAGTCGATGGAGCGAATATTGACCGTCTCGGCGGGGAAGGCCGTGTTCCAGATCTTCGGAAGCGCGTCGGTCATGGTGATCCTCGTCCGGTCTTGCGGTAAGGGTCTACCCCCCGATCAGCGCTCCGCGGGATTTCAGCGCGGTCAGCCAGCCCAGGCCCTGTGCAGTGCCCTTCGCGGGGCGGTATTCCCCGGCGATCCAGACCTCGGGGCAGTGGGCATCGACCGCATCGCACAGGTCGGGCAGCGAGAACCCCCCGCCGCCCGGTTCGTTGCGGCCGGGAAAGCCTGAAATCTGCACATGGCTGATGCGGTTGCGGTGATCCTCCCAGACCATGCCCGCATCGCCATGCAGCCGGGCGGCGTGCCAGAGGTCGAACTGCAGCCCTAGCCGGGGATTGGCGAGGTCGTCGACGATCCGGGCGGCTTGGTCGTAGTCGTTCAGGAAATAGCCCGGCATGTCGTCGGGGTTTAGCGGTTCCAGCGTCAGGGAGAGGGCCGGGGCCTCGGCCAGCGCCCAGGCCAGGTTCTCGACATAGCACTGCTCGGCCTGCGGGCCCTTGGCCACGCCCGCCATCACATGCACGGAGGCAGCGCCCAGACGTGTCGCATAGTCGGCGGCGCGCAGGAAGCTGTCGCGGAACCGCAGCTCCATCCCCGGGACGGCAGCAAAGCCCCGGTCGCCGCTGGCCCAGTCGCTTCAAAGCGCGCTCCCAGTCGGCCATCGGCTGGTCGTAGGGAAACAGCACCTCGACCCCGTCAAACCCGCAGCGCGCCGCCCAGTCGGGGCGGTCGAGCATCGGGACTTCGGTGAAAAGGTAAGTCAGGTTGGCGGCGAAGCGGGGCATGTTGATCAGGGCATTTCCGGGTTAGGCAATTCGGACGAAGGGATGACCGGGAAGAACTGCCCCGAGGACCACAGGCCGAACCACCTTTGCCCTTCGTGGTCGTGATGGCAACAAAGATCAATCAGCCGGTAAAAGGATTTCCGGTCGATCAGCGCCCAGAGATTGCTGCGGATCAGGATATAGGGCGACGGCTCGCCGCTGGCGGGGTCGCGTTCGACCCGCAGTGGATGGTCTGGACCCAGCACCGCCTCGTCTTCGGTCTTGGTCACGAAGGTCAGGGTCTGGTCGCGCCCTTCGCCCTGCACGTCGAAATCCTGCGCCAGCAGAGGGGCGTCATCGACCTTGATCCCGACCTTCTCGACCGGGGTGACAAGGAAGTAGGCGTCGCCCTCGCGCTTCAGGATCGAGGAGAAGAGCTTGACCAAGGGTGCCCGGCCGATCGGGGTGCCAAGGTAGAACCAGGTCCCGTCGCGGGCTATCCGCATGTCGATGTCGCCGCAGAACGGCGGGTTCCACAGATGCACCGGGGGCGGGCCTTTGCGGCCAGCGGCCTTGGCGGCGGCGGCCAGGGTATCGGCGTTGGGTGTCGACATGGGCGGGCACTCTATCGGCAAAGGGTCCGGGCGCAACCACGCGGCGAACGGGGCAAGTTACAGAAACCCGCCCGCCCGCGTTGCGTTCCCAAATCCCGGACCAATGCCTAGCGGCGGCGGTCGCGCCGGGCGCTCATCGGCTGGAAGGCCACGCCGACATGCGCCTCGCAATAGGGCTTGCCGGGCAGCGACGGCAGGCCGCAGAACCAGAAGTCCTCGGTCGCCGGGTCGCCGATCGGCCATTTGCAGGTCCGCTCGGTCAGCTCCATCAGGGTAAGCTTCCTCGCGCGCTTTTCCACCTCGCGGACCGAGGCCAGCGCTTCGGGGCTGATCTCGTTCAGGCTGGGCTGCGGCGGCAGGGGCTGGCCCGCCGGGATGATCGCCTTGCGCACAGGCAGGGGCGTCACGTTTGACGCAGGTGCCGCAGCCGGCGCCGCCGGGGCTGCCGGGCGTGGCACCTCGGCCCGCGGCGCGGGGTCGGGGCGGGCCGCGGGTTCGGGCCGGGCTGCAGCCGCCGGGGCCGGGGCTGCCGTCGCCTCCTCCTCGTCGTCCTTGCCGCCCACCCGGTTCGACAGGCCCAGCCGGTGCACCTTGCCGATCACGGCATTGCGGGTGACCCCGCCCAGTTCCTTGGCGATCTGGCTGGCCGACTGGCCCTCGTTCCACATGCGCTTGAGCGTTTCGACCCGCTCATCCGTCCAGGACATCCTGTTCTCCGCCAATCTGATTACCGAAGCATTCTATCCGTTCGGGACCGGGGGCCGCAAGGGCGGGTGATTCACCCCCCCGCTTTCCGTCCATTCCACCATGACCAGAGCCGTCGTTTCGACCCTTTCGGTTCCGGTGAACAGCACCCGCGTGGAGCTGTCGGCCATGGGTACGACCCGGCGCCTGTCATCCAGCCGACTCCCGGCGCTGCTAGTTCAGTCCCGCTTTGGCTCCGGGCCGGGGGGTTTGCCTGACTTGCACACCGCCCCCCTCGTCCTACCCTCTGGCAAAGGAGTTCACTATGCCGCTGACTGCCCATCCCAATCCCGATCTCTCCGTCGGAGCCGATCTGCATCCGCGCTGGAACAGTGCGGCGCATCGGCGGCAGGGGTTCCATCACCTGCACCAGATCGCGCGCTACACCCAGACCTTCCGCGCCGCTTCGGTCATGGATCTGCGCCCAGTCGAGGACGCCACCATTTCCGCCCGCGACGATGTGGGGCGGCTGACGGCTGATCCCGCGTTTTCGGCCATGGCGGTGACCGAGGGCAACCAGCTGCTGTTCGAAGCCTACGCCCCGGATTTCGGCCCCGATCAACCGCATGCGATCATGTCGATCACCAAGATGGCCGCGAACCTGATCATCGGGCGGCTGTGGGAAGATGGCCGTCTGGACCTTGACCAGCCGCTGGGTGCGATCCTGCCCTGGATCGGCCCCGGCTATCATCAGGCCCGGCTGCAGGACATCCTGGACATGAATGTCCACAACGATTTCAACGAGGATTACGCCGATCCGCACACCACCGTCTTCCAGCACGAGGTCGCGATGGGCATGCGCCTGCCGCAGGGGCCAGAGCCGCTGATGGCTGACCTTTTGGCCGGGATCGGCCTTGCCCCCGGTGCTGCGGATACGGTGAACCGAACAGGCGTAAGCCAGTACAAAAGCGCCAATACCGATGTGCTGATGCAGGCAGTTGAGGCGAAGGGCGGGCGTCCATTGCGCGCCTGGCTGGCCGATCTTGCCGATGCGGCGGGGGTCGAGGGCGCGCTGCACATGGGGACCGACCGGGCGGGCACGCCGATCTTTTCGGGCGGGCTTTGCCTTACCGCACGCGACCTCTGCCGCTATGGCGCGCTGTTTGCCCGCAAAGGGCAGGGCGTGAATGGCGCGGACTTCGGCTCGGCGGCCTTCACCCTTCGCACCTTGCAGGGCGGCGTTCCGATGCCCGCGCCGCGTGACCACCTGCGCTATTCGAGCCAGACCAACACCAGCGGCACATGGATCGGCCACGGCGGCTATGGCGGGCAATACATGGTCGCGAACCCGGAAACCGGCCGCGTCGCCTGCTACCTGTCGGTCATGGAGAACGCGCATGGCTACGACCCGGACTGGTATCCGCCGATCATCGCGATGCTGTCCGAAATCTGCGCCGGGGTCTGACGCGGTGGTCTAGCTTTGCAGTCGCAAGGCCCGCGCTTCGGCGTTGCGCACGATGGGAAAGGCCGCCCGCCGCCGGATCAGGTCGGCTTCCGGCACCGCAGCCAACAGTCCCGCCTGATCGGCCTGGTTCAGCCCCGCCAGTCCTGTCGTGCCGGGATGAAAGCTCTCCGAAAGGGCACCTTCGGCCAACAGCACTTCATGCCGGTCGCACAGAAGGACCACATAGTCCAAACCGCCCTCGGGCAGCACCAGCCGTGCGCTCTGGTCATCGACCAGCGCCTGGGCCGAGACGAGCACCCGGTCCTCGCCGAAGTAGACCGCCGCCCGCCAGTCGTCGATCAGCATGCGCTGCTGCGGGGACACCACCAGCGCCCGGTCATTGCCGATGGTTCCGGGCGCAAACTCCACCGGCCGCAGTCCAGGATGCGCCAGCAGCTCCAGCGCGGTGACCATACGCCGCCCGACCCACCGCAACGGGCGCGAGCCATTGGCCAGGGTCGTCACCACGTCACCCGCCACCAGACTGCCCGCAGGCCGCGGTCCGTCCGGCGTGTCGATCAGCGTATCCGCGGCGTAGGCCGCCAGCGCCTCGGGCACGTCCGGCCGGTCCAACGCGGGAATATCCCCCTCGGTCCAGGCGGCGGCAAATCCCAAGGCCACGGGTTTGCCACCGATCCGCACCAGGCAAAGGCCCCCATGGCGCGGCACCGATTCGACCTGCGCCTTGGTCCCTTGCGCCCAGACCGCCCCGGACAGCGTCACCGGTTCCGCCAGCGTAAGACCCTCCGGCCCGTCGGCCAGGCACAGATCACAGGGCAGGGCACCAGGGATCAGACTTGGCCTGGCCTCAGACAGCCGCGCGGCCCAGCCTTTTGCCTTTGCGGCCTTCGGCAGCAGCAACTGGTCCAGCGCAAAGACGCTGACAGTGATGCGCGGTGCACTCATGCCTGTCCCGGACCCTCGGCTTCTCGTCGGCCTGTCTTGCGCAGGTCCCCCGTGTCCCTGCGTTTTCCCATTCTGCCTTGCCAGCGTTTACAGGTCATTTCCAGCGAAAAGCGGTTGCAAACCGGACCGGACGCCCGGCCCGCAGGAATCCGCTTTACCGGGCACCGCAATCCCGCTATGCCGCGAGGCATGACCGCTGGACCCAATCATATCCCTGCTTTGCGCCGACGCCGCCGCGTCTGACGCCTGTCCCGCTGTCATCGGCGCCCTTGCGCCATTCCTTCCCCACGTTGACACACAGCCAGCCCTCGGGCACCCATTGGCTTTCACTCTGCAAGGACCCTGTCCCATGATCCCGTCTGTCCTGCCGACCTACAACCGCGCGCCCCTGTCCTTTGTGAAGGGCGAGGGCAGCTGGCTTTGGACAGAGGACGGCCGCCGATACCTCGATCTCGGCTCGGGCATCGCGGTGAATTCGCTGGGCCATGCCAACCCCGCACTGGTGCAGACGCTGACCGAACAGGCGCAAAAGCTGTGGCACGTGTCGAACGTCTACACGATCCCGGAACAGGAGCGGCTGGCGCAGCTTCTGACGGAAAACACCTTCGCCGACACGGTCTTCTTCACCAACTCGGGGACCGAGACGGCAGAGCTTGCCATCAAGATGGCGCGCAAGTTCCACTATGACGCGGGCCAGCCCGAGCGCACCGAAATTGTCGCCTTCGAAGGCGCTTTCCACGGCCGCTCCACCGGCGCCATCGCGGCAGCGGGGTCGGAGAAGATGGTCAAGGGCTTTGGCCCGCTGATGCCCGGCTTCAAGCACCTGAAATGGCCGACCTCGGACGAAGACCACGCCGCGATCCGCGCGGCGATCACGGACAAGACCTGCGCGGTGATCATCGAACCGATCCAGGGCGAAGGCGGCATCCGCGTCGTCCCCGACCAGTGCCTCAAGGGTCTGCGCGACCTCTGCGACCAGACCGCCGCGCTTCTGATCTTCGACGAGGTGCAATGCGGCATGGGCCGCACTGGCCGCCTTTTCGCGCATGAATGGGCGGGTGTGACCCCGGACATCATGATGGTCGCCAAGGGCATCGGCGGCGGCTTCCCGCTGGGTGCGGTCCTGGCAACCGAACGCGCCGCTTCCGGCATGACGGCGGGCACCCACGGCTCCACCTACGGCGGCAACCCCCTGGGCTGTGCAGTGGGCGCAAAGGTGACCGAGATCATCTCCGCCCCCGCCTTCCTGGCCGAGGTCGCCCGCAAGGGTGCCCTCATGCGCCAGGGCCTGGAGAGCCTCGTCGCCCGCCACCCGACGGTGTTCGAGGCGGTCCGGGGCGAGGGCCTGATGCTTGGCCTGAAATGCAAGCCCGCCCCGGTCGAGGTGGTGAAGGCGGGCTATGAGGCAGGCGTCCTCACGGTCGCTGCCGCCGACAACGTCCTGCGCCTGCTGCCTGCGCTGAACATCCCTGACGCCGACATCGCCGAGGCGCTGACCCGCCTTGATCAGGCCGCCACCCATCTGGAAAAGGCCGCCTGATTTCATCTGTCCAGAAATATCCCACGGGGGTCCGGGGGTGTGAAACCCCCGGCTCCACGGGTCCAAAAAGCGAAACGAAATGAACCACTTCCTCGACATCCACAAGACCGACCCGGCCCAGCTTCGGGCGATGATCGACAGCGCGCAGGCGATGAAGACCGCCCGCAATGGCCGCCCCAAGGGCACGCCCGACGACGAACAGCCGCTGAAGGGCCAGATGGTCGCGACGTCGGCGTCCGCCAGATGGGCGGCGAGACGATGGTGCTGTCGGGCAAGGAAATGCAGCTTGGCCACGGCGAGACCATCGCCGACACCGCCCGGGTGCTAAGCCGCTACGTCGACCTCATCATGATCCGCACCTTCGAGGAAGCGACGCTGCTGGAGATGGCCGAACACGCCACCGTTCCCGTCATCAACGGCCTCACGAACCGCACCCATCCCTGCCAGATCATGGCGGACGTGATGACCTATGAGGAACACCGCGGCCCCATCGCGGGGAAGAAGGTGGTCTGGTGCGGCGACGGCAACAACGTGGCCGCAAGCTTTCTGCATGCCGCCGGACAGTTCGGTTTCGACTTCACTTTCACCGGGCCCGAAACGCTGGACCCCGAAGACAAGTTCGTGGCCTTCGCGCGGGAAAAGGGCAGCAAAGTCACCATCCAGCGCGACCCCTTCACCGCCATCGAAGGCGCGGACCTTGTCGTCACCGACACCTGGGTCTCGATGCACGACCCCGAATCCGCCAAGGAACGCCGCCACAACCAGCTGCGGCCCTATCAGGTCAACGAACAGCTGATGTCCCGCGCCAAGCCCGATGCGCTCTTCATGCACTGCCTGCCTGCGCACCGGAACGACGAGGCGACCAGCGCCGTGATGGACGGCCCGCATTCGGTGATCTTCGACGAGGCAGAGAACCGGCTGCACGCGCAGAAGGCAGTCATGCGCTGGTGCCTTGGGGTGTGATGGCAGGGCCTCAAAGGCCGCATGTTGCGCAGTTGCGGGCGGCGTGCTTCTATCCAGTGAACTGTTGTAAGGGGTTAACGAATGAAAGCCGCCCCCCATCCCCGCCAGGACGAACGCCTGAGCGCGCTGCGCGGCTACAACATCCTGGACACCCAGCGTGAACCGGATTTCGACGACGTGGTTGAGCTTGCGTCCCGGATCTGCGGCACGCCGATTTCGGTCGTCAACCTGATCGACGTCGATCGGCAATGGTTCAAGGCCGAGGTCGGTCTTGGCGTCCGCGAGACGCCGCTTTCCACTTCGCTTTGCGCCCATGCCATTCTGGAAGACGAGTTCGTCGAGATTCCGGACACGCTGGTGGATCGGCGCATGGCCGACAATCCGCTTGTGACCGGCGACAAGGGCCTGCGCTTTTATGCCGGGGCGTTGTTGAAGACGGCCGACGGGTTGCCGCTCGGGACGCTCTGCGTGCTCGACTACGAACCGCGCGTGCTGACCCCGCTGCAGCGCGACACCCTGCGCGTGCTGGCGCGGCAGGTCATGGGACAGCTCGACCTGCGCCGCGCGCTGCGGCAGGCTGACGTCCTGCGCCAGGAGGTCGACCACCGCGTGAAGAACTCGCTGCAATCGCTGGCCTCGATCGCGGGGATACAGGCGCGCGCGGCAGGGGGTGAGGCGGCAGAGGCGCTGCGCACGATGCGCGGCCGCATCCAAAGCATCGCGATGCTGCACGAGCTTCTGTACCGCACCGATGCGGGCGGCGCGATCAACATGGCGAATTACCTCGGCCTGCTTGCCGGTCACCTGCAGTCGATCGCACAGGCCGGCGTGACGGTGTCCGCCGTGGCCGATCCCGTCGCCCTGACCTCGAAGGAAGCGACGCTGATCGGCACCATCATCAACGAGTTCTTCGCCAATTCCTTCAAGCACGCGTTCCCCGAGGCTCGGCCCGGCCGGGTGACGGCCGCACTTGAGTCGGACAGCAGCGGGTTGACGCTTGACCTCTCTGACGACGGGGTCGGCATGGCCGATGTCCAGGCATCATCCGGCCTCGGAATGATGATCCTGAAATCGGCGATCCAGCAGCTTTCCGGGACCGTAACCCTGTCGTCCGACCCCGGTGGCACCCGCCTCCTCGCCCGCTTTCCCGCCACCACCTGACCGCGCAGGCGCCAGTCGCTGCCCCAGATTTCCAGCAGCCCCGGCGTGGTCTTGCCATGGCGTTTCGCCGACACGTCGTGCACGGCCATCGCCTTGTCCGGGTTCACCTCGGTCAGCGCCGCGGCGGCTTTGCTGCTGCGCTGACGGCAGCGCATGCCTGACTTGACCGGGGAGGGCGTCCCGCACGCCCCCCTTGGCTTTCCCGCCCCGATCCGCCACCTTGCCGCCAACCGCCAAGGAGGCCCCCATGCACCGCCGTTCCGTCGCCGTCTTCGACCGTTTCCTCTCGGCCCTCGCCGCCATCCTCGACAAGGCCGAGGCGCATTGCTCCGCCAAGGGGATCAAGCCCGAAGTCATCCTTGCGGCCCGCCTCTTCCCCGACATGTTCCCCTTCGCCCGGCAGGTGCAGCTGGCCTGCGATTTCGCCTCTCGCGGCACCGCGCGGCTGGCAGGGCAAGAGCCGAAGGGCTTTCCCGATACCGAGACCACTTTCGCCGAGCTGAAGGACCGCATCAGTGCGGCCCGCGGCTACATGGGCGGCTTTCAGGCCGCCGATTTCGCCCATGCCGATACGCGTGAGGTGCATTTCAAGGCCGGGGGCCGCGACATGATGCTGAAAGGGGACGAATTCCTGTCCTTCTACTCGCTGCCGCAATTCTTTTTCCACATCACCACTGCCTACGACATCCTGCGCGCGAACGGGGTGGAACTCGGCAAGCGTGATTACATGGGCGCGCCATGAGGGCAGTTCTGGTCATCGACATGCAGGAAGGCATGGCCGACCGCATCCGCGGCGGTCGCCCGCTGGCCGTGACCGAAGCGCCTGATCGCATCGCCCAACTGCTTGCCGATGCCAGGGGCCGGGGCTTGACGGTCGTCCACGTCCTGCACGACGACCCCCACCCGGACTCGCCGTTCCGCAAGGGACTTCCGGGGGCCGAGCCGATGGCCTGTGCCGCGCCCATCGCGGCTGAGACGGTGTTCTGGAAGCACGGCTCATCGGCCTTTCACGGCACCGGCCTTGACGCCCACCTGCGCGGGATCGGGGTGACCGAACTGGTGGTCGCCGGGGCGGTCGCCGCCTTCTGCGTCACCTCGACTGTGCGGCAGGCCTCGGACCTTGGCTACAAGGTGCTTCTGCCGCAGGACGCGCTTCTGGGCTTTGACCTGCCCGCGCACGACGGGGGCCGGATCGACGCGGCGACGGTCCAGCGAGTCACGCTGTCGCTGCTCGGCGCAGACTTCGCGGTGCTGACCAGCGTCGCCGATCTGGCTCAGGCCGCCTGAGGCGCGGCGGGAGGCAACACCTTCGCCCCGTCCGCATCTGCCGCCCGGGCCGCCAGCAGTGCTACCAGAACCAGCACCAGCGACAGCCCGGCATAGGTCGGCCGGAAGCCCAGATGCTCGGCTATGAAACCGATGGACGAGGGCGCGACGAGGATACCGCAGTACCCCACCATCGTGACGATCGAGATTGCATTGGCCGAGGGCAGGTTCGGGTGGTTCCCGGCGGCGGAAAACAGGATCGGCACCATGTTGGCGATCCCGAGACCCGCGATGAAGAAGCTGACGATCACCACCCAGTCATTCGGAGCGACCGCGCCACCCATCATCCCGGCGGCCCCCAGCAAACCGGAAATGCGCAGCGTCCGCACTGCGCCCAGGCGGTTGCGGACCGTGTCGCCAAGGAACCGCATCAGCGCCATCGCGCCCGCGAAGAAGGCAAACCCAAGGCCCGAGACAAAGACATCCGACCCCAGTTCTTTCTGCATGTAGATCGCCGCCCAGTCGAGCACCGCGCCTTCCGGCACCATCGAGGCCAGCGCCAGAAAGCCCAGAAGCCAGACGTGGAAGTCCTTGGGGAACAGCTTTGTCTTCGGCGCGGGGGCTGCAGTGGCGACCGGGACGCTTGGTGCATCGGGCAACAGGAACTGCATTGACGCGAGGACGATGACCGCGACGATCCCGGCGGTCAGCAGCGACTGCACCTCGGACCCCCAATGCGCGATGACCCAAGCCCCGGCCGATCCGCCGATGAAACCGCCAAGGCTCCAGAACCCGTGGCTGGAGGACATGATCGCCTTCGACAACCGCCGCTCGATCACCACGGCCTGGGCGTTCATCGCCACGTCCATGCAGCCCGCCATCGCGCCAAAAACCGCCATGAACAGCGCCAACGCCCAAAGGTTCGGCGAAAAGACCACCATCGGCAGCACCGGGATCAGCGCCAAGGAGAACAGCGACAAGACCCGCCGCCCGCCGTACAGGCTGATCAGCCGTCCGGCGAACAGCATGGCCGAAACCGCCCCAAGGCCGAGGACCAGGATCAGCAGGCCCAGCACCGATTCCGTGACATCGTGGCGCGGCATCAAGAGCGGGATCTGCGGGGCCCAGGCCCCCATGACAAAGCCGTTGGCCAGAAACATCGCCGCCACGGCCCATCGGGCGCGCCGCGCCTGAACATCCACCTGCATGATCCGCCTCTTGATTGTTAGCGCCTGTCATAAAGCAGGCGCCGGAGGGTGGAAAGGCCGCGCCGATCAATCCGTGTTGCAGCGCTGTAAGGAATTCCGCCCCCACGGGTCAGGCTTGCCGCAGGTGCCAATCGGCGCTTTGCGTGTTCCAGTGCCGGGGATCATCAGCCAAGGTCGCACCCATGTCCCGCATCACGCTTCTGAACCCGCCGCACCGGTCCATCGGCAGCCGCGTCCCGGGTGAGCTTTTGCCCCCCTTGGGCCTTCTGCAAATCGGCGGGCCGCTGATCGACGCCGGACATGAGGTCCGGCTGATCAATGCCGACATCGCCCCGATGCAATTGCCCGCGATCCTCGCCGCTCTGGCCAACGACCCACCCGACATCCTGATGCTCGGCCATTCCGGATCGACCTCGGCGCATCCGACCTGCCTGCAGATCACCGCCGCCGTCCGCGCGGCCCTGCCCGGCGTGACCATCGTCTATGGCGGCGTCTATCCCAGCTACCACTGGCAAGACATCCTGTCCGAGGCGCCGCAGATCGACATCATCGTCCGGGGCGAGGGCGAAGTGACCATCGTCGCCCTGGCCCGGGCGCTGGCCTCCGGCACTCCGCTCGACACGATCCCCGGCATTGCCTTTCGCCGCGCAGGCCAGCCCTTCGCCACCCCGCCCGCCCCGATGATCCGCGACCTTGACCAGCACCGCACGGGATGGGAGCTGATCGACTTCGCCGCCCATTCCTACTGGGGCGGGTTGCGCGCCGTGGTGATGCAGTTCTCGCGCGGCTGCCCGCATCCCTGCACCTATTGCGGCCAGCGCGGCTTTTGGACCCAGTGGCGGCACCGCGAACCGGTGGTCTTCGCCAAGGAAATCGCCCGGCTGCACCGCGACCACGGCGTGCAGCTGGTGAACCTCGCCGACGAGAACCCCACCTCCTCCCGCAAGGCGTGGGAGGCGTTCCTGCACGCGATGATCGCCGAGAACGTCCCCGTCCTCATCATCGGCTCGACCCGCGCCGATGACATCGTGCGCGACGCCGACATCCTGCCGCTTTACAAACGCGCGGGTTGCCTGCGGTTTCTGCTGGGGCTGGAAGGCACCGATGAGGCGACCTTGCAGACCGTGCGCAAGGGCGGGACCCGCGCAAAGGACCGGCAGGCGATCACGCTTCTGCGCCAGCACGGGATGATTGGACTTTGCACCTTCGGCGTGGGGTTCGAGGAAGAGACCGACGCCGACTACTGGCGCATGCTCCGCCATCTACTGGCCTACGACCCCGACCAGATCATGTCGGTCTTCGCCACCCCGCACCGCTGGACTCCGTTCCACGGCCAAAGCGCGCACCGACGGGTGATCCGCACCGACCTGCGGCTCTGGGACTACAAGCACCAGGTCATGGAAACCCCGCGCGTCCCGGCCTGGCGGGTGTTCCTCTGGGTCAAGCTGATCGAGGCCACGCTGCAACTCCGCCCCAAGGCGCTCTGGCGCGCGCTGATGCAACCCGACCCCACCCTGCGCCATGCGCAGCGCTGGTACAGCCGCATGGGCGCCCGCGTCTGGCTGCACGAGATCCGCGACGCGATCCTGTTCCGCACCCGTCCCGGCCGGACTGTCGGTCAGTTCTGGGGGCAGGAACAGCTGCCGGAACAGGCCCTTTCGCGTCGCCCGTTACCCCGCCCGGAGCCTCCAGCCCTGCCAGTTCAGCGATAACGCTTCGGCACCGTCTTCGCGATGTTCGACGCGATGTTCGCAGCGCTCCACCCCGTCAGCTTGCGGAGCAGCGCCGCCTCCTCCTTGATCCGCGTCCGGGTCTCGCTGACATAGGTTTTGCCTTCGTCGCAGGTGATCTCGCCCTCGAACGGATGGTTCAGGACATAGCGGCCCTGGAAATTCTCGCGGTCCTCGGTGACGGCGAACTTCAGGTCCTCAAAGAAGCTCGACTGCGAATAGCGGATGTGCAGCCGTGTGACGAAGACGTTCGGCGTCGCGGCCTCGGACTTCTTCACCCAGTTCACCCCCAGCTGGCGGAACTCCGCATGACTCAGCGGGTCATCGGCGCAGGGGTCGCACCAGGACATGTCCCAGGCATATTCCAGGAAGGCCCCGTTCTGCCCCGCCGCCTTGTCGAACATCGCCCGGTAGAACTGCGGAAAGACCTGGCCCACGAAGATCGGCACGTTCACGTCCGATGGGATCTCCTTGGTCGTGTAGTTGGTCAGCACTGTCCGCCCCTTGCGGTTCAGCGCCAGCACGATCAGGTCCTGCGGCCCGTCGCCGTTCAGCTTGCCCAGCTGGATCGGCAGCATGAAGTCCTTGGACCGGAAGGTCAGCTGCAACGGCTCCAGCTCCTGCGCCGCCTTGGCCGAATGGCGGGACAGGTTCACCTTCGCCACGAAGAACTTCATCCCCATGGTGATGTAGCCTTCCAGCGCGCCCTCCGCGCCCTCGGGCAGCTTGTAGCCCTCGCCCCGCAGGAACTCCGCCAGCCCGTCCGACTGCCGGGCCGAGAGCATCTGGATGTCATAGGACCCGACCGCGAACTCCCGCTCGATCTTCACGCCCAAGGCCCGCGCGCCCTCTCGCCGTTCCTGGCGGGTTGGGCCATTGTCTGTTGCCACCTCCATCACCGGCTCTTCCAGGATGACCGGTGCACAGGGATCCTCTTCGAAATACTCCACCAGCCGCGGCGCGGTGTAGCGGTCCAGATGCGCGACTGTGGCGGAAGGCACCGTCGTCACCTGAGACCGGTCCAGCACCTTGGGCGTCGGCACGATCATCGCGAACTCCGCCGGATCGCCGCGATAGTCCGAGGACATGGTGATGACCGAGGTATCGTTGACCCTTGTGTAGACCACCATCGAGGCCTTGTTGAACAATTCCCCGTCCGCCCGCGCGACATAGAAACCGCAAAAGGCTTGCGCGGCAGGGGCGATCAGCGACAGGGCGGCGGCAAACAGCAGGCGGGGCAGGGGGCGCATGAACCTCTCCATGAAATGCACTGTGCCGAAAGGCTGCCCTCGCGCCCCTTGTTATGCAATGACAATCCCCGCTTGGGCTTGCCCTTTCCGAAATACTCCACGGGTGGTCTGGAGGGTGTGAAACCCTCCAGTCCGCCGCCAGCCGCAAGCACCGCCCTCAGGTCCCCCGGGGCTTGGCCCGCAGTGTGGGTTCTGCCACCGTCGGGTCCTCGGGCCAGGGATGCCGCGGATAGGCCCCGCGCATGTCCTTCCGGACATCGGCATAGGAGGTCGCCCAGAACCGCGGCAAGTCGGTCGTCACCTGCACCGGGGCTCTCGCGGGGGACAAAAGTGTCACCCGGACCGGCAGCCGCTTGGCCCCCACCACCGGATGCACCGTCACCCCGAACATCTCTTGCAACCGCACTTCGATTGCCGGCACCTCGCCCTCGTAATCGATCGGGATCTTCCGCCCCAGCGGCGTCTCGAAGCTCCCCGGCACCAGCCGGTCCATCTCGGACAGCCGGTCCCAGCCGATCAGCCCCTGCAGAGCCGGAACCAGATCGAAGCCCCGGACATCCGACTCGGTCCGGACACCCGTCAGATGCGGCAAAAGCCAGTCCTCCACCGTGTCCAGCAATGCCACATCCTCCATCCCCGGCCAGCCCTCGCCCCGCGCCAGCCGCGCCCGCGCCCGCAGCCGCCGCGCTGCCGCCGTCCACGGCAAGCCCAGCACTCGCACCCCCTCCAGCGCCGCCTTCGCCACTGCCTCAGGGGTCGCATCCCAATGCCGGTCGTCCAGCACCAGCGCCCCAAGCCGCTCATGCCGCCGTGAAACCACCCGACCCTCGCGCCGGGACCACTCGCAGACCTCAACCCACTCGATCCGGTCGGCATAAAGGCCACGAACCTCGGCCTCCGAGATCGCCACCCCCTGCCGCACCGTCGCCTCGCGCGCATCGCCATCAAGGTCCGTCGCCACGATCAGCCGTGCCCCCGACAGGGACAGTCCGGTAGCCATCGCCGCCCCCTTGCCCCCCGACAACACCCAGCGTGGTGCCTCGCCCTTCCGCCGCAGCCCGATCCGGTCCGGATAAGCCAGCGCCGCCATTTCGGCCAATGAGTACCCGGCCGAGGAGCCCCCCCTCCCCATCCCTCCCCCATTCGGGGGGAGGGAAGCACCCGGCTCCGACCCATGCGCGTCATTTGCCGCCCCGCGCCTCCTCTCCCCCTTGTGGGGAGGGGATGGGGGTGGGGGGCTCGCCCCAGGACCCCGAGCCGCCGAAGCCAGCCGCTTCGCCTCGGTCCGGACACGCTCCACCACCCCCCGGTCCGCCTCCGGCCCCGGCCGCGCCACCGCCTGCATCCGCAACGAAAGGTCCGGCCCCGCCCCCCGCAGCGGGTCGCGTTCCGCCAACAGGGCCGCCAAAGTCGCCGCCTCTGGCCCCGCGACGGCCAGCATATGGCCAAGCCGCGGATGCAGCGGCAGCCCCGCCAGCACCCGGCCATGCGCCGTGATGTGGCCCCGGTCGTCCAGCGCCCCCAGCCCCTGCAACAGCGCCCGCGCCTCGGCCAACGGTCCCGCAGGTGGCGGCGTCAGGAACGGCAACTCCGTTCCACCCCAAAGCGCCAGCTCCAGCGCCAGCCCCGCCAAATCAGCCACCTCGATCTCGGCAGGAGGGTAGGGGGCCAGCCCGCCCTCTTCGCCCTTGGTCCACAGCCGGTAGCACACCCCCTCGGCGACCCGCCCGGCGCGGCCCCGGCGCTGTTCAGCCTCGGCCTTCGTCACCCGATCCGTCACCAGCCGAGACATGCCCGAGTTCGGGTCGAACCGCGCCCGCCGCGCGCGCCCCGCGTCCACCACAACCCGGATGTCCGGTAGGGTCAGAGAGGTTTCGGCGATGGACGTGGCCAGAACGACCTTCCGCCCCTCGACCGCCCCCAAGGCCGCCCGCTGAGCCGCAAAGTCCATCGCCCCGAACAGGGGCCGCACCGCCACCCCCGGCAGGCCCGAAAGCAGACCCTCCACCCGCCGGATTTCTCCCTCTCCCGGCAGGAAGACCAGGACTCCCCCCTCCGTCTCCTCCAGCGCGGCCTTCACCGCCCCGGCA
>LNFM01003057.1_pt1 | contig 33871 bp, 29 predicted proteins | sample 596031 | NCBI WGS metagenome assembly LNFM01 (sample SAMN04254537, study PRJNA301005) | activated carbon metagenome | isolation source: dual media filters at the Ann Arbor, Michigan drinking water treatment plant | place: USA: Ann Arbor
GTCCGGAGAGATGGCCGAGTGGTCGAAGGCGCTCCCCTGCTAAGGGAGTATACGGGCTTAAACCTGTATCGAGGGTTCGAATCCCTCTCTCTCCGCCAATTGCCTTGCGCGGTCGATATTTCGCTTATAATCGCGCCAACGCGCCTGTAGCTCAGTTGGATAGAGTACTTGGCTACGAACCAAGGGGTCGTGGGTTCAAATCCTGCCAGGCGCGCCACTTCTTCAACGCCCGGACTTCGGTCCGGGCGTTTGTTTTGGTGCGTCCGCATGCGCAGGCCGCACCGGGCAACCGCCCCTCCCCGCCGCCGTCGTTCTGCTAGCATCCGCGCAACATCAGTGCAACGACGGCACCGGAAGAGACAAGGGGAGAACAGGTGGCCACCACCATCGGCATGAGGCCCGGGCAGGAACTGGCGGGCAAGGTAGCACTCGTCACCGGGGGCGCGCGCAACATCGGGCGCGCGATCTGCAGGTCACTGGCGAGCGGCGGCGCTTCGGTGATGATCAACGCAAACACTTCCAGGGCAGAGGCCGCGGAGACGTGCGCGATGATCGAGGCGGCCGGCGGCACTGCAGCGGTGCATGTGGCGGACGTGACCGATCCGGAAGCCGTCGCCGCGCTGGTCGATGCCACCGTCAGGCGCTTCGGCCGCATCGACATCGTGGTCAACAACGCAGCGGTCCGTGCCGAAACACCTTTCGCCGAGATCACCCAGGCGGAATGGCAGCGCGTGATCTCGATCATCCTCGAAGGTGCCTTCCTGGTGACGCAGGCCTGCCTGCCCCACCTGTCGAAGGCGGGCGCGGGCGCAGTGGTCATGATCGGCGGCCAGACCGGGCACAAGGGCGCGGCCGGCCGCGCGCATGTCGTCGCCGCCAAGGCCGGCCTCGCCGGCTTCACCAAGGGGCTCGCACTCGACCTCGCGCCGATGGACATCACGGTGAACAACGTCGTGCCGGGGACGATCGACACGGTGCGCGGGCTGCCCGGCGCGCCGCCGCGGCCGACCCATCGCACCAGCCTGCCGCCGCTGGGCCGGCGCGGAGAACCGGAAGAGATCGCGGCCATGGTGCGCATGCTTTGCGGCCCCGACGCGCGCTACCTGACCGGACAGACCATACACATCAACGGCGGGGGCTGGTTGCCATGAGCGGCATTGCAAAGGGAAAGAAGGGGCCGGCGATCTCGCCGATGATGACCACGCTTGCAGCCTACCTGGCCGCCTCGCCGCGCAAGGCGCTGCCGCCGGCGGTGGTCGAGAAGACCAAGCACCACCTGCTCGACACGCTGGCCGCGATGGTGTCCGGCTCGAGGCTGCTGCCCGGGGAACGTGCGATATCCTTCGTGGAAGGACTCGGCGGCAAGCCCGAGGCCTGCGTGATCGGCACGCCGATCGTCACCTCCGCGATCAATGCGGCGCTCGCCAACGGCATGCTCGCCCATGCCGACGAGACCGACGACTCGCATGCCCCCTCGCTCACCCATCCGGGCTGCGGCATCGTGCCCGCGGCGCTGGCCATCGGCGAGCGCAACCGGGTGTCCGGACGCGCGCTGCTGCGTGCGATCGCGGTCGGCTACGACCTGTCGTCGCGGCTCACCATGTCGCTGAACGCCTACGAATTCCGCGAGGACGGCCATTCGACGCACAGCTTCGGGCCGATGTTCGGTGCAGCCGCCGCCGGCGGCGCGCTGCTCGGCTTCAACCCGCGGCAGATGCGCCACCTGCTCTCCTACACGGCGCAGCAGGCTTCCGGCGTTTCGTGCTGGATGCGCGACCCGGACCACGTCGAGAAGGCGTTCGATTTCGGCGGCATGCCGGCGCGCAACGGCGTCTATGCCGCGCTGATGGTCGACTCCGGCATGACCGGCGTCGAGGACGTGTTCTCGGGCGAGCGCAACTTCTTCGTCGCCTACGGCCGGAAGCCGGAGCCGCAGGTGCTGGTCAAGCGACTGGGCAGCACCTTCGAGATCATGAACACCAACATCAAGCGCTGGTCGGTCGGCTCGCCCATCCAGGCGCCGCTCGATTCGCTGCTTGCACTCATCACCACCAAGGGCGTGCGCGCCGAGGACGTCGAGCGGGTCGACATCCGCGTCGCGAAGCAGGGTGCGAACACGGTCGACAACCGCGACATGCCGGACATCTGCATGCAGCACCTGGCCGCGGTGATGCTGCTCGACCGCACGGTCACCTTCGTCTCGACGCACGACGTCGCGCGCATGCGCGACCCGAAGGTGCTGGCGCTGCGCAAGCGCGTGACGCTCGCCGGCGACGAAGCGCTGACCCGGGTGATGCCCAGCCGCCAGGGCATCGTTTCGATCACGCTGAAGGACGGCACCCGGCTCACCCACCACACGAAGGCGGTGCGCGGCACGGCCGAGAACCCGATGAGCCGGGCGGAGGTCGATGCGAAGTGCCACGACCTGCTGGCACCGATCACCGGCAAGCGCCGCGCACGCAGGCTGTGCGACACCGTCTGGTCGCTCGACAAGCTGGCCGACGTGCGCTCGCTGCGCCCCCTGCTGAAGGCCTGACCCCATGCGCACGTACACGATTGCATCCATCCCCGGCGACGGCATCGGCAAGGAGGTCATCCCGGCCGGCCAGCGCGTGCTCGAGCACCTGGCGCAGAAGAGCGGCAGCTTCTCGATCGCGTTCCGCAGCTTCGACTGGGGCAGCGACTACTACAAGCGGCATGGCGTGATGATGCCCGCCGACGGCCTGTCGCAGCTGAAGGACCTCGACGCGATCTACTTCGGCGCGGTCGGTGCGCCCGACATCCCCGACCACATCACGCTCTGGGGCCTGCGCCTGGCGATCTGCCAGCCGTTCGACCAGTACGCGAACGTGCGTCCGGCGCGCGTGCTGCCCGGCATCACCAGCCCGCTGTCCAGTCCCGAGGCGCAGAAGCTCGACTGGGTCATCGTGCGCGAGAACTCCGAGGGCGAGTATTCCGGGGCCGGCGGCCGCGTGCATCGCGGCCTCCCGGAAGAGACCGCGATGGAGGTATCGGTGTTCACACGCACCGGCGTCGAGCGCGTGATCCGCTTCGCCTTCGAGCTCGCCCGCTCGCGCCCGCGCAAGCTGCTCACCGTCGTCACCAAGTCCAATGCCCAGCGGCACGGGATGGTGCTCTGGGACGAGATCGCGGAGGAAGTGAGCCGCAAGTACCCGGACGTGACCTGGGACAAGATGCTGGTCGATGCGATGACCGTGCGCATGGTGGTGAAGCCGGGCAGCCTCGACACCATCGTCGCCACCAACCTGCATGCCGACGTGCTGAGCGACCTCGCGGCTGCGCTGTCCGGCTCGATGGGCGTCGCACCCACCGCCAACCTGAATCCCGAGCGCCGGTTCCCGTCGATGTTCGAGCCGATCCACGGTTCGGCCTTCGACATCACCGGCATGGGCATCGCCAACCCGATCGGCACCTTCTGGTCGGCGGTCATGATGCTCGAGCACCTCGGCGAGAAGGACGCCGCCGCGCGCCTGATGGGCGCGATCGAGGCGACCACGAAGCAGGGCCGGCTGCATACGCCGGACCTCGGTGGCGAGGCCTCGACCGAACTGGTCACCGAGGCGGTGCTCGACTTCCTCGCCTGAGCCGACGCCGCCGTGGTGCCTTGCCCTGATGCCTGACGCCTGACTTCACGCCATGAACGACCCCGCACTCCCCGTCTGGTCCCCGTCCCCCGATCGCATCGCGCGTTCCAACCTCAGCCGTTTCATGCGCGAGGTCGCGCACACCTGGGGCGCCGACTGCCGTGACCAGGCGTCGCTCTACCGCTGGTCGCTCGAGCATCCGGAACGGTTCTGGACCTCGGTCTGGGATTTCTGCGACGTGATCGCGGAGACCCGGGGCGAGGTCGTGCTCGAGCATGGCGACCGGATGCCCGGGGCGCGCTGGTTCCCGCAGGCCCGCCTGAACTATGCCGAGAACCTGCTGCGCCGGGCCGACGATGCGACCGCCATCGTCTTCCGCGGCGAGGGGAAGGTGCGCAGTTCGGTCACCTATGCCGAACTTCACCATGAGGTCTCGCGCATGCAGCAGGCGCTGCGCGACGCCGGCGTGGGCGTCGGCGACCGGGTGGCCGGCTACGTGCCGAACATCCCCGGCGCGATCATCGCGATGCTGGCCACTGCCAGCCTCGGCGCGACCTGGTCGTCATGCTCCCCGGACTTCGGCGTGCAGGGCGTGCTCGACCGCTTCGGGCAGATCGAACCCAAGGTGCTGGTCGCCGCCGACGGCTATTTCTACGGCGGCAAGACGCTCGACGTGATGCCGCGCGTGGCCGAGGTGGTGGCGCGCCTGCCCTCGGTGCAGCGCACCGTGATCATCCCGTACACCCGGCGCGACCCCGACCTGTCCGGCATCGCGAACGCCGTCGACGTGCACGACTTCATGGCCCCGTTCGCGGTGGCGAAGCTGTCGTTCGAACGCCTGCCGTTCGACCATCCGCTGTTCATCATGTTCTCGTCGGGCACCACCGGCGTGCCGAAGTGCATCGTGCATGGCGCCGGCGGCACGCTGCTGCAGCACCTGAAGGAACACCAGCTGCATGTCGACCTGCATCCGACCGACCGTCTGTTCTACTTCACCACCTGCGGCTGGATGATGTGGAACTGGCTCGCCACCGGGCTGGCGAGCGGCGCCACGCTGATGCTGTTCGACGGCTCGCCGTTCTACCCGAAGGGCAACGTGCTGTTCGATTTCGCGCAGGACGAGGGCATGACCATCTTCGGCACCTCGGCGAAGTACATCGACTCGCTGCGCAAGCTCGACCTGAAGCCGAAGGACACGCACGACCTGTCCCGGCTGCGCACGATGCTGTCCACCGGCTCGCCGCTGGTGGCGGAGAGCTTCGACTACGTCTACTCGAACATCAAGGCAGACCTCTGCCTGTCGTCGATCTCGGGCGGTACCGACATCGTGTCCTGCTTCGTGCTCGGCAGCCCGATGCTGCCCGTCTGGCGCGGCGAGATCCAGTGCCGCGGCCTCGGCCTCGCGGTCGATGTCTGGGACGACGACGGCCAGCCGGTGCGCGGCGAACGCGGCGAACTGGTCTGCACCCGGCCCTTCCCGTGCATGCCGGTGGGCTTCTGGAACGACCCGGACGGCAGCCGATACCGGGCCGCCTACTTCGAGCGCTTCCCCGGCGTCTGGTGCCATGGCGATTTCTGCGAGCTCACCGGCCATGACGGCATGGTCATCCATGGCCGCTCCGATGCGGTGCTCAACCCGGGCGGCGTGCGCATCGGCACGGCCGAGATCTACCGCCAGGTCGAGCAGCTCGACGAGGTGGTCGAGGCGCTGGTGATCGGCCAGGACTGGCCGCCGGCGCAGCCGAACGACGTGCGGGTCGTGCTGTTCGTGCGGCTGCGCGACGGGCTGGCGCTCGACGACGCGCTGGTCGCGCGCATCAAGGCGCGCATCCGCGACAACACGACGCCCCGGCACGTGCCGGCGAAGGTGCTGCAGGTCGCGGACATCCCGCGCACCAAGAGCGGCAAGATCGTCGAACTCGCGGTGCGCAACGTGGTGCACGGCCAGCCGGTGAAGAACCGCGAAGCACTCGCGAACCCGGAAGCGCTCGAGCTGTTCGCCGGACGGCCCGAACTGGCGGGCTGAGCAGCGAGGCCGACCCGCGCCCGGGCGTTCAGGGTCGGGCGGCACGGACAGGTAGGCCGGACAGAGGCCCCGCGCTTGACTGTCATACCCCTGGGGGGTACGGTCCGGTCATGGACACGCTGCCCGCACCGGGCGCCCGGCGCCCTTCACCCGCGTCGGTCGACCTCGCGATCGAAGGCATGACATGCGTGGCCTGCGCGGCCCGCATCGAGAAGGTGCTTGGCCGCCTGCCCGAGGTCAGCGCATCGGTGAACTTCGCGACCGAGCGGGCCCATGTCGAGTTCGACCCGGCGCGTACCGACGAGGCCGCACTGACCGGCGCGGTCGCGCGGGCCGGGTACGCGGCGCGCGTGATCGACACCCGTCCGGGCGCAGCAGACCTGCCGGGGGCCGCCGCGGCGGAGTCCAGCCATCGGGCGGCGACCCGCGCCCTGATGCTGTCGGCGCTGCTCACCGCGCCACTGCTGGCGCAGATGGCCGGCATGTTCGCCGGCCGCCACGACTGGATGCTGCCGGACGGGCTGCAACTGTTGCTCGCCACCGTGGTGCAGTTCGCCTTCGGGCGTCCCTTCTACCGCGGCGCATGGAATGCACTGCGCGGGGGCGGCGCGAACATGGACGTGCTGGTCGCCCTCGGCACGACCATCGCATGGGGCTACAGCGCCGTGGTCACCGTCGTCGAGCCGGGCGGCCACCTGTACTTCGAATCGAGCGCCACCATCATCACCCTGGTGCTGTTCGGCAAATGGCTCGAGGCGCGGGCGCGCAGCCGCACGGGCGCAGCGATCAGTGCGCTGGTGGCGCTGCAGCCGCCGACCGCACGGGTGGAGCGCGCGGCCGCGGCAGGCGGCACCATGGTGCAGGAGGTCCCTGTGGCGGAGGTCAAGCCCGGCGACACCCTGCAGCTTCGACCCGGCGAATCGTTCCCGGTCGATGGCGAAGTGGTCGACGGCCGCTCCAGCGTGGATGAAAGCATGCTCACCGGCGAGAGCCTGCCCGTGGCCAAGGGCAGCGCGGATCCGGTGTACGCCGGCACGTTGAATGGCACCGGGTCCCTGCGCGTGCGCGCGACCGGCATCGGCTCGACCACCGCCCTCGCCCGCATCGTGCGGCTGGTCAGCGAGGCCCAGGGCTCCAAGGCCCCGATCCAGCGGCTGGCCGACCGGATCGCCGGCGTGTTCGTGCCGGTGGTGCTGGTGCTCGCCGCGCTCACCTTCGGCGGCTGGCTGATCTCGGGCGCGACCCTGGTCGACGCGCTGGTGCCGGCCATCGCCGTGCTGGTCATCGCCTGCCCCTGTGCGCTCGGGCTGGCGACGCCGACCGCCGTGATCGTCGGCATCGGCGAAGGCTCGCGCGCCGGCATCCTGATCCGCAATGCGGCCGCGCTGGAAGCAGCACACCGGCTCGACCTGCTCATCGTGGACAAGACAGGCACCCTGACCACCGGCCGGCCACAGGTGGTGGCGGTGGTGGCGTTCGACGGCGCCACCGAGGGCCGCGTGCTGGCGATCGCCGCTGCGCTGGAAGCCGATTCCGAGCATCCCCTGGCACAGGCGATCCGGGACGCAGGCGTGGCCGGGGCTGCCCTGCCCGCCGTGCGCGCCGAAGGCTTCGAGGCGGTAGTCGGGCACGGCGTGCGCGCGACCGTCGACGGCCAGCCCGCGCTGCTGGGATCCGCGGAATGGCTGCACGCTCAAGGCATCCCGGTGCCGGCACGGCCGGTCGACCGTGGCGACGGTGGCGACGATACAGACCGGCTGACCTGGGTCGCGGTGGCGCACGGCGGTCGCGCGCTCGGGCTGATCGGACTGGCCGACGCGCTGCGCGAGGATACGGCCGCAGCGGTCGAGCGGCTGCGCGCCGGCTCGGTCGACCTGCGGGTGATGTCCGGCGACCACGAGGCAGTCACCGCACGGGTCGCTGCGGAGGCCGGCATCGTGTCGTACCGGGCCCGCTGCACGCCCGGCGACAAGGCAGCGGAAATCGTCCGCCTGAAGGCGGCGGGCCATTCGGTCGGCATGGTCGGGGACGGCATCAACGATGCCCCGGCGCTCGCTGCCGCCGACGTGAGCTTCGCGATCGGCAGCGGTTCGGGAATCGCACTGCATACCGCGGACATCACGCTGATGGGCAGCCGGTTGTCGCAGGTCGTGGACGCCATCGACCTGTCGCGCGCGACGATGGCGAAGATCCGGCAGAACCTGTTCCTGGCATTCGCCTACAACCTCATCGGCATCCCGCTCGCCGCCGCCGGCATGCTCGACCCGGTGTTCGCCGGCGCGGCGATGGCGGCCAGTTCCGTCTGCGTGGTCGGCAACGCGCTCCTGTTGCGCCGCTGGCGCCCGGCGACGACGCCTGCCACGGCCCCCTCCCCGACTCCACCCTCCGCAACGAAAGGCACGTGAACGATGGAAACCACCCGCATCGCGGTCGAAGGCATGACCTGCCAGGGCTGCGTAAACAGCCTCACCCGCGCGCTCCTGGCCACCCCGGGCGTGCGATCCGCCACGGTGACGCTGCAGCCTGCGCAGGCGAGCATCGAACACGACCCGGCGACCGCACCGGCCGATCGACTGCGCGCGGTGATTGCCGATGCCGGCTTCGAAGCGCACTGAGCACGGCGCGGCCGCGAAGCGCGCCGCCGCCACGCCGGCGCGGAAGGTCGTGCAGCCGGACAAGCAGGAACTGTTGCGGCGGCTGAACCGGATCGAAGGCCAGGTGCGCGGGGTCGCGCAGATGATCGAGGCAGACCGCTACTGCATCGACGTGCTGACCCAGCTCGCCGCGATCCGCTCCGCCCTGGACGCAACCGCGCTCGGCCTCACCGAGAACCACGTGCACCACTGCGTGTCCGGCGCGATCGAGGCCGGGCACGGCACCGCCGCGGTCGACGAACTCATGCAGGTGCTGCGCCGGTTCGCGCGCTGAACCGGGGCGGACCTTCCTACCAGAAATGCCACCAGCGCCGGCCATCCGCGCGGGGATCGACGGTCAGGTACTTGCTCTTCGGGAAGTTCGCCCTCATCACGCGTTCGGCATCGTTGCGCAGCTCGGTCAGCCCCATCGCGTCATAGGCCTTGACCATGATCAGCAGGCCTTCCTCGTTGGCCGGGGCCTGCGGATAGGTGGTCAGCGCGGTCTGCGCACGGTTGGCCGCGGCCACGTACGCGCCCTTGCGCAGGTAGTAGCGCGCCACGTGAACCTCGTGGGACGCCAGCATGTTGACGATGAACTTCATCCGCGCCGCTGCATCCGGGGCATAGCGGCTTTCGGGGAAACGCGTGACCACTTCCCGGAACGAATCGAACGATTCGCGTGCCGATCGCGGATCGCGTTCGCTCACGTCCTGGCGAGACAGCGAGCCGAGCAGGCCGAGTTCGCTGCCGAAGTTGATCAGCCCGCGCAGGTACCAGGCGTAGTCGGCGCTGGGGTGCGTCGGATACAGCTTGAGGAAGCGGTCGAGGGTCGCGATCGCCGGGATCGGCTCCGCATCCTTCCACTGCGAGTAGGCGAGTTCGAGCAGCGCCTGCTGCGAGTAGCGTCCGAAGGGGAATCGCGCCTCGAGCGTCTCGTAGAGCTTGATCGCGCGCGCCCAGTTGCGGCTGTTCATCTCGTCGCGCGCTTCGGCATAGATCTTCGGTGCCGGCCAGCCCCGGGTCTCGTCGAAGTTCCGCACCGACGCACAGCCGCCGATCAGGCACAAAGCCGCGACGGCGATCACGGCCTGCCGCAGTGCCAGTAAACTCCCCCATCGCCCCGCGCCGGAGGCGGCACCGGATCGGCGGTCACATGTCCGACCGGCAAGCGGCCGGTCGGGATTCAAGGCTGCGGCTTTCATCGGTTCGTCCGTTCCATGGCAAGCAATTGATTCCGCACCAGTATAGCCCGAGCGTCGCGTTGCCAGACGGCGTGCCGCTGCGGTCCGAGAGCGACGCGGCGCCGGCCACGCCGCTGCGCCTCGCCGTGCCCGCAGCGCGCGGCGGCGAACGCATCGACCAGGCGCTCGCAGCCCTGATGCCCGAACACTCGCGAAGCCGCCTCCAGCAGTGGATTCGCGATGGCCGGGTGCGGGTGGACGGTCGTCCCGCGCGCAGCGCGGACCGCATCTGGGGCGGCGAACTGCTGGAGGTCGCCCCTGGCACCGACCCGCAGCAGGCGGCGGCGCTCCCGGAGGCGATCGCGCTGAACATCGTGCACGAGGACGCATCGGTGATCGTGCTCGACAAGCCGGCCGGACTGGTCGTGCATCCAGGCAGCGGCAACTGGCAAGGGACGCTGCTCAACGCGCTGCTGCACCATCATCCGGCCATCGAGTCCCTGCCCCGCGCCGGCATCGTGCACCGCCTCGACAAGGACACCAGCGGCCTGATGATGGTGGCCAAGACCCTGGTCGCCCACACCGCGCTGGTGCGCGCGCTGGCGGCACGTGACGTCGAGCGCATCTACCAGGCGATCGTGGTTGGCCGGCCCGCCGCCTCGGGCGAGATCGACAAGCCGATCGGCAGGCATCCGGTGCACCGGGTGCGGATGGCCGTGGTTGCCGGAGGCCGGCCGGCGCTGACCCGGTTCCGTACCCTGCAGCCGCTGGCCGGGGCGGCGCTGGTCGAATGCCGGCTGTCCACCGGACGCACGCACCAGATCCGTGTGCACCTCGATGCGATCGGCCATGGCGTGCTGGGCGACCCGGTGTACGGCGCGCGCAGTGCCCGGCTGGCGCCGGCGCTGGCAGCAGCCTCGACGGCGATCGGGCGGCAGGCGCTGCACGCGGTCGAACTGGCGTTCGCGCATCCCGACACCGGCGACGCGCTGCGCTTCCATTCGCCGTTGCCGGCCGACATCCAGGCAGCGCTCGATGCGCTGCGCCTGCCATGAGCACGCCCACCCTGCCCGGCACGATCCCCGCCGACGGACTGATCGTGCCCGACTGGCCGGTACCGCACGGCATCCGTGCGCTGGTCACGACGCGCCGGGGCGGCGTCAGCACCGGTGCGCACCATTCGCTGAACCTGGGCACGCGCGCCGGGGATGACCCGCTCGCGGTGGCCGAGAACCGGCGCAGGCTCGACGCGCTGCTGCCCGCGCCGGCGCGCTGGCTGCAGCAGGTGCACGGCAGCCGCGCGGTGGCGGCGCATGAGATCGATACCCCCCCGCAGGCCGACGCGTCGTTCACCGATCGTCCGCGCACGGTATGCACGGTGATGATCGCCGACTGCATGCCGGTGCTCCTGTGCAGCGACGACGGCCGCTGGATCGGCGCCGCGCACTGCGGCTGGCGTGGCCTGGTCGGGGGCGCGATCGAGAACACGCTGGCCGCGATCGGCGTCGATTCGCAGCGGATGATCGCCTGGCTCGGGCCCGCCATCGGGCCAACCGCCTTCGAGGTCGGGGCCGACGTGCGCGACGCCTTCCTGGCCATCGACCGCTCCGACGACATCGCCTTCCTGCCCTCCCCGACCGTGCCAGGGAAGTGGCATGCAGACCTGTTCACCCTCGGCCGGCGCCGGCTCGCGCGCGCCGGCGTGATGCGCGTGCATGGGGGTGGCCTGTGCACGGTATCCGATCCGGCACGCTTCTTTTCCTATCGGCGCGACGGAACCACCGGGCGGATGGCGGCGCTGGTCTGGCGGGAGGCGTGAACAACCCGCCGGCGGTCGCACGCGCCTGGACCACGCTCGCCACGGCACTCGAGCGGTCGCCAGGCACCTGGCAGGCGCTCGGCCGGGAACTGACCGAGCGGCACATGGCGCTGTGGCAGGCGATGGTCGGACAGGTGCCGCAGCCAGCACCCGACCCCGACCTGCCGGCACTGGCCGCGCGCGATCGCCGCTTCAGCGCCCCGGCATGGCAGTCGCACCCGTGGTTCGATTACCTGCGCCAGGCACACCTGCTGAACGAACGCTGGCTCGAGCGTGCGCTCGAAGCCGCCGCCCTCGATCCGGCCAGCGAGCGCCATGCGCGCTTCTTCCTGAGGCAGTGGCTGGAGGCGATGTCGCCCGCGAACTTCGCGCCGACCAACCCGGAGGTGCTCGAACTCGCGGCGCGCAGCGGCGGCGAGACCCTCGCCCGCGGATTGCAGCGCGCGGCGGACGATGCCCGCCGGGGCGCGCTGACCATGACCGACGAACAGGCATTCGCCGTCGGCCGCAACCTCGCGCTCACGCCAGGGTCGGTGATCCATCGCAACGAGATCGTCGAACTGATCCACTACCGCCCGGCGCAGCCGACCGTGCATTCCCGGCCGCTGGTGATCGTGCCGCCGTTCATCAACAAGTACTACATCCTCGACCTGCAGCCCGGCAATTCCTTCGTGCGCTTCGCGCTCGAGCAGGGCTTCGATGTCTACATCCTGTCCTGGCGCAATGCGCCCGCCGAACTCGGCCACCTGCGCTGGGACGACTATGCGCAGCGCGGCGTGCTCGAATCGATCGCCATCGCGCGCGAGGTATCGGGCTCGGCACAGGTGAACACGCTGGGCTTCTGCGTCGGCGGCACCCTGCTCTCGACCGCGCTGGCGCTGGCCGCCGCGCGCGGCGAACACCCGGCCGCTTCGACCACGCTGCTGGCGACGATGCTCGACTTCAGCGACGTCGGCGACATCGGCGTGTACATCGACCGCGACTATGTCGAAGCCTGCGAGCGCCGCTTCGACCCCGCCGCCGCACCCGCCGTGATGAGCGGTCGGGACCTGGCATTCACCTTCGCCAGCCTGCGCGCGAACGACCTGATCTGGCGCTTCGTCGTCGACCACTGGCTGAAGGGAAAGGCACCGGAGCCTTTCGACCTGCTGTACTGGAACAGCGACGGCACCAGCCTTCCCGGCGTCCTGTACGCGTGGTACCTGAGGCAGATGTACTTCGAGAACAACCTGCGGCATCCCGGCCGGGTCCGGCTCGACGGCGAGCCGCTGGACCTGCGCGAGATCCGCGGCGCCTGGTACCTGCTCGCCGCCGAGGAAGACCACATCGTCCCGTGGCGCACCGCATGGCTTGCGCGCGGACTCCTGCGCGGCAGCCGCGAGTTCGTGCTGGCTGCCAGCGGGCATATCGCAGGCGTGGTGAATCCCGCCGCGAAGAACCGGCGTCATTTCCACGTGGCCTCCGGCCCCGAGGGCTCGCCCGCCCGCACCCGCACGCCCGAGGCCTGGATGGCCGCCGCCACCCGCCATGAAGGCAGCTGGTGGACCCACTGGGCGGCCTGGCTGAAGAAGCGGTCGGGCCGTCGGGTGAAGGCACCGGATATCGATGCCGACTTGCGATACCCGCCGATCGACCCTGCGCCGGGGCGCTACGTGCTTGACCGCTGACTGGCACGCTTGCTGCTTCGCAGCAGCGGTTTTCGCCGGAGGCCGAAGGGCCTTGGGTTAACATCTTCTTCACGATACGTCGCTACCGTGCGGCTCGGATCCGTCGAGCGGGCATCAGGTACGCGATGCGATCCGGTGCAGGTCCGGACAAGCTCGGTCGAAGGCATTGATCAACGAAGCAACGGAGGACCTGATGACGAAGAGAGTGGCGCTGGTTACGGGCGGCATGGGCGGCCTGGGCGAAGCAATCGCAACCAAGCTGTCCAACATGGGCGACACGGTCGTGGTCAGCTATTCGCCTGGCAATACGAAGGCGGCCGGCTGGCTCGAGGAAATGAAGGCGAAGGGCCATGCCATCCATGCGGTGCAGATCGATGTCTCCGACTTCGACTCCTGCGCGGCGGGCTGCGCGAAGATCATGGCCGAGGTGGGTCCGATCGACGTGCTGGTCAACAACGCCGGCATCACCCGCGACATGACCTTCAAGAAGATGGGCAAGGTCGACTGGGACGCCGTGCTCAAGACCAACCTCGACAGCGTGTTCAACATGTGCAAGCCGGTCGTCGACGGCATGGTCGACCGCGGCTGGGGACGCGTGGTCAACATCTCTTCGGTCAACGGCCAGAAAGGCGCCTTCGGCCAGACCAACTACTCGGCGGCCAAGGCCGGAATGCATGGCTTCACCAAGGCCCTCGCCCTCGAGGTCGCGCGCAAGGGCGTCACGGTGAACACCATCTCGCCGGGCTACATCGGCACCAAGATGGTGATGGCGATCCCTAAGGAAGTGCTCGATACGAAGATCGTGCCGCAGATCCCGATGGGCAGGCTGGGCAAGCCCGAGGAAGTCGCGGGCCTGGTGGCCTACCTGTGCTCGGAAGAGGCGGCATTCGTCACCGGCTCGAACATCGCGATCAACGGCGGACAGCACATGTCGTGACCCGGGCAGCGTGCCCGCCCCGCGGCGGGCACGTGCGGCACGCCTTCATGTGATGCGGAACCGGTCCCGCCGGCACCAGATCGACGCGGCCGGATGCCCCGCGCCGGTGACGTCGCGGCCAGGGCTCAGCGCTTGCGCGACGCCTTCACCGCAGCCTGGGTGGCATCGGTCGCGGCCTTGACGCCGGACCGCGCCATCTCCGACATCTGTCGGGTCGTGCGCGTCATTTCCTCGAATGCCGTCTGCCCGGCGACCATCGCGTGGCGCACGGCGTCCGCCGCCGCCGCCGCCCCCGGCGGCGCCGCATCGAGCAGTTTCTCCATCGTGCCCTGCAGGTCCGACGAACAGGCATCCATGCGCTGTCCGACCAGCTTCCCGAACTGGTCCTGCAGATCCGCGGCCACCGAGTAGACGCTTTCGGAGTAGTCGAGGGCCTGCTCGACCGCCTGTCCCGCAAGCTGCGTCCGCAATGCGATCGCATCTTCCGGCGTCTTTGCCTGGGCGAGTGCGTCGATGTTGCGCGTGCCCGCTTCGATGGCCTGCCGCGCGGCGTCGAGCTGCACCCCCAGCAGCTTCTGGGAGGCTTCCACCGTCAGCTGCGCGAAGCGGATCGCGGCCGACAGGTTTTCCTGCTGCAGCTTGGCCAGCTCTTCAGGCGACTTCAGGGGTTTCATCGACTCCAGCCTCCATGGACCACGGGAAATCCTTTAGAATCCGCGCCCCCGGCGAGGATCGCGCACCGGCAGGACGGGCGGTGAACGATGGGGTAGCTCACGCCAGCGTCCGCCCGGTTTCATCAACGGCATGTTCTGGCGCAGGGGCTGCCGGAAGCCAGGGCAGCGAAGACCGGATCATGCCCGATCCGCCGACCCGTGGCACGACGGCGAACAGGTGCATACTTCAATCCTGCAGCACCGACAGCCACCGCTGAATTGCCGGACGAGGGAAAAAGGGACCATGAGCGACACGCCGCGCATCATCAAGAAGTACCCGAACCGCCGTCTCTACGACACCGCCACCAGCACGTACATCACGCTGGCGAACGTGAAGCAGCTGGTCCTCGAACAGACGCCGTTCCAGGTGATCGACGCCAAGACGAACGACGACCTCACGCGCAACATCCTGCTGCAGATCATCCTCGACGAGGAGAACAGCGAGGCACCGATGTTCTCGTCCGACATGCTTTCGCAGATGATCCGCTTCTACGGCAACGCGATGCAGGGCATGATGGGCAACTACCTCGAGAAGAACATCCAGACGTTCATGGGCATCCAGCAGCAGTTGCAGGACCAGTCCCGGTCGCTCTACGGCAGCAGCCCGATGGTGAACACCGAGGCCTGGAACCAGATCGTCAAGATGCAGGGGCCGGCGGTGCAGAGCCTGATGAGCGGCTACCTCGAGCAGAGCGCGAAGATGTTCGTCGACATGCAGCAGCAGATGCAGAAGCAGACGCAGAACATGTTCAGCGGCTTCCCGTTCCCGGGCTTCGGCGGCACGACCGGCACGACGGGCAGCACCGGCAACAAGCCGGAAGAGAAGTAGCGTTGCCTGCCGCGAAGCAGCGCCCCGCCACTGCCGGTGGCGCGAACCCCGGGCGCGCACCGGGCAAGGGTCACGAAGGGCCCGCAACGGCACCGCCGGCGGCGGCGCCCCGGGTCGGCTTCGTGTCGCTCGGCTGCCCCAAGGCACTGGTCGATTCCGAGCGCATCCTGACCCAGCTGCGCGCCGAGGGATACGCGATCTCCCCCGACTATGCCGGTTCGGACATGGTGATCGTGAACACCTGCGGCTTCATCGGCGCTGCGGTCGAGGAGTCGCTCGAGGCGATCGGCGAAGCCCTGGCGGAAAACGGCAAGGTGATCGTCACCGGCTGCCTGGGCGCCAAGGGCACGGTGGTGCGAGACAACTTCCCGAACCTGCTCGCGGTCACCGGCCCGCATGCCACCGACGAGGTGATGAAGGCGGTGCACGACTACATGCCGCGCCCGCACGATCCGTTCACCGACCTGGTGCCGCCGCAGGGCATCCGCCTCACGCCGCGGCACTACGCCTACCTGAAGATCTCGGAGGGCTGCAACCACCGCTGCACCTTCTGCATCATTCCCTCGATGCGCGGCGACCTGGTGTCTCGGCCGGTAGGCGACGTGCTGCAGGAAGCCGAGCACCTGGTGCGCGCCGGCGTGAAGGAACTGCTGGTGATCTCGCAGGACACGTCGGCCTATGGCGTGGACGTGAAGTACCGCACCGGGTTCTGGGGAGGGCGTCCGGTCCGCACGCGCATGACCGAGCTGGTTGAGGCGATGTCCTCGCTCGGCGCCTGGGTCCGCCTGCACTATGTGTATCCATACCCGCATGTCGACGAGGTCATCCCGCTGATGGCCGAGGGCAAGGTGCTGCCCTACCTGGACGTGCCGTTCCAGCATGCAAGCCCGCGGATCCTCAAGCTGATGAAGCGCCCGGCCAGCGCCGAGAACAACCTGGCGCGCATCCGCGCCTGGCGAGAGGCCTGCCCCGGACTGACCATCCGCAGCACCTTCATCGCGGGCTTCCCCGGCGAGACGGAACGCGAGTTCGAGCAACTGCTCGAGTTCCTCGAGGAAGCCCAGCTCGACCGGGTGGGTTGCTTCGCCTATTCGCCGGTCGAAGGCGCGGCAGCGAACGCGCTGCCCGATCCGGTCCCCGATGGGGTGCGCGAAGAGCGGCAGGCACGCTTCATGGAAGTTCAGGCGAAGATCAGCGCGGCACGCCTCGCCCGCAAGGTCGGCTCGACCGTGCGGGTGCTGGTCGACGCGGCGGAAGGAACGCGCGCGACCGGCCGTACGTCCGCCGATGCACCCGAGATCGACGGCGTCGTCCACGTGGGCCGCGCGCGTGGCGCGAAGCCGGGCGACTTCATCGACGTGAAGGTCACCCGCGCCGACGACCACGACCTGCACGGCAACCGGGTCGGCGACTGACGCCGGACCGGCTGCAGCGTCCCGGGCCCGGCCTCCTGCCAGGGTTCAGCCGCGGAAGAACGCCTGTACGGGCGCGAGCTCGCGCGTGAGCTTCATCGGCGGCAGGCTCTTCAGGATCTTCCGACCGTAGCCCTTGGACATCAGCCGGGGGTCGCAGATCATCAGCACGCCCCGGTCGGTCTCGTCGCGGATCAGCCGGCCGGCGCCCTGCTTCAGGGTGATCGCCGCGTCGGGAAGCTGGATCTGCGCGAAGGCATTGCCGCCGTTGCGGTTCATGTGCTCGATGCGCGCCGCGAGCACCGGATCGTCCGGCGGCGAGAACGGCAGCTTGTCGATCACCACCAGCGACAGCGCGTCGCCGCGCACGTCCACGCCTTCCCAGAACGAATGGCTGGCGACGAGCACCGCATTGCCGCGCCGGCGGAACTGTTCGAGCAGTTCCGTGCGCGAGGCCTCGCCCTGCACCATCAGCGGGAACATCAGGCCGCGGCGGCGGAAGGCCTCGTCCAGCAACTGGTGCGCGGCACGCATCGCACGCAGGCTGGTGCACAGGATGAAGGCCCGGCCACCCGCAGCCTCGATCACGGGCAGCGCGGCCTGCACCACCGCACCCACGTACTCGGCGGTGTTCGGTTCGGGCATCCCGGTGGGCACGTAGAGCATCGACTGGCGCGGGAAATCGAACGGGCTCGGCCAGCTCGCACATTCAGCGCCGGCCAGGCCGAGCGCCCCGGCGTAGTGGCTGAAGTCGCCCTCGATCGACAACGTCGCCGAGGTGAATACCCAGGCCTTGGGATGGCCGCCATTGCCCCCGAGCTGCTGGCGGAAGATGCGCGCGATCGACAGCGGCGTGGCGTGCAGCTGAAGCGACTGGGCGAAGGTCTCGCCCCAGAGCACCCAGCCGGCATCTGCGTCGGCATCATCATGGACATCGGCGGCGGCGGCGGCCGACCGGCTGGCCGAGGCCGCTTCGGCCACCGCCTGGGCATGCCATCGCGACAGCCGCCGGGAGAGTTCATCGCAACGCTCGGCGCACTTGCCCAGCCCTTCGCTGCGCTCGCCCTGTTCGGCCAGGTGTTCGCACAGGCCTCCAAGGGCAGCCAGCACCTGCTCGAGCGCTGGCAGGAACGACGCCCTTTCGCGCAGGAGCCGCAGCGTGAGGCGACCCGCGTCTTCGCGCACCGCGAGGCGCAGGTCGCGCGCCGACTTCTCGACCGCGGCGGCGGCGACCGGCAGCGGGGCGTAGTCGCGCGCGCCGGCGAGCGCCTCGGCACGCGTGTCGCGCGCAAGGTCGAGCAGCTGGGTCGTCGACACCGACTCGCCGAAGAACATGCTCGCCGTATCGGGCAGCGCATGGGCTTCGTCGAAGATCACCGCGTCGCACGCGGGCAGCAGTTCCGCGAAGCCGGTGTCGCGCAGCGCGACATCGGCGAAGAACAGGTGGTGGTTCACCACCACCAGGTCCGCGGCCAGCGCGTTGCGCCGCGCCTCCATCACGAAGCACTGCTGGAACTGCGGGCACTCGGCCCCCAGGCAGTTCTCGCGGGTGGATGTCGCCATCGCCCAGGCGGGTGCATTGTCGGGCACGGACGCGAGTTCGCCGCGATCGCCGGACTTGCTGGTCGCCGCGAAGCGTTCGATCTCGCGGAAATGGCGTGCATCCTGCGCGCTGCCGAAAAGGCCATCGCGCGCGTTGCGGCCGAGATGGTAGTGGCACACGTAATTGGAGCGCCCCTTCAGCAGCGCGACCGACACCGGCACGTTGAGCGCCGCGCGCACCAGCGGCAGGTCGCGGTCGAACAGCTGGTCCTGCAGCGTCTTGGTGCCGGTCGAGATGATCACCTTGCCACCGGAGAGCAGCGCCGGTACCAGGTAGGCAAAGGTCTTGCCGGTGCCGGTACCTGCCTCGGCCACCAGCACGCCATCGTCGCGCAGCGTCCGGGCGATCGCGTCAGCGAGTTCGACCTGGCCGGGACGGGGCCGGTATCCGGGCACCGCGCGGGCGAGCGGCCCGTCCGCGGAGAAGACATGTTCCAGGGTGGCGTTCAGGACACGAAACCGTTGCTTCAGGCAATCGCCGATGATCGCACGCGGCGCGCCATGGCGCGCGTGCGGAAGCGATGCCCGGAACGCGAAACCGCACCGGCGCGCCAGTGCGACCGGGCGGCATGGTATCCTCAGGAGTTATGGCAAGTACTGAACACTCAGATCACCCGCTGGCCGCCAGCGGACAGACAGGCGAGCATCCGGGCGAAGCAGCCGAGCACGCTCCGATGACCGCAACCGAGGCTTCTCCTGCGCAGCTGCAGGCTGCGCCCGCCCCTGCCGCCCCGGATGCGGGCGAGGCACCGGCTGCGGTGGTGCAGTTCAGCGACCTCGGCCTTGCGCCCGAGATCCTGCGTGCGCTCGACGAGCTCGGCTACAAGGCGCCGACGCCGATCCAGACCCAGGCCATCCCGCACGTGCTCCGCGGCATAGACCTGCTCGGCGGTGCCCAGACCGGCACCGGCAAGACCGCCGCCTTCGCGCTGCCGATGCTGCAGCGACTGCGCGCGCATGCCAACAACAGCGTGTCGCCGGCACGCCACCAGGTACGTGCGCTGATCCTGGCGCCCACGCGCGAACTCGCCGCCCAGGTGGAAGAAAGCGTCCGTGCCTACGCGAAGTACACGATGCTGCGCGCGACCTGCGTGTTCGGCGGCGTGTCCATCGATCCGCAGATCGCACAGCTCCGGTCCGGCGTCGAGATCGTCGTCGCCACCCCGGGCCGCCTGCTCGACCACATCCAGCAGAAGACCGTGTCGCTGTCGCAGGTCGAGTACCTGGTGCTCGACGAGGCCGACCGGATGCTCGACATGGGCTTCATGCCCGACATCAAGCGCATCCTCGCGCTGCTGCCCGAGCGCCGCCAGAGCCTGCTGTTCTCGGCCACCTTCCCCGAGGAGGTGAAGCGGCTGTCCGAGCAGCTGCTCAAGTCGCCGATCCGCATCGAGGTGGCGCGCCCGAACGCGACCGCCGAGACGATCACGCACATCATCCATCGCTGCGACGATGGCAACAAGCGCAGGCTGCTGTCGCACCTGGTGCGCAGCCGCGAGCTCACCCAGGTGCTGGTCTTCACCCGCACCAAGCAGACCGCGCGCCGCCTGACGGTATCGCTGCAGCAGGAAGGCCTGTCGGCCGCCGAGATCCACAGCGACAAGACGCAGGCCGAGCGCATGCAGGCGCTGGCCGACTTCAAGGCCAACCGGATCACGCTGCTGGTGGCCACCGACATCGCGGCACGCGGGCTGGACATCGACCACCTGCCGCACGTGATCAACTACGAACTGCCGCAGTCGGCCGAAGACTACGTCCACCGCATCGGCCGTACCGGCCGCGCCGGGATGCTCGGCGAGGCGATCTCCCTGGTCAGCCCGGGCGAGGACGAGATGCTGGCCAGCATCGAGAAGCTCATCAAGCGCAAGCTGCCGGTACGCGAAGTCGAAGGATGGACGCCCTCGGCACGTCCCGGCCCCGGCCTCGGCGCCAGCCATGAACGCGAGCGGCCGGCGCGCAACGGCGACCGTGGCGCGAGCCGGTCCGGCCCTGCCGCGCGCGACCGTGCCGCGGATCGTCCGCGCAGCGGCGAGCCGATGCGCGAGCGCAGCCGTCCTTCCGATCGCGGCCCCGATCGCGCGGCCGGCAGCAGCGCTCGCCGCCGGATGGCGGACGACCCGCTGTTCACCACCGCCTACGTGCCGCCGCCCTTGCCGGAGGCGACCGTTCATGGCGCAGGCCCGACCGTCGGGGCCAGTGCCGAGGCCCCGGCCGTCGCGCGGAGACGCCGTTTCCCGGTGCCGGCGCTGCTCTCGGCGCCGCCCGAGTCGGCCTGACCGGATCGACGACGATGCGGTTGCCCGGATTCCTAGCCGGCGCAGCCCGCCTGCCGCGGGCAGCTGTCGTGGTTGCCGCCGCGGCGCTCCTGTGGACGTTGCAGCCGCTTCCGGACGCCGCTGCACAGGCCGCCCCCGCATCGACCGCCGTACGGCAGGGCATTGCATCGGCCCATCCACTGGCCAGCGATGCCGGGCACCGCGTGCTGGCGGCAGGCGGCAACGCCTTCGATGCCGCCATCGCGGTGGCAGCGGCGCTGGCGGTCGTCGAGCCGTATTCCTCCGGCGTCGGCGGCGGCGGGTTCTTCCTGCTGCACCGGGCGCGCGACGGGCACGAGGTCATGGTCGATGCGCGCGAGACTGCGCCAGCCGCAGCGGACGCACGCCTCTACGTGGACGCCTCCGGCCGCGCGATCCCGCGCGCCTCGCTCGACGGACCGCGTGCCGCCGGCATCCCCGGCCTTCCGGCGGGACTCGCCCACCTGGCGCAACACTACGGTCGATTGCCGCTGTCCCGATCCCTGGCCCCTGCGATCGCGCTGGCCCGTGACGGGTTCGCGGTCGATGCCCGCTTTGTCAACGTCGCCCGGCTGGCCGCCGTCCGACTGCAGCGCGATGCCCGGACCGCGGCCATCTTCCTGCCGCACGGCAGGCTGCCGCAGGAAGGGGACCGCCTGCGCCAGCCTGCCCTCGCGGCCACCCTCGACCGGCTCGCCGCCGAGGGCCATGCCGGATTCTATTCAGGGCCGGTGGCAGCGGAACTGGTAGCGGCCGTGCGCGGCGATGGCGGGATCTGGCAGGCGCAGGATCTTGCAAGCTACGCGGTAGTCGAACGCCCGCCCATGCGCATCGCGTTCCGCGGCGTGACCATCACCGCCGCCGCCCTGCCGTCATCCGGTGGCGTGGTCATCGGCCAGAGCCTGGGCATGCTCGCACGGTTCGGCGCGTTCGACCATCGTTCGCCGGACGGGGCCCACCTCGTGTCCGAAGCACTGCGCCGGGCGTTCGACGACCGCGCGCGCTGGCTGGGCGACCCGGCGTTCGATCCGGTCCCGATCGAGCGGCTGCTGTCCGCGGCCCACCTGAAGGCCCGCGGCGCGGACATCGATCCCCGGAAAGCGACGCCGAGCGCCAGCCTGGGTACCGGGAGCGCGGGTCCGGAAAGCACCGACACGACGCATTTTTCCGTGGTCGACCGCGACGGCAACCGGGTCGCGGCAACCTTGACCATCAATACCCTGTTCGGCTCGGGCTTCATCGCCGGCAACACCGGCGTGCTGTTGAACAACGAGATGGACGACTTTGCCCTGCCCGACGAGCAGCCCAACGCGTACGGACTGATCGGCCGCGGAGCGAACCTGATCCAGCCCGGCAAGCGCCCGCTGTCGAGCATGACCCCGATGTTCGTCGAGTCCGCCTCGGGCGTGCACGTGCTGGGTACCCCGGGCGGCTCGCGGATCATCAGCATGCTGCTGCTGGCGGTGCTCGACATCGCCTCGCCGCGCCCACCGTCGCCCGCCGAACTCGTGGCGCGCCCACGCTACCACCATCAGTTCAGGCCTGACCGCATCGAGGCCGAGCCCGACGCCTTCCCGGATGCATGGACAGGCGCCCTGCGCGCCCGTGGCCATTCGGTCGAGGCGGGACGCCGTGCATGGGGCAACATGCAGCTGGTGTTCATCCCGCGGGACGGCGGCGAGGTCGTGGTCGCGAACGACCCCCGCGGCCGCAGCGGCATAGCCTGGTTCTGAGTCAGGCAGCGCCGTCGAGGTAATCGACGTAGCGAGCGACACCCTCGCCCACCGAGGCGAACGGCGCGGCATAGCCGGACCTGCGCAGCAAGGTGAGGTCGGCCTCGGTGAAACTCTGGTACTTCCGGGCGAGGTCGGCCGGCATCGGGAAGTACTCGAGCAGCCCGGCGCTGCGCATCGCGTCCGGCGTCATCGCAGCCTCGCCCTGGCGCGCACGGCAGGCGTTGATGGTGGCCACCGCCACGTCGTTGAAGGTCTGCGCGCGGCCCGTGCCGCAATTGTAGATGCCACTGGCATCGGCCTTTCCGAGGAAATGCAGGTTCACCGCCACGACGTCATCCACCGACACGAAGTCGCGCCGCTGCTCGCCGTCGCCGTACCCGTCGGAACCGGCGAACAGGCGCACCTTCCCGTTGGCGCGGTACTGGTCGAAGAAATGCATGGCGACCGAAGCCATGCGTCCCTTGTGGCGCTCGCCAGGACCGTACACGTTGAAATAGCGAAGCCCGATGATCGGTGCAGTGCGTTCCGCGAGCTGCCGGCGCACGACCTGGTCCGCCAGGAACTTCGAATACCCGTAGACATTCAGCGGGCGCTCGAACTCGCGCGACTCGCGGAAGACCCCGCCGCCGCCATAGACCGCCGCGGACGAGGCGTAGACGAGCGGGATCTCCTCGGCCTGGCAGAACTCGAGCAGCTCGACCGTCCAGCGGTAGTTGTTGTCCATCATGTAGCGGCCGTCGGACTCTACCGTGTCCGAGCAGGCACCCTGGTGCAGCACCGCTTCGATGCCGCCTTCGAATGCGCCGCCGGAAAGCGCCTCGAGGAAGTCTTCCTTGTCGAAATAGTCGGCGATCTCGCAATCGACGAGGTTGTGGAACTTGTCGCCCCGGGTGAGGTTGTCCACCGCGATGATGTCGCGCTCGCCGCGCGCGTTGAGGGCGCGCACCACGTTCGCCCCGATGAACCCGGCCGCGCCGGTGACGATGTAATAGCCTGCCATGCTCAGCTTCCTTCCTGCGGGGGAGCGGCGAGTTCTTCGGGGCGCACGACGGCGGTGCCGAGCTTGCCGACCACGATGCCCGCCGCGCGATTGGCCACCCGCATCGCCTCGGGCAAGGGCGCGCCGCAGGCGAGCATCACGCCGATCGTGGCGATCACCGTATCGCCCGCCCCGCTGACATCGTAGACCTCGCGCGCATGGGTGGGCTGGTGGTGCATGCCGTCGGCGTCGAACAGGGTCATGCCCTCCTCGCTTCGGGTGACCAGCAGCGCGTCGAGCCCGAGCTCGGTGCGCATCCGCTGCGCCTTCTCGGCCAGCATGGCCTCATCCGTCCATTGGCCAGCGACCTGGCGGAACTCGCTTCGATTCGGGGTCAGCAGCGTCGCACCCCGGTAGCGCCGGTAATCCTCTCCCTTCGGGTCCACCAGCACCGGCTTGCCTGCCTCGCGCGCCGCGGAGATCATCCGCTCGATGTGGGCGAGCCCGCCCTTCGCGTAGTCGGACAGGATCACCACGTCGCACTCGGGCAGCGCCGCCTCGAAGGCGGCGAGCTTCGATGCAAGCACCTCGTGGCTCGGCAGCGTCTCGAAGTCGATGCGCATCAACTGCTGCTGGCGGCCGATCACGCGCAGCTTGACCGTGGTCGAGATCGTCGGGTCGCAGTGCATGTCGGCGACCACGCGCTCGGCGCAGAGCAGGCGCTCGAGGGCAACACCGGCCTCGTCGTCGCCGACCACGCACAGCAGGCGCGTACGCGCGCCCAGGGCCGCCGCGTTGCGCGCGACGTTCGCAGCACCGCCGGGGCGCTCCTCGCTGCGCTCGATGCGCACCACCGGGACCGGCGCCTCGGGCGATATGCGATCGACGGCGCCGAACCAGTATCGATCGAGCATCACGTCGCCGACCACCAGCACGCGCCCGGTGCTGGCCCGCTCGCAGGAGTAGCCGTGGCCGTCGGGACCTGCGGCGGAGCGTGGTGCCTTGGTCATCGCGCGACGGAAGCCTTCGATCGTGCGCGCACGATGCGGGTGGTGCACGACACCTGGACCGGCGCATCGGCGACCGCTCCATGGCCGTCCCGGCCACAGGGACTGCCGGCACCGATCAAGGGGGTCTTCATGGCCTAGCCCCGCGTCTGCTCGATGATCGAACCCAGCGCCGCCACCGGATCCACTGCCTGGGTGATCGGACGGCCGATGACCAGGTAGTGCGCGCCCGCGGCGATCGCCTCGGCCGGGGTGGCGATGCGCGCCTGGTCATCGGCCGCCGCGGTGGATGGCCGCACGCCGGGGGTGACCAGCACGAAGCCGGGCCCGCAGTGCTCGCGCAGCAGGCGCGCCTCGCGCGGGGAGCAGACGACCCCGTCCATCCCGCTGTCCTTCGCCAGCAGCGCCAGGCGCAGCACCTGTTCCTCGGGGCTTGCGGCGATGCCGACCTCGGCCAGGTCGGCGCCATCCATGCTGGTGAGGACCGTCACGGCGATCAGCAGGGGCCGCGCGCTGAACGGCACCAGCGCTTCGCGCGCCGCTTCCATCATGCGGCGGCCGCCACTTGCATGCACGTCCAGCATCCAGGCGCCGTCCGCCGCCGCAGCCCGGCAGGCACCTGCGACCGTATGCGGGATGTCGTGGAACTTCAGGTCGACGAACACCTCGAACCCCATCGAGCGCAGGCGCGCGACCAGCAGCGGGCCGCCGGTCGCGAACAGCTCCTTGCCGACCTTCACCCGGCAGCGCTGCGGATCGAGCCGGCGCGCCATGTCGAGCGCGGCATCGGCGCTTGCAAGGTCCAGCGCGACGATCACGCGCGGGCCGATCGGCAGGGAGGACTGGTCGGTCATGGTTGGGCTCATGTGGTTGGCGGGCATGGGATCGAATGTTCGCACGAAGCGGTGCAACCGCGCGCGGCTGCGCGGTTGCACCGCCGGTCAGGCGCCCAGATCGCGTTCCTCGGTCCGCTTAGGCGAATAGGTTTCCCAGCCTCGACAGGCCGGACAGTGCCAGTAGAACTGGCGCGCCTTGAACCCGCACTGGTCGCACCGGTACATCGCGAGGCTGCGCGTCTGCTGCTGCACGACGTCCTTGATCAGTTCGAGGTCGGCTCGCTGCTCGATCGGCGCGGTGGCCAGCTGGGCCTCGAGCAGCTTGGCGAGCCCGATCAGCGTCGGGTTGCGCTTGAGTTCGTCGCGGACCAGCCGGTAGGCATCCTCGGCGCCCTGCTGCTCGAGGGTGGCCTGGAACACCACGGCCATCAGGTCGAGCGACGGATGGTTCGCGAGGTAGTACTGCAGCAGGCCCAACCCCACCTCGGGCTTGCCCAGCGTGCGATATGCGTTGAGCAGGCGTTCGGCCACCATCGACAGGTAGGCGGGATTCTGCGATTCGATGCGCTTCCAGGCATCGATCGCCGGCTCGACCTGCCCGGTGGCCAGTTCGATGTCGCCGAGCAGGATGCTGGCGCGCACGCTCTTGCGATGGCTCGCCAGCGCGAGCTCCAGGTTCCTGCTCGCCTCTGCGGGCCGTGCATGCGCGAGTTCGTTCGCGGCCAGTTCGCAGTAATAGTTGGCGATGTCCATCTGGAACGAGCGGCCATTGCGCGACTCGGCCCGGCGCGCCGTATCGATCGCACGCTCCCATTCGCGCTCCTGCTCGTAGATCTCGAGCAGCGCGAGCGAGGCGACGTCGTCGCGTGCCGTGCCCTCCAGCTTCTTGAAGAGCTCTTCCGCGCGGTCGAGCAGGCCCGCCTTGAGGTAGTCCTGTGCGAGCTCATGGATCGCATCGAGCCGCTGCTCGGCGGGCAGGTCTTCACGGTCGACCAGGTTCTGGTGCATGCGGATCGCCCGCTCCACCTCGCCGCGCCGGCGAAACAGGCTGCCCAGCGCGAAGTGCAGCTCGACCGTCTGCGGATCGACCTTGACCACCTCGATGAAGGCCTCGATCGCCTTGTCCTGCTGTTCATTGACCAGGAAATTGATGCCGCGGAAATACGACACCGGCAGGGCCCGTGATTCCGTCACCAGCTGCTTGATGTCGATGCGCGCCGCGAGCCAGCCGAGCCCGAAGAACGTCGGGAAGGCGAGCAGCCACCAGTATTCAAAGTCCATGCGGCACCTGCCTGTCCGTGGCGGCCATCACGGCACCCGGTGCGGCCGGGTCGGTCGGTGCCGGTGCGGCTGCAGCCAGTGCCGCCAGTTCGTTGCCCAGGGCGTCGCGTTCGGCGCGCAGCCCGTCGCGCTCGAGGCGCAAGGCCGCGCCCTCGGCGCGCGCGCGCGAACCCTCGCGGCGCAGGGCGAGGACATGTCCGGTCATGGCCAGCACGCCGGACAGCGCGCCCGCGCACAGCGCCGCGACCAGTGCGAAGGCCAGCGACGTTTCGACCTCTCGACCCAGGAAGAACTTCAGCGTGACCGGGTCACTGTTCTTGACCGCCAATGCGAACACCAGCGCGAACAGGACCAGCTTGAGCGCCAGCGAAACATAGCCGAACACGCGCCCGAACATGGAACGGGCGCTGCTCGACGCCGCGCCGGAACCGGAGCCGGCATCCGCTGCGGGACTGCTAGCCACGATCGGCCCGACGCAGGTCGCCGGCGCTCACGCGCCGGAGACGTCGACACGTTCGCGCAATTCCTTGCCCGCCTTGAAGTGCGGCACGTGCTTTGCAGGCACGTGCACCTTCTCGCCGGACTTGGGGTTGCGTCCGACCCGGGGCGGCCGGTAGTTCAGGGCGAAACTGCCGAACCCGCGGATCTCGATGCGGTGCCCGTCGGCAAGGCTCTGCGCCATTGCGTCGAGGATCATCTTGACCGCGAGTTCGGCGTCCTTCGCGACCAGTTGCGTATGACGCGCCGCAAGGTTGGCGATCAGCTGCGACTTGGTCATGGCGGACGATTACTCCGACTTGTTGTCGAGTTTGGCCTTGAGCAACGCGCCCAGGTTGGTCAGGCCCGCGTTGGAAGGCTGCTCGCGGGTGACCTGCTGCATCGCCGATGCCTCGTCGGCCATTTCCTTGGCCTTGATCGACAGGTTGATGCCGCGGTTCTTGCGGTCGATGTTGATCACCATCACGGTGATCGCATCGCCTTCCTTCAGGTGCGATCGGATGTCTTCCACCCGGTCGCGCGCCACTTCGGAAGCCCGCAGGTAGCCCTCGACCTCGCCCTCGAGCATGATGACCGCGCCCTTCGGGTCGATCGCCTTCACCGTGCCGGCGACGATGCTGTTCTTGTCGTAGCGCGACACGAAGCTGTTGAACGGATCGCCTTCGAACTGCTTGATGCCCAGCGAGATGCGCTCGCGCTCGACGTCGATCGACAGCACCATGGCCTCGACTTCGTCGCCCTTCTTGTAGTTGCGCACGGCCTCTTCGCCCGGCGCCGACCACGACAGGTCGGACAGGTGCACCAGGCCGTCGATGCCGCCCGGCAGGCCGATGAACACGCCGAAATCGGTGATCGACTTGATCTGGCCGGTGACCTTGTCGCCCTTCTTGAAGGACATCGCGAACTCGTCCCACGGGTTCGCCATGCACTGCTTGATGCCCAGCGAGATGCGGCGGCGGTCTTCGTCGATCTCGAGGATCATGACTTCGACTTCCTCGCCGACCTGCACGACGCGGCCCGGGTTGACGTTCTTGTTCGTCCAGTCCATCTCGGACACGTGCACCAGGCCTTCGATGCCCTGCTCGATCTCGACGAACGCGCCGTAGTCGGTGATGTTGCTGACCTTGCCGAACAGGCGGGTGCCCGACGGGTAGCGGCGCGAGATGCCGACCCACGGGTCTTCGCCCAGCTGCTTCAGGCCCAGGGAGACGCGGTTCTTCTCCTGGTCGAACTTCAGCACCTTTGCCTCGACTTCATCGCCGACCGCCAGCACTTCCGACGGGTGCTTGACCCGGCGCCAGGCCAGGTCGGTGATGTGCAGCAGGCCGTCGATGCCACCGAGGTCGACGAACGCGCCGTAGTCGGTGATGTTCTTGACGATGCCCTTGACGACCGAACCTTCCTTCAGCGTCTCGAGCAGCTGCTGGCGCTCGGCGCCCTGCGTCTGTTCGAGCACGGCACGGCGCGACACGACGACGTTGTTGCGCTTGCGGTCGAGCTTGATGACCTTGAAGTCGAGCAGCTTGCCCTGGTAGGCCGAGGTGTCCTTCACCGGACGCAGGTCGACCAGCGAACCCGGGAGGAACGCGCGGATGCCGTCCATCATCACCGTCAGGCCACCCTTGACCGCGCCGTTCACCATGCCCTGCACCACCGAGCCGTTGTTGTGCGCGTCTTCCAGTGCATGCCAGGCGGCGAGGCGCTTGGCCTTGTCGCGCGACAGGCGCGTCTCGCCGTGGCCGTCTTCGAGCGACTCGATCGCAACGCTGACGAAATCGCCCGCCTGGACTTCGACTTCACCGCGGTCGTTGTGGAATTCCTCGACCGGGATGTAGCTCTCGGATTTCAGTCCGGCATTGACGACGACATAGTTCGGATCGACGCGGATCACCTCGGCGGTGATCACCTCGCCCTGGCGCATTTCCTTGCGCAACAGGCTTTCTTCGAACAGGGCGGCGAAACTCTCCGGCGGGTGCTGGGAGACGGCGTTGGGGACGGCGGAAGCAGCGGCAGAAGCGGTGGCGGTTGACATGCGGTAGGTGACCTGTGTTTTCTGTTCCCGGGTTCGCACCGGGGTGGGTAAGGAGAAGAATCCGGCCACACTTCCCGCGGAGGCACCCGGTTGCGGCGAACACGCACCGGGCGACAGGGAATGCTCCATTGCACCGGTGGACCCGACCGGCCGAAACGCGGGCGCCGGGGGCGGGAAGCCGCCTGCCGGGTGACCTGCGATCAGTCGTGGAATGTCGAACCACCGACGCCGCCGGAACGGCCGGACGCCTGAACACGCACGGCGAGACGGTATCGTTCCAGCACGATCGCGACGACCTGTTCGATCGTCAGACCATCGGAGTCGAGGACTGCCTCGGGTGCGCCTGCCTGCAGAGGAGCGACGGCGCGTCCCGAGTCTCGGGCATCACGCAATCGCAGATCATGAAGGATTGCCGGGAGATTAGCAGCTAAACCCTTTTCCATCAACTGCTTATGCCGCCGTTGTGCGCGGATTTCGGCGCTGGCGGTCAGGAACACCTTCAGCAGGGCATCGGGGAACACCACGGAACCCATGTCGCGGCCGTCAGAGACGAGTCCGGGCGCCTTGCGGAAAGCCCGCTGACGGTCGAGCAGCGCCGCCCGCACCGCCGGATGTGCTGCCACGACGGACGAGGCTTCGGAGATCGACTCGTCGCGGATCGCATCGCCGACATCCTCGCCCGCCAGTTCGATCCGGCCGTCGGGAAAGGCCACCGGCAGCGCGGACGCGACCACCGCCACGCCCTGTGCATCGGCACTCGCCACGCCCGCTCGCCGCGCGGCGAGCGCGGTCACCCGGTACAGCGCCCCGCTGTCGAGGTAGTGGAATCCCAGGGCATCCGCGACCCGCTGCGCGATCGTGCCCTTGCCGGACGCGGTCGGCCCGTCGATCGCGATCACCGGAACGGAGACGCTCATGACGCGATCGAGCCGAACACGTGGAAATAGTCGGGAAAGGTCTTGGCCACGCAGTCCGGGTCGTTGATCCGCACCGGCACGCCGCCCAGCGCCGCCAGCGAAAAGCACATCGCGACCCGGTGATCGTCATAGGTATCGATCGCCGCACCGGCCACCAGTGCAGTCGGAGCCTCGACCCGCAGGTAGTCCGGGCCGGCCTCGACCGCTGCGCCGAGCTTCGCCAGTTCGGTCGCCATCGCGTGGATGCGGTCGGTCTCCTTCACCCGCCAGCTGGCGATGTTGCGCAGCGTGGTCGGGCCGCTGGCGAACAGGGCGAGCACGCCGAGGGTCATCGCGGCATCCGGGATGAGGTTGCAGTCGAGGTCGATCCCGCGCAGGCGCCCCGGAGGCGCTGCAGCCTCTATCCAGTTGTCCCCCAGTTCCACGCGGGCGCCCATCGCACGCAGCGCGTCGGCGAACGCGACGTCCCCCTGGATGCTGGAGCGGCCGACGCCGTTCACCCGCACCGGGCCGCCGCCGATCGCGCCGGCGGCAAGGAAATAGGACGCCGCCGAGGCATCGCCTTCGACATGCACGGTGCCCGGCGAACGATAGCGCGCACCCGAAGGCACGCGGAATCGCTGCCAGCCCTCGCGCTCGACCTCGACGCCGAACCGGGCCATCAGCGCGAGCGTGATCTCGACATAGGGCCTGGAGATGAGCTCCCCGTCGACCTCGATCACCAGCGGCACGCCGCGGGCCTGGGACGGAACGCCGATCATCGGCGCGGCGAGCAGCAGCGCGGTGAGGAACTGGCTGGACACGTCGCCGCGCACGCGGATCGGACGCTGCGCGACCAGGCGGGCCGGATGGATCTCGAGCGGCGGATAGCCGTCGGCGCCCAGGTAGTCGATGCGTGCGCCCAGCCCGCGCAGGCTGTCCACGAGGTCCCCGATCGGGCGTTCGTGCATGCGCGGCACCCCGCGCAGGTTGAAATGGCCACCGACTGCCGCCAGCGCGGCGGTCAGCGGCCGGAAGGCGGTACCCGCGTTGCCGAGGAACAGATCGGCCTCGCGCACCGGCAGGTTTCCGCCGCAGCCGTCCACCACGGCGGTCATGCCGCCACCCTCCGCGCCACCTTCGGAAGCGCGCTCGATGTGCACGCCGAGCGCGGCCAGTGCCTCGAGCATGCGCTGGGTGTCGTCCGAGCGCAGCAGGTCCAGCACGCGGGTGCGCCCTTCGGACAGCGCGCAGAGCAGCAACGTCCGGTTCGAGATGCTCTTGGAGCCCGGAAGCTGCACCGTGCCGGCGGCACGCGAGAGCGCCGGCAGGTCGAGGTACTCGCGTCGGGCGGGATCTGCCATGGGGTCTGTCGTCCGGGGTCTTTGCGGGGCGCCGCGCGCGCTCAGTCGCGCGGACGCGCGGCGGCATTGAGCGAGGCGTTCAGCGCCTCGCGCGCCGTCCGTGCCGCCGCGAACTCCCGCTCGAGCGCCGCGCCATCGCCCGTCGCGATCCAGTGCCGGAACCGCGACAGCCGGGCACTGAACGCATCGATCTCGGTGCACAGGGTGTCGCGGTTGGCGATGCAGATGTCGCGCCACATCTCGGGGCTGCTCGCCGCGATCCGGGTGAAGTCACGGAAACCGCCGCCGGTCAGCGACAGCATCGCCTCGGCCTGCGGACGCTCCGCGATCTCGTTCATCATCGCGAAGGCGAGCACGTGCGGCAGGTGGCTGGTGGCGGCCAGCGCCATGTCGTGAAGCGCGACGTCCATGCGCACGGTCCTCGCCCCGGTGAGCTGCCAGGTCGCACGCACCCGCTTGAACGCGAACGGATCGGTTTCCTCGATCGGCGTGATCACCACCGGCTTGCCGGCGAACAGGTTGGGCCGCGCCGCGGCCGCCCCGCTCTTTTCGGCGCCGGCGATCGGATGCGCCGGCACGAACCGGGGCAGCGCCCTGCCGAAGGCCGCGCGCGCATAGGCCACCACGTCGCGCTTGGTGCTGCCCGCATCGGTGACCACGGTGTCCTTGCCGATGCGCGGGCCGATCACCGGCATCACCTCCGGCAACTGTCCCACCGGCACCGCCAGCAGGATGAGGTCGCAGCCGTCGATGTCGTCCCAGCCCTTCGCGATCTGGTCGATCACGCCCATCTTGCGCGCGACATCGAGGTTGGAGCGGCTGCGGCCGAAGCCGACGACCGTCTCGGCAGCCTTCACCGTCTTCAGCGCCAGGGCGAACGAGCCGCCGATCAGGCCCACCCCGACGATACCCACCCGCTTGAAGCGCAGTGTCGAGGCCCCGCCGGTATCGATGCTCATGACGCGTTCCGCTTCAGCACGCCAGTCAGGCCTTCGGTGACGACCCGCAGCGCATCGAGGAAGCGCTGGTTCTCGTGCGCGGTGCCGATCGACACCCGCAGGTACTCGGGCATGCCGTAGCCGGCGACCGGGCGCACGATCACGCCCTGCTTCAGCAGCCGGTCGAACACCTCGGCGGCCGGCCCGACGCGGAATGACACGAAGTTCGCGCTGGACGGGATGAACTCGAAGCCCAGCGCCGTGAAGCCCTCGGTCAGCTGCTTCATTCCCGCTTCGTTGACCTCGAAGCTGCGTTCGAGGAACTCCGGGTCGTCGAGCACCGCCACTGCGCCGGCCTGCGCGATGCTGTTCACGTTGAACGGCTGCCGGACGCGGTTCAGCAGGTCGATCACCGCCGGCGACGCCAGCCCGAATCCGACGCGCAGCCCGGCCAGCCCGTAGGCCTTGGCCAGCGTGCGCGACACCATCAGGTTCGGATGCGCCGCGAGCCAGGCGATGCTGTCGTAGCGCAGGGCCTTCGGCAGGTAGTCGGTATAGGCCTCGTCGAGCACCACCAGCACGTCCTGCGGCACCTCGGCGAGGAAGCGCTGCAGCCGCGCACCGTCGATGAAGGTGCCGGTGGGATTGTTCGGATTGGCGATGAACACGATCCGGGTATCGGGCCGGATCGCGGCGCGCATCGCATCGAGGTCGTGCCCGAAATCGCGTGCCGGCACTTCGATGCCGCGCGCACCGGTGGCCTGGGTCACCAGCGGATAGACCGCGAACGCATGCTGCGCATACACCGCCGATGTGCCGGGCAGCAGGAAGGCGCGCGCCGCCAGTTCCAGCACGTCGTTCGACCCGTTGCCGAGCACCACCTGCGCCGGATCGACGCCGAACCGGCGGCTGATCGCGGCCTTCACCTCGAAGCCGTTGCCATCGGGGTACCGGGTGACATCGGCCAGCGCACGGGCCATCGCCGCCATCGCCGCCGCGTTCACCCCGAGCGGATTCTCGTTCGAGGCGAGCTTGACGATGCCGGCCTCGTCCAGCCCGAGTTCGCGCGCAAGGTCGGAAATCGGCTTGCCGGGCTGGTAGGGGGCGATCGCCTTCACGTGGGCGGGGGCGCGGTCTTCGACACTCATCGGTTCGTTGCCTGTTTCGTTGCCGGATGCGGGGATGCGGGAATGCGGGGGTGCGGAGTCCCGGGTTCAGCTGCGCGCGGCGGGATAGGCGCCGAGCCGCTTGACGAAGGTGGCGCGTGCCTCGATCTCGGCAAGCGCGCGTGCGACATGGGGCTGCGAAGGATGGCCCTCGATGTCGACGAAGAACATGTACTCCCAGCGGCCGGTGCGCGCCGGGCGCGACTCGAACCGGGTCATGCTGACGCCGTTGCTGGCGAGCGGCTCGAGCAGGCCGTGCACCGCGCCGGGCTCGTTCTTCGCCGCGAGCACCAGCGACATCTTGTCGCGGCCCGATGCCGCGACATGCTCGCGCCCGATGACCAGGAAGCGGGTGGTGTTCTGCGGCTCGTCCTCGATGTTCTCGTGGCGCACCGCCAGCCCGTAGCGCTCCGCGGC
>LNFM01004204.1_pt1 | contig 33869 bp, 31 predicted proteins | sample 596031 | NCBI WGS metagenome assembly LNFM01 (sample SAMN04254537, study PRJNA301005) | activated carbon metagenome | isolation source: dual media filters at the Ann Arbor, Michigan drinking water treatment plant | place: USA: Ann Arbor
ACGCGGGCATGCGTTGATCGTTATCCATGGTCTGCTATTGCCGCAAGCGTGCCCCCAACCGGGCACCGAGTTCGTCGATGATCGCGGCCACTGCCGCATCCGCATCCGCATCGCTCAAGGTGCGCTCAGTATCTTGCAGCTGAATCCTGAAGGCAAGGCTTTTCTCTTTATTTAACAAAGCGTTAGCGGACGCTCCCACCAACCTGGATGAATCTCCGACGGATGGCCGATACACGTCGAACAGACGGAAATCGCGCAAGCTTGCCAAGCGCGGGTCATTCTGCTGAAGCGCGTCAACCGCGTCTTCGATCTGGCGCTGGGTGACCTTCTCGTCGAACCAGAGCGCCAGATCGCGCTGAACCGCGGGATAACGCGGCACCGACGCGGCGCGGGGGATGGGTTGAGGAAGCAGCGCATCCGCATCGAGTTCGAAGACGACCGTGGCTTTCGGCAACTCGTACTTCTGCTGCAGGCGAGGATGAAGCTCGCCGATCCAACCGATCGGTTGTTCGGCGACGTCCACCCGGGCACTGCGCCCCGGGTGCAGCGCAGGATGCGCGGCCGCAACGAAGCGCACGCCTGTGTGATGGCACAGCAAGGCTTCAATATCCCCCTTGAGGTCGAAGAAATCGACATCGCGCGGCGGCTGACTCCATTGGTCTTCGGTAACCGGCCCGTAGGCGAGCGCACCGAGACGTTGCGGCTGATCGATGCCCGGCACCCGCATCGGACCGCCCTGGACGGTCGCATCGCCGAGGAACACTCGGCCCAGTTCGAACACGCGCACGCGCGCAGCCTTGCGGTTCAGGTTGTACTGAAGCGCAGCCACCAGGCTGCCGACCAACGATGAACGCATCACTGCCAGATGGCTGGCGATCGGATTCAGCAGCTTGATCGGCGACGGATTGCCCGCAAAATCCTGCTCCCAGGCTGCCTCGACGAAGCTGTAGTTGACGAGTTCTTGATAGCCCGCTCGTGCCATCGTCGATCGAAGCGCATGAAGCGGGCGGATCGATTCCGGTTGTGCGCGCATCACCGCACGTGCGAGAGGCGGATGGGCAGGAATGCGCTCGAAACCGTACAGGCGGGCCACCTCTTCGATCAGGTCTTCTTCGATCTCGAGGTCGAATCGATAGGACGGCGGCGTGACGACAAACCGATCGGCCTCGCGCATGAACGGCAGGCCAAGTCGATCGAAGATGGTGGCGATCTCATCGTCGGCAATCGCCACACCGATCACCTTGCGGCAACGGTCGCTGCGCATGGCCACCGGGTCGCGCGACGGCAGTCGCAGCACCTGATCGTCAACCGGCCCCACTTTCGTTTCCGGCGTGCCACAGATGTCGAGGATGAGCCGCGTTATGTACTCGAGGTGATCGACCGTGGTGGAGAAATCGACGCCCCGCTCGAAACGGTGCGCTGCATCGGTGGAGAAGTTGAACCGGCGGCCGCGGCCCTGAATCGACTCCGGCCACCAGAACGCTGCCTCGACATAGACGTTGGTGGTATCCAGCGTCACCGCGGTGTGTTCGCCGCCCATCACGCCGGCCAGCGCCTCGACCCCGCGCCGATCGGCGATGACGCCCACCCAATCGTCCACCTCGACCGTCTGGCCATTGAGCAGTTCGACGGTCTCTCCTGGGCGGCCCCAGCGCACTTCAAGCGGTCCACTGACCTTGTCCAGGTCGAACACATGCGAGGGCCGGCCGAGTTCCAGCATCACGTAGTTGGAGATATCGACGAGTGCCGAAATGGGTCGCTGGCCGCTGCGTTCCAAGCGCTGCCTCATCCACGCGGGCGTGGCAGCGTGTGCGTTCAGTCCGCGGACGACGCGCCCGGAGAAACGCCCGCAAAGGTCCGCTGCCAGCACGTTGACCGGCAGGCGCTCATCGAGCGTCGCCCGCAGGGGCGTGAACTGAGGCAGACACATGGCCGCGCCGGTGATCGCCGCCACCTCACGAGCCACGCCAATCAGGCTCAGACAATCGCCGCGGTTGGGCGTGAGCTTGATCGTGAGACACCGATCGTCCAAATTGAGGTACTCGCGGACGTCCTGGCCCACAGGCGCATCGGCATCGAGAATCATGAGGCCGCTGTGATCCTCGGACAGCTTCAGTTCGCGCGCCGAGCAGAGCATGCCCTGCGATTCGACGCCGCGCATCCTGGCTTCCTTGATCTTGAAGTCTCCCGGCAACACGGCGCCAACACGCGCGCAAGGGACCCGGATGCCGGCCGCCACGTTCGGTGCACCACAGACGATCTGCTTGTTTTCGCCCGAGCCGTCGTCGACTTCGCACACGGTCAGCTTGTCCGCGTTCGGGTGTTTGCTGACATGCTTCACGTGAGCCACCACCACGCCGGTGAACGGCGGCGCCACGGCTTCATTGCCTTCGACCTCGAGGCCGGCCATTGTCAGGCGAGCCGCCAGTTCGTCGCTGCCGATGGGCGGATTCACATAGGCACGCAGCCACTGTTCCGAGAATTGCATCTCTTGTTCCTTCCCAATCGCCTAGTTGAACTGGCGCAGGAAGCGCAGGTCACCCTCGAAGAACAGGCGCAGGTCATCCACGCCATAGCGCAGCATGGTGAGACGATCGAGCCCCGAGCCAAAGGCAAAGCCCGTATATCGCTCGGGATCAAGCCCGAAATTGCGCACCACCGTGGGATGGACCTGGCCAGCACCTGATATCTCGAGCCACTTGCCCTTGTTCGGCCCACTGGTGAACATCATGTCGATCTCAGCCGATGGCTCCGTGAACGGAAAGAAGCTCGGGCGAAACCGCACCTGCAGATCGTCACTTTCAAAGAAGCGCCGAACAAAGTCCGTGTAGACGCCCTTGAGATCGGCAAAGCTCACGCCCTCGTCGATCCACAGCCCCTCGACCTGATGGAACATCGGCGAATGGGTCGCATCGGAGTCCACGCGATACGTGCGCCCGGGGGCGATAACCTTGATCGGCGGCTGATGCGTGCGTGCGTAGCGCACCTGCATCGGCGACGTATGCGTGCGCAGCATCAGCAGTTTGCCGTCGGCGTCGCGCGCATCGACGTAGAACGTGTCCTGCATCGAACGCGCCGGATGATTTTCCGGGTTGTTCAGCGCCGTGAAGTTAAACCAGTCGTTCTCGATCTCCGGTCCATCGGCAACGTCAAAGCCGATCGAACGGAAAATCTCCTCGACCCGCATCCATGTGCGGACGACCGGGTGCAGCCCCCCCACCGGCCGCGCCCTGCCAGGCAGCGTTACATCAATCGACTCCTGCGCAAGGCGGGCGTTCAACTCAGCCTCCGCCAACTGCGCGCGGCGCTGAACCAGCAGCGCCTCGATCGCCTCCTTGGCACTGTTGATGCGCGCGCCCTGCGTGCGCCGCTCCTCCGGCGACAGCTTTGCCAGTTGCTTGAGCATTTCAGTCACGCTGCCTGTCTTGCCGAGGAAGCGTGCCTTCTCGTTTTCAAGGGCAGCAGGCTGGGCGACCGCGGCGAAGGCCGCGCGGGCGTCGTGTACCAGTTTGTCGAGATCCATCTTGGCAGCCGGGAGGAAAAGAAAAGGGCCTGGCATCGAGCCAGGCCCCGTAAGACTTCAGTTCACTGCCGAGGCACAGGCCCCGGCGGCGAATCACGCGGATGCCAGGCTGGATTTGACCTTGTCGACGATCGCCGCAAAACCCGGCTTGTCGAGCACTGCCATGTCGGCCAGCACCTTGCGATCGAGTTCGATCGAGGCCTTTTTCAGGCCGTTGATGAACACGCTGTAGCTCATGTCGTGCTCGCGCACGGCCGCGTTGATGCGCGCGATCCACAGCGTTCGGAATACGCGCTTCTTGGTGCGGCGGTCGCGGTAGGCGTACTGCCCCGCCTTCATCACCGCCTCTTTGGCGACGCGGAAGACGTTGTTGCGCCGTTGCGTAAAGCCTTTGGCCTTCGCCAGGACTTTCTTGTGCCGCGCGCGCGCGGTTACACCACGTTTAACTCGGGGCATCTTCGCTTCTCCCTAGCCGTACGGCAGCATGCGACGCACGGATTTCACGTCGGCTTCGTGCATGTTGACCGCACCGCGAAGGTGACGCTTCGCCTTGGTGGTCTTCTTTGTGAGGATATGTCGCTTGAACGCCTGGCCACGCTTGATCGAACCGCTCGCGCGGATCGAGAAGCGCTTGGCGGCGCTCTTCTTCGTCTTCATCTTCGGCATTTGCCGTCCCTTTCTTGGATGACTGCAGGCGCCCCGGTGCTTGCACGAGGGACTTGATGCCCGCCTTCACTTGTTATCCACGGCCGACAATCAGTCCGTGGGTCCTGCCCCGTGCGTCGCCTGCGCGGCGCACGGTCACTTCTTCTTGCGCGGCGCCAGCATCATGATCATCTGGCGGCCTTCCAGGCGCGGCATCGATTCCACCAGCGCCAGATCGTCCACATCGTTGCGCACTCGCTCGAGCAACTTGGCGCCCAGATCCTGGTGCGCCATTTCCCGACCGCGGAAGCGCAAGGTCACCTTCGCCTTGTCGCCTTCTTCCAGGAACTCGCGCATCTTGCGCACCTTGGTCGAGTAGTCATGATCATCGGTGGCAGGCCGGAACTTCACCTCCTTGATCTCGATGATCTTCTGCTTGAGCTTGGCCTCGTGCGCCTTTTTCTGCTCCTGGTACTTGAACTTGCCGTAGTCCATCAGGCGACAGACCGGCGGTACGGCCGTAGGAGCAATCTCCACGAGATCCACGTCGGCCTCTTCAGCCATGCGGAGCGCCTCGAGGGTGCGGACGATGCCTAACGGCTCGCCCTCCTGTCCGACCAGACGGACTTCCAGAACCCCGATCTCACGGTTCAGGCGATGCGAACGTTCTTGAGCGATGGTGTACTTCTCCAGAAATTCAAAAGATCAGGCCGTGCTGCTCGCGTCGCGCCGCAGCGCGACATCGTCAGCGAGTCGCGCTGCAAACGCTTCGATCGGCATCACCCCAAGGTCGACGCCGCCGCGGGCCCGCACGGCCACCGTTCCTGCCTGCATTTCCTTGTCGCCCACCACGAGGATGTACGGCAGTTTCTGCATGGCAAGGGCGCGGATTTTATAAGTGATCTTTTCATTGCGCAAATCGGCCTCCACCCTAAAGCCTTGTTTTTTCAATGTTTGCGCAACCTGTGTGGCGTAGGAGGACTGACCATCGGAGATATTGGCAACCCCAGCCTGAACCGGCGCGAGCCACGGCGGCAGCGCCCCCGCGTGGTTTTCGATCAGGATGCCGATGAACCGCTCGAGCGACCCGACCACGGCCCGGTGCAGCATGACCGGAACTTTGCGGGTGTTGTCCTCGGCAACGTACTCCGCCCCAAGGCGGACCGGCATCGAAAAGTCGACCTGCATCGTGCCGCATTGCCATGTCCGGCCGATGGCGTCCTTGAGGTGATACTCGATCTTCGGACCGTAAAAGGCGCCATCTCCCGGCGAAATCGAAAACTCGACGCCTGAGCGGCGTAATGCCTCCATCAACGCATGCTCCGCCTTGTCCCAGATGTCATCGGAGCCGATGCGTTTCTCAGGCCGGGTGGCCACCTTGTAAAGCACTTCGGTGAAGCCAAAGTCGGCATAGACCTTCTGCAGTTGCTCGGTGAATGCGACGCACTCGTCCAGGATCTGGTCTTCGGTGCAGAACACATGCCCATCGTCCTGGGTGAACCCGCGCACCCGCATCAGGCCATGCAGTGATCCGGACGGCTCGTTTCGATGGCACTGGCCGAACTCGCCGTAGCGCAAGGGCAGGTCGCGATAGCTGCGCAGGTCGGACTTGTAGATCTGCACGTGCCCCGGGCAGTTCATCGGCTTGAGCGCGTAGTACCGGTTCTCCGACTCCGTCGTGAACATGTTCTCGCGATACTTCTCCCAGTGACCCGACGCCTCCCACAGCGAACGATCAAGGATCTGCGGCGCCTTGACCTCCCGGTAGCCGCAGTCGCGATACACCTGCCGCATGTACTGCTCGACTGCCTGCCACAGCGCCCAGCCGCGCGGGTGCCAGAAGACGAGCCCTGGTGCCTCGTCCTGCCAATGAAACAGATCGAGTTCCTTGCCCAGCCGCCGGTGGTCGCGCTTCTCGGCTTCCTCGAGCATCGTCAGGTAGGCGTCCTGCTCCTCTTTCTTCGCCCACGCCGTGCCGTAGATGCGCTGGAGCATCTCGTTCTTGCTGTCGCCGCGCCAGTACGCGCCGGCGAGCTTCATCAGCTTGAAGACCTTGAGCTTGCCGGTGTTCGGGACATGCGGCCCGCGACACAGGTCGATGAAGCCTCCCTCGCGGTACAGGGAAATGCGCTCGCCCGCCGGGATCGCACGAATGATCTCGGCTTTGTACTTTTCGCCGATGGACTCGAAGAACTTGACCGCCTCGTCCCGATCCCACACCTCGCGGCTGACCGGCTCATCCTTCTTCGCCAACTCGGCCATCTTCTTCTCGATGGCCTGAAGATCGTCGGGCGTGAACGGGCGTTTGTAGGAAAAGTCGTAGTAGAAGCCGTTGTCGATCACCGGACCGATCGTCACCTGGGCGTCCGGGAACAGTTCCTTGACCGCATAGGCGAGCAGATGGGCGGTCGAGTGCCGGATGATGTCCAGGCCGTCGGCGTCTTTGTCCGTGACGATCGACAGCGACACGTCACGGTCAATCACATGACTCGTGTCAACCAGCTGACCGTCGATCCGCCCAGCGATGGCCGCCTTGGCCAAGCCGGATCCGATGGACGCCGCGACGTCGGCGACGCTGACCGGCTGGTCGAACGATCGCTTGGAACCATCCGGAAGTTGCACTGAAACCATGTTTGTCTCCAGCAATAAAAAAGTGCGGTCGAGCCGCACTTTTTCACGCTTCACGCGAAGGGGCGAACTCGTGCGGGCCAGTCAGCTGCCGGTCAACGTAGTTCGGAACATCGCCTGCCCTTTCGTCTTCACGTGATTGCCGATCAAATCTTGGTAGGCGCGATTGGACTCGAACCAACGACCCCCACCATGTCAAGGTGGTGCTCTAACCAGCTGAGCTACGCGCCTGCGTGCAATGCATCGCTGTCATCGATGCTCCATTGACAGCTAGCGTCGTCGTGCCGCGATCACCCCCTTGACCTCGGCGACCTGAGCCAATGCGCGACGCACGCCAGCCACGTCGTTGACCTCGAGCGTGAACTGCATGTGCGCCTCGCCGCGCAGGCTGAGCGTGTTCACGCCGACCACATTGAGCTTCTCGCGCGCGAAAACTTCGGAAATATCGCGCAGCAACGCTTGGCGATCTTGCGCAATCACGACTACATCCACCGGGTACTGCGCGTCTTTGCCGGCCCCCGCTGCGCCCCAGGTCACGTCGATAACCCGCTCACCCTGCCGCTGCATCAACGCCATTGCGTTGGCGCAACTGGCGCGATGAATCGATACCCCCTTGCCGCGCGTGACGAAGCCGACGATATCGTCTGGAGGCACCGGCCGGCAGCACCGCGCCAGGCTGGTAAGCAGCGAATCAACGCCCACCACCAGCACCTGCCCCGTGCCGGCGGGAGACACTTTCGGCTTGCCGACGAGGATCGGCGGCGCCTCTTCCACCACGACGGGAGTCACTGTCAGCGCCTGCTCGATGCTGCGCAGGCTGAATTCCTCCTTGGTCGCCGCCACGCACAGGTCGTCGACCGACGCGTAGCCGAGTCGGCGCGCGAGCTCGTCCAGCTTCGCTGTGCTGCGGCCCAGGCGAGCAAGTTCCTTGTCGACGATCTCGCGCCCGGCGACGATCGCCTGCTCGGTTTCCTGCGCGTTGAACCAGGCACGCACCTTCGCGCGCGACCGCTGGCTCGCGAGGTAGCCCAGGTCCGGGTTGAGCCAGTCGCGGCTTGGCCCGCCGATCTTGGCGGCAATAACTTCCACCGTCTGCCCGGTGGACAGGGGCGTGCTCAAAGGGACCATCGCGCTGTCGACCTTCGCGCCGCGGCATCGGTGGCCCAGTTCGGTATGCAGGTGGTAGGCGAAGTCGATCGCAGTGGCGCCACGCGGAAGTTCGACGACGCGCGCCTGCGGCGTCAGCACGTAGATGCGATCGTCCTGTGGACCCGCTGGCAAGCTGGCATCGGCGGTCGACTCGACCTCTTGTCGCCACGCCAGCAGTTGCCGCAGCCACGCGATGCGTTCGTCCTCACCCGCCTGGCCCGCACCACGTGAGTTGGGGGAGCCGGTCTCCTTGTAGCGCCAGTGCGCGGCCACACCGAGTTCGGCGAGCGCGTGCATCTGCCGCGTGCGGATCTGAATCTCCAGTGGGCGGCCACCGGGGTCGAGCACGACCGTGTGCAGCGACTTGTAGCCGTTGGGCTTGGGTCGGGCGATGTAGTCGTCATACTCGGCGGAGATCGGCGTGAACCGCTCATGCACCAGCGACAGCACCTGGTAGCACTGCGAGACTTCGTCGACGATGACGCGCAGCGCGCGCACATCGAACACGTCGTCGAACGCCAATTGCTTGGCCTGCATCTTCGACCAAATGCTGTAGATGTGCTTCGGTCGGCCGCTGACCTCGGCGTGCAGCCCGGCATGCTTGAGCATCTCGCGCAGCACCGTCTGCGCCTCCTGGATGAAGCCCTCCCGCTCCACGCGCTTTTCGTCGAGCAGGCGTGCGATCCGCTTGTAGGTGTCCGGCTCGATAAAGCGGAATGCCAGATCCTCCAATTCCCACTTGAGTTGCCAGACACCGAGGCGGTTTGCCAGCGGAGCATAAAGATCAAGCGTTTCGCGCGCGAGGCGCTCGCGCACGCCGGGCTCGCCGCCATCGTCCTTGTGCGCGGCGTACCAGCGCAGCGTCTGCAGCCGGGACGCCAAGCGCAACAGCACCACGCGCAGGTCGTTGCACATTGCCAGAAGCATGCGGCGCAGCGCCTCGGCCTGGCCATCTGCGCTCGACTCGCTGCGCGCCCGGGTGCGTTCCGACAGCCGCATCAACTGCCGCAGGTCGCCCACCAGCGCGGTCACCGACGCGCCAAAGCGCGCGCGCATCCAATCGTCGGCGTCGCGCAGCACATCGTGCGAGCCGAACAGATAGCCCGCTGCCAGCAGGTCGGCATCGTCGCGCAGCGGCCGCACGATCTCCACCATGCCATCTGCGTGCTCGAGATAAGGCTCGCCGGTGCGCAATCTGCGATCGACATAAAGTGACGAGACCAAGGCGCGCGCGGCGGCCGGGTCGATCAGCGGCACCACCTGCGCACTGGGAGGTGGTGCCGCGCGGGTCCGCGGGGAAGAAGGCTGGTGTTTGGCCGACATGGGCTAAGGTGTCCTGCGCACTCATTTTAGGAGCCGAAAGCCGGCGCTACGGCACAATTCCTCATATGTTCAAGTCGCTTCTCGCCCGTTTGGGCGCCGCCAGCCGAGTGGCCATTCCGGATGACCTGTGGCTGGCCACGGTGACAAGCCTGCCCTATGTCGCGGCGCTTGATGACATCGACCAAGCGCGCTTGCGTACGCTGAGCGAACGGTTGCTGGCCGAGAAGGAAATGTCGGCCGCGGGCGGTCTCGAACTTGACTCGCCGATGCAGGTCCTGATCGCCGTGCAGGCGTGTTTACCTATCCTCAACCTCGGGATCGACTGGTATCGCGGCTGGTCCAGCATCGTCGTCTACCCGAGCGAATTCCTGGTGTCGCGCGAAACTACTGACGACAGCGGGGTCGTACACGAATACACGGAGCCGATCAGCGGCGAAGCATGGGAGGGCGGGCCGCTCATCGTCTCGTGGGAGGACATCCAGGGTATCGAGCCGAGCAACTCCGCCTGGAGCTACAACGTCGTCATCCACGAGTTCACCCACAAGCTGGACATGCTCAACGGCGCGCCCGATGGCGTCCCACCCTTCGACCGCGAGCTTCATCCGACGATCGACCCCAACGAATGGCGATCTGCACTGCACGACGCGTTCGAACGCCTCAACGCCGAGATCGACCTGATCGTCGAAGAGTTGCCGGCCGAGGTGGACCCCGACTCCAATGAGGTCGATGCGCACTACGCGCACCTGCCGCTCGATCCCTATGCGGGACAGGACGAAGGCGAGTTCTTCGCGGTGTCGAGCGAGCAGTTTTTCGTCAACCCAGTCCGGCTGCAGCAGGCCTTCCCAGACTGGTACGCGCAACTGGCGCTGTTCTTCCGCCAGGATCCGCTGGCGCGCACGGCGGCTGACCGCTCGTGAAACGGCTGCTGATTGTCTGGCATTCAATGACGGGCGGCTCCGCCTTGATGGCCCGCGCCGCGGCGGACGCTGCGCGCCAAGAAGGGGGCGTTCGGGTACGCCTGCGGCGCGCGGCTGAGGCCGGCGGCGACGACCTGCTCGCCGCCGATGGCTATCTTTTCGTCTGCCCGGAGAACCTCGCCACCATGGCGGGTGCGATGAAAGACTTCTTCGACCGCAGCTACTACGCCGCACTCGATCGCATCAACGGCCGGCCGTACGCGTTGCTCGTCTGCGCCGGCAGCGATGGCCAGGGCGCAGTGCGGCAGGTGCAGCGCATCTGTACCGGGCTGCGCCTGCGCGAGGTGGCCCAGGCCACCATCGTCATCACCCACGCCCAAAGCCCGGAGCGCATCCTCGCCCCGAAAGACATTGCTGACGACGACCTCGATCGCTGCCGCGAGATCGGCAGCGCACTGGCCGCCGGACTGGCAACCGGCGTGTTCTAGCGCACCTGAACCTTGAACGTGCCGACGCGGTCGACGCCCCCCTCCATCACATCGCCAGGATTGACGGCCGCAACGCCTTCCGGCGTTCCGGTGAAGATCAGATCGCCCGGTTGCAGTTCGAAGTACTTGGACAGGTGCTCGATCGTCTCGTCGATGTTCCAGATGAGCTTGCCGATGTCGCTGTCCTGGCGCATCTGACCATTGACCTTGAGCCAGATGCGTCCCGAGGTGACGATGCCGCTCTTGACCGCCGGTCTAATCGGCGTCAGCGGTGCCGACAGGTCGAATCCCTTGGCGGTGTCCCAGGGCCGGCCCTGCTTCTTCGCGTCGGCCTGCAGGTCGCGCCGCGTCATGTCGAGCCCGGCGGCATAGCCCCATATGTGGCTAGCAGCATCGGCGGCAGCGATATCGCGGCCGCCTTTGCCGATCGCCACCACCAGTTCCATCTCGTGATGCAAATTGGCGGTTTGCGACGGATACGGCAGTTCGATCGTCTTGTCCTCGGGCACCGCCAGCACGGCGTCTGCCGGTTTGGCGAAAAAAAACGGCGCCTCGCGGCCGGAAAAGCCCATCTCCTTGGCGTGATCCTCGTAGTTGCGACCGACGCAGTAGATGCGGTGGACCGGGAACAGATCCGTCGATCCGATCACCGGCACCACCGGCTGCCCAGGCGCCGCGAATACATAACCCATCTTGTCTCCCTGATTGCCCCCTGAAGGGCTGGCGACCACAACGATACCGGTCGCCCCGCCGCTTAGCCTCCGGGACGACTGGTCCGGCTGATCGCGCGCGACAGCATGATCACCGGCACCACGCCCACCATCACCAACGTGAGCGACGGCAGCGCCGCCTCGCCCAGGCGCTCGTCGGCCGCCATCTGATAGGCAATCACCGCCAGCGTGTCGAAGTTGAAGGGCCGCAGTACCAGCGTGGCCGGCAGTTCCTTCATCACATCGACGAAAACAAGCAGCGCTGCCGCGGCCAGAGACGGTGTCAGCAATGGCAGGTGGACCCGACGGAACACTTCCGCGGGCCCGCTGCCCAGCGAGCGGGCCGACGCGTCCATCGTCGGCGTAATGCGTGCCAGCCCTGCTTCGACCGGCTGGTACGCCACAGCGAAGTAACGCACCAGGTACGCATAGAGCAACGCCGCCACCGAACCCGTGAACAGCAGCCCGGTGCCAACGCCGATCACCGACTTGAGCGCAGCATCGAGCGCGTTATCGAACGCCGCCAGCGGCAGCAGGATGCCGACCGCGATCACCGCGCCAGGCACCGCATAGCCGAGGTTCATCGCCTTGGCGGCGACGCGCACGGCCTGCGCTCCGTGTCCTGCCGGCAACAGGCGCCTCGCGTAAGCGATCCCCAGCACAGCGACAAGCGTCAGCACGGCGGCGGCGCCGGCGATAAACAGGCTGTTGCTCAGCCAGCCGAGATAGCGGCCGTACTGCGCATCACCGAGAGTTGGCCACAGCAGGAGCAACAGGATGATCACCGGGATCACGAACCCCAGCGCAAGCGGCAGGCAGCAGGCAAGCATCGCAGCCACGCCGGCGCCACGCGGCAGACGCGCACGCGGCGCCGGCCGGGCCGAGTTGGGAGGCGAGAAAAAGCGTGCCCTCCCGCGCATCCGCACTTCGAGCGCCATCACCACCAAGACCACCACAAGCAGCACCGCAGCGAGCTGGCTCGCGGCGATTCGATCGCCCAGCGCGTACCAAGCGCGATAGATCGCCGTGGTGAAGGTCTGCAGGCCGAAGTACGCCGCCGCGCCGTAGTCGGCCAACGTCTCCATCAGCGCGAGCAGCGCCCCGGCAGCGACCGCGGGCCGTGCGAGCGGCAGGTTCACGCGCAACCATGTCTGCCAAGGCGTCAGCCCGAGGCTGCGGGCAGCGTCGATCATCGACGCGGTCCGGGCCAGGAACGCGGTGCGCGCCAGCAGGTAGACGTACGGGTAAAGCACAACAGTGAAGACGAACGCGGCGCCGGGCAGCGAACGGATCTCCGGGAACCAGTAGTCGGCGCGCTGCCAGTTGAAGGTGTCTCGCAGAAGTGACTGCAGAGGGCCGGAGAACTGCAGGAAGTCGGTGTATGCGTAAGCCACGATGTAGCCGGGCATGGCGAGGGGGAGCAGCAATGCCCATTCGAAAATCGATCGGCCTGGAAACTCATGGGCCGCCACCAGCCAAGCTGACGTCGTACCCAGCAGCACCACACCGGCCATCACCATCAGGACCAGCAACCCCGTCTCGAGCGCAGCGCCGGGAATCACCGTCGTGCTCAAGTGAGCAAGGGTGTCGAGCGAGCCGTCGGCGCTCATGAAGCTGCCGAACACGCCCAGAACTGGCAATGCCACCAACGCCGCGCACAGCAACGCCACTGTGACGAAGACGGGCTGCCAGTCGCGTCCGTGGACGAGCGTCGGCTGCCACGCTGCGCTAGGCGCAGGCTTGTCTACCGACGGGCTAGCGGCGCCGGACATGGCAAGGACTGGCAAACACCGGGGAGACGTCAGATTTCGTCATGGTCGGCCCGCTTCATCGGTCCATTGATTAAATGCAAATGAGAATTGTATTCATCTACGCTATGCTTGCCTTGCGTGTTCGAACTTGCGCCGCGCGCAACAGCCGACAGCATCACCGAATGAAAGACGAACTGCGCGTTCCTGTACTTGCCATTGAGGACCTGACCGTCTCTTACCAAGCGGGCGCGTTGGTCGTCGAGCGGCTGTCGTTGAACCTCGCACGCGGTGACATCGGTTGCGTAGTGGGCAGTTCCGGCTGCGGCAAGACCACGCTGCTACGAGCGATCGCTGGTTTCATTGATGTCGACAGCGGCTCCATCAGCATTGATGGGGCTTGCGTGGCCGGCCCTCGTTTCTCAGTCGCCCCCGAGCGGCGAGGCATCGGCCTGGTGTTTCAGGACTACGCACTCTTCCCCCACCTCCGCGTACTGGAAAACGTCGCCTTCGGACTGCGTGGAGAGACCGCGCAGGCCCGCATCGTGCGCGCCAATGCGATGCTTGAATTGGTTGGGCTCAGTTCTCAGGCGCAGCGCTTTCCACACGAGTTGTCGGGCGGTCAGCAGCAGCGGGTCGCGTTGGCGCGCGCGTTGGCACCTGCACCCAAGCTGCTGCTTATGGACGAGCCGTTCTCCAACCTCGATGTGGAACTGCGTGCACGCCTAGGTGCCGAGGTGCGACAGATTCTCAAGCGCAGTGGCACCACTGCAATCCTTGTAACGCACGATCAGCAAGAGGCTTTCGCAATCGCCGATCGGATCGGCGTCATGAACGAAGGCCGGCTCGAGCAGTGGGATCGCCCCTACGATCTCTACCATCGCCCGGCCACGCGCTATGTGGCCGACTTCATCGGCGAAGGCGTCTTTCTTCCGGCACGTGTGCTTGACCCAACCCGCGTGTCGATCGAACTGGGGATCCTCAACGGTGATGTGCCCCTGCCCTGCCAGAGTGGTTGTGCCACGTGCGGCAAGGGATGCAACGTCGACGTGCTGCTGCGGCCGGATGACGTCATACATGACGACGCCAGCCCGATGACGGCTGAGGTCGTGCGCAAAGTGTTCCGCGGCGGCGATTTCGTTTACACCTTGAGGCTGGACAGCGGGCGCGAAGTCCTTGCCCTCGTGCCGAGCCATCACGATCACGCTATCGGCGAGCGCATTGGCATCCGGCTCGATGCGGATCATGTGATCACGTTCCCCGCCCTCCCTTCAACCGGCACGCAGCCGGCGCAAGTGTCCGGTATGGCTCGCAGCCTATAATCCGCACCCGTTGGCGTTGATGGCGGCATGCGGAGAGATGGCCGAGCGGTTGAAGGCGCACGCCTGGAACGCGTGTATAGGTTAATAGCCTATCGTGGGTTCGAATCCCACTCTCTCCGCCAAGCAATCTTCTCGTTCGGCTGCATTGCCAGCAGCAAGAGCCACTCCACTCGCATGGAGCAGGGTGACGAGGGGCAAGCAGCGGCGCCTGAAATGACAAAGGCCTCCGTACGGAGGCCTTTGATTTTGCTGGTTGCGGGGGAAGGATTTGAACCTTCGACCTTCGGGTTATGAGCCCGACGAGCTGCCAGACTGCTCCACCCCGCGGCAACTTGTGCGAGTGACCTCCAACGAAAAAGGCCACTGCGTCGACAGACCGCGACTATACATCGTTCACGGTGCGACTCCAAACGACACGCCTTGCTTGAAGCATCTCGGCGCCTCTGGTGCCCACCATTTGCGCGCCAGTAGACTGCACCACGATGCGTTCGCACCCTTCTCGTTTCTGTTCAGCGTGTGGTCAGCCGGTCACGCTGCGTGTGCCCGATGGCGACACGCGCGAACGCGACTGCTGCGACAGTTGCGGCACGATCCACTATGTCAATCCGCGCCCGGTCGTAGGCACGATTCCGGTCTGGAAGGATCAGGTACTCCTGTGCAAGCGGGCCATCGAGCCGCGGCTTGGCTACTGGACCTTGCCTGCCGGGTTCATGGAGATCGGCGAGACGAGCGGCGAAGGTGCCGTTCGCGAAACCTTGGAAGAAGCGGGTGCGCGCATCGCGCTTGGACCGCTTTACACGATGATCGATGTACCGCACGCCGAACAAGTGCACATCTTTTACCGGGCCGAACTGCTCGACCTTGCGTTTTCGGCCGGCGTGGAGAGCCTTGAAGTCCGGCTGTTCAACGAGTCACAGATTCCGTGGCAGGACTTGGCCTTTCGCACGGTCGCCACCACGCTGCAGCTTTACTTCGCTGATCGCGCGCGCGGCGAGTTCGGTACGTATACGCGCGAAATCACACATTCGAGCGTCCGCCCGGCACGATGATTCCGTGGCTGCGCCCAGGCGCGCCGTTCCCACCGGCAACTCGCGCGCTGCGCCAGCCCAACGGGCTTCTGTGCGCGAGCATCGACGTGACCGCGGATCGACTGGTCGAGGCCTATCGCGCCGGAATCTTCCCCTGGTACGGCCCCGGTGAGCCGGTCCTTTGGTGGAGCCCCGATCCACGCATGGTGTTGGCGGCTGACGAGTTCGTCGCCCGTCGGTCGCTGCGCAAGAAGCTGCGTGCGCTGGCCAAGAACGAGACCTGGCAGGTACGAATCGACACCTCGTTTGATGCGGTGATGCGCGCCTGCGCCGAGCCGCGCCCGGGTCAGGACGGCACCTGGATCACCGAGCCCATCGTGAGTGCGTATGGCGCGCTACATCGGCAAGGATTGGCTCATTCAGTCGAGGTATGGGACGGCCGCGTTCTGATCGGCGGGCTCTACGGTGTATCCATCGGCCGGATGTTCTATGGCGAGTCGATGTTCACGCGCGTGGCAGACGCCTCAAAGGTGGCACTCGCCACTCTGGTACGCGTCCTGCTTGCGGAAGAAGTGCCGGTGATAGACTGCCAGCAGAATACGTCTCACCTCGCTTCCTTAGGCGGTCGCGAGATCCCGCGGGTGGATTTTTTGGCCCACGTGGCAAAGGCGGTGCGGGCAGATCCGGTCGACTGGAAGAAGTACACCGCGACCCCGCTGAACCAGCTTCTCTCGGCGTATTGACGTGGCAAATCTCAAGGAATTGCCGTTTGCAGCGCTGCAGTTTTATGCGACGGCGCCCTACCCGTGCAGTTATCTGGACGCGAGACAGGCGCGCTCGCAGGTAGCCACGCCTGCTCACCTGATCAACGCCGATGTGTACAGCGAACTCGTGCGCATGGGCTTCCGCCGCAGCGGAATCTTCACCTATCGCCCGCATTGCGACGGCTGCCGCGCATGTGTCCCCGTGCGGGTGCCCGTGGCGGAGTTCGTCGCGAACCGAAGTCAGAAACGTGCGTGGCGGCTGCATCAGCACTTGGTGACGCGCGTTGTCGCCCTGGCGTTCGATCACGAACACTACGATCTGTACCTGCGCTATCAGTCAACCCGCCATGCCGGAGGCGGCATGGACAACGATAGCCGCGAGCAGTATTCGCAGTTCCTCCTGCAGAGCAAAGTGAACACTCGGCTGGTCGAGTTTCGCGACCCTGCACCTCCGGACGAGGCCGACGCGCTGGGCACGTTGCGCATGGTGTCGATCATCGACGTGCTGGCTGACGGCCTGTCGTCGGTCTACACGTTCTACGATCCAGACCAGTCGCGCGCGAGTTACGGAACGTTCAACGTGATGTGGCAGATCGAGCAATGCCGGCTGCTGCAGTTGCCGTACCTGTACCTGGGCTACTGGATCGAGCAGAGCCCCAAGATGGCCTACAAGGCGTTGTTCAAGCCGATCGAACTGCTGCAACACGGCCGCTGGTTGCGCCAGCCGTAGACTGCGAGGTCCCGAGCGCCACCGGGCGGCGCGGGCACTCTTACACTGCGCGCATGCTCTACGAACTCGCTCGCCCGCTCATCTTCAAGTTCGGCCCCGAGACTGCCCACGATCTGGCTTTCGGCAATCTGGCACGCGCCCATCGGCTGGGTCTGACCCGCGTCTTGCGGCCCTGGGTGCCCGACGATCCGGTGGAACTGATGGGTTTGCACTTTCGCAATCCGGTCGGTCTCGCGGCGGGTCTCGACAAGAACGCCGATTACATCGATGCCCTAGACGACTTCGGCTTCGGCTTCATCGAAGCGGGGACCGTCACGCCGCGACCGCAACCGGGCAATCCCCGCCCACGGGCCTTCCGCCTGCCCAAGGCCAAGGCACTGATCAACCGCATGGGCTTCAACAACTTGGGGCTCAACCATTTCGTCGCACGGATTCAGGCGGGGCAAGTCTTCAGCGCCCACGGTGGCGTGCTTGGCTTGAATATCGGCAAGAACGCCGATACGCCGATCGATCGTGCGCTGGATGACTATCTGCTTGGCTTGCGTGCGGTCTATCCCCTGCTGGTCGAGCGGCCTGGCTATGTGGCGGTGAACATCTCGTCACCGAACACGAAGAACCTGCGCAGTCTGCAAGGCGGCGGCGAACTGGAGAGCCTGCTGCGCGGTCTGCGGGACGAGCGCAATCGCTTGGCAGACAGGTTTGGCCGCCATGTCCCAATGGCCGTCAAGATTGCACCCGATCTCGCGAATGCCGACTTGCCGCGCGTCGTCGACACCATGGTCGCGCAGGGTATCGACGCCGTGATCGCGACCAACACCACGCTGGCCCGCGATGCAGTCAAGGGGTTGCCCAATGCAGACGAGGCCGGCGGTCTATCCGGCGCCCCGCTGCGTGAGCGCGCCACGGAAGTGATCGGGCTTCTGGCGCAGCATCTGCAGGGCACGCTACCGATCATCGGCGTCGGCGGCATCATGAGCGGAGCCGATGCCGCTGAGAAAATCCGCGCGGGAGCCGCGCTGGTGCAGATCTACACCGGCCTCATCTATCGCGGCCCCGCCCTGGTGGGCGAATGCCGGCGGGCGATCCTGGCGCTGCGCACGGAACCTGCGCCGCTTGCCGTATCGGCACAGACGCGGTCCTGACAGGTCGCCGAGCGCCGTTGGCGCCCTATGCGCACCTCGACTTTCGATCGGTGCTTCATCGCCGCCTGGCCGGACGAGGCATCGGCCAATGCCCTCGATGCGTTGACCGCACGGCTACATGCCGAGCATCCAGGCGCGGTTCGTGTGCAACGCGCCAACCTGCACCTGACACTCGCCTTCATCGGTCCGCTACCGCTTGCCCTGCAGGAGCATGTGGCTCGTGATCTTGCCGCCGTTGAAGTCGTCCCTTTCAACTGGTGCATCGATCGAGTCGGCACCTTCGCCAGCGCACGTGTTGCTTGGGCCGCGAACGCAACGCCGGATCGCTGCATCAATGCACTCGCCGACCGCGTCCGCACCACACTCGAGGCGCGGCAGATCGGTTACGACCGCCATCCGTTCACTCCCCACGTGACTTTGCTGCGCAAGCTGTCGCGTGCCGGCATTGCAGGCGTCGCACGCAGCCTCGACCCACCGATCCACTGGGCGGTGCGTCGTGTGGCGCTGCTCAAGTCGGTCTCCACGGCAGCCGGCGTGCACTATGTCGAGGTCGAGTCAGCGACTTGACCTGCATGCGCATTGGCTACCCTTTGGCGCGGATCAAGCAGGATGCTTGGCTCGATTGACGATCGATGCCAGCACCAACGATCCTCGCGCCCATGAAGAATCGACTGAGTCTTGCCGGTTGCTCCGGCGAGCAGATCTAATGGGACCCTTGGCGATCACCCTGATCATGGCGGTCGCCTTGTCCGCCTTCTGCTGGCTTGCTTGGCGCAAGCTGTCCATCCTCACCGCCCTGCGCCCGGAGGTCCGCTGGGACCATCCCGCTCAGCGACTGGCCCGCGTACTGAAACTCGGCCTGATGCAGACGCGAATGATCGCGATGGAGCCGGGCGCGGGATTGATCCACGCTGCGATCTTCATCGGCTTTCTTGTTCTGCTGGTGCGCAAGGTTCAGCTGATTGTGATCGGGTACGCACCACACTTTGTCTATCCCGGCCTCCTCGGCGGCGCGTATGCAACGCTCAAGGATCTGGTTGAGTTGGTGGTGGTGATTGCGGTCGGACTGGCTTTCTGGCGGAGGTTCGTGGTACGCCCAAGCCGGCTGGAGCCCAATCGCGAAGCGACCCTGGTTCTGTCGCTGATCCTGGCAATCATGCTGACCGACTTCGCCTTCGACGGTTTCCGCTTCGCCCTGCTGGCGTCCACGGTCGAAGGCATCGCCCACGAGCGCTCGTTCGCCTTCGTCGGCAGTGCGCTGGCGACCTTGCTGGGCGGCCTGCCGCCCAGCACGCTCGAAGCCGGCATGCACGCGTTCTACTGGATCCAGTTGCTCACGGTGTTCAGCTTCCTCGTGATCCTGCCCACCGGCGAACATTTCCATATCGTCACCGCCCTGCCCGCCTTGTTCTTCGGACGCCCGACGCCACTGGCGCGCGTGCCCTCGGTCGATCTCGAAAAAGCCATGAGCGATGACGCGGGCGACGACATGCGCATTGGTATCCGCACCGCCGCCGATTTGAGCTGGAAGGACGGCTTCGATGCCTTCACCTGCACCGAGTGCGGACGCTGCAAGGACGCCTGCCCCACGTTCCTGACCGGCAAGCCACTGGCGCTGAAGTGGGTGCATGACAGCGTGAAGAAACACCTGCTCGCCGAAGGTGAGTCGCTGCGCGCTGGGAAGACGGCCGATCTTCCCGCGCTGGTGGGCAATGTGATCAGCGAGGACGCGTTGTGGGCGTGCACGACCTGCGGCTACTGCGAGCACGCCTGCCCGATCGAACTCGAGCACTTAGGCAAATTCTTCGGACTGCGCCAGCATCAGGTGATGATGGAAGGCAGCTTTCCGCACGAACTCAAAACCGTCTTTGAAGCCTACGAGAGCCAAGGCAACCCATGGGGATTGCCATCCGACACACGGGGCGACTGGGCGCAGGGACTGAACGTACCCCTGCTTGCGTCAGCCGACCAGGCAAGCGAGCTTGACTGGCTGTTCTATGTCGGCTCGGCGCAGTCGTTCGATGATCGTGGGCGCAAGGTGGCACGCGCGTTTGTCCGTCTGCTGCAGGCGGCCGGCGTGCGCTTTGCCATCCTTGGCGCGGCCGAGGGGTCGACCGGCGAATGTGTGCGACGCGCCGGCAACGAGATGCTTTTCCAGAGCTTGGCGCAGTCGCTGGTCGAGACGCTCAACGGCTTGGAGGTGAAGCGCATCGTCACCTGCGATCCGCATGCCTTTAATTCGTTGAAGAACGAGTACCCGGAGTTCGGTGGCACCTGGGAGGTGGTCCACCACACTCAGCTGCTCGACCAGCTGATCGCCGCCGGCCGACTCAAGCCACTCGCTGTCAGCGAGCGCGTGATCTACCACGAGCCCTGTTACCTGGGTCGTCACAACGCCGAGTACGACGCGCCGCGGCGCGTCCTGGCGCAATTGACGCGCGATGCACCGCTGGAGTTCGACCTGAATCGCGCCAAGGCGATGTGCTGTGGCGCGGGCGGCGCACGTTTCTGGATGGAAGAGACGATCGGCACCCGCATCAACGTGCGGCGAGTGGAGCAGGCATTGGAGAAGCAGCCGCGCGTCATCGCCACCGCCTGCCCGTACTGCGCGACGATGATCAGCGACGGCCTGGCCGATCTTGGTCGAGCCGACGACGTCCAGACAAAGGACATCGCCGAACTGATGGCCGACGCGCTCGCTCCGGCTTAGCCGGACAAACGCAACGCGGCGGACCTTGGATCAAGTCCGCTTGCTGGCGCGATACATCTCCATGAAGGTCTTGCCGGTGCGCGACGCCGGCAGATCACGATGGTCGGTCCAGCCGCCAGCCAGCGGCATCGAGCGGATGCGGGCCTTGTCGCCTCCCATCCACTTGAGTACACGCGCCGCAACCCGACTGCCCGCGCGATACAGCGACGGGTTGCGCGCTGCCCAACCCCAGCCCATCAGTGCGGCGCGTTCGTACCACGGCCGCAGCCCGCGATCGAACTGCTTCTCGCGCAGCTTGCGCAGCAGTTCCGGCAGGGGAATCTTCACCGGGCACACTACTTCGCACTGGCCACACAGCGTCGCTGCATGCGGCAGATCGAGCGCGTTCTCGATGCCGGTGTAGCTGGGGGTCAGCACCGATCCCATCGGCCCAGGGTAGACCCAACCGTAGGCGTGTCCACCGATCTTCTGATACACGGGGCAGTGATTCATGCAGGCGCCGCAGCGGATGCAGCGGAGCATCTCCTCGAAATCGCCGCCCAACAGGCCCGTGCGGCCGCCGTCGACGATCACGTAGTACATATGCTCCGGCCCATCGAGGTCGCCGGCACGCCTCGGCCCGGTGAGCAGCGAGAAGTAATTGGAGATCGGCTGACCGGTGGCCGAGCGTGGCAGCAGCCGCATCAGGGTTGCCACGTCGTCCAGCGTTGGCAGGATCTTCTCCACGCCGGTGATCACCACATGCACCTTGGGCGGCATGATGGTGCACATGCCTTCATTGCCCTCGTTCGTCACGAGGGCCACGGTGCCAGTCTCGGCAATCAGGAAGTTGCCGCCGGTGATGCCCATGTCGGCGGACAAAAAGTGGCTGCGCAGCACCTGCCGGGCCTCGCCCGTCAGATCCGTGATCTCGGTCTTGCGCGTCGTGCCATGGGTACGGGCAAAGAGATCCGAGATCTCTTCCTTGTCCTTGTGGATAACGGGCGCAATGATGTGCGACGGCGCTTCGTTGTCGTTGATCTGAAGGATGTACTCGCCGAGATCCGTCTCGACCGGCTGGATGCCGGCGCGGGCAAGCGCCTGGTTGAGTCCGATCTCCTCGGAGACCATCGATTTCGACTTGATGGCCTTCTTCACCTCGTGCTTGCGCCCGATCTCGACGATCAGTTCACACGCCTGTTCGTGTGTCTCTGCATACAGGACGGTGACGCCACGCGCCGTGGCGTTGCGCTCAAAGGTATCGAGCCAGACGTCCAGGCGGGACAGCGCCCGGTTGCGCCGCTCGACGGCGGCATTGCGTGTCGCCTCGAAATCATCGATCTCGACAATCGCTGCCGCGCGGGCCGTGACGAATTTGTCGGCGAGCTTGCGCAGGTTCTTCTGCAGTCGCACGTCGGCGAGCTTCATCGCCGCACGTGACTTGAAGTGCATCGCCTGGGTCTGCATTACGCATCTCCTGCCAGGACCTGCGCCACGTGCAGGACGCGGGTCTTCTCGTCCCCGCTACGGCGCAGCTTGCCCTCGATATTCATCATGCAGCCTAGATCGCCGAGCACCACTGCGTCGGCACCGCTGGCCTGAATGTTCTGGCATTTCTCGCTGACGATGGCGGCCGAGATGTTGCCGTACTTGACCGAGAAGGTGCCGCCGAAGCCGCAGCACTCTTGCGCCTTGTTCATCTCGGTCAGCTGCACGCCTGGCACCATCGCCAGCAGCTTGCGCGGTTGGTCCTGGATGCCGAGGTAACGCAGGCCACCGCACGAGTCGTGATACGTGACCTTGCCCTGGAAGCGCGAGTCCAGCGACGTCACCTTGCACACGTTGACGAGGAAGTCCGTCAGTTCGTAGGTCTTGGCGGACAGTGCGTCGAAGCGCCCGCGCAGATCCGGGTCGTTGCGAAACATCTCGACGTAGTCGCCCTTGATCGACGCGCCGCAGGAGCCCGAAGGCAGCACGACGTAGTCGAATTTCTCGAACGCCTTCAGCACGTTGATGGCGAGCGCGCGGGCGGTTTCCGCATCGCCTGAGTTGTAGGCAGGCTGTCCGCAGCAGGTCTGCTTCTCTGGCACCTCGACCGTGCAACCAGCGGCCTCGAGCAACTTGATGACGGAGAAGCCGATTTCCGGGCGAACGAGATCGACGAGGCAGGTAACGAACAGACCGACGCGCATGAGTTCAGGAGCCTCTGTTTTGCTGCGCCGCATCGGGCGCGAAGCGATAAATGGACAGCGATATTGACCGGGACTTACCTCTGATCAGGCGGCTCGACGGCGATTCTCATGCCGTGATATAAAACTCGCTCGCTCAACTTTGCGCGCCGCACCATGAATGACAAATCGGTTGCAGAGCCCGCCGCCAGCCGCGACAAGACGGCCATTCAAGTCATCGAACGCATGATGAAGCTGCTCGATGCACTCGCTTCCCACGCAGATCCAGTCAGTCTCAAGGAACTGTCCCTGACGACCAGTCTTCATCCGTCGACGGCGCATCGCATCTTAAATGACATGGTGGTTGGCCGATTTGTCGATCGCGGCGAGCAGGCAGGTACATACCGCCTTGGCATGCGCCTGCTGGAACTTGGCAATCTGGTCAAGGCACGGCTGTCGGTCCGTGAAGCCGCTCTGGAGCCGATGCGGGAACTCCATCGCAAGACCGGGCAGACCGTCAATTTGTCGGTGCGACAGGGCGACGAGATCGTTTACGTCGAGCGCTCCTATAGCGAGCGGTCGGGCATGCAGGTGGTTCGCGCCATTGGCGGGCGCGCGGCGCTGCATCTGACATCAAGTGGCAAGCTTTTCCTCGCCCACGACGATCCGCGGCTCGTGCGCAACTATGCAACCCGCACCGGGCTGTCTGGCCACACGCGCAACAGCATCACCGATCTGACGAAACTGGAGCGAGAGTTGTCGATGGTGCGCGCGCGTGGCTTTGCGCGCGACAACGAAGAATTGGAACTGGGCGTGCGCTGCATCGCGGCGGGCATCCGCGATGACTCCGGTCGACTCGTCGCGGGGCTGTCGGTCTCTGCTCCCGCGGAGCGGATGCAGGACGACTGGATTGAGGATCTGCTGAACACCGCCGGTCGTATTTCCGCACGGTTGGGACACGGCGCCGACGGCGGCGCGATGGTGGCGTAAAAGCCGGTCAACCTTCGGCCACGCCTGCACGCGGGGCTACAGCTGAGGGGCGACGTCAGCAGCCAGTACCGGAATGGACGGTTTCGAGTGGGTTGCCGCCCTCGCGACCAACCAGTCCCGGATCCGCTGCGCATCGCCGATGCGGGAGTACTTGCCGACAGAATCGAGCAGCACCATCACGACTCGCTGCCCTTCAACCACCGCCGATATCACCATGCAACGCCCTGCAGCGCTGATGAAGCCGGTCTTCTGCAAACCGATATCCCAGTCCGGATTGCTGGTCAGGCGGTTGGTGCTTCCGTAGCGAACCTCGCGCTTGCCCACGGGCAGCGTCAGCTCGGTGTCTACCGAGTAGTCACGAATCACGTCGTGCTCGTAAGCGGCCTTGACCAGCCGCACCAGATCGGTCGGACTGGATCGGTTCTCCGCCGACAGGCCGGTGGGGTCGGCGAAGCGCGAGTCGTGCATCCCGAGCAGTTGCGCCTTGGCGTTCATCGCCTCGACGAAGGCCGAGACGCCGCCCGGGTAGGTGCGTCCGAGCATCTGTGCGGCATGGTTCTCTGAGGACATCAAAGCCAGTTGCATCGCCTGACCGCGCGTCATCTTCACGCCTGGCACCAGACGCGACCGCACGCGGTCGATGGTGCGATCACTGCGCGTGACGACCAGCTGTTCATCGAGCGGCAGACCGGCTTCGACGGTGACCAGTGCCGTCATCAGCTTGGTGATCGAGGCAATCGGAAGTACGGCGTCGGGGTTCTTCTCGAACAGCACCTCGTCCGTGTCCTGATCAACGACGTACGCGACCGAGGAGCGCAATTCCAGCGGGTCGTCGACCCGATGCAGGCCAGCAATCTGTCCCTCGCTGGGCCGGAGCGGACGCCGAACCACCGAGCGCCGCTGTTTCTTGACAGCCTTGGCCGAACTGGTACGGACCGACTTCTTTGCAGCGGTGGCACCGCTTGCCGCGGACGCCTTGGCCACCGGCTTCACAGCGCTGCGCGCCTGCGCGGTACCTGGTTCAGTCCGTCGCGTCTGCGCATCGACTGCGCCTGACGCAATCGCTGCCACTAACGCCAGAGCCAACCCGCATGCTCGGATCAAATCATTTCCCCTCAGCGGGCGTTTCCGATGAACCGCGCGCGACTGACTGTCATGCCTCGCCCATGTACCGACTATGCTCGGATCACACGCGTTCGTTCTGTCGATCAATCGGCTTGCACCCCAGCTATCCGCGCATTTACCGCGCAGGCGCAGGGGAGGAGCGCTGTGTGCATTCGCCAAACAGTTGAACATTGCAGCGCAAGCGCATGATTCTACTGAGCTTCATGGAACGGTAAAGGTATTTGTTGAGCCTTAATGCGCCAACTTCGGTCAGCGCCTACACCAGAGGCGGGATGTCTCCCTCATCCCTGGGGCCGACCGGTCTTACCGGGCCGCGATCGCCGAGGCGATAGCTCGACCCAGATCCACCGTGCTCGCCGTACCGCCGAGGTCACGGGTCAGCGGCGCGTGCCCGGGACCAGCCGCTAGCACCGACTCGATCGCCCTCATGACGCCAGCGGCCGCGTCAGCATGGCCCAGGTGATCGAGCATGAGCGCACCCGACCAGATCTGTCCGATGGGATTGGCCACGCCATTGCCGGCGATATCGGGCGCGGAGCCGTGCACCGGCTCGAACAAGGACGGCCACAGCCGTTCCGGATTGATGTTCGCCGATGGCGCGATCCCGATCGTGCCCGTACATGCAGGCCCCAAGTCCGAAAGGATGTCGCCAAAGAGGTTGGAGGCCACCACCACATCGAAAAACTCCGGCCGCTGCACGAAGTGGGCGGTCAGGATATCGATGTGGAACTTGTCCACCTGCACATCGGGAAAGCGCGCGGCCATGGCTTCGACTCGTTCATCCCAATACGGCATGGTGATGGCGATACCGTTGCTCTTGGTCGCCGACGTCAAGTGGCGACGCGGCCTCTTCTGCGCCAGTTCGAAGGCAAACTTGAGTACGCGATCGACCCCGACCCGCGTCATCACCGTTTCCTGCAGGACGATTTCGCGCTCAGTGCCTTCGAACATGCGGCCGCCCACCGACGAGTACTCGCCTTCGGTGTTCTCCCGCACCACGAAGAAGTCGATTTCGCCCGCCTGCCGCGGCAGGCCTTGCCGGTTGACCAGCGGCGAGCGCACGCCCGGCATCAGCTTGCACGGACGCAGGTTGATGTATTGGTCGAAGTCGCGGCGGAACTTCAGCAAAGAGCCCCACAGTGACACGTGGTCGGGTACGGTCGCGGGCCAGCCCACCGCACCGAAGAAGATGGCGTCGTGGCTGCCGATCTGGTCTTTCCAGTCAGTCGGCATCATCTCGCCGTGCCGGAGGTAGTAGTCGCAACTGGCGAAGTCGAAGTGATCGAAGTGAAGATCGATGCTGAAGCGGCGTGCGGCAGCATCCAACGCGCGTATGCCCTCGGGCATGACTTCCTTGCCAATGCCGTCGCCGGCAATCACCGCAATCCTGTTCATCGTCATGTCGACTGCTTTCGTCATTGGTCCAGGAAGCGCGCGAAGCCGGCCACTGGTTCGCGCGCGGTATCCAGTCCGTTCTCCACCTTGCTCATGTCCGCATGGCCAAGCGACATGCCGCACACCACCATCTCGTTGTCGGGAAGTGTCAGCTGGACGCGAATGACCCGATGGAATTGGGTGAAGGCGGCCTGCGGACAGGTATCAAGTCCGCGCGCGCGTGCCGCGATCATGATGTTTTGCAGGAACATGCCGTAGTCGAGCCAACTGCCTTGCTCCATGACGCGGTCGATCGTGAAGATCAGCCCGACCGGCGCATCAAAAAAGCGGTAGTTGCGCCCGTGCTGTGCGTGCATCCGCGCCTTGTCGTCACGACCGATGCCGAGCAGGCCATACAGGTCCCAGCCTATCTTGCGGCGGCGGCCAAGGTAAGGCTCGATCCAGCGCGTCGGGTAGTACGCATACTCCTCGGCATGCGACTGGCGCTGCTCCGCGTCATCGTAGGCGTCGGTGATCGCATCGGACAGGCGCTGGCGTGCGGCACCAGTCAGCACCGTCACCTTCCACGGCTGCGTATTGGTGCCCGACGGCGCACGCGCGGCAATCTCCAGGATCTCTTCGATCACTTCACGCGGCACGGGTGTCGGCAGGAACGCGCGGATCGATTGCCGGGACGTGATGGCGTGGTCGACGATCGCGGCAGGGCCGGCCGGGCTACGGTCGCTCAGGGGCATGCGTGGATCCTTTGCAGGGCATCGCGCAGCGGTGCAGGCAGTGCAGCCGGCTTGCGCGACCGTCGGTCGACGTAGACGTGGATAAAGTGGCCTTGTGCACTGGCAAGGTCAACACCGGCGGCGAAGAGACCGATCTCGTAGCGGACACTGGACGTGCCGATGCGCGCGACGCGCAACCCGGCGTCGATTGCCTGTGGAAACGCTAGTTCGCTGAAGTAGCTGCAGCGCGTCTCGACCACCAGCCCCACGACCTCGCTGCGCTCGATATCGAGAGCCTCGCTGCGGATCAGGTATTCGTTGACCACCGTATCGAACCAACTGTAGTAGACGACGTTGTTGACGTGCCCATACACATCGTTGTCGGCCCAGCGGGTCTGGATCGGAAGGAAGTGCCGGTAGCTCGATCGGGTGTCGGGCTGGGCGCGGCCGGTCAACGCGGTTCTCCTCGTACATAGCGGCCCGCTGTCACCGCGACCTCGGGACGACCGCTGGTTGACGCACAACCAGCGCGACGCCCGTGATCGTAACAAGCATGCCGACGATCGCCATGCTGCCCAGCCGCTCGTCGAACATCGCCCAAGCCATCAGCGCGGTGACCGCCGGGACGAGGTACATATAGCTGGTCACGCGCGTTGCCTCACCGTGACGGATCATCATGAACAACAGCGAGATGCCGCCGCCGGTGAGAACGAACACCGACCACAGCATCGCCGCAACCACTTGCGCGTTCCACTCGATTCGAAACGATTCGAACATCAGCGCGAACGGCAGCGTCACCAGGACACTTGCGGCGAACTGCACCACCTGGCCGGTGCGCAGGTCAAAGTGAGGAATGAAACGCTTCTGGTACAGGGTGGCGGCGGTAATGGCCAGCAAGGACAGCAACGTCAGGGCCACGGGTCCCCATCCGACTTGTGGGCCGCCAAGCTTGTTCGACACCACCAGAACCACGCCAGCCAATCCCAACGCCAGCCCGAGCCACTGGATCACCCGCACGCGTTCGCCGAGCAGCGGGCCGGCAACGGCGGTCAGCACCGGTTGCAGATTGACGATCAGCGCCGCCATCCCGGCCGGCATGCCCTGCTGCACGGCAACCCACACCCCGCCCAGGTAGATCGCCTGGATGCCGATCCCCGCAATCGCCAGATGCAGCACCTGGGCCCGGCTCTCCGGCCAGCGGGCACGAAAGACGAGCGCCAGCACCGTCATCAGCACGATCACCCCGATATATCGCAAAACGAGGAAGCTCAGCGGCTCGGCATATGGCGCTGCGGCCTTGGCCGCGACATAGCCGCTTGACCAGATGACGATGAACAGGGCGGGCGCGAAGCGCACCCAACGCGCGCGTCCCTCTGCCGGCGCGGTCATGCCGCGTTGCCCGCGTGCGACCGGCTGTGCCACAGCGCCAGCGCGGCCAACACGGTGTTCAAGTGGACTGCCACAGTGGTCGCGATGTCACGCCCATAGCCGCCCGCCATCGTGACGGCGATCGGTACGCCGAGCTCTGCAGCGAACGCGAAAACGCAATCGTCGCGGCTTCGCATGCCGGCGGTCGTCAGGTGCAGCTTGCCAAGTCGATCACCTTCGTGAGCATCGGCCCCAGCGACATAGATCAACAGGTTCGGCTCGAATCGCTGCCGCAATTGGCGCAACGCGGCGTCAAGTGCAGCGAGGTACGCGTCGTCGCCGGTGGCGTCGGGCAGGGCCACGTCCAGATCGCTGGATTCCTTGCGAAACGGAAAGTTCGAGGCGCCGTGCAGCGACAGCGTGAACACCGTCGGATCCTGCGCAAGGATCGACGCGGTGCCGTTGCCCTGGTGCACGTCGAGATCGACGATCGCCACCTGCAGCGGCCGCCGCGACCGGCGGCCGGCTTCGGCCTGCATGAGCCGAGCCGCGACCGCGGCGTCGTTGAACACGCAGTAGCCCTGCCCGTGATCACGATGGGCGTGATGGGTACCGCCGGCCAGGTTGACTGCCACGCCGTCGTCAAGTGCTGCCCGGCAGGCCGCAATCGTCGCCCCGGTGGACCGTCGCGACCGTTCGACCATCTGCGGCGACCAGGGAAAGCCGATAGTCCGCTGTTCGTTAGCCGTCAGCCGGCCGTTCACCACCCGATCGATGTAGTCAGCGTCGTGCGCCAGCGTCAGTTCGCCGTCGGTCGCCGCGGCCGCCTCGACCAGTTGCACATTCGGCAGTGCGGTAACCCGTTCGCGCAATGCGGCGTACTTGGACATCGGGAACCGGTGACCCGGCGGCAGGGGCAAGACGAAGTGGTCGCTGTAATGGGCGCGCAAGAGAAACCTCCGTGACGAGTGTAGGTGCCTTGGTCCGCCCGGCCCGGCCGGCGGACCCCTGCGCAGCGACTGTCCAGCAGTGACGCCGCCTGAACTTTGCCCGAAAGTTGCCTAAATACTGCTGCGACGCAGCAAAAAGTTCTTGACAGCCAGGCTCCCCTTCGTAGAATGCGTTTGGTGCGTTGCAACAAAGCGCAAGCCATCCGAATCCGTCGTTCCAACTGCAAAACCAATGAGGAGCCTCACCATGATCACCACCCCCGCCCAGTTCGCCGAACTCAACAAGACCCAACTCGACGCTCTGTTTGCGCTGTCGCACACGATGTTCGACGCCACTGAGAAGCTGGTCGACCTGAACCTTGCGGCCGCCAAAGCCACGATGGCGGAGTCGGCCGAGCGCGCCACCGCGCTGATGGGCGCCCGTGACGTGCAAGAACTGCTCGCCATGACCGGCGGCCTGGCTCAGCCCGCCGTCGAGAAGATGGTCAGCTACAGCCGCACCGTGTACGGCATCGCCAGCGGCGCCGGCGCGGAAGTGTCACGCATCGTCGAGACCCAGATCGCCGACGGCAACAAGAAGGTCGCCGACATGGTCGAGTTCGCTGCCAAGAACGCGCCGCAAGGTTCGGAGCCGGCCGTATCGATGCTCAAGAGCGCCGTGGCTGCCGCCAACACCGCCTATGACACGTTCAGCAAGGCCAGCAAGCAGGCTGTCGACATGGTCGAGAGCAACGTCGCCGCTGCCACGTCGGCCACGATGAAAGCCGCCGCGGCCGCCAATGACGCCGTCAAGGTCAAGGGCAAGAAGGCCGCCTAAGCTTCTCGCGTTGCTTTGTCCTCTCGCGGATGACAAACGGTGCGTGTCATCCGCGCGGTCGAGCCGGCAAGAAGCAGGTGTTTGCGTTGCATCAGATCGACCGACCGGTCGCGCCGTGAAGATTCGGGCGACGAATGAATGGGTTCAACGTAAGGTGACGTTGAACTGAACTGGTTGTCTCCTTGGCACCACGCGTCCGGTCACCTCCGGACCCTTCTGTCTCCTCCTAGGTGGTGCTTTCCAGGGCCCGGCGTTTGCCGGGCTCTTTTTTTGCGGGTCAGATCCGCTGCGTCTCCAACGCCATCGCGTGCACGCCCTCTTCGATGACGGCGAACGCGCTGTCAACCAGCTCAGCCGGCCCCTTGACGCCGAGTTCGATGTGCCGCCGGGCCGGCCGACCGTCTCGCCCGTCACCCACCGAGGGCAGCGAAAACGCCTTGACCGCGCTGAATTTGGCCTCGACCGCCTCCATCAGCGGCACGATCAGCGACTCGGCGGTTTCGAACACCAGCAGCGAGCGCTCTGCCTGCGGCGCAAGATTGAAGCAGGTGGCGTAGTGCGTATCCAGCACCCACTCGATCATCGGCCACGCCATCACCGGAAACCCGGGCATGAACCAGTGCTGGCGGATGCCGAAGCCGGGAATACGGTTGAACGGATTGGGAACGATCGCCGCGCCCTGTGGAAACACGCCCATCTGCAATCGCTGGCGATTCTCGCGGGTCGTCATATCGGCCGAGCCACGGCCTTCCGCTGCCATCTCGATGCAACGCTGCGTGATGAGTTCCTCGGCCTGCGGGTGCAGCACCAGGGGCACATCGAGCGCGGCGGCGGCGGCCTGCCGCGTGTGATCATCCGGAGTCGATCCGATCCCGCCACAGCTGAAGACCACCTCGTCGGCGTTGAACGTCCGACGCAACGCGTGCGTGATCGTGTCGCGCTCATCGGGCAGATACTGCGCCCAGGACAGCCTCAGCCCACGCGCCGCCAGAAGTGAAATGACCTTGGCGAAGTGCTTGTCCTCCCGCTTTCCGGACAGGATCTCGTCGCCGACAATGAACAAGCCAAAGCGCGGCGCTTCTAGACTCGTGTTCATGGCGTCTCCGCGCGCGCCAGCCGCTTGAGGCCGAGCCACTGTTGCGACCAGAAGCCGTCGCCGTAGTCGCGCCCTTCACCCGCCGGCCCCGCCAGCTGATCGCGGATCCCTGTCGGTTCCACCTTCAGCCGATAGTCAGCGGTATTGAAGAGCATGTCCCATAGGGGCAGCAGCACGGCGAAATTGCAGCCAGCACGGCTGCCTTCGTGGCCGAAACCGATCGAATGGTGGCGGCGGTGGAACAGCGGACTGACGAACACGCGCCCGAAGGGCCCGAACGACCAGGCCAGGTTGGCATGCTGCACGCTCTGCAGAACGCGGGTTGCGATCACAAGTGCCACGAACTGGCCGGGCTCGACACCGATGGCCAGCGCCACCGCGGCCTTGGCCAGATCGATGATCACGTCGTCTAGCAGGTGGTTACGGTCGTCGGTCCAGAACGACATCTTGCGTTGCGAGTGATGCAGCGCATGCAATGCCCACCACCAACGCAGTCCATGCTGGCCGCGATGCAGCCAGTAGTCGAGAAAGTCGAGCACCACCAGATAGAGCAGGAAGCTGATCAGCGGGATGTCAGTTACCCCGGGCCACACAGCGTCGAGGGCGAAGGGCGTGAAGTCCACAGAACGCAACCCCTGTGCCGCCTGCTCGAACAGCGGCGTCAGGATGACAAACGCCGCCAGCGGGAACAGCCCGAGTCGATGTAACAGCGTGTAGATCACGTCGACGCCGGTGCCACCCCGGTCCGCCCAACGTTCGGCCGGGAAGCGAGCTTCGAGCGGGCGCAGCACAAGGAAGAGGAGCACGACCTGAGTGGCGCCCAGCAAGAACCATTCAGTGGCGCTGTAGGCGTCCTCCAGATGAGCCATCCAGCCCATGCTGTAGATGGCCGGCTGAACGACCGTCTCGAACAGCCAAGTCTGGGCAGCGTCAAAGCCGCGTTGCAGGGTGTCAAACATGATCGACCGAAGGTCAGCGTGGGATCATCGCGCAGGCTTGGCAGCCGGCCGTGTGGGTGAGAGCTGCAGCGCGACGTTGGGCGGCGCGGCAAATTGCGGATGTTCGCGCAGGGTTCGCAGGCACAGGCCGCGCTTGCGCAGGCCGGCGATCAGCGGATCGAGCATCGGCGCGAACGGGTCGACACGCGACCAGATGCCCAGGTGCGCCATCAGAATGTCGCCGTCGCGCACGTCGCGCAGCGCTTGTGCGAGCAGGCGGTCGTTCGGGTACGTCTCCGACGGCAGTTCATCACCGAGAAAGCCCGCCGGTGCCCAAGCCACATGGGCGAAGCCACAGGACTGCGCGCCTGCCAGCGCGTTGCGCGTGACGTGTCCCCCCGGCGCGCGCCACAGCGGATCCAGCGCCTGTCCGGTCATCGACTTGAAGGCGGCACCGACCCGCTGCAGTTCGCCGCACCAGTGCGCAGCACTCAGACGCGCCGTGCGCCCGGCCTCTTCGCCGAACTGCGGTCGGTAGCGCACTGCGCCGTCAGCTTCGTCGCCCAGCAGACGACCGTGGCGCCATGTGTGGGTGCCGAAGGCGTGGCCCTCGCCGACCCGTGCTTTCCAGTAGTCCGACCAGGCGGGATCGAGCGCGTGATCCCCACGCGGCGTGCGTTCGTTGGCCAGGAAGAACGTTGCCTTGACGTCATGCTTGCGCAAGATCTGCGCGATCCGCTCCGCGTCGCGCATGTTGCCGGTGTCGAGCGTCAGATAGACCGCACCAATGCACGGCGGCAACCCCTCCGCGGCGGCGAGCCCCGACGGCGGCGCGAACGCAATCAACGCGCTCAACGCGATCGCCCAATACCTCACCCGCATGCGCTCACCGCCACGGCGCACTGTGCGTCAGATAAATGCCGTGCGGCGACTTGCCCACCGGAATCGTCTCGATCACGGCGCCGTTGGCGAGGTCGACCACCGCCACCGATTTGGACCAGCGCTGCGTGACCCACAAGTGCTTGCCATCAGCCGTCACTTCCATGCAGTCAGGACCATTGGGCACCTTGATGTCGCGCTTTTTCTCGAGACTGTGCATGTCGACCACGCTGACCGTGTTCTCGACCCGGTTGCTGACGAGCACGTGTCGGCCGTCTCCGAGCGGACGAAAGTTATGCGCGCCCTTGCCGGTCTTGATCTGCCGCACGGACTTCTGCGCGCGCCAGTCGATCACCTCGACGTAGTCCTTGCCCATCACGCCGACCAGCAGATGCCGGTCATCCGGCGTCATCCAGATGCCGGCCGGCAGATCGCCCACCTTCATCTTCCAGGCCACGCTCTGATCCGCCAGACGAACCGCAACGACCTCAAAGCTGTCCTGCAAGGTCGCGAAGACAAACTGGCTGTCGGCCGAGAACACGAGATGGCTGGGCGCATCGGGCACCTTCAGCTGCTTGACCGGTAGGAACGACTTCGTCGGACCCTCGCCCTGCACGGCATACA